>Ga0209382_10003992_pt1 | contig 20065 bp, 23 predicted proteins | sample SoiMetdeltSBSDD5_FD_187599 | JGI IMG/M metagenome (GOLD analysis project Ga0209382, IMG submission 187599) | Bulk soil microbial communities from a Populus tree surrounding site in Tennessee, USA - Soil MetaG P. deltoides SBSDD5 (SPAdes) (version 2) | ecosystem: Environmental > Terrestrial >... | reverse complement strand
TCGCGAATACCAGCCAAGTGAAACAATGGTGAAAGAACAATCTCGCCAATCACAAAAATCACCACGATGACTCCCATGTCGAGAGCGCTTAGGGGCAGGAAAAACTCGCATGCGAGTAAGGGGAGAAGGGCCTCAGGGATTTGATCGAGGCCGGTGGCACGGCTGCTTGTTTCAAAGCCAAGGCGGCGCTTTATGAAACTGGAGATCAGATCTCCAGCCATCGCGGTTACTGCAACCAACCCACCAATGCCAAGGCCCAGCCCGATCAATTCGGAGCCAATAGAAGTCACCACCACAGAAGAGAGTATCCCCCGGATGGTCTTGGATGGGCCGAACAATGCCCGTCCATCGCTAAGCAGGACGCCAGCATCAATTGGATGAGAAAACCGATCTCCCAGGATTTTCTTAGCCAGGAGAGGCGAGAGGTTCGCCAAAATGAGGACAGCGATGAGCTGTACTATTAAACCAGAATGAATCTGCTCGAGCATTGTCCAGCAAGAAGAATTTTCGAGAGGGAGTTTATGCTATCAATCAGTGCGCTCGTTGACTACGTGGATACTACTGCAGACGGTGTGAGTTGCCGCAGTCAACGATGCCGCACATCCACCGGCATGCCGGTGATCCAAGCCATCGAGATGATTCTGCAAAAGCGCTATTCAGCACGGTTTCGAGCTGATGTCTCACGTTGACCAATCTCCTCGCCCAAACGCATTTTGTAGGGATCAGCCTTCGTAAGTTCCAAGGCAATGTCTATCGAGATCAGGATCTAAGCGGCTACCATCCTAAAAAACTCCATTTTCATTCGCGGAGTTTGCCATAATTTCCTGTCCAAGATCCCAGAGTTCAGCAATTTTTCCCTTCTCGAATCTAAATATGTGAACCACAGCACCGCCGAGCTCGCTCGGATGTTGTTTAACATGAGAGAGCGTCATCACTGTATCGGCATCCTCGAGAATCTTTTTGATTTCCAGCGTCTATTCGGGTGTTTTTGAGCATTCTCCTCCATGGCTAGCATCAAGGAACGTCGATCTCCCTTAAAGAACTGATTGTGGTGCCGAAAGTCGGGAGATATCAACCCGTCATAGGCCTCCCGCACTTTTCCTTCGGCCACCATCTGCATAAACGATATTGCTGCCTCTTTTTGTTTCATGCGCTTAGCTCCTCTATTTCTCGGCGCTTGGATTAGGGCAAGGCGAATGCGTGCTTTGAGACCTGCGAGCATCAAGGTGAACCCTTGCGTCGAATCGGCAACTCACTTCATAGATCATCGCCAGAAACGAACGCACATTTTGGATGTCATCCTTTAGGCTGAAATAGCTCGACGAGGTTTCCCGAGGGGTCCTCCAACAGAATTTGAGATCCTCCCGGCCCGGTCACGATATCATTGCGGAACTTCAGGCCCTGCGCGCGAAGGCGTTCGACCTCTGTAGGGAGATCGTGCACGACCAGCTCAAAGCGATTCCAGCCACCCGGCCCGGGCTTGCTGCCGTCGGGCATAGGTCGCCCCGCAGAACTTTTCTCGCCACTTAAGAGCAGCCGCAACGGCCCGCGCTCGACATCCGCAAAAGCAGGTGAAGCGTTGGAGAGGAGCTTGAAACTTAGATTCTTGGTGTACCAGTCAATCGAACCTTGGACGTCGTTGACCATGTAGCGGACGTTGACTTGATGTTCGGGCATGGCTTTCCCTCCTCAGTCTGCGCCACAGGTATCTGCAACGTCTAAGCTAGTTCAGAGTTCCCAGAAACGCCTTAATGGGTGAGGCGGCCAGCCCTTGTCACAAGATATTGACGAACCCTCTTCGCTGCACCCAAGCATAGAATGTTCGCACATGCGGTATCAAAATTATCGGGCATGATCTTGAGAATGATGGCACGTTCTTAGTTTTGTATCATGGGCCAGGAACGGCAGTTTATCACAGTTTTCGGAGGCACCGGGTTTCTCGGCCGCCGCGTTGTCCGGCATCTGCGAAGCAATGCAGTGCCGGTACGCGTTGCATCACGGCATCCAGAAAGGGCTGCCAATTTATTCGGAATCGATGATTCGAAAATCGAATCGGTTGCGGCCGATGTTCACGATGAAGGAGCGGTGGCGGAGGCCATCTCTGGCGCGTGGGGCGTGGTGAATGCCGTAAGTCTCTATGTTGAGAATGGAAAAACGACGTTCGATTCGGTGCATGTCAGAGCAGCTGAGCGCATCGCCAGGCTGGCCGGTAGCAACGCCGTAGAGCGACTTGTTCATGTTTCGGGCATAGGTGCGGACCCACAATCGGGCTCATCCTATATTCGCAGCCGCGGGCAAGGCGAATTGGTCGTTCGACGTGCATTTGATGACGTTACATTAATTCGCCCGGCAGTCATGTTCGGTCCAGATGATGCCTTTCTCACCGTAATCATCCGGACCCTGCGTTGGCTCCCGGCCTATCCAATGTTCGGCACTGGCGAAACACGACTGCAGCCAGCCTATGTTGATGACGTGGGGGACGCCGCCGCGCGAGCATTACAGAATAGAGAAACGCGCGGCATGACATTCGAGTGCGGTGGCCCGCACATCTACTTCTATAATCAACTTGTAAAGAGGGTGGCGCACGAAATGAAGAGAAAGCCCGTGTTGGTTCCAGTTCCGTTTGCCGCTTGGCATGCCTTGGCGCGCCTTTGCGAAATCCTTCCAGGCGCGCCACTGACGCGAAATCAGGTAGAACTCATGGAAATCGACAATATCGTGAGGCCCGATATGCCGGGCTTTGGTCGACTTGGCGTTTCGCCGCACTCAGTTGAACAAATCCTGCCAACCATTCTGCGAAAGGCTTCAGTTTAGCACCAGGGGCCAAAAAATTGAAATTCCCGCGACTGAGAAGCCCGCCCCCAGCAATGTCGTCAATTTGATGAATGCGCTGAAAGAGATCTGCTTTTTGCGGCGCTGAGCGAAATTCAGCGGACCACACGAGCAGGAGAGGTCAGTGCAAAATAACTCCATTATTCACATAGAGTTTGAAACGGTCAGTAGAGGCTGGTGAAAGTAAGTGAAGATAGGTTTGGCGGAGAGGGAGGGATTCGAACCCCCGGTACCCTTGCGAGCACAACGGTTTTCGAGACCGCCCCAATCAACCACTCTGGCACCTCTCCGCGGAGACGATAGTTGAAGGCGTAATTGCCTCAGATAGCCTCAACCGCCTGCTCTGCCAACCCCTTTTGGTGCCTTTCTTGACTTCATTTTGGCCCCTGTATATATCCGCGGCGAATGCGCTTGCGGCGCCTCATGTGCTCGCAGGCGCAAATGCGCTGCCCCAGGCCAACCAGCTTCAAGCGCGAAAGTCCGCAAAAAAGCGTCCGGTTAAGAGGCGTGAGCGGCGCCGATGGGCGCGAAAAAGAGGAATGGATCGATGTTCGCAGTCATTAAGGCGGGCGGCAAGCAGTTTCGCGTGGCCGCCAACGATGTCATCAAAATTGAGAAGATCGCTGGCGAGCCGGGAGACATCATTGAATTGGGCCCGGTTCTGATGCTTTCAGGCGACAAAGGCGTGGAAATCGGCAATCCGGTGCTGAACGGCGCCACGGTTGCAGCTGAAGTTCTTAGCCAAGAGCGCGCTGACACGATCATCATCTTCAAGAAACGCCGACGTCATCACTACAGGCGCCGCCGCGGCCACCGCCAGAGCCTCACCGCCGTCAAGATCACGGAAATCCTGACCGATGGCCGCAAGCCCTCTCCTCTCGGCAAGGCATCCAAAACCCGGGCGCCCGAACGCCGAACGCAAGAAAAAGCAGCGAAGGAATAGACCATGGCACACAAGAAAGCGGGTGGATCATCGCGCAACGGCCGCGACACCGCGGGCCGTCGCCTGGGACTCAAAAAGTTCGGCGGCGAGATCGTCGTACCCGGTAACATTCTGGTCCGCCAGCGCGGCACCACGTTCCATCCGGGCCAAGGCGTGGGGATGGGCCGCGACCATACCATATTCGCCACCATTGGCGGGCAAGTGAATTTCAGGGTTTCAAAGGGCGGGCGCACGCTCGTGTCAGTCAACCCGCAGAAATCGGCCCAATAAACGGTCAGTTGGACGAAACCCGGAGGCTAAGTGAGAAAATCTCCGCCTCCTTCGTCTTGTCCGTGAACCCTTCTGGGCGGCCCTTGCGCCGGCCTCGGGCTTGGGTCCAAGACACTGTCCCATGAAGTTCCTCGACCAGGCAAAAATCTACCTCCGCTCGGGCGATGGGGGCGCCGGCAGCGTCAGCTTTCGTCGCGAAAAGTTCATTGAGTTCGGCGGCCCCGATGGGGGCGACGGCGGCAAGGGTGGCGATGTCTGGGCGGAAGCTGTCGACGGACTGAACACCTTGATCGACTATCGCTACCAGCAGCATTTCAAGGCGCCAAAGGGCGGTCATGGCATGGGCCGCAGCCGCGCCGGTGCGAAGGGCCAAGATGTGGTCTTGCGCGTGCCTTTGGGCACCCAGATCTTCGAAGACGACAATGAAACCCTGATTGCCGATCTCTTGAGTCCGGGCGACCGCGTTCGACTCGCCAAAGGCGGCAATGGAGGATTTGGCAATGAACATTTCAAATCCTCGACGAACCGCGCGCCGCGCCACGCCAATCCCGGACAGCCGGGCGAGGAGCGCTGGGTCTGGCTACGCCTGAAGCTCATCGCCGATGCCGGGATCATAGGACTTCCCAATGCTGGCAAGTCGACCTTTCTCGCCTCCGTCTCCGCCGCAAGACCCAAGATCGCAGACTACCCATTCACCACATTGACTCCCCAATTGGGCGTCGTCAGCGTTGATGGCAAGAGCTTCGTTCTCGCCGATATTCCGGGTCTGATAGAGGGAGCAAGCGAAGGTGCAGGCCTTGGCCATAGATTCTTGGGTCACGTTGAGCGCTGTGCCGTCCTGCTGCATCTCGTTGACGTCACTGCTCCCGATCCGGTCGCTGCTTACCGAGCCTTGCGCAAGGAGCTCAAAACCTATGGCGCAGGTCTTGCCGAAAAGTCGGAGATCCTCGTTCTGAATAAAATCGACGCCCTTCCCCCCGACGATCTGGCCCAGATTGAAAAATCCTTTCGCGCGCGCACGAAGCGGAAGCCATTGCTTCTCTCGGCGGTGTCGGGCCAAGGCAGGCTTGAGGTGCTGAGGGAATTGCTTGCTGCCATCGACCGCGCACGCGTCGAACGAGCGCGGTCCGATGAGTCCCCGCTGGGGGCGTGGCAACCATGACCGAGGTCACCGAACGCCTGGTCAAAGCCCGCCGGTTGGTGGTCAAGGTAGGCTCTGCCCTCCTCGTCGATCCCGCTACAGGAGAGGTCAAGGCGGAATGGCTTGCATCGCTCGCCGCCGACCTCGCGGAGACACGTCGTCGGGGCTGTCAGGTGATTGTAGTGTCCTCCGGTGCCATTGCCCTGGGCCGCAGGCGCTTGGGCCTTCCCGGATCCGCATTGAGACTCGAACAGAGCCAGGCAGCGGCAGCAGTCGGCCAGATCGCCCTCGCCAACGCCTGGACCGAGGCTTTGGGGCGGCAGAAACTCATCGCGGCGCAAATTCTGCTGACGCTCAATGATACGGAGGAGCGCCGCCGCTATCTCAATGCTCGCTCGACGCTCACGACCTTGCTGGAGCAAGGTGCCGTTCCCGTCATCAATGAAAACGATACGGTCGCGACCTCCGAGATCCGTTATGGCGATAATGATCGGCTCGCCGCTCGCGTTTCCTCCATGATGTCGGCGGATTGCCTGGTGCTGCTTTCGGACATCGATGGTCTTTATACGTCCGAACCGGGGAGGCCTGGCGCCGAACGCCTGCAAATGGTCACGGAGCTGACCCCGGACATCGAAACTATGGCCGGCAGACCCCAGAAGGGCGGCATGGGTTCGGGCGGCATGATCACAAAGATCGAGGCTGCCAAGATCGCCCTTCCCGGCGGAGCCGATATGATCATAGCCTCGGGCCGTCTCATGCATCCCTTGAAGGCCGTCCTGGAGGGCGCCCCCTGCACCCTGTTTTTGAGCGGTGCTTCCCCGGTCGCTTCGCGAAAGCGCTGGATCCAGGGCGCCCTTGTGCCTTCCGGCAAGCTTTACATCGATGACGGTGCCGCGGCCGCATTGAACTCCGGGCGAAGCCTGCTTCCGGCCGGTGTGCGCCGCGTGGAGGGAAATTTTACTCGCGGTGATGCCGTTCGAATCCTGGCCGAGAACGGCGCCGAAATAGGCCTGGGACTCGTTGCTTATGACGCCGCCGACGCCCGCAAAATCGTAGGCAGGAAATCTTCGGAGATTCCCGCTATTCTGGGCTTTAGCGGGCGCGATGAAATCGTCCATCGCGACGATCTGGTCTTGCGGGTGGTCTGATGGCCGACGATGCAGTTCTGAACGATTTGGGAGCGCTGGGCAGGCAGGCCCGGCGTGCTCAGCGCATTCTGGCCCTGGCCTCGACGGTGGAGAAGAATGCAGCCCTCGATTCCATGGCGCACCGCTTGAGAAAGCTTGCGCCTGATATTGTGGATGCCAATGCACGCGACGTGAGCCGCGCCAAGGAAGCAGGACTGCGCGATTCCCTCATCGATCGGCTGCGCCTGGATTCCTCTCGCATTGATGCGATTGCCGAAAGCATTTTCGCCATTCGGGCGCTCGCCGACCCGGTAGGTCAGGTCATGGCCGAATGGCAGCGACCAAACGGATTGCGCATCGCCCGCGTGCGCGTGCCGATCGGCGTGATCGGCGTGATTTTTGAATCTCGCCCGAATGTCGCGGCCGATGCGGGGGCTTTGGCGATCAAATCGGGCAACGCCGTCATTCTCCGGGGAGGTTCCGATAGCCTCAACTCGACGCACGCGATAGTTGCTGCCCTAAAGCAGGGCCTGACCGATGCCGGCTTGCCGGCTGAAGCGGTGAGTGCCGTTTCCACGCGAGATCGCGCCGCCGTCGGGCTAATGCTTTCCGGACTCGACGGCACGATTGACGTCCTTGTGCCGCGCGGCGGCAAATCTCTCGTTGCCCGCGTCGAAAGCGAGGCGCGCATTCCCGTACTCTCTCACCTTGAAGGCATTTGCCATGTCTATGTTCACAAGGATGCCGACATGGCCAAGGCCTCGGCTATTTGCCTCAACAGCAAGATGCGGCGCACGGGCGTTTGCGGCGCCGCCGAAACGCTCCTGATAGATCGTGCCGCTTTGCCGAGATGTAGGCCCATCATCTTGGGCTTGCTTGCGGCCGGTTGTGAAATCCGCGGTACCCCCGAGATCGTAGGCCTTGACCCTCGCGTCCTACCCGCGAGTGAGCCGGATTGGAGCACCGAATACCTCGATGCGATCCTGTCGGTAGGCGTCGTCGAGGGAATTTCAGAGGCGATCGAGCACATTCGCCGCCATGGCTCGCAGCACACCGATGCCATTGTGACCGAAGACCTGGAAACTGCCGAACGCTTCCTGCGCGAGGTCGACAGCGCCCTCGTCCTCCATAACGCTTCGACCCAGTTCGCCGATGGGGGCGAGTTCGGCTTCGGCGCCGAGATTGGTATCGCCACCGGCCGCCTGCACGCGCGAGGCCCTGTCGGCCTGGAACAGCTCACGACTTACAAATACCAGCTTCGGGGCGAAGGGCAGATCAGGCCTTGAGCGAATGATCGCGCGAGCCCAGCTGCCCCTTTTTTGCGACGGCCAGCGCATCGGATTGTACGGAGGCTCGTTCAATCCCGCCCACAAAGGGCACTTTGCCGTTGCCGAGGAAGCCTTGAAATCGGCACGGCTTGACTGGGTGTGGTGGCTCGTCTCTCCTCAAAATCCCCTCAAGGATCCAAAGGACACGGGGGATTTCTCACGCCGCCTGGCGCTCACCCGTGAAGTTGCCGTCCATCCCCGCTTCATCGTCACGGATTTCGAGAAGCGCATCGGCTGCCGACTGACGGCCGAAACATTGAAGGCCCTGCAGCCGCTCCTGCCCCGGGCCAGGTTCATCTGGATCATGGGGGCCGACAGCCTTGCGTCACTCCACCACTGGCGCCACTGGAGAAAATTGCCAAAATCCCTCCCCCTGCTCGTCGTGGACCGGCCGGGCTGGACCTTCCGGGCGTTGAACTCGCCGGCGGCAACTGAATTGCGCCCCTTCCGTCTGAAGGAGCATGAAGCCCCCGTCCTGCCTGGGTTAAGGCCCCCGGCCTGGGTCTTCGTAACCCTGCCGTTACGGAAGGAGAGCTCTTCGGAAATTCGAAAGACCACTGTCACGCCGAAGACACAGGCCTAGGCTTGAATCGCCACCCGGAACGCATAATCTATGAGATGTCATGAACCAGTTGCGCGCAGTCGCTTGAAAATACTGATTGATCCCAGGATGGTCCTGACAATTGGCGCCGGCCGGTCGCGTTGCCTGCCTGCGCACTCTGAAGAGGAAGAAAACCCTGAAAACCAAAGCTAGAACGAGCAGCGTTCGCAAGCGCGCTGCGACCGAAAATCATGTGCCCGAGCACAAGGATACCTCGAAGCTTCTAACCACAATTCTCGAAAGTCTCGACGTTGCAAAGGCGGAGGAGATCACCTCCATCGATCTCAACGGCAAGGGAGCTTTTGCCGACCAGATGGTCATCGCCAACGGCCGGTCGAACCGGCATGTCTCCGCCATAGCTGATCAGCTCGTCGACAAGCTGAAAGCGGCGGGCTTCAACCACATTCGCGTCGAAGGTGTCCCCCAATGCGATTGGGTACTGGTCGATTCGGGCGATGTCGTTGTTCACCTCTTCCGGCCCGAAGTGAGAAGCTTTTACAATCTTGAGAAACTCTGGTCTCCTTTGGCCCCGGACGAGAGAATCGCCGTCTAGAGTTGGACAAGCCCTTCTATGCGCCTCCAGGTGATCGCGGTCGGCCGCCTGAAATCTGCCGCCGAACAGCTGATCGCCCAGGACTATCTTGACCGCGCCGCCAGACTTGGCCGGCGTTTGGGTTTGACCGACATCCGCTTGCGGGAAGTGCCCGAATCGCGCGCAGCTGATGCTGTGCGCCGCAAGAACGAGGAAGCGCGCCACCTTATCTCTGCAATTCCGACCGGGGCTCTTGTCGTTGCTCTCGATTCTCACGGCAAGGAGTTCAGCAGCGAGGCCCTGGCGTCCGAATTGCGCCGCATGGCCGATGCGGCGGTTGCCGACCTCGTGTTTATCATTGGTGGTCCGGACGGGCTCGGGCCGGAGGTCTTCGATCACGCTCGCCTCAAGCTCAGCCTTGGCAGATTGACGTGGCCTCATCGGCTGGTTCGTGCCATGCTCGCCGAGCAAATTTACCGGTCAGTCACTATTTTGCTTAATCATCCTTACCACCGCGCCTGAGGCCCTGGCGCTGCCGTGATCGCTCGTCCTTGAACTGGACTCGGCCGATGATGATGAGATTTTTCTTGCTGCTGACGGCAGCCCTGGCATTTTCCTCGCCTGTCCAGGCGAAAACCCTGGCGCAGTTGCCCTCCGGTGAGCTCAAAACCCTTGAGCGCGCCCTTGCCCGCGCCAAGGCACGCGAGCAGGCACTGACGAAGGAAGCCCAGACTTTAGCCCATGAGCAAGAGGACGTCTCGCGCCAGCTCGTCGAGGCCGCCGCGCAGATTCAAGCGCGCGAATCCATGGTCGGCGCCTCCCGTGAGCGCATTGAAAAGCTTGCCGCCGAACAGACCCTTCTGCGCAGGAAACTCGGCGCTCGCAAAGACGAGCTTGCGGTCCTGCTGGCGGGGCTGATGAAGCTCGAACGCAACCCGCCGCCAGCCCTTCTCGCCGCGCCGCAGGATGGCCTGAAGGCGTTGCGGGCAGCCATGCTTTTCTCGGCCGCGGTTCCTGCTCTGCAGAGCGAGACCACTGCCTTGGCGCATGATCTCTCCCGACTTTCCGCTCTCGAGGCCTCTCTTGTCCTGGAAGGGGACGCCCTCGCGGCCAACTTGGCCAGGTTGCGCTCGGCCAAGCTGCAGTTGGAAGGCCTCTATGAGCGCAAGAAAGCCTTGCTGGCGAGTGCAGGTGAGGCCCTGACCCGAGAGCGTGCGCGCGCCGCCGAGCTGGCCGAGAAGGCAAAGTCCCTCCAAGAGCTGCTTCGTAAGCTCGCCGAAGAATCACGCAGGCGTGAACTGGCTGAGCAGAAAGCACAGGCGGAACTGGAGACTAAGCCGCCGTCGGCCACAGAAAAGCCGCCTGTCCGCTTTACCAGAGCCCTCGGAAAACTTGACTATCCCGTGCAAGGGCAGTTGATCGGGCAATTTGGCGATGCCGACGGAATCGGAGGGCGGATCAAGGGCATCCTCATCGCGGCTCTGCCTGGGGCCCATGTGGTGACGCCTGCTCAGGGGCGGGTCGCCTTTGCCGGCAGTTTCCGTTCCTACGGGCAACTCTTGATATTGGACGTGGGCGAAGGCTATCATGTGCTGCTGGCGGGAATGGCACGGATCAAGGTCGAAACCGGCCAAACTCTTGCCGCCGGGGAGCCTGTTGGAGAAATGGGTCAGACCCCGGCGAAGGGAACGACGATCGGTGGCCAGCTGAAGGATGCAAGACCGATCATATATGTAGAGTTTCGAAAGGCAGGCGGTGCGGTTGATTCATCGGCATGGTGGATCGGCGGCAGGAAAGAGGCCCGTAACCAGAAAGGCATGAATTGATGAAGTCCGAGCTGAAGCTCATGCATTCGATGTCATTGGTGGCAGTGGGTGCCGTTTCGGCAACGCTCCTGTGGCACGCCTTTGGGGGCGCCAGCGCCGCCAATTCCGATACTTACAAGCAGCTCAATCTTTTCGGCGACGTCTTTGATCGCGTTCGTGCCGACTATGTGGAAGTGCCCGAAGATGAGATGCTCATTGAAAATGCGATTAACGGGATGCTCGCCGGCCTCGATCCGCATTCGAGCTATATGAACGCCAAGCGCTTTCAGGAAATGCAGGTCCAGACACGCGGCGAGTTCGGTGGTTTGGGCATCGAAGTCACGATGGAAAATGGCATCGTCAAGGTCATCTCTCCGATTGACGATACTCCAGCTTCCAAAGCGGGTATTCTCGCCAATGATCTGATCGTCGAGATCGACGGCCAGCAGGTCCAGGGTCTCACCTTGGAACAGGCGGTCGACAAGATGCGCGGCAAGGTCAATACGCCGATCACCCTCACCCTTTTGCGCGAGGGCAAAGCGGAGCCGTTCGAGGTCAAGCTCATTCGTGATCTGATCAGGCTCAAGGCCGTCAAGTTCGAGCTCGAAGGTAACGATGTCGGTTATATCCGAATCAGCTCCTTCAGCGAGCAGACCCAGGAAGGCTTGGATGCCGCGCTGGCGGCGCTCAAGGCGAAATCTGGCGGCAATCTCAAGGGCTATGTCCTCGACCTGCGTAACAATCCCGGCGGCCTGTTGGATCAGGCGATATCCGTATCCGATTCATTCCTCGAGCGCGGTGAGATCGTGTCGACTCGTGGACGCAATCCGGGCGAAAGCCAGCGCCGGATCGCCGAGGCTGGCGATTCTGCGGCCGGCAAGAAGATCGTCGTTCTGATCAATGGTGGCTCGGCCTCTGCCTCCGAGATCGTTGCCGGCGCTCTGCAGGATCATAAGCGCGCGACCATTTTGGGCACGCGCACCTTCGGCAAGGCTTCGGTGCAGACGATCATTCCGATCGGCAGCCAGGGTGCTCTGCGTCTGACGACGGCGAGATATTACACCCCCTCGGGCCGCTCGATCCAAGCCAAGGGCATCGATCCCGACGTCCTCATCGAGCAGGAGATTCCCGACGACCAGAAGTCGACCGTTGGCAGGCCCACGGGAGGCGAGGCAAGCTTGAGAGGTCACCTCAAGAACGAAGCGGACGATCAGGAGGGCGGCGGTTCCTCCTCCTATGTCCCCAAGGAGAAGGAAAAGGACAAGCAGCTGCTTGCCGCCCTGGATCTTCTCCACGGCAAGCCCATCGATCAGTATGTCACCAAGACGAAAGTCGAGGCCCAGTCCACGACCAAGTCGGCGGTTCCGGGCGAGGAGCCGGGCTCGAGCAGCAACTAACGGCTAGCGGGTCTTTTGACGGCACGGGCGCTTTTGGCGCCCGTGCTTTTGTTTCCACCCATGCCCCGTCCGCTCGCTATAATCATCGCGAGCGAATCAGGCGGGGACGTTCTCATCACCCATGGATGCGGATCTAAGGCAACCACTCAGGCGACAGAGCTGGCGAGACCGGCTGCAGCCCTTCTGGCCGACGCCCCTTCGCTTGGCAAGCGCCCTCGCCCTTGCCTCCGTTCTCGCACTCGCATTCTGGCTTCAGAGGAATTACGACCCGAACCTCGGCGCACCCGTCGTGCATTTGCAGATCGAACCCCTGACGCCAAGCCAGACGGCTTCGGTGACCCCTGTTGCGCCTGATGATCAACCTCCCGTGCTGGACGATCCTGAGGACGGTGCCGTCGACCTCTTTGCTTCCGACCGTCCCGCGAGCGAGATGCAGACCACCGAAACCGAGACGGCGGTCATCATTGCTCCCCGTATTCGGCTCACCCCCGCCCCTGCCAAAGGCTTCGTCGAAAATGGCACCGACGGACCCCTGCCGAAACTTGCAAGCGATGGAAGGCGCCCCTTCGATGTTTATGCAAGGCCCATTCATAAGAACGTCCTCCAGTCCTCGCAGCCCAAGATAGCGATCCTGCTCGGCGGCATGGGCATCAACGCCGCTTTGACCGACCGCGCGATCAAGGATTTGCCGGAGGAGATCACGCTCGCCTTTGCCCCCTACGGCAGCGACCTTCAAAAAACGGTCAACAAAGCGCGCTTGAGCGGTCATGAGGTGATGCTGCAGCTGCCGATGGAGCCCTTCGGCTTTCCAGACGTCAATCCTGGCCCCAACACGCTCCTTGTCAACGCCAGCGCGGATGTGACCGGTGCGAGCCTTTCTTGGCTCCTGTCGCGTTTTTCCGGCTACACCGGCGTGGTGAACTATTTGGGAGCACGCTTTACCGCCGAGAGGGGCGCCATGATCCCAGTGATGCAGAACCTGAAGGACCGCGGTCTCGCCTATCTGGATGATGGATCATCCTCCCGCAGCCTCGCTGAGGAGTTGTCGCAGGCAATTGACCTGCCGGCAAAGCAGGCCGACGTCATCCTGGATAAAGACGGAGGTTTCGAGGCCGTCTCGGCCAAGCTTCGGCAGCTGGAGGAATTGAGCCGCAGCGGCCGCATCGTCATTGGCGTCGGCACGGGTCTTCCGGGCACGATCGAGGCCGTTTCGGCCTGGGCCAAAAAACGACAGAGTCAGGGCATTTTGATCGTCCCGGTGAGCGCCGCCTTTCGCTCAAGGCCTGGTTGAGGCTAAACCATAGCCTATGACTGTAAGCTCTGAACTTCCCTACCGGCCCTGCGTCGGCATCGTTCTGGTCAACCGTGACAATCTCGTGTGGATCGGCAGGCGCCCCGACGTTGCCGATGAGGAAGGCCGCGGACAGTGGTGGCAGATGCCGCAAGGCGGCATCGATGACGGCGAGGATCCAAAATCCTCGGCAAAGCGCGAGCTTGCCGAGGAGACCGGGGTGCGCTCCGCCGAACTCATGGCTGAGGCGCCGCACTGGTACTACTATGACCTTCCCCCCAATCTGGTCGGTGTTTCGTGGGGCGGCAAATACCGCGGCCAAAAGCAGCGCTGGTTCGCCTTCCGCTTCACCGGGGAGGACGGCGAGATCGATATTTCCCCCCACGGCCATAAGCAGGAGTTCGACCAATGGCGCTGGGTCGGGCTCGAAGAAGTGAGGGATCTCGTTGTTCCTTTCAAGCGCAAGGTCTACGAGCAGGTCGTCGACGCCTTCCGCCCGCTTCTTTCATGACCCGCTGCCGCGATGCCCATTCGCCACATCATTTTCGATTGCGACGGCGTACTCGTCGACAGCGAAACGCTCACCGCCGAGTTCGAATCGGAGCTCCTCGCCCGTTTCGGAATTCAACTTTCGCCTGAGATCATTAAGGATCGTTTTGCCGGACGCACGGCACGCGGCCAGTGGCTCGAACTCGCCGCCGAATACAAATTGGATCTGCCGCCAGATTTCCTGGAATTTCGCAAACGCCACGCCATGGAAAATTTCGAGAAGCGTCTAAAGCCCATACCGCATGTGGCGGAGACCTTGTCAAAATTGTCGGCAAAGCTTTCGGTTGCCTCCAACAGCGAACAGGACATGTTGCACCTGAAGCTGACGGTCACCGGACTCATCGGTCATTTCGGCGACCGTATCCTGAGCGTCGATCAGGTCGCCCGGCCGAAACCCGCTCCCGACCTCTATCGCGAGACCCTCGCCCGAGCCGGAATACCGCGGCTTCAGACTCTGGTCGTTGAGGATACGCCAACTGGCATCGCCGCCGCCATGGCGGCGGGCATATCGGTGATTGGTTTCGTCGGTGCTTCGCACAATACACCGGATACGCCAACGATGCTCAAACAGGCCGGCGCCTTTGCGGTGCTCGATGACATTCGCAGACTCCCCGCGCTGATCGCCGCAATGTAGGCCTTCCTGTCGCGCCGGTGGAATGAAACGGAGTTCTGGCTTCGTCAGAAATGGCGGCAGCGTCTCGGCCGCGTCTTAGAGCGCCTGACGTAATTCCCTCAGGTGATCGAGCGATTCCTGCGCTCGACGCCGCGTCTCGTCGTCCTGAGCATCGGCGACATCTTCTTCGGCATCGCCGACCTGTTTATCGAGTGCCGCGCTGTCGAGTTGGGCAAGCGGTATGGCCACCTCCGCGAGCACCGTGAGACCGGTATTGTTGACTTCAGCGAAACCGCCCCGAACGAAAATGCGATCTTCAGCGCCGTCCGCCATGACGACTTCGACCACCCCCGGTCTCAGGCTCGACAACACCGGCGCATGATTGGGCATCACCGTGAACAGTCCCTCGGTGCCGGGAACGGTGACTTGCCGGACCTCGGCAGAGATCAGAAGCCTTTCCGGCGACACCAGCTCGAAATTCATGAGCGCCATGGTTGCTGCCTTGCTTAAGCCGCTTCCGCCGCCAGCCGCTGCGCCTTTTCGACTGCCTCTTCGATGGTACCCACCATGTAGAAGGCAGCCTCGGGCAGATGATCATAGTCGCCGCGCACCAGCCCCTGGAAACCCTTGATCGTATCCTCGAGCTGCACGAGCTTTCCGGGAGATCCGGTGAATACTTCTGCGACGAAGAACGGCTGCGACAGGAAGCGCTCGATCTTGCGCGCCCTGGCGACGGTGAGCTTGTCCTCTTCCGAAAGCTCGTCCATCCCGAGGATGGCGATAATATCCTGCAGCGCCTTGTAGCGCTGCAGCACCTGCTGCACGGAACGCGCTGTCTGGTAATGCTCCTCGCCGATAATGCGCGGGTCGAGCATGCGCGAGGTCGAGTCGAGCGGATCGACGGCAGGATAGATTCCTTTCTCCGCGATGCCGCGCGACAGAACGGTCGTCGCATCGAGATGGGCGAAGGAGGTTGCCGGCGCAGGATCGGTCAGATCATCCGCCGGAACATAGATTGCCTGCACCGAGGTGATCGATCCTTTCTGCGTTGTTGTGATGCGCTCCTGCAGCGCTCCCATGTCGGTTGCCAGGGTGGGCTGGTAGCCCACCGCCGATGGAATGCGTCCCAGAAGAGCCGACACCTCCGAACCAGCCTGGGTGAATCGGAAAATATTGTCGACGAAAAACAGAACGTCCTGTCCTTGGTCGCGAAAATGCTCAGCCACCGTCAACCCGCTCAAGCCGACGCGGGCACGCGCGCCGGGCGGCTCGTTCATCTGCCCATAGACGAGCGCCGCCTTGGATCCCGAACCACCACCCTTCTTGTTCACGCCGGATTCGATCATCTCGTGATAGAGATCGTTGCCTTCGCGCGTCCGCTCGCCCACCCCAGCAAACACCGAATAGCCGCCGTGCGCTTTGGCGACGTTGTTGATGAGCTCCATGATGATGACGGTCTTGCCGACGCCGGCGCCGCCGAACAAGCCGATTTTACCGCCCTTGGCGTAAGGGGCGAGCAGGTCGACGACTTTGATTCCGGTGACAAGGATTTCAGCTTCCGTCGACTGTTCGACGAACTCCGGCGCCGCCTGGTGGATGGCGCGTCGGATCTTGGTTTTGAGCGGCCCTGCCTCATCCACGGGCTCGCCGATGACATTCATGATCCGCCCGAGCGTCTCGTCGCCGACGGGAACTGTGATTGGCCCGCCCGTATCGGCGACCGCCTGGCCGCGCACGAGGCCTTCGGTCGAGTCCATGGCGACGGTTCGAACCGTGCTTTCACCTAGATGTTGTGCCACTTCGAGCACGAGTCTGTTGCCTCGCAGATCAGTCTCGAGCGCATTGAGGATCTCAGGCAATTGGCCGTCGAATTGCACGTCGACCACTGCGCCCAGAACCTGCGACACGCGCCCCCTCGGAGCGTCTGCCGATTTCGCCGGAGTCTTGGCCATTGTGGAAGTCCTTTCGTCCATGTCTTACAGCGCCTCGGCGCCCGAAATGATTTCGATGAGTTCCTTGGTGATTTGTGCCTGCCGCTGCCGGTTGTAGTTGAGGGTCAGCCTGTCGATCATATCGCCGGCGTTGCGCGTCGCACTGTCCATGGCGCTCATGCGCGCCCCTTGCTCGGACGCAGCATTCTCGAGCAGGGCCCTGTAGATCTGCACGTTGATGTTTCGCGGCAGCAGGTCGGCCAAGATTTCTGCCTCGTCGGGCTCCGCATCGTGAATGGCGCCGCCGAGATCGGCCAGCTTGTCGCTCGCCGGCACCTCCGCCGGAATGAGTCGCAAAGCCCTGGGACGCTGTGCGATCACCGATTTGTATTCGGCGAAGAAGATGGTGCACACGTCGAACTGGCCATCCTCGAACAGCCGCAGGATTCTGTTGCCGACGGCCTGCGCCTGCGCGTAGCCGAGCTGCCTCACGCCCTTGAAGTCGACGGCCTCAATGATGTACCGGCCATAAAGGCGCTTGAGCTGGTCCTGTCCCTTCTTCCCGACGCAGAAGATTTTGACCGTCCGGCCCTCCGCCATCAGCCGATCCGCATGCTCGCGGGCCAGCTTGACGATGGAGCTGTTGAAGCTGCCGCACAATCCTCGCTCGGCCGTGGCCACGACCAGAAGATACGTCTGCTCGCTTGCCCTCCCGCCGAGCAGTGCCGGCGCATCGGGCCGTCCCTCCATTCCGCGCGAAAGATTTCCGAGCACCGCCGCCATGCGGTCGGAGTAGGGGCGCGCCGCCAGCGCTGCCTCCTGGGCGCGCCGGAGCTTCGCCGCCGCGACCATTTGCATGGCCTTGGTGATCTTCCGTGTCGCCTTCACCGAGGAGATTCGGTTGCGGAGATCCTTGAGGCTGGGCATGACTGGCTCTGCTCGGGAATTCGCTAGGGGGCAAAGGCCCGGGCGTAGGCTTCGACCGCCGCCTTGAGCCTTCCGCCCGTCTGATCCGAGATCTCTTTTTCGCTGCGAATCGCGGTCAGTATGTCCGCGTGTTCTTCGCGCATCAGCCGAAGGAGCCCCTCCTCGAATTTGCGCACCGCCGTCACCGGAAGGGGATCGAGATAGCCATTGACCCCGGCATAGATCGACACCACCTGCTCTTCGACCTTGAGCGGCGAAAACTGCGGCTGCTTCAGGAGCTCCGTAAGCCGGGCACCCCGGTTGAGCAGGCGCTGCGTCGAGGCGTCGAGATCGGAGCCGAATTGTGCGAAGGCCGCCATCTCGCGATATTGCGCAAGTTCGCCTTTGATACGCCCGGCCACCTGTTTCATGGCCTTGATCTGCGCCGCCGAGCCCACGCGCGACACCGACAGGCCGACGTTCACTGCCGGCCGGATGCCCTGATAAAACAGATCCGTCTCGAGGAAGATTTGTCCATCGGTAATCGAAATCACATTGGTCGGGATATAGGCCGAAACATCGTTCGCCTGCGTCTCGATCACCGGCAGCGCCGTGAGTGATCCCGCCCCGTTGCTCTCGTTGAGTTTCGCCGCCCTTTCGAGAAGCCGCGAATGCAGATAGAACACGTCGCCCGGATAGGCCTCTCGCCCCGGCGGTCGCCGGAGCAGGAGCGACATCTGCCTGTAGGCGACGGCCTGCTTCGACAGATCGTCATAGGCGATGAGCGCATGCATGCCGTTGTCGCGGAAGAATTCGCCCATGGTGCAGCCGGCGAAGGGCGCGAGATACTGCATGGGAGCGGGGTCAGAGGCCGTGGCTGCAACGATGATCGAATAGTCGAGTGCGCCATTGTCTTCCAAAATTTTCACGAACTGCGCCACGGTCGATCGCTTCTGGCCGCAGGCGACATAGACGCAATAGAGCTTTTCCTTCTCGCTCCCGCTCTGATGGATGGGCTTTTGATTGAGGATCGTGTCGAGGATGATGGCGGTCTTGCCCGTTTGCCGGTCGCCGATGATGAGCTCGCGCTGTCCGCGGCCGATCGGGATCAGTGCGTCCACTGCCTTGAGTCCCGTCGCCATGGGTTCGTGCACCGACCGCCGCGGGATGATGCCTGGCGCCTTGACATCGACGCGCCGGCGCTCCTGCGATCTGATCGGCCCTTTGCCGTCGATGGGGTTGCCGAGCGCATCCACGACGCGCCCGAGCAGCTCCTTGCCCACCGGCACCTCCACGATGGCGCCCGTGCGTTTGACCGTGTCGCCCTCCTTGATGTCGCGATCCGAGCCGAACACCACGATGCCGACATTGTCGACCTCGAGATTGAGCGCCATGCCGCGGATGCCATTTGGAAACTCGACCATTTCTCCGGCTTGCACATTGTCGAGACCGTAGACGCGGGCGATGCCGTCACCCACCGACAGCACCTGCCCAATCTCGGCAACTTGGGCTTCGTTGCCGAAGTCACGAATTTGCTTCTTCAGAATTGAAGAGATCTCGGCGGCGCGAAGATCCATTAGCCAGCCCCTTTCATCATCAACTTGAGATTTTGCAGTTTCGTTTTGAGCGAAGCATCGATCATGCGGCTGCCGACCTTCACGATGAGGCCGCCGATAAGCGAGTCATCGATGCGCGTGACTAGCATCACGTTCCGCCCCATGGTTTGGGCGAGCTCATTCTTCAAAATATCGAGCTGCGGTTCCGTCAACGGTTCGGCCGAAGTCACGTCCGCCGTCACCTCGCCGCGCGCCTCAGCGACCAGGCTGCGATAGGCTTGTATGATGCCGCTGACCGCCGACAGTCGCCGGTTCTTGGCCAGGAGCAGGATGAGCTTGGTGGCAAGACCGTCGATGCCAACCGTGTTAAAGATGGCTTGCAGCGCCGCTTCCTGTTCTTCGGCACTGAACACTGGGCTCTTCACGAGACGCCTCAAATCATCCGAACTGTCGAGCAGCGCCTGGAAACGCTCAAGCTCTCTGCTCACAGGCTCGACAGCTGCGCTCTCCTGGGCAAGGTCATAGAGCGCCCGCGCATACCGGCCTGCAACACCTGCGATTGCCTGCTGCTGTTGAGCCACGTGTCCCCGCTCTCGTTGATTGGCTGCGAAAGGGCATCCCACGAATGCCAATCGCTGAAAATCCAGTGACTTAGGAGGAGGCGCAGGGCCGTGTTTCGGGCCTTGGCCCCAAGCCGAGGCTTGCCTATCACATGCCCTTGAGCGGCGCAACGCGCCGCTGATGACGTTTTGCCGCAAGCAGGCGCGAGCGCCCGGTCACAAGAAGCTGTAGGGGTCGACGTCGACCTCCACCTTGAGCGAGCCCTGAGGTTTTGCCGATCCGAGCCAGTCGCGCATGAAGGCCTGCACGTTTACCTCCCTTCGGGCTCGAATGAGCAGGCGCCAGCGATGTCTCCCGCGCAGGACTGCGATGGGCGCCGGCGCGGGACCCAAAAGCTCCACCCCCGCTGCGCTGGGTGCAAGCCCGGCGATCTTCCGGGCAAACCGCTCCGTATCGATCGCCTCGGCGCCCGACACGATGACCGCCGCAAGTCTCCCGTAGGGAGGGAGCAATGCCCTCTGCCGCATTTGCTTTTCTTCAGCGATGAAACCCGCCATGTCCCCGCCTTGGAGTGCCCTCATGAGCGTGTGATCGGGATTGTAGGTTTGCACCAAGGCAAGCCCCGGCCGTTCGCCGCGGCCCGCCCGCCCCGACACTTGGCCGAGCAGCTGGAAGGTACGCT
>Ga0209382_10003991_pt1 | contig 20066 bp, 20 predicted proteins | sample SoiMetdeltSBSDD5_FD_187599 | JGI IMG/M metagenome (GOLD analysis project Ga0209382, IMG submission 187599) | Bulk soil microbial communities from a Populus tree surrounding site in Tennessee, USA - Soil MetaG P. deltoides SBSDD5 (SPAdes) (version 2) | ecosystem: Environmental > Terrestrial >... | reverse complement strand
GCTTCTACCGGTGGTCCAGGCGGTGTTGAAACAGAACAACCCGCTTCTACCGGTGGTCCAGGCGGTGTTGAAACAGAACAACCCGCTTCTACCGGTGGTCCAGGCGGTGTTGAAACAGAACAACCTGATGATATTACAGAAACCACTCTAGCCAAAACTACTACGGCGACCTCAACCTTCTCTTCTACCAAGGGCGGACTTCACATCTCAACAACAATAACAAATACGACTACCGTTATCCCAGTTCAACCCTAACCCTGACCAACCCACTTATGTTTTCTCTATTGTTATAAGTCACGCAAGAATGAACAAATGCTAACTGTTATCATATTGGCGCCAGTGATGACAACTACCTCCTAAACTAAAATTACCGGTACAAAACTGTTGTTCTGTCATTTTACTAATGTCGTGGTCATGCTCCGCTGATTTTACCACCATAATCCTTCGCCCAAATGTGGTATTCATCATATAGGATCTAAAAATATCCAGGAATGGCAAACCTAGATACTTATTCTTGGTATTAGGAGAAATCCTTTTAAGCAGCACGAATGGAAGTGCAGTGGTTGACAAGAATCGCTTTTTCTACCTTGTTGATTTTGAGTATAATATTAGTGTACAACATATTACCATCTAATGCAAACGCGACTGCGTCGTCAGGAAATACATCTTTAGTTGATAATACTACATCTGGGATGCAGGAACGGGCGAGTGCAACAGCAAATGCAACAGCGATGATGGAGAATGCAACAGCAATTATGGCAAATGCAACAGCAATTATGGCAAATGCAACAGCAAATGCAACAGCGATCATCGCTGATGTGCAGGCGGCAGCTCAGACGAACCAAACTTTGGCTGAAGCTGAAAGGAAAGCTAATTTTACTCAGGCAGTTGCCCAACGAGCATTTACTGATCTTCCAGGAAGTATAGCAGGGGTTTTAGCTGCGGCAATTGTACTTGTTATCGCCGTTCCATTATTAACTGACCTATTTCTAGCCCACTATCGTCAGGGTAAACAAAAGGTAGGCGGTCGTCCGTTAGGAATGTCAGGATTGTATAGATCTCTTATGGCTTTCGGTCTGATAGCTGTAGTGAGCATACTAGTAGTTTATCTTGTTGCACTTGTTTCTTTTTATATTGCTATACAGAGTCCATCTTCTATTGCTCTGATTAACGTACTTCAGAACCTAGCAGCAATTCTAGGGACTGCTTTGGCAACAGTAATAGCATTCTATTTTGGGGTAAGGGGATCAGAAGCTGCGACTGATAGGGCCCTTGAAGCAGCGGGAGTAAAGCGTCCAGGGATGATAGATATGCCAGGGCCTCCTAAGATAACTGGCAGGTATCCCGCAAAAAATCAAGATAACGTCGCGGTAAGTACGCAAATTGTTGCGATTTTCAGCGAGCCAATGAATAGCGCGACTGTTACAGAAAACACATTCAGTCTAAGAAAGGAAGGATCTAATGTCAAAGAGGATGTAGATTACGTAAAACTAGAAGATAGTACAACTGCAGTATTACAGCCCAAGAGTGATTTGGATAAGGGTAAAAAGTACGCAGTCATAATAACGAAAGAAGTGAAAGATCTAACAGGAAATAATATGGCTTCAGACGAAACGTGGTCGTTTACCACAAGAAATGCATAACTGAAGACTTTTTCTAGAATGCCCATCATAGGAGTTAGGAGTGATGTTAAGGATTCCAATGCACCAAAACGGCCATCACAACACCATACATTCATTCATATTAGGTATAGGTTTCATCGGGTACGAAATAGGTTTATGAGTTACGGTAACCAAAGAAGATCTTCCTATGGTGACAATAGGAATTTTGGGTCCAAGCCAGTTGAGGTTGGAAAAGAGTACGATGTCCAAGTTACAGAGACAAGCTATAAGGGCGACGGTGTTGCCCGTGTTCAAGGCTTTGTAATCTTTGTTAAAAATGGAAGAGCAGGGGAGAACGTAAGGGTAAGGGTGAATTCTGTGGGAAGCAGATTCGCTATAGCTGAAATAGTTAACTAATAATGCGTGGTATGCAACTAGACTTGATTTTATGAATCGAGTCCTGTAGCAAGTCTATTGTTCCCGTTTGGTAAAGATAAAGACAAGGAATCAACCACTTGGCTATCATCCGTAGAATAAACTGCGCATAAACCAAATCTTCTACATGCATAAGTTCACAAGTTAAATAATCAAAGAAATCATAATGGCAGACATATGTCATAACTAACAGATATAACTATTGGGTTGATAATATACGATATGCGTTCTAACTTGCGTAGATATTCATTTCCATTAGCATTTTTAATTCTCGCAATGTTGGTAATGTCTAATGCATTTACAATATCAGATCAATATCACTCCTTTGCTACCAACAATAGCATTTCTATGGTAGGACAAGTAAATGACTCCTGGAAATTAATCAGCGATAATTTCTCTGCTTATGATAGTCATAAAGATAATGAAGTTTTTGCATCTTCTGAAAATTCGTCATCATTAGCCAGCAATAATTCAGATGTCAATATATCATCATCATTAATGGATTCAACATCAAATATTCCATCTAGCTCTAATTCTATAGAGTACAATGCAAGAATTTTGTGTGGTACTATAGTAGGTGAAGAAGGTCCTCTAAGGCCAGGGCATTACGATTCAGACATCAATATTTTCAATAGACAGACTTTTCCCGTTTCCTTCTTTTGGAAGCCTGTCTTAACATCTGATCTCCAAGACGAAAAACAAAAACAAAAACAAGAAGAACAAAATAGCAATTTTATACTCATGGCTTTAGGTCCAGGGAATTCAGTCAGTATTAGTTGTAACGACGTAAGGGAGTACCTACCGCTGAATCCTAATAGAAATTCTAATGATACAGATTTCCTTGAAGGGGTATTGACAATTAGTGTCGAGCTAGATCCATCAATTCAAGGAGCATTATCATCCTCATTGGCAGACAATGGTACAAGAAAGCAATCACAGCTCCTAATACCGTCATCATCGAATCAGGAATTAGAACCTAATGCAAATATATTGAGTGTAGATGCCATCTATACTGTAAATGCTTTAAAAGTCCCAAGCAGAGAGTTAGTGCTACAGTTAATCGATTATAGCATTACCAAGCAAGACGAGGCCGGAAAGATCCCAACTGATATGATATCTAAGACGCTAAGTGTTGCAGTTCCCATAAGAACTAATGAGACTATAAATCCTGAAAAACAGGTTAGGGATATTTTGATGAGAGAATATTTCTTGAGCGCTGAGGAAAGCCATAGTCTCAGTATAGTGATAAAAAATCTCAGTCTAGGTGTTGGCGCATTAGATGACAATCATGCTATATCTCTTCAGCGAATTAATGCCTATCAACCCCCGCCCTAGAGGCAGAGATTCAACTATTAGTGAATTGATATTAAGATCGACATCAAGTCCTTGTCTATCTATTAACCTGTATAATAATTATGTATAGTCATGAAAAAGAAAAACGTAACGTACTTAGAAGTTGGCATTGAAGATTTTTCCTCAACTTTAGCTCATGCATCTTGATCCAAACTTTAACTAGTTCTATTTTATGGCTATTTCACGAAATCATTTTTGGAGATTTAGTAATCATTATCTCATTGAGTAAATGTGTTAGGAACAGTAAGACCAGTAGATGGAACAAGAATTGGTCATATTCATGAGCAACGGTGGCATAGCGTCCCAATTGATACTCTAGCAGACATTTCCGGAAATATATAACAAATTCTCGATTGATATGAGAAAGTATACTTCAAATTATCGAACGGCTAAGAAATCACGTCCAAATATGAAGACACATGAAATTGCAGAATATTTCAGGGTCGCTGGGATATTGGTTTCAGTGACAATTATTCTTTCCTCATCAATTGTTTACAGCTTTAATGACTCTGCTGATCACAGTTTATTATGGCCTAATACAGCTCATGGACAGGAAGAAGGACTAGAGGAGCAGGATAACGGCATCAGCGATGAGAATGATTCAACTACTAGCAACATTAACAGTTCCAGACTGACTTTGCCGGAGTTGTTTTCTAGTGTAGAAAAATCAGTGGTTCAAGTTGCTAGGGAGGGAAAATCTGATATTTCATCGGATAGCAGATTGGGATCAGGTTTTGTTTATGACAGAGATGGACATATAGTCACTAATTTTCACGTTATTGCAGGTGGTGCTCCAGACGGGAACATCCAAGTAACGTTTCTAGACGGTAGTACATATAAAGCCAGGTTAATAGGTGGTGATCCTTTCTCTGATCTGGCGGTCTTGCAATTGGAAAGAGAAGACATACCATTAGACAAACTGGTGCCGTTACCAATTGGAGATTCAACAGCTCTAAGTGTAGGTGAGGGAGTGGTAGCAATCGGCAATCCTTTTGGCTTATCTGGTTCTATGACTGAAGGCATTATTAGCGGTCTTGGACGAATTTTGCCATCAGCAGAACAAGAACAAGATCCAAATACATTACCATCAGATCTTCTACCTTCCACAGGTTTCCTTATCCCGGACATTATACAAACTGACGCCCCCATAAACCCAGGAAATTCAGGTGGTCCTCTTCTGAATGAACAAGGTCAAGTTATCGGAATAAATACTGCAATATTTTCAACTACTGGAGCATCAGCAGGGATTGGATTTGCCATTCCTTCGAATACTATAAAGAAGGTAATCCCATCATTAATCACAAGAGGTGACTATCAGCATCCATACCTGGGTATTATTGGTGTAGACATTTCACCGGAGATTGCAGATGCCTTAGGATTGGAAGAAGCCAGAGGATTTTTGGTAACTGATGTTAGTAGAGGAAGTCCGGCTCAAAAGGCCGGAATACAGGAAGGAAATTCGCCGACCAATATTGATGGAAGGGAAATAATATTGGGGGGCGACGTAATTCTCAAAATAGACGAAAATACGGTCAGAAAACTTGATGATGTACTTACTTATCTTGAAAGAGAAAAGAAGGTAGGAGATGCTGTGCAATTGACAATACTTAGGAATGGTGTAACAGAAAACACCAACCTAACTCTTGGTCCAAGGCCTACCGCAATAGAATCCCAAGGTAGTTTGCCGCAACAAGAAGATATACCGCCCAGCCAAGACGGAGGGCAAGAACGGGAACAAACGCCTCTACCGGATCAACTCTATGAAAGGTGCTTAGAAATTGCAGGTAAGGACATATGTGATTTTATGTTTCGGCGATAGCTGAAGCGGGTCCATTACCTTTACCTCCGCTCCGCACGTTATCTAAGAATTGCGAGTTCATACTAAGCGGTAAAAGTGAATACTTCGCCTAATAGCAAGTTATTATGCTCAAAAATGGAATCAGTCAGTCATAATGCAAATACACTTTTTGGTTGTACTTTTGGATTCACTATTGACACTCGAGATTTATTCTATTAAGTTTCTAGTGCATAAGTTAGATGAACTTCCCTTAGCTGATGGTTAATAATTAGGAAATATATTATCAGAGTTACATGAGGGCAATTGTATTTGACTCAGACGGCGTTCTGGTTGATTCCATGCCTAGTCATTTTAGGGCATGGAAGGTTGCGTTCAAAGATGTATGTAATAGTGAGGTTGATAAGAGAACCATCTATTTACTTGAGGGTATGCGCGGTACTGATTTGGTAAAAAGTGTATTTGAACTAAAAAAATATCATTTTGATAATAATGAGGACATGAAAAAGTATACACAACGAGTTATCCAGCGGAAAGATGAGGTTTTTAGACAAATATTGGTCTCTTCTCCTCCTAAAGCCTATCCTGGTGTCAGGAACTTAATTAAGAACTTGGTTAACTGCAAGAAAGCCGTGGTAAGCGGATCCGCAAGAAGAGATGTTGAAATGCTTCTTGAGAAGTCTTTAGGAGATGGAACTCTCTTTGATGCTTTAATTACTGCTGATGATGGCAAGAAAGGTAAGCCTGACCCTTCAGCTTTTATGAACGCACTAGATAAAATCAAAATAGCACATTCAAAAGCTTTGATAGCGGAGAATGCACCACTAGGGGTCAAAGCAGCAAATAATGCGGGAATACCATGCATAGTGATATTAAATAATACGCCTCTCAATATCCAAGATTTTAGATCTATAATTAATAAAGATAGAATCTTCAAGGATACCAGCTCAGCGGCAGGATTCATAAAAGAATGGTGCATTTGTGACACAAAACAGTTAAAATAAAAATACTTCTATGAAAAATGGAATCAGGAAAGCGGAACGTGATTCACCCATGTATAAGTGTAGTTACTACAATAGAGTCTTTTACAGAGCACTTACAGACTTTTTGAATATTTTCATCCTAATCTTTACTATGGACATAGGTCTAACATTTTCCAACTATGACCCCTTGCGTGTGCTTGATTCATTATTTACTTCTATAAACCTTATATAAGCTTCCTGTTTTTTCGTTGGTATAAGTCCACGCATCATCTTGTATGATAACCTCTTGAAATCTTGACCTTTGACTCTCATCTAATGAGTTATATACAAACTGACCAATGACAAAGCTATCTGGTTTTGCTAGCCTAGTCATCTTTACTGCTACATTCACGGAATGACCTAAAATGTCCAAGAGTGGTTCCTTTACCTGCATATTATTTAACCAACGTATATTCATGCCGTACTGTATAACTGAGCTCTTGCCTATATCTACGCCCACACGTATAGCCATCTCAGGATAATCATACTGATTAAGAATAGGATTAATTCCCTCTCGGATTACCTTGATCATAGACATTACGCAGTTGATCGCATTTATGCAAGGTAGATATTGTTGCTGCAGGTGCATCTGCTCATCATCACTATTCAACACAGAATCTACTGTAAAGAAAGCAAGAACAGCATCACCGATATATTTTAAGACATAGCCTCCATAAAGAGAAATCATTATAGACATTTCCTGGGTAAATGTTTGAACTATAGTTGTGAGTCTGTCCAACGGTAAGGTCATTGATAATTGTGTCGACCCAACCAAGTCAATATGTAGTATCACGAGAGTAACCTTAGATCTTGCGAATCTTTGCAATACTCTATTTGTTTCTTCCATTGAGATGTCAAAAGAAGGTTCTGATTTCAGAGCTTTCCACATCCTAGTCTGTGCATTTCTTATGGCCAATCTGATATCTACAATGGCGTCTAAATAAAATGAACTTGCCAAAGAAGTGGTGGGGCTCTTTATTGGACTATCAGACTGGGACAACTCATTTCTCTTTTTGACTTCGTTGACCTCCTGTTCTATGACCCTGTGAACAGATTCTTCGCTAATATCAAGTTGGGAGGCGATTGTACCTTCCTCTATAGCTGAATTGTAGAGATTAAGTATAGTCTGACGTTGATAGTCGTCACTAATTTCTTTAGCCTTGGATGAAGTGTCCCCTCCTCTGTCCATTTTCTTCATCACACACTCATAGATGAGTCTGCTAATATATAGTAAATAAAATGCAAATATTAACTAAATCAATGGATAAATCTTTGTTCGCATCTGAAAAGTTAGTTAATATTCAGGTCTAGCGGCGCGTGAGAGTAAAGCAGGATTATTTGAAATTTGCCACTTCGGTACTGACATTCATTCGATTGCATTCTCTTTTAACAATATATAGAGCAGAATACAATTGTATGGGGGCTATACCCAAAGTAGAGTAAATTAGGAACTTATCCACAATCCGCCTGGTATTAAACTGATAAGAAGCATGGACCTAGTTGACTCCTAAAATGTACTGTTAGTTAGTTTCCGACCAAAGTTACTAGAATGTTTGATACTGTATTTCTGTGAAAGAAAGAAAAGGAAGGCTGGTTATCTTATAGTAATAGACTAATGACCTCCCTAACGGTAGTCATAGTTGCAATTGTTCCTATAGTACTAATGGCGAGTGTATCAACGTACATGTACAAATGGGAGTTATCACATCAAGAGGCTGAGGGTCTCGCAGAAGACTCCATATTCACATGCAGAAGGGCATTATATTTGGAAACTCATACTGGAGATCTCAACAAAAATGAAGTTTCAAAAGATCAAATGATCAGAACTGCAAAATTATTGTCAACCTGCGATAATAATATGCTTTATTATAAGGGCCGATGTGAGATAGACTTTTCTAAGAGCTTCTGTACTACCTCGTCGTTAGATGGATATTTAATTCTAAGAGGGATCGAAAATGCAGAAAGGCCGACAGGGTTTACAAAGATCTAGCAAACATTGTTTAAGATCGGATGTTGTCTAAAATCACACCGCTAGTTCGATTTTGGTTATAACTAATTCAAGATTGATAATATTAGTAAAGAGATACATAATCGTTAATTATTTGGTATTCCATGATTTGATGCTATGATGGGTTTTATTGTATCAATATTGGTTATTGTTTTTTTCTTGGCTATTATCGGTTTGGGATTTGATACATTTTTTTCAGGTGTCAAGAAAGGTGCAGACAAATTAGGTATCACGCCTATAATGGAAACCGCAGCTGATGATGCAATTAAGATTGCTGAAAATGCATCACGAAACTTAGTTAACAATTCACTTCCGGTCAATAAGTAATGGGTTAAGAGGCCCTCCTCTGAGGCAATACTCATTTTTCAAGCTTCAGATGCACTTTTTTCACAATAACAACTGAACTTATCGTCTATTTTCAAGAAATTGATTCTCTTCTTGTTTACTTTATGAGAGATTTGCTTATTTTGGACAGTTTTGACTATGAACCTAGATCATAGTATCAGAATATTGGATCGGGATAATTACATCAATAGGTTTACGTGAATTCAGATAGCAGTTGCTAGCGATGTATTTCCTTCTAACTTAAATACGAATTAAAACTTATAAATCGTATTGTGTACACTATCTTTTCAATGAATAAATTGGAATTAATAGCACTGCCCTTGATACTGTCACTATTGGTATCGGCAGGATTTGCTGTGAGCACCTCATATGCACAAGGAAACCAGACAAATGCGACCTCCGGTAACATGACGGGAGGAAATCAAACAGGTAACCAGTCAGGAAATCCATTAGGACAATTAGGTGAAGCGTTAGGCGGTTTGATGGGTGGCAACAAATAAAGCCATTTTCCTTTTTCTTTGTTAGAATAGAACTTGATTAAAATCTAACGTGGTTAAGTTCAATACCGTAATCTCTTTTATTTATTCCTGATTTTGGTAGTAGATAAGATATCATATGTAGTTCGGACGATCACATCTTAAAACCTATAAATTTCTGTACTGATAGGCAAATCGGAAACAAGTTAGTAATACTGGTGTGAATCCTAGAGTGTAGTAACGAAAGACTAAGCGAAGCGGTATGTCCACATGGATAAGTAAGTAAGCATGTAATACATTTTTAATAGATGTAGTGTAGCTTCAAATTATCTTGAAGATAGGAATTACATTGCCACAAGCCGGCGAACAATCTACAAAGGGAAATATAGTTCGAACTGCAAAGGCGGCCGAAGACGAAGGTTTTGATTCCCTTTGGGTTTTTGAAAGACTTCTTTGGCCTACAAATCCTCAAACACCTTATGTTGCAACCCCCGATGGGAGCTTGCCAGTGGAATACCAGAATATACTTGACCCATTAGAAACACTTACCTATGTAGCTGCAAATACAAACAAAATCGCATTAGGAACCTCGGTCATGGATATGCTATTTCACAATCCCGTGGTATTGGCAAGAAGATTTGCTACACTTGATGTTTTATCAGAAGGAAGAAGTATAGCAGGATTTGGTATAGGGTGGTCAAAGGATGAATACCAAGTTTCTAATATACCATTTCAAAATAGAGGTAAGAGAGCTGATGAGCTTATTCAAGTATTAAAGAAAATATGGACAGATGATGTTGTTGAGTTCAAAGGTACGTATTATAGTATACCTGCATCAAAAATAGGACCTAAACCTACCCAAAAGCCACACCCTCCTATTTATCTCGGTGGATTTAGCCCAAATACATTCTCAAGAATTGTAAATTATGACACAAATGGTTGGCTGGCTGTAGTGGGTGGACCACTTGAATATATTGACAATACTATAAATGCGATAAAAGATGTAGCAAAAAAGGCAAATAAGGATCCAAATAACTTTAAGGTGGTTCTCTTAGCACATCTCAACATAGCATTAGATTCAAAAAGTCAATCAACAAAAACAAAAGAAGACCAGAGATTCCCATTCACCGGAACAATAGATCAGATAGGAGATGATATAAAGAGAGTAAAACAGATGGATATTGATCATATAGTATTTGGATACGTCTTTATCCCAATAGGTAGAGAAGTGGATAGTGTAATTAATATAACAAAAGAGTTATCAAAGTATGCAAGATAGAAAGCAAATTGGGTGTGGAATGCAACTATTAGCGGATTCTGTTTGAAAATTAGTCTCACATGTTAAATTAGTTAATTATTTATTTACTCTATTTCTACAATTTAAGCAGAACAAAAATGGGGATAGTTAAGCCAATTGTCAAGCGTGAAATTAGAGATATAAAGCTGATAAGAAAGGGTAGAGGTTTTTCATGGTCTGAGCTGAATGAGGCCGGACTAGATAATTTAAAAGTTGTGAGGAAGAATCGTATACCGATAGATATGTTGAGGAAAACGAAAATTCCTGAAAATATTGAACAACTGAAGCCTGTTGTAAAAGAACTTCTAGATTTAAAAAAACAGCGGAAGAAGAACAAAGCAAATAAAGATAGTCATCATACGAAGGAACAAGTAAAATCAGTTTCTTCTAAATAGAAAAGGAGTCAGGATGACGGCATCTTTATTTTTAATTTAATCGCAAATTTCTGTTTATAAATTAGATAAAACCTTCAATCAAGATCACAACTCTGCAAATTGCTACGTTTCCAACGGCTCATGTATTGGTCTATGTAAATACAGTTTACCCTGAATTTGAAATAATAACTAAAGCCAAGTCGTTATATGTAGTAGAAGCTATCCATCAGTTGGACCATATGGTATTATTTTGAAGATAATTGACAGCAGTGTGGAACATGTTAATGAAATTTGTAACGAAGATATACGTATAACAGAGAATATCAATCAGAAAGAGGTATAGGTTTGGTCATATTTTCAAATTTGTCAAATAGTGCAAACGCAAATCGGTGGTTGAGAAATAAGACAAATAGGCCATCTCTCATCATATTTTCAATTTCAACACTAATTTGTTCATTTTTGATGATTGAAGTATACGACAAGGAGTCAGTCACGAGCATCAAATTGGTAAGCTCATAGTTGTCCGTAATATCTAACGTAAGTGCTTCAACAAGTCCAAAAAAACCCAAATCATAGTGTTTGATCTTGGGTCTAATTATAGTCACTATTGTATCACTTGCTTCTCTACCCTCAGCATTTCTTGTCTTAGTTGCTGTTAAAGGAGACAAGAATATCCGGACTCCCTGATCAAGCTTTTTGTCATATTCAATGTTAACATAGTCATTCGATCTGAAAAAATCCTCGGTTCCTTTCTTTAGCTGTTCTTCATCTAACCAGTTATCTCCCCTGTTTTCATTCATTCTGCTGAAAAAGGATTTAGGGCTCACCATTCTTATATTGGGCAACTAAATACTACTCTTGTTTTGACTTAATCTTGGTTATAAATTCTTCAAGCCATCAGGACTGGGAAAGCTCTCAACTAAGTTAGTTGAAAAACAGGAAGGGCGCCCCATTACTTAGTATATCATAAATACATGCTATCCTTGCCATTCTCAGTCCACAAAATAAATTTACGCCATGAACCAAATATTTGTATTTTCAGTCTAATTTTGTCTAATAATTATTTCGCAGATACTAAAACCGGTGATTGTGAAGCCCTCTTTTTCAACATAGCATCACTAGAATCAAGATACTTCGTCAGCAACAATTGAACAAGAGTAAATAGATAGGGAATTGATATTGTTTAAATGAAAGAAATTGTACATTTACTCGCCTGCGAAATGATGGCCCGGGTTTCTGTTCCGTTCACCGATGGTCATTATTATGGTAGAGGGGAAAGGTCAAACACGGAACTGGCTCATAATAGCCTCTCTGCCGGCAGGCAATTTTAATTACAAAGTTTATAAAGATACGAAAGAAAAAATCTAGTCATGACCTCTAAAATAGGTTTTCACGTTTCAATCTTAGGGGCTATATCAAACTCTGTTGATAATGCTCTAAAAATAGGATGTAATGCATTTCAAATATTTAGCAGGAACCCAAGAGGATGGGCAGCAAAACCTTTGCAAGATGACGACGTAGAGAATTTCAGAAAAAAACTAAATGAGAGCAAAATTGATAAGTATTCAACTTTTGTACACATGCCATATCTACCTAATCTTGCATCTTCTGATAAAGAACTACACAAGAAGTCAACTGATACCCTCAGAGAAGAGATAAAAAGATGCAGTTCATTAGGTATTCCTCATGTTATATTGCATCTGGGGAGATATGGTGAACAAGGTAGAGAACATGGAATTAGCCAAATAGAAAAGGCATGTACCTCTGCTATCAAATTTTCGCCAACGTCCAAGCTAAAATCGAAAATTAGAAAAAAGAAAACTACTGAAATCGAACGTGAACCTGTAACAATAGTTCTTGAAAATAGTGCTGGTGGAAAGAATAGTCTCGGGAGTAGATTCGACGAGCTGGGCTTGATCCTTGACAAGCTAAAGTCTTCTGATAGACAAAACTCATTTGGGATATGCTTAGATACCTGTCATGCTTTTGCAGCAGGTTATGACTTAAGAGCTAAAGAGGGTGTAAGTGAGACTTTAGATAAATTCAATAGTGAAATAGGATTAGAAAATCTAAAAGTAGTACATCTAAATGATTCCAGAGATATGCTGGATTCTAAACGTGATCGGCATGAACATATTGGTTTAGGTAAGATAGGAACGCAAGGATTTAAGGATCTCCTAGCATATGAAGCGGTAAGAAAAATCCCAATTATAATGGAAACACCTCTTGATAATAGAAGACAGAATCATGATAATCTAAAAGTTGTGTTAGAGTTTCTAAATGACAATAAATAAAAGTAGAGAAAAATACCTATTCCTATTTTTGAATCGTTTTGAGATTTTCTGAAGAGCTTGACGAATAGTGATGAATATGAACATTTTTACCCGTTGTGGAATAATAAGAGGATACCTATGGCTTAAATAGTCCAAAAAACAAATTCTCGCTACTTAACAAAATTAGAAATCTTCAAACGTTAGATCTAGCCCTTGGATCTGTTAGCACCATTGGATGAATCAGCACCTAGAGCCTTTTAGGAATTTAATAAATATGATCCCATAAATGGCTTTATTCACCTCGAATCGAATCAGAATAAGACTCGAGTCTTTACTTCGACTAAGGGAAAAAGAAAATCAGTATACGTACCAACAAATTATGGACTTCGGAATCACAACTCCTCAAAACGCTTACATGTCAGTGCTGACCTAAAGATTATGATTACCGGACTAATATCTTCGAAGGAGGCTAAAAAATAAGTTGGGAATATGCTTTACTTACTATTTCCCTATGTTAAGAGCCGCCTTTTGATTATTCTTCGTCTTGTCCATCTTCTGTATCGTCAATTGCCTTCCTCATGTCATTATTGTCATCATCACTGTCATCAGTACTCTCAGTAGAAGCATTATCTTCACTATCCATTCCCCCATAACCTGCTTGCATACAGTCCCTTACATCATCTTCTGTGGGAGATCCTCGGCCCTCAAGACCAGAAAGACAAGTCTGTAATTCTTCGTAGTCTTCCTGAGTAGAGTCTTGGTCATCAGATTTAGTCACATCATCAGCATCTATCTTCTCATCATCATCTTCTGTTGTTGCAATTATGCTATCTTCATTGTTATCTTTCTCTTCTCCATTAATGTTAAAAGCGGGACCTGTGGCATCCATGCTGACTTTTGTGAATTCTGTATCGGGAGTAAAGTCTTGATCCAGTTGACCTATTACTCGTGTTGGTGATGACATTGTGACAGCTACACCTAATATTGCGATACCAACAATGGTTAGCAATGTTGTCGTTTCTTTTCTATTCATCATTTTCTAAGTGTCAGGTTAAGTCAAAAGATTAAACAGTTGACGACCAATTCTACCATATTTTTTCATTGAACTTTCGAAGGATAGTTTGTATTCGTTAAGAATTTAGGCCAATATTACTACGGGTAACCTCGAAAATAAAGATGATAAAGCCAGAATAAAAGAGCCAACGATCACAAGTCTACCTGTCTAACAATAGAACACTTTGCCATCTTAATCCAGCCGACTCTAACCGTAGTCATTTTCTGGGATTGGGTTAACATATTTATCCCTTCTTTTCTTCTTAATAAAAATAGTCGGTTTCATTTAATATCCGTTGAATTATTAGTTATATTGAGAAGGAATGATTGATGATTTAGATTTAGCTCTGTCTACTAATATCTCTACTTATTTTTCTCGGTTTGTACATTTATGTGAAAAAATTCTTGGAACAAAAAGCAAGAATATGAAAGTGAATTTTCTCTCTGAATATCTCTCATCTCTGAATGAAGAATCTCTATCTATTGCTGTTCTTTTCTTGTCTAACAGAATATTTTCTCCTGGTTCGAAAGCTACGATAAATATGGGATATAGCACAATAATGCGAACACTATCTGAAATATCCGTACTAGATCAAAATAAAATTCGACAGATCTATCTAAAATTCGGAGATATGGGTGCGCTCTCAGAATATGCAGTATCAAAAAAACATACCATTTCACTTTTACAACCACATGCATTGACACTGTTGTCTGTACATAATCAATTTAGGAAGATTGCAGACACTATTGGTTATAAATCAAATAAAAATAAGAGGAATATTTTGAAAGGACTATACCTGAATAGCTCACCACTTGAAGCAAAATATCTAACAAAGATGATAAACGGAGAGATGAGAATTGGTTTAACGGAAGGTTTAGTGCAGGTAGCAGTTTCTAGGGCATTCAACCAAGAGCTCAGATACGTCAGAGAAGCCATGCTTGTTTTAGGAAATATTTCCCAAGTGACAGTACTTGCAAAAAAAAGTTTACTGCATACTGCACTAATCAGACCACTTAATCCTGTAAGTTACATGTTAGCAGATGTGATGTTTACTGCGAAAGAAATAACCAACTACTATCAAAAACCTTTGATCTGCGAATACAAATATGACGGAATACGTGCACAAATGCATAGATCTGGACAACAAGTTAGATTTTTCTCTCGTAACCTTACGGATGTTACAAAATCATTTCCTGAATTGGCTAATGCGGCGATAAATATTAACTTACCATCAACATCATCATTATCAGAAATTAATCTTATTTTAGATGGGGAAGTAATTGGTTTTCTTCATGGTAAACCACTTCATTTCCAACTCTTGCAAAAGCGACTTCGCAAGAAGAACATTACAGAGCAAATCATGAATGAAGTTCCATTGGCATATGTAGTATACGATATATTATATCTTAATGGAGAAGCAACAATTAGGAAACCATTAAAAGCAAGAAAAGAAATTCTATCAAAAATATCTTTTAGAGAACCCATTAATAACTCATATCAATGTATTGTAAATTCAAAGCAAAGAATAATTGCAGTGTTTAAGGAAAGTAGAGATATGGGTCACGAAGGATTAATTCTAAAAGATCCAGACTCTCTTTATTATCCCGGAAGAAGAGGAAGATATTGGATAAAGCTTAAAAAAGAATTAGATACTGTCGATGCTATTATCGTAAGTGCTGAATATGGCCATGGAAAAAGAGCAGGAACATTATCTGACTATACTTTTGCAGTCAAAGATGATTACGGCAACAACCATTTAAGAATAATTGGCAAGGCCTATTCTGGATTGACTGATGAGGAAATAAACAATATTACGGAAAAATTAAGAACTAGTATGATAAAAGATGAAGGGTACAGAATTGTAGTTAGGCCAGAAATAGTTCTGGAAATCGCGTTCGACAGCATACAAAGAAGTGATAGACATAATAGTGGATTTGCACTGCGTTTTCCAAGAATAAAGAATATTCGAAAAGACAAAACAGTTTGGGACATAGATTCCCTTTCAAAGATTCAGCAAATCTACAACAGGCAGGTCTATCTAATGAATGAAAATAAACTATGATTGATACACCTTAGCTTTCAGGTTACGAACGGGTTTTGATTAAATGATCCCGATAGGGCAAGGTACAAAAGCATCTGGGGAGAGACGGCCTGACTACTGTAAAGATAGGTATCTATTTAGAAATCTTCTAAAAGTATTCTATCACTTAGCTCTAAAGTTATGATCTAATAGAAAAATAGATATGATATTATGTTAAGAGTTTCTGAACATATTTTCGCGAAGTCAAATATAGCGACAAGGGCCTTGTACTAACGTCTAAACATTGTGAACCACTCATTTTCTCGTGGAGGGAGTCTATCTGTATTGCTTTCTCTAGCAGCAGCATTAGTAATATTCTCAGTATTATATACGGGAATTTTTGCTTACGGGCAGGAGTCAGATAGCTTAGGGAATCCTCTTCCACAGGTTAACAATAATACCAATCAGGTCCAGCATTCTGGAGAAAAACAACAACTCGTTATAATCCCTAGTTTATCGAGTAATGAATTAAGTACTGTGATAGCTAAGCCAGAACCCAATGAGGAGATTAGGAGACTAGAACAAGGATTAGCATCTCAACGGACTGGGATAGACTTCATTGAAGGGAACCGTGAGAAAGCAGAAGATGCCCCTGACACAATTTCTGCTGCGGAAAGGGAGGACATACAACAGGAAGACGAAAATCAGAAAGCTGACATCCAAGAGCAACAAGAAGATACGCAGGAAAAACTTGAAGACAAATTAGACGCTGCAGAATCAAAGACAAGTGAGACTGTTGAAAATACAATAAGGGAGTCAGAGAATATACAAAATGAACAAAATGATGATACTAGTGGAAAGGGAGATAAAGAAACTGGCAAGGATAGTGGAGTCCCAATAGAGCTGCCTTTTCCCTAAGAGTCGCAAAGAATCTTTTTGTTATTGAATGATATTCATTATGTCCACAGCATACTAAAAAGAAAAATGACTATTGAGAGAACCGTTAGAGTGAAAGCGTCTCCAAGACTTAGTCTTGATAGATAAATATCTAAGAAATTGGCTCCATGATATGCACTATGCCTAAATACGTTAATTCATATTACATTAGGGGGCTTCACGTCCATATTACGCGAGTTGCAGGGGTAGTCCTAGACTCAACACTGATTCATTGTATTTACGAAACAGTTGAGTCTCCTGCGGCTCCAAATATAAAAAGTTGCTATCCTATTGACGATACGATACCTCGAAAAGTGATTGCTTTCTTCAGCCAATAGACATAGTTTCTTTAACTGGCTCACTCCAAGTCATATTTCTTTATAGATTAGAATACTCGATCCCAGCTTCCTCGTAGCCCTAGTAACTCTTAAACAAATGAGGACAGATAAACTTCTGATAATATCACTGACTTTAGCTTTGGGTCAAACTGGTCAAGACCTTGAATTCCGTCATGCCACGACCAATATGCCCAAGCTTTTTCAGGGTAAGGACGTATAGTTCAAAGGGGGCACTTTCAGACGGTGAATTATAAGAGATAACACTAAATAATTCAATATGAACAGATCACGGGAAAAGTTCCCAACCAAACAATAGACCTCCTTGGACGGGGCAAAACATTCTGACTACTACTTAATTTCTTAATGATAGAGTTTTAATGGCATTCGAAGTTCCAAGGTGCAGGTTCATTTTTTAATCGTTTAGCTATCACCTTATGTATGAATGAAAAACATTACAAGAATCCAACACCCACTGTGGATGCTATTAACCATAAGAATTCTCAGATTTTGTTGATAGAGAGAAAGAAAGAGCCGTTCAAAGGCTATATGGTATTGCCGGGGGGATTTGTAAATGAGGGAGAAAGAGTCGAGGATGCAGCGAAACGAGAGGTTAAGGAAGAAACATCATTAGACATCGTGCTTCTTGAAATCCTAGGAGTTTACTCGGAGCCTAAGCGAGATCCAAGAGGACACGTCATGTCTACAGTATTTATTGGAGATCTCTAAAAGAAGTTATAAAGTAGATGCGATAGCACAGGATGACGCAGCGGCGATCGAATGGCTAGACCTAAAAGAGGTAGTCGACACAAAATTCGGATTTGACCACGGAAAGATTATAGCAGATTACATCAGATGGAAACAGATCGGGGGAACCTTCTGGTCGTCTAAAAAATGACATGTAGTGATCATGATCACTCTCTCGAATCCTTACGCTAGTCAAGAAGTGGTCATCACTTCTCAATAATGGAGTCTGTACCGAAAAATAATGTTTGAAGGATATCTTGGCATATCCGTTTTGTCCACATTCAGAGCGTCGATTGCATGAAATTGTTCATTTAGATTTGTTAATTTTGGTCATTGAAAGAAACGTAATATAGTCTCCAAAACTTAGTTGTAAAAAAAGATTGGAGGGGTTGTGATATAATTATTCTTCTTCTTCTGACATCATCGCTGCCTGAGATGTTGTGGGTCTTTCTTCCTGTACGTACAAATCTACAAATTCTGGCCTTAATGCAGGAGAGTTATTTCCTGTCTGGCATATTAAGTTTGAATCTTTGATGGTCAAAGCACAAACCTTGTATTCATCGCCCACACCAACCGTCACGTTAGGAAATGTTGCAACATATTCTATGATACCTCCAGTACCATCACTAGCATTTACTGAATGGATGTATGTCTTGCTATCGTCGAATAGTTTTACTCTCGATTCACCATCTACACTAACTATCGTGATGATGTCCCCGCTATCATGATTCAGTCCTTGTATAGTCATGATCACCTTAAAGATGTCTTTTTTCTTTTCTATTTCTGAGGAGGGAATACTTTGTGCAAGTGCATTAGGACCTAAGTTCAAGATTGATGTTGCCATGAATGCGAGTAGCGAAGCAGACAGAAATACCCATGTAAGGTGTTGTTTTTTTCTTGCTCCCAATGACAAACGTTCGTCTCCTGATTTGTGGGAATTTCTGATATTTCTTAGCTTTGAGGATGTCATTCATAACAAAATAAACTTGCATACTTATGAAACAAGGTTTTGTTTTGTTATAATATTAAATCTTCTTATAAATTCGATCTTGCCATACCACGAGAGTATTCATCTATTAACGCTGAAGTCTGCCATTATGGTAAAATTACTCCGATTCGAATCCAAAAGTTTTTTTGTTATTAACCTATATTTTATAACCTCTTTTGACCAGACTACTAGACCTCGGTATAGAACATATTAGCAAAATCATAATGGAAATGGTCGACCTATCCGAGAAGTCAGTCTTCACGGCAATAGACTCTTTTGAAAAGGGCTTAGATGTGAAAAAACAAATCTTCGAGTGGTCTGAAAGACTTCGACAACTACAAGAAGAGGTGGCAGATTTAGCAATGGAGTTAATTGCACGTTATCAACCAGTCGCTACAGATCTAAGATTCATCAGATCTTGTATGGAAATAGCATATGGGTTCTTTAGATTTGGGAGATATTCCTATGATATAGTTGACGTTCTTGAAAGTATGGGTTCTGTAGCTGACTGTGATAAATCGGCGGTTTTGCAAATGGCAACAATAACAAGAGAGATGATACTTCTAAGCGTGCAATCACTTCAAGCCAGAGACCGGGATGCTGCATCTAGACTCTATGAGATGGATGACAAAGTTGATGAGCTATATAGAAAGTATCTTCATGAGGCTATCTCTCCCCAAACCAACGAACAAAAAGAGAACTCGGAACCACGATGTTATATTTCATCATTATTAATATTGAGGTATTTGGAGCGTATTTCAGATCATGCATGCTACGTAGGGGACTCTGTATACTATATAATAACAGGAACCTCAAGACCGAGACGTTAATTGAAAAGAAATGGGCAACAATACCTAACATCAAGAAATAAACTCGATTTATTTAATGTCATGAAAATTATTTAAAAAATTTATAACCTTCAACTAAAAGGTGGGATCTGGAGCGATACTTGTCATGTTAATAAAGATAATATTGTAGTATAAACAATACACATTCGATAACAGAAC
>Ga0209382_10003990_pt1 | contig 20069 bp, 17 predicted proteins | sample SoiMetdeltSBSDD5_FD_187599 | JGI IMG/M metagenome (GOLD analysis project Ga0209382, IMG submission 187599) | Bulk soil microbial communities from a Populus tree surrounding site in Tennessee, USA - Soil MetaG P. deltoides SBSDD5 (SPAdes) (version 2) | ecosystem: Environmental > Terrestrial >... | reverse complement strand
TGATGAAGACCATGCCGACGATCATCAACGCGCTGCGAAGCGGCATGAAGGATATCCGTTCACAACAGACTGGTGCCACGGGAAGTGGCCGCCTCGAGCGCGACATCCCGATGCGATGGGTCGTGCTGGGATCGCTGGCGATCATCGTCGCGATGTGGCTGATGCTGACGTTCAACCCGATCGCCGGCGCGCGGACGACCTGGTTCGAGAACGTGATCGCCTCGCTCTTCGTCGTCATTTTTGGTTTTCTGTTCGTCACGGTGTCGTCACGCATCTGCGGGCTGATTGGCACCTCGGCCAATCCCGTGAGCGGCATGACCATCGCCACGCTGATGGCGACCTGCGCGATGTTCCTGGTGATGGGGTGGACCGCGCCAGCGTATTCCGCACTGGCGATCATCATCGGCGGCGTCGTGTGCGTCGCCGCGGCGAATGCCGGCGCGACGTCGCAAGACTTGAAGACCGGTTTTCTCGTTGGCGCAACGCCCTACCGTCAGCAGTGGGCCTTGATGATCGGCGTCATGGTGTCGGTGTTCGTCATCGGTGGAACGTTGATGCTGATGAACTTCGGGCTGTCCGAGTTCCGGCCGATGCAGCGTCCGCTCGATATCGAGAGGGTGAGGGCCGAACAGACCATGCGCGGCGCCTCGATCCGCATCGAGAAAGAACTGGACGATCCGCACCCGCAAATGTACAGAGGTAGGAAGTTCATTCTGGTGAATGCGCTGGGTTCGCGTGAGCTGCCCGACGGCAAATACCTCTTCGACCCCGACACGAACCAGATCGAAGTGCAGTGGATCACCGGGATCGGCAGCGACAAGGCCGCGGCGCCGCAGGGCCGTCTGATGGCAACCGTCATAACGGGCATCCTCAATCAGCGGCTACCCTGGCGCCTGGTCGCGATGGGCGTATTCCTCGTCATCGCCGTTGAATTGCTCGGAATTCGATCGCTGTCATTCGCGGTTGGTTCATACCTTGGACTGCACACGACTCTGGCGATCTTCTGCGGCGGCATCGTGCGCTGGGCGGCCGAGCGCGGCACGAAACCAAGCGGCGGGCACGCCGAGAGCGAGGTCAGTCCCGGATCGTTGTACGCGAGCGGCCTCATCGCCGCCGGCGGCGTACTCGGCTTGATCGCGATCATCATCAACGTCCTCGGCGATCCAGAGCTGGGCATTAGCCTGATCCCACCGGGGGTGCTGGCGTTCGGGCCGAAAATCGCGCCGGGCCTTGCGACGTCGAACGTATTCGCCGTATTGATGTTCGCGCTCCTCGCGTACTCGCTCTACCAGTTCGCGCGCAAGAAGCTGGATTAGACCGTGGCGGACGATCCGCTTCGCATCCCGCGTGATGCGCCGCTCGCGATGGACGCCGAAACATTTCGGTCGCTGGGCCATCGTCTGGTCGATCAACTCGCCGAGTTCCTCGAATCACTGCCGCAGAGAGCTGTCACTCACGACGCGTCTCCGTCGGCCGTACGGAACGCGCTCGACCTGACCGGCCCGCTTCCGGAATCGGGAATGGAGGCGGGCCCGCTCCTCGAGCGCACTGCCCGGCTGCTGTTCGATCATTCGCTGTTCAACGGCCACCCACGTTTTTTCGGCTACATCACCGCGCCGCCCGCACCCATCGGCATCCTCGGTGACCTGCTCGCGTCCGCGGTGAACGCCAACGTTGGCGCGTGGGTGCTGTCGCCGGCAGCCACGGAGGTCGAATCACAAACAGTGCGATGGATTGCATCGCTGATCGGGTACCCAACCAATTGCGGAGGGTTGCTCGTGAGCGGCGGCAACATGGCGAACTTGGTGTGTTTTTTCGCCGCTCGCGCCGCGAAAGCGCCCTGGAACGTTCGCGAACTCGGGGTCATCGCCAAAGGTGAGCCGCGGCTGCGCGTGTACGCCTCCGTCGAAACGCACACATGGATTCAGAAAGCAGCCGACCTCGCTGGCCTGGGTACAGCGGCAATCCAATGGATCCCGACGGACGCGCGGATGCGGATGGACGTATCGGCGTTGCGTCAGCGCATCCAGGCGGACGCGGCTGCAGGGGACCTTCCGTGTATCGCGGTTGGCACGGCTGGCTCGGTGAGCACTGGCGCAGTCGATCCGCTTCCCGAAGTGGCCGCCGTGTGTCGCGAGTACGGTGTGTGGTTCCACGTCGACGGAGCGTATGGCGGATTCGCCGCGGCAGTTCCGAACGCACTGGACGATTTGCGCGGGTTGTCGCAGGCCGACTCGGTTGCGGTCGATCCCCACAAGTGGCTGTACGCACCGCTCGAAGCCGGATGCGCACTGGTGCGCGACGCGGACAGCCTGCGCGATGCGTTCGCGTATCACCCGCCCTACTACCACTTCGACGAGCACGCGACGAACTACGTCGACTACGGCCCGCAGAACTCGCGAGGATTCCGCGCACTGAAAGTCTGGCTGGCGCTGCGCCACGTCGGCGCCGCCGGATATCGAAAGATGATCGCCGACGACATCGCGCTCTCCCAGGCACTCGCTGACGCGGTCACCAACTCGGACGCCCTGGAGCTTGCCAGCCAGTCGTTGAGCATCACGGCATTTCGATATGTCCCCCCCGACCTTCGGCCGAAGATCGGGGACGACATCGTTGAACAGCACCTCGATGCGCTCAACCGGACGCTACTCGATCGCCTGCAGCGGAGCGGCGAAGCGTTCGTATCGAATGCTGTCGTCGGCGGACGCTACATGCTCCGCGCCTGTATCGTGAACTTTCATACTTCGGCAGCGGATGTGACGGCACTGCCGGAGATCGTCACGCGACTCGGGCGTCAGGTGGACGCCGAGTTGCGTCAGGGCGTGCAAATCTCGCCGTGAACGGTAGTCACGATGCGCTGGTTGCGATTGAACCCGCTGACGAAGAGATAGCCCGTCGCTCCCGTGAATTCGCCGGTGCCGGCAACGATCCGCTGAAACGCATTCACGACGCCGCTCTCCGGATTGTTTGGATCGGGCGGCTCGGTCAGGCCCATCTCTCGCATCGTCAACGTACCGGTCGCAGTCGTGTACTCGAATGTCCCGACGTAGCTGCGGAAGGTTGGCGCGCTTGGCGGAAACAGAGCGCCTTGCTCGCCTCTGAAGTAGGTCGTACCTCGCAGCCCGTGGTTGCCGTCCACTTCGCCCAGAAAGCAGACCGCGTGCCCGGGTTTGCAGGCATCAGTCGATCGGACCTCCACGAGATCGGCGTGCACCTGTTTGCAGGTGGATGGGGCTGCTTGTCGCGCACCAGCGCTCGCTCCGCACAGAGCGATGACGACCGGAATGGTCGCGTAGTAACTCACCTTACGCATTGTGTCCTCCTCCCCCCGGCTTAGTGCCGCGGTTGCGGACAGCAGACCACGACTGCCCTGCGCCGGCGATGACCGGAGCCTGACTTCTTTCTGACTTGGCGGGTTTCACGGCCGCACCCCCGCGCGATCGGTACAATCGGGAGACGTATGCAGGACCACGATCCGCCGCGGACGCTGGCTTTTCACCCCAGCGCGCGATCGGTCGTTTACTTCGGCTCGTTCCGGCTCGATCTGTCCGACGGATTGCTGACACGGAACGGCGAGGAAGTGCGCCTGCCGCCGCGGGCACTCACAATCCTTCAGCATCTGGTCGAGCGGGCGGGGCGGATCGTCTCGAAGCAGACGCTCATGGACGTCGCCTGGAAAGACGCGCACGTCAGCGAGACGTCGCTCACCGAGGCGATCGGCTTGATTCGCCAGGCTCTTGGCGACGACCCGCAGAAGCCCGAGTTCATTCAAACCGTGCACCGCCGCGGATATCGGTTCATTGCTCAGATTGCGACGGATGCGCCGGCCCTGACGCCGCAAGTAGACTCACCGCGCCCAGCGGAGAAAGTCAGCCGCGCACAGATCAAGATACTTGCCGCGGCTGGCGCGATCCTGGTGATTGCCGGTCTCTCGTTCTGGATCACGCGCCAGCCTTCGGCCGATCAGCAGGTGCTTCGTGTCAACGTCGCATTTCCCGCAGCGCAAGCGCCGATCCCCAGCATGAATGCGCATCCGATCGTCACGCTCTCGCCTGATGGGCAGCGGTTCGTGTATGTGGGAGGTGCGCCTGAGAACGCGCGATTGTTCCTGCGCGAAATGAACCGCTTCGACGCGGTGCCGCTGGTCGGCACAGAAGGAGCACACGGCCCGTTTTTCTCGCCGGATGGAAATTGGGTCGCGTTTTTTGCACAAGGCAACTTGAAGAAGATTCGAATTCCGCCCGATGAGCGAGCAACGCCTCAAGTCATCTGTGCGACCGACACTGGCGTCGGTGGTGTATGGGTCTCTGCCAACGAGATCGTCTTTACACCAAACTGGCGAGGTCCACTGATGCGCGTGCCCGCGAATGGCGGTCAACCAGTTGCTGTAACAGCGGCATCCGGCGCGACGTACCGGTGGCCCGACAGGCTCGACGATCACACCGTCCTGGCCACCAAGTGGCGATCGGCAGCCGACGATGCGGCGGTTGTGGCTGTGTCGCTGGCGAATGGCGCTGAGCGCGTGATCGCCTCGCCTGCCACGTTCGGCAGATACGCCCGCGACGGATACGTCGTGTTCCTTCGCGACGGCGACCTGCATGCGGTTCGCGTGGATCCATCCGACTATCGTCCGCACGGCACACCGACTCGCGTGATTCCATCAGTGATGACCGGCATGACCGGCGCCGCGCAGTTCGCAATCTCACCGCACGGATCGCTGCTTTATGTCGAAGACATCCCGGAGCGTTCGCATCGGACTCTCGCGCGCACCGATGGTCGTGGCGGATCAACGGATCTGCCGATGCCGCCGCGTGCATTCAGCTATGTATCCCCATGCGGCGAGCGCCTCGCCGCCACAGCCTTCGCACGCGGCCAGACGGATTTGTGGGCCGGCCATCTCGACCGCGCCGCGATGACGCAAATCACGCGCGACGGAGCGGCGTTCGAACCAGTGTGGTCACCCGACTGCCGGACGATTGCGTTCTCGTGGAACCGAACGGGGACCTCGAGCATCTACACGGTTGGCATCGAGTCTGGTGAGGCGCCCCGCGTCCTCTTCGAGAGTGCGTTTGCGAGCGCACCCGGCTCCTGGTCGGCTGACGGGCGATGGCTGGCCTACACCGAGAGGCATCCCGAGTCCTCTGGTGACATCTGGCTATGGGATCGCGCAACCGGTCAACGCCGGCCGGTGATCGCGACGCCCGGTCTCGAGTTGCTGCCCACGCTTACTCCTGACGGGAAGTACGTCGCGTATGAGACGAGTGCCGCCGGACAATTCGAGATCGACGTGGCCAACGTCCAGACCGGCGCCCGCGTTCAGGTATCCGTCGGCGGCGGCGCATGGCCTTCCTGGTCCGACGACGGCCGGCAGCTCTTCTATCTACACGACACCAGCATCATGCGCGTTGGACTGGAAACGCGTGACGGTCAGGTCGTCACGAGCGATCCCGTCCCAGTCTTCACACATCCCGAGATCATCCTGTTCAGGCGGACGGGCGATCGGTTCCTGTGGCTCAGAAGGACCGCCGGGCAGGTTCCGGTGACGCGGATGAACCTGGTTCTGAACTGGATGGCCGAGCTCAACGGGAACGTCCAGTGAATCCTTGCTGAAACTTGAGGGATTCTGCTGGAAGTCTTGAGGACTTCCGGCCATTTCCCTGTGCATCCTGAGAAAGCCGTGGTCGAGGGCCACGCGAATCAATGGGGGCTCAGGGTGGCGCGTTATCGCTTTGGGTATCGATTTGACGTCTTCGAGTTCGACAGCGCGACAGGGGAAGTCGTGAGGGGCGGGCACTGTGTGCGGCTTCGGCCGCAGCCGGCCCGCGCGCTCACGCTTCTGCTGGAGCGTCACGGTGAGCTGGTCAGTCGCGCCGAGCTTCAGCGTGCCATCTGGCCGGAGGGTACCTTCGTGCACTTCGATCACGGCCTGAACTCGTGCATGAAGCAGATCCGGGCCGCGCTTGGCGACGGCCGTTCGGCGCCGGCCTATATCGAGACGTTGGTGAAGCGCGGGTTCCGATTCGTCGCGCCCGTTGTAACCGTGAACCCGCGCACCTCTCTTCAGATCACGGGGTAGGCGCCAGTGCCTCCCGCCGCAGCTCGATGAGTCCCTCGAGCGTGCGCTCCGGGGAGGGCGCACCCTCCGGCACAGCCCATTCGAGGGACGAGCCGGCAGCGATTAGTTCGCGCGCGACGGCTACGTGGTCCGCGCCCGGCTGAGCGTGGCCGCGGCCTTCGACTGCCCACACCAGCGGAGTCGCCGAGAACATGCCGTCCTGCGCGTTTATCTCCGCGCCGAACTTCAGCAGGACACGCACGGCTTCGGGATGGCCGGACATCGCCGCCCGATGGAGCGCTGTGACGTTGTCTTTGTCGCGCATATTCGGATCGAAACCGCACGCCAGCATCGTCTCGAGCACCGCGGTCTGCCCCGTTTCGGCCGGGTGTTGCATCATCAGATGGTGCTCGAGTCGTAGTTCACTTCGAAGATTCGGATGAGCGGCGAGCATGCTGTTCGCGGTCGTCCGATCCGCACGCGCACACGCGGCGACGAACCGCTCGATCGGTGACAGCTCGTTCCTCGCACCGAGTGCGGCGAGCCTGGCGGCAATGGCTCCGTTGCCATGCAGCTCCGCGAGCGTGTACGGTGTGCAACCGTCACCGCGACGGCGCTCCACGTCAGCACCATGGTGCACGAGCATCTCGACCATCGGCACGTCCCATCGGCGCGCGGCGACATGCAGCGGTGCCTCGCCGTCCTGGCCCCATGCGAGGTTAGGATCCGCGCCATGCTTCAACAACCACTGCGGTCCTGCCGGGTTGGTGGCCCAGAACATCATGTAGACAAGCGGCGGCACGCCGCCAGGAATGCCGTTCACGTTGAAGTTGAAGCGATGCACCAGTTCGAGCGCGTCGATGTTGCCGCCACCGCCGGCGATGTGCGCGGTGACGCCGTCCGTCGGATTGGCGCCTGCCTCGAGCAGCACTTCGGCAAGCGGCAGATGTGCTACCGCGCAGACTGTAGCCCACAGCGCTGTGCGCGGCAGCTCCGGATGCCAGTTCCAGTGATACTCGGCGTTTGGGTTGGCGCCAAGCTCGCACAGCAGCCGAGCGATCGCCACCAGATCGTTCAGTCGCGCCGGGTCACTCTTGTGCATCGACGTGTGGCACACGTAGAGCAACGGCTCCCAATTCTGGGGTCCACCCGGTTGCGTCACCAGGTCCGGATGCTGACGCACTCGCGCCTCGACGGCCGCCGCATCTCCCAAAACCAGTGCCGTATAAAGCGAGGCTGATGCGATTCCTGGATGCAACGCGAGCAGACGTTCGGCACGGCCGGACGCACCGCCTGTCGCGCAGCGGATGAACTCGTCGAGAGCGGCATCGAACGTGAGCGTCCGCGCTTCGACTTCCTCGCGCATCGCGTTCCAGGACGGGAATCCTAGTTCGCGCGCGATCACCGACTGCGCGTCGTGCAGCGCGAGGCCAAGTGCGCGCAGATCGGCGGCCGATTTGTTGGCGAAGGTGGGCAGCGCGGCAAATCGCTCCAGCGCTGCGGAGTCTCCCGCCTGCGCGGCATGCAGCAGCGACTTGGCCTGCTTCTTCAGTTGTTCGAGATTGGGGCGATCGGGAAGCGAGCTCGGCGTCATACACAACCTCCATGCTCGAGCCCGTGGTTCGCAAACAGGCAGCACGGCGGTGTATGGGCCGTCGATCGACGAGATATGACAGTGGGCTTAGCCCTTCGCGCGAACCCGCAGGCGCCTTTTAAGCGCGCATTACTAAGGTAGGTCCGGTCGCCGGCCGCTGTCAAATCCAGGTCGCCTGTCGAGTCAAGAAGGTCCCACGCGGGGGCATCCCGCTTGCACTGTATGGCTCTGCAAGCACGCTAGGTCAGCCATGCCTCCCCAGCAACCAGGCCATCAGCGATATCGCGATCGACGTCACGGCGGAGCCGAACTCGCGTCACGGCTTCAACACTTGAAGGATCGCGATGACGTGGTGGTGCTCGCATTGCCTCGTGGCGGCGTTCCTGTCGCGTACGAAATCGCTCGAGCGATCGAGGCGCCGCTGGATGTGTTCCTGGTGAGAAAACTCGGTCTGCCGGGTCACCCCGAGCTCGCGATGGGCGCGATCGCAACAGGCGGCGTCCGCGTGCTCAACGGCGACGTCGTCCGCCGGTTCGACGTGCCTCCACAGCTCATCGAAAGGACGGCACAGCAAGAGCAGCAGGAACTCGAACGTCGCGAACGCGAGTACCGTGCCGGGCGAGCGCCGATGTCATTGCAAGGCCGGACCGTGGTGTTGATTGACGACGGCCTGGCAACGGGTTCGACGATGAAAGCGGCGGTTCAAGCGATTCGCGCCCAGGGGCCAGCCAGGATCATCGTCGCGGTTCCGGTTGGCTCGACTGAAGCCTGCCGCGACCTTGCGAACGCCGCCGACGAATTGATCTGCGCGCGAACGCCTGAGCGTTTCAACGCCGTTGGGCAATGGTACAGCGACTTCTCGCAAACGACGGATGAGGAGGTCAGGAATCTATTGCGCGACCGCGAACATGCCAGCAAGTGACGTGCTTCCAGCTGATCGACGGGATCGTGGGCCGCAGAAAGGAACCGGATTCCGCTTGGCTTGGCTGTCGCGAGGATGGTTCGATCGAAGTGAAGACGCGGCACTGGAGATAGCAGTTATGGCTCACCTCAAATCACTCGAAGATCTCTTCATCGAGAATGTCCGACGCGCGTACGACGCTGAAAAGCGCCTGCTCAAGGTGCTGCCCAAGCTCCACGATTCTGCCGTCTCCGACGAACTGAAGCACGCCTTCCAGAGCCACTTCGAGGAGACAGAGGTCCATGTCGACCGTCTCGACCAGATCTTCGAGTGGTTCGGCCAGGAACCGAAGGCACACGCTTGCGGGAGCATCAAAGGCATTCTCGGCGACGGCAAGTACGCCATGGATCTCGACACGGAACCGGACATCAAAGACGCAGCGCTCATTGCCGCGGCTCAGGCGGCCGAGCATTTCGAGATCGCGTTGTATGGAACGCTGCGGACGTGGGCGCAGGTTCTTGGCAACAACGAAGCGATGCAGGCGCTCGAGGTGACGCTCGAAGAAGAAAAAGCCGCCGACGCGCTGTTGACGAACATCGCGGCGACGCTCAACCTTCGCGCGGCGCACGCGGAGTGATGCGCAGCAAGGACAACTTGCATGATGCCATCGCGGTAGGGCGGTGAACGTGGCGGCCGGCGGCCCTCTAGCGCGCCGACTTCAGTGCGTCAGCAGGAAAGCGGGCGGAGCGATTCCTCGAGTCGCGTTCGTTCCCTGTGATCCTCCAAGCCTCGCGTCACCACAGGCGGGCCGCGAGCGCCTGATGGCCGCCCTTCGAATCGGCAACTACGCGACGCGGGAGCGACAGAGTACGAGCGCAGGTCGCTTTCCCGGCGCGCGGTAAGGGCCGCTGGCCGCCATGTTCACCGCACTACCGCGATGGCTGAGTACTTTCGAGCGACCACACCGCTTGGAGCGTGGCGGTCAGTGACGCACTCAAGCGCGTGTCTTAACTCCCGCGTGCACCTCCTCGAGCGTCTGTCTGATCGCTGCGGAGCCTTGCTCCACAAGGCCGCCGACCATCTCCGCCAGCGTGTCTGGCAGCAAGTCCGTGATCCAGATCAACCGCGATCGCCCATCCTTCTCTGGCACGACCTGGAATGATGCGTTGTGATGCGTCGTGCGCCAGCCGGCCACCGCATAGACGAGACGTCGTGCCTTATCGTCCACCGTCACGATCCGTTCACGAACAACCTCGCCGTTCGCGAATGTCACGAGCCGGGAATCGCCCTCGAGCTTGGTGTCCACAACCATCTGCCGCGCAAGGCGAGTATGCACCGCCCCGACATCGCGAACTGCGGCCCAGACATCCTCTACCGGCACATCTACAACTATGTCCTTACGAATCGACGCCATCCTGACCTCCGTTTGTGATCGGGTCGCGGGGACTCTTAGGCCCCGCTCCGTTCGCGAGGGTCACTCGCTTTGCTCGTTCGCTCGGGACCCTGCAATCAAGACGCCGAACACTGCACGAAACGTGCACGCAAGTCGTGCCGCTGCGGCCGCCTCAGCGGTTCAAATGTGGTAGCCTCCGCACGGTATGTCGCTCATCAGCAGACGCGAAGCGATTGGAGGCGCCGCGGCCATGTTTGCCATGTCTGCGAGTACCGGCTCCTCACCGGCTCGTCAGCAACCGCCCACCAAACCGCGGCTCAAACAATCGGTCTGCCGCTGGCCGTTCGCGAAGATCCCGTTACCCGAATTCTGCAAGGCTGTCGCTGACCTCGGCCTCACGGCAATCGATCTGCTCACCGAAGCGGAATGGCCCATCGCTCAACAATACGGCCTCATCTGCTCGATGGGCTCCGGGCTTGGCGGCACAATTACTGACGGGCTGAATGTCAAAGCGAATCACGCGAAGATTCTCGCGAGCCTCGAGCGCGGCATTCCCCTGGCGGCCGCCAACAAAGTCCCCAACGTGATCACCTTCTTTGGCAACCGCCGCGGGATGCCAGACGACGAGGCGGTGGCGAATTGCGTCGAAGCGCTGAATCAGGCGAAGAAGATCGCTGAAGCTCACGGCGTGACAATCTGCATCGAGCTTCTCAACAGCAAAGTCGATCACAAGGACTATCAGGGCGATCACACTGCGTTCGGCGTGCGGGTCGTCCAGGCCGTGGCATCACCGCGCGTGAAGCTCCTGTACGACATCTACCACATGCAGATCATGGAAGGGGATCTCATCAGGACCATTCGCGATGCACGCGAGCACATCGCGCACTTCCACACGGGTGGCGTACCCGGCCGACATGAGTTGGACGACACGCAGGAAATTCAGTGGCGCACCGTCGCAGCCGCGATCGCCGACATGGGATTTCAAGGCTACTTCGCCCACGAATTCATTCCCACGCGCGATCCGCTGACCGGACTACGGGAAGCGATCGCACTCTGCAATGTCTGACGCAAGGCCGCACAGGTCGTTGTCGCGGCGCGATCTCCTGCGCGGCTTGTGCGCTGCGCCGCTGCTGCCGCTCGCGGCGTGCCAGTCCGCCCGCGCGCCAGCCGTCGCCGCTGCGCGCCCGAACGATATCCGCATCCTCGAAGTGAACCACGCGTTCGAGGACTTCAAGTATCGGGCCCCGTATCAGTTCGGCGGTCGAACGGTGGACAGCGTCAAGATTCTAAATGTCACGTGCCGCGTGAGAACGGGATCCGGTCGCGAGGCGTGGGGATTCGGATCGATGACGCTTGGCAACGCCTGGGCGTTCCCTGCCGCGCCTCAAGAGATCGGTCTCCGCGCGATGACGGCGCTCGCGGAGCGGCTCAAGACAGTCACCGGCGACTGCGACGAGAGCGGCCATCCGATCGATCTGTTTCGCGCGCTCGAACCCGAGTACTTGCGGACCGCTGAAGCCGTCTCGCGCGAGCGGTCGCTTCCGACGCCCGTCCCCAAGTTGTGCACGCTCGTAGTAGCCAGCGCGTTCGACGCGGCCGTGCACGACGCCTACGGCAAGGCGTTCGGCGTGAGCTGCTACGACACCTATAGTCGCGACTTCATGACGCGAGATCTCTCCCACGATCTCGGGCCGGAGTTCAAAGGCGAATACCTCGATCGCTACGTGCCTTCGAAGCCACAGCCGCGGATGCCCGTCTTTCATTCAGTCGGCGCCAGCGATCCACTCGAGGCTCGCGACGTGACCACGCGGATTGACGACGGGCTGCCGAACACGTTGGAGGAATGGATTCCGAGGGATGGCCTGATCCGGTTCAAGATCAAGCTGAACGGCGGCAATCTCGATGCGGACTTCGAACGCGTCGTTCGCATCGATCGCATCGTCAATCGAATCCTGCCGGCCCGCGGCGTCACGGACTGGAAGTATCTGCTCGACTTCAACGAAGGCTGTCCGAACGTTGGCTACCTGCTCGAGTTCCTGGCGCGCGTCAAGCAAGCCACGCCGAGCGGCCTTGACCGTGTGCTCTACATCGAGCAGCCGACCGCGCGCGATCTTCGAAAGGATCCGTCGAACGTGATGCACGAGGCGGCCCGCGTGCGGCCGGTCGTGATCGACGAATCGTTGACGGATCTCGAGACGTTGCTGCTGGCGCGAAAGATGGGGTACACGGGCGTGGCGTTGAAGGCGTGCAAAGGGCAGACGCACGCCATGTTGATGGCCGCGGCGGCGCAGAAGTTTGGGATGTTTCTCTGCGTGCAGGATCTGACGTGCCCGGGGGCTTCGTTGATTCACTCGGCCGGTATTGCTGCGCGCGTGCCGGGCAACGCGGGCATCGAAGCCAACGCGCGGCAGTTCGTGCCGAGCGCAAACGCGGCGTGGGAGGCGCGTTTCCCCGGACTGTTCACGATTCGCGACGGGATGATGCACACCGGCCAGCTGACCGGACCAGGACTTGGCGCCGTGCCGCCGGGGTCTGACCCCACTCGACGGATTTTGAGCGAGTGGGGTCAGACCCCAACGGACGGCGCCATGCAGCGGGGGTAGGAAACCATGCTGACTCGACGAGATCTCCTTCGTACAGCTGGGTTTGCGGTCGTCGGTTCACGAATTCACAACCTGACCCCGTTCACGCGTTCACAACCTGACCCCAAATTCTGCCTCTTCTCCAAACATCTCCCCGAACTTGGCTGGTCCGATGTCGGTAAAGTCGTGAAGGAACTCGGCTTCGACGGCGTGGATCTGACCGTCAGGGCGGGCGGCCACGTCCTGCCCGAGCGCGCGGCGACGGATCTGCCGCGCGCAATTGACGCGATTCGGGCGCACGGCCTGTCGGTACCAATGGTGACGACCGAGCTCACCCGTGCAGACGATCCGAACGCGAAGCCGCTGCTCGAAGCGGCGGCGCGCAACGGCGCCCGCTACTTCAAGACGGGCTACTGGCGCTTCACGGCCTCACGCGACGTGCGCGCGCAGGTGGCGGCGGCCGGCGAGGCATTGGCAGGATTGGCGGCGCTGGCGCGCAATTGCGGAATCGAGATGGGCTTTCACAATCATGCCGGCTACATCGGCGGCGCGCTGTGGGACATCGCGCCGGCCATGGACCGTCTCGATCCGCGATGGGCCGGTTACTACTTCGATCCGCGGCACGCGGTGGCGGAAGGCGGCGGTGGAGCGTGGAAGGCGGCGATGAACATGGTCGCGCCGCGCTTGAAGATGGTCGCGCTCAAGGACTTCGTCTGGGAGAAAGGGCCGAAGGGATGGCAGATCGTCAATTGCCCGCTCGGCGATGGACAAGTGGATTGGAGGTGGGTCGCCACGACGCTTCGCACCGCGAACTTCTCCGGACCGATCTCTCTGCATCTCGAATACGACATCCCCGGTGCAACTCCACAGGAGCGCCTGAGCCGCACGCTTGAAGCGGCACGACGAGACTTGGCGGTCGCACGGAAATTCCTATGACTCTGTTGACGCGGCGCGAATTTGGCGAAGCCCTTGGCGGTGCAGCTGCTCTGGCGGCACCGTTGAGACAAACCACATCAGGCGCGAAGCCCGGCTCGCTGACCGACGTGCCGGGCATCAAGGTTGGACACTTCACCGACACACGACGCCCGACCGGCTGCACCGCGATTCTGTTCGACTCCGCATCGGCGGCCGGCGTTGATTACAACGGATCGGCCCCAGGCGAATCGCAGGTCGTGCTGCTTCAACCGGTCAGCCCCGTCGAGCGCATCCATGGGCTCTTTCTGACCGGTGGCGGCGTGCTCGCGCTTCCCGCCGCGGGCGGTGTGTTGCAATTCTTCGAGGAGCGCAAGATCGGATTCGATTGGGGCAACCCAGGATTGCGCATCCCCATCGTCGTCTCCGCTGTCATCGACGATCTTTCGGTCGGCGATCCGCGCATTCGCCCAGACGCGGAAGCGGCCTACAAGGCGTGCACCGCTGCAACGGCTGGCAGCTTCGCCGAAGGCAATGTCGGCGCCGGCGCCGGCGCAACCGTCGGAAAGATGCATCGGTCTCGCGGTTTGGGCGGGATGAAGGGCGGCCTCGGCACGGCGAGCCTGACGCTCGGCGACGTTGTCATTGGCGCGCTGGCCGTGGTCAACGCCGCTGGTGACGTACTCGAGTGGCGCAGCGGCCGGATCGTGGCGGGCGCGCGGCGCGCCGATGGGGCATTCGCAGACAGTGGCGAGGTGATGCGGTCGATCGTGCTGAAGACGGCGGGCGCCCCGGCCCTGGACGATCCCGCGCTCCGCAGCACAACACTCGCGGTTGTCGCGACGAACGTCGAACTCTCGAAAACGGCACTGACCAAGATGGCCATGATGGCCAACTGCGGCGCAAGCCGCGCGATACGCCCGTATCACACGACTGGCGATGGGGATCAACTCTTCGCTGTGTCGACCGCCAAACTCCAACGACCAGATCTCCAACTCACGGTGCTCGGCTCCCTCGCCGCCGACGTTGTCGCCGAAGCCATCGTCCGAGGCGTTCGCGCTGCGACGTCGGTTGCAGGCTGGCCGGCGGCGAGTAAATGAACCGAACCCCGAGCCCCGGATCCCGAACCCCGGTTTTTATTCTTCGGTCTTCCAGTGAACGGCGTCGAACTGTAGCGGATCTGAGAGGGTCCCCGCGAGATGCTTCATGATCTGGCGGGCGTGGAAGCGGCCGTTTTCGATGAACCATCGGCTGGTCTGATATCCGCCGCACACCGTCCCGGCAATGAACAGGCCCGAACGCGTCGTTTCGAACGTCGCCTCGTCAAAGATCGGCGTTCGATATTCGTCGTCCGCAAAATCAATCGCTAAGGACTCCAGAAATCGGAAGTCGGGCTGATAGCCCGTCATCGCGAGCACCCAGTCGTTGTCGATCTCGACGGCTCCATCGAGCGTGCGGAGCAGCAGCGACGACTCGCGGATTTCTTCAACGGACGTGTTGAACAGCGCCCGAATACTTCCTTCCTTGATTCGGTTCTCGAGATCGGGCCGAATCCAGTACTTTATCTTGTCGGAAAGCGTTGCCGCGCGAACGATCAACGTCACGTCGGCACCGTGCCGATAGCAATCCAGCGCTGCTTTTGCCGCGGAGTTCTTCGCGCCGATCACAGCGACCTTCTGCCGAACGTACTGATATGGTTCCCGATAGTAGTGCGTCACCTTCGCGAGGTTCTCACCGGGCACGTTCAACAAGTTTGGCTGATCGAAGAAGCCGGTAGCGACGACGACGTGGCGCGCGCGATGCTCGCCCCGGTTGGTGACGATTGTGAAGTTGCCGCGTGAGCCATTCACCTGCAGCACGCGCTCGTACAACCGGACATCGAGATTCTCGCGCTGTGTGACGCAGCGGTAGTACTCCACCGCGTCTTCACGCGTTGGCTTGTAGCCCGTCACCGGAAACGGATACCCGCCGATTTCAATGAGTTCAGGCGTCGAGAAGAACTCCATCTGCGCCGGATATCCGACGATCGAGTTGACCAGCGATCCTTTCTCGATCACCGTGGCCCGCAAGCGTTCACGGCCAGCTTCGATCGCGCAGGCGAGTCCTACCGGTCCTCCACCAATAATGACGACGTCGATCATGATGAACGAATCACACGGCCTCTGGCGTGCCGGCGACTGGCTTCCGGCTCTTGCTCGACGCGGCCAACAGCTGCCCGAGCAGTTCGCTGCCGCGTGGAATCAGCGTCAGCCGCGCCTCGCCCGACAGGAGCTTCTCATTTTCGAGCACTTCGAAGAGCGCGGCTTCGATCTCGGGATCCTGGCTGATTTGGTTGAGCGCAGCACCCACGATCTGTGGCCGCATCGCCGCGGCTTTGGCGAACTCGACGGCCGCCGTCCGTTCGGCGGTATTGGTGATGATGCTGACCTGGTTCGCCCCGTCCTGACGGATTGCGGACGTCACCTGACGCAGGCGGTTCACAACCTTCTCCTCGATTTGGCGGATCATGTCGACGTCGCGGAAGTGCACCTTTCGAATGTAGACCGACCCTAAGCGGTATCCCCACTGTTGGGATTTGGCCGACACCTCGGCGCGCACCGCCTGGCTCATGGTGTGCCGCGTTTCGAGCATGTCAGCGAGCCGCATGTTGCTCAAGCAACGGACGGTCGCGTTGCTGACGTTCGCGCGCAGCGATCCGCGTGGGTCGGTGTTCTTGAACAAGAACGCCACCGGATCGCTGATGTACATCTCGTACCACATGCCGATCCCCATCGGGGCGCCTTCTTCCGAGTTGACCGGCTGGCTGCGCAGATATTCCTGGTCGAGCCGCAAGTCGACGATGTGGCGTTGGCCAAGCCAGTTCACGAGGAATGCCGCCGGACCGAGCCGGAATGGCAGGATGTGTAGCCCCGGCTCTGCAATCGTGCCGATCACCTTCCCGAAGAGGACGTACACGTGGCACGTCCGTTCGAAGACGATGGTGTAGAGGCCGATGACGCGCACGAGAAAAAGCGCGATCGGGACCACCACGAACATCACGCCGAAGCTGATGAAAGCGACCGGAAGGACGTCGATCATCGCTCCACCTCCAGAATCACATCGTGTGCCTGATCGAAGAGGCCCAACCGCACGTTGCGAAGGTAAGCCGGCAGAGCTCGAGGCCCACTGCGCTTCAAATCGGCAAGCTGCTCGGACAGCCGCACCAGCGGCTCCACCTCGCTCTGCGCTTTGAGCGTTTCGATTTCAACCGCGCGTTTCGACTGGACGATCTTCTGGTCGGCGGCCGCGTGCGCGAGACTGATTTCCGACGACACGTGATTGTGAGCGGTGTTGATGGCCGCCAGCGCGGACTCGACGTCCGCCGGCGGATCGATTTCAGTGATCAGTGACGCATCCAGTGTCACGCCGTAGCGGGCGGCGGAAGAGTCGCACTCCCGATCCATGTGCTCATTGAGATCGCGCAAGTTCTTGCGAAGGTCATTGATCGAGATACCGCTGACCAGCGTCGCGTCGGTCGGCTGGCTATCTCGCGGATCGTTCGAAGTCGGCGCTTCGAAGTTCGCGATGCGTTCCCTGAGGATCGACACGAAATAGCCCATGACGTGCGCGATGGGGTTCTTGACGCCGAACAAGTACGCATACAGGTTGCGCTCGGACACTTGATAGCGGATCTGCCCCGTCAACCCGGTGTTCAGTTGATCTTTGGTGACGGCGTCGAGCACGGTGCCACCGCTGTTTGCGGAGGGCGTTTCCGGGTCGTAGGCCATGTTCAGCGTGCGGGTCGCGATCGACACCTTGTGGACCCGTTCCCACGGCCATTTGAAATACGGTCCGCCCGGCTGAATCACGCGAAGCTGCGGGTAGCGGTAGCGCTCCCGCTCGTCGGAGCGTAAGGCCTGCGCAATCGGATCATCCAACGTGGTCTCCTCGCCAAGCCGTTGCGCCCGGCCGAGGATGGTCTTCACCGCACGTTCGTTTTGGTCGACGGTATACAGCCCGGCAATGAGATAGCGAACGATGAACCAGGCGACGAAGCCGATCACCACACCAACGCTCACAGACATAGGCTGGTCCTCACGTCGTTTTGGGGAAGCAGTCAGTCGATCGTGTCGCGTAAGTCTTTCACACACACGGCAATACCGCCAAGCCACACACTTCCCTTGGAACTGCCACACCTCCGCCACACAAACATGGTCTGCTACGGCAATGACAATGAAGCGCATGGGGCGACGTGAGGCCCTCGGCGCGATCGGCGCGGCAGGCGCCGCCATCGCGATCGGGTGCGGAGATTCCGGCTCGACGCCGACCTCGCCCACGACCACCACGACCACGAACACCGGCAACACAGCGTGCGCGGTAACACCCACGGAAACCGTCGGGCCCTTTCCATCGCTGACGGATCTTTTCCGCAGTGACATTCGCGAAGGCAAGAGCGGGACGCAACTCACCCTGACGATCAAGGTCGTCAATAGCAACAGCGGCTGCGCGCCGGTGCCCAACGCCAACGTTGAAATCTGGCACGTAGATGCGGCAGGCAACTACTCGCAGTACGGGACCGAGCAGGCGCAGACGTTCCTGCGGGGCATTCAAACCACGAACAGCAACGGCGAAGTGACGTTCACGACCATCTATCCCGGCTGGTATCAGGGTCGCGCCACCCACATTCACGTCGAGGTCACGATGAGCGGCCGGTCCGTGAAGGTTACGCAGATCGCCTTCCCTGAATCCATCAACAACGCCGTCTACGGCACCGGCGCGTACGCGTCGCGAGGCTCCAACCCGATGTCGAACACGTCAGATGGGATTTTCGCTGACAGCCTGTCCGCGGAGCTGACGACGCTGACCGGCAATGTTGCGAACGGGTTCGCGACGACGTTTCAGGTGGGAGTGTCTCTCTAGCTATCGATTGTCGAACTTCCGGACTCCGGTCTTCCGAACTTCCGATAACATACCCACCTTGGGAGGATGCCCATGCACAACGACGATGAGATGGTTGGTCGGTTGTTGAGTCGGCGTGAACTCGTGGCGCTCTTTGGCGCCTCCGCGGTTGCAGCCATGGGCCACCGCCTCTCGGGACAGGTTCCGAAAGGCCAGACCGCCCTTCCATCGTGCGTGGTGAGTCCGCAGCAGACCGAGGGTCCGTACTTCGTGGACGAGAAGCTGTTGCGCTCTGACATCCGCGTGGATCCGTCGAACGGGGCGACGAAACCTGGCGCGCCGCTCGCGCTGACGCTCCTGGTCACACGAGTGGATCCCAACGATGGCACGTGCAGCCCGGCGCGCAATGCGCAGGTAGACATCTGGCAGTGCGACGCGATGGGTACCTACTCGGACGTCAAAGATCGGATGTTCGATACATCCGGTCAGAAGTTCCTCCGCGGGCACCAGATCACTGACGCGAGCGGCACCGTGAATTTCGTCACGATCTACCCGGGTTGGTATCCGGGCCGCGCCGTCCATATTCACTTCAAGGTGAGGATGCCGTCGGCAGGCGGCGCGCGCGAGTTCACCTCGCAGTTCTACTTCGATGAGAAGCTGACCGATCGGGTGTTTGCGCGCGAGCCGTACTCGACGCACACCGGCCAGCGCACGGCCAACGAGCGGGATGGTATCTATCGGCAGGGCGGCTCGCAGTTGCTGCTGCCCGTCACCGAGCGCGGGGACGGATATGCCTCGACCTTTGCGGTGGGTATGAAGACCTAAGAAAGGCAAAAGGCAGAAGGCAGAAGGCAGAGCTCGTGGCTTGAAGCGTTTCGCCTTCTGCCTTCTGCCTTCTGCCTTCTGCCTTCTGCCTTCTGCCCTCTGCCTTTATTTTCTCTTCTTCTCGTCCAAATTCATCGCCAAGTCCGCTTCGGTGATGGTGTCGTGCACCCCTTTGGCCGGCACCTCCACCTTTGCGAGCCACAGCAGCGCATTCAGCATGATGCGGCGCTGATTCGGATCGCCCCAGTTTGCGTGGGTGTGTCCACCAGTGAAGCCCAGGCCGCGACCGCCGTCGGGGCGCTCGAAGACCCACATCATCGTTTCGGGGTTGCCGCTCGCGGCAATGATGTGATCGTACGGCCCCCGCGGGCTGACGTACGGTCCCTTGCGGACTTCGTCGCTGGGCGTGGCCACGAGGATCGGCGTGATTCTCGACTTCAACGCGGCATCGAGCGTCCAGCGCATGCTGAAGTACCACTCGTCGTGCGTCGCAAACGGCGCAACGCCACGGGTAATCGGGTGGTTCGGGAACTTGTCGAACGCCGGCTTCCACATCGGGTTCACCGAGTAGTAGGTCTCGTAGAATCCGCCGATCCACCGATGAAACGTGTCGCCTGGCGCGCCGGCTGGCACTTCGACGCCGTAATGTGCGAACCCCAGGCCGACACCCTTGGCGACCAGCGCATCGAGCACCTGCGTACGATCGCCCTGGATGGCAGGATGCCCCTTGCCGCCGTCGGCGAAGATCAGCACGGCATCGGCGTTGTCGAGCGCCGAGTGGTCGTCCACGCGTTTGCCGTCAACCTCTTTCGCAGGCCAGCCCATGTCGTAGACCTGCACCGTGACGCCCGGCACCGCAGCGAGTGCCTTCTGCAGCAACAAGCAGCCCGCGCGGAACTCGTGCATGCCGGGTCCGTGGCTTGGACGGC
>Ga0209382_10003989_pt1 | contig 20069 bp, 18 predicted proteins | sample SoiMetdeltSBSDD5_FD_187599 | JGI IMG/M metagenome (GOLD analysis project Ga0209382, IMG submission 187599) | Bulk soil microbial communities from a Populus tree surrounding site in Tennessee, USA - Soil MetaG P. deltoides SBSDD5 (SPAdes) (version 2) | ecosystem: Environmental > Terrestrial >... | reverse complement strand
TGCTCATCACCTTGATGCCCTTGCCGCGGCGCTTGCGCGCGGGCCGCGCGGGCGACTCACTTGCTGCCGCCGTCGACGTGGTCGCCGCGGCGCCGGTCGTCTCCACGGTCCCGGCGCTGGGCTCGTCGTCTCCGCACGCGACCACGCCGAGGCCCAGCGCGATGCAGGCGGTGATGGTCGCAAGCGGCTTACCCATCGGGCGCTCGATTCTCGCGCGGGCGCGGTCCCGGCGCGCCGGTCGGCCTAGGGAACCAGGACGCCCTGGGAGGCGAACAGGAAGTTGGGCGTGGTCGACGCCACGCCGTCGGAGCCGCCGTCGAGGACCTGGGCCTTCCCCAGCTCCCACATCGCCCGCTTCCCCTCGACCACCACTCCGGGGACGACCGCGTCCGCGGTCGTGGTGAGGTTGCACGTCGACCCGACGCTCGTGCTGCCGGTCGCGGTGCAGGGCACGGTCGCGTCGAAGTTGCGGTCCTGGAGCGTTCCCTGCTCGAAGCCGGCGGGACCGCCGTTGTCGCGGTCGGTGAGACGCAGCGGCAGCCGCATCTGGAGCTGGCCCGTGTAGTCCGGCAGGCCCGCCGTGGTCCTGCGCACGTCGGTCATCGACACGATCAGGCTGACGTCCGCTTCGTCGGCCGGCGTGCCGGGGTTGCCGGGGATGGGAGCCACGCGCACGAACCCGGTCGCGTTGGCGGCCGCGCCGTTCGCGTCCGGAGTGCCGACGGTCAAGTTCGACGAGGACTGCACGGGCGGGTTGCACGAGGGATGTGCCAGCGGCGGCCCGTGCATGCGATTGCCCGACGTGCACTGGTTGAAGGCGGGCACGAGCGAGACCCGCACCTTGGCGGCCGTCTTCGGCCGCGGATACCCGGCGCGGTCCGCACCGTTGTAGACGATGCGGTGCAGCTCGAGCGTGTCGCCCCAGTGCGCGTAGTACAGCCCGTTCTTGGGCTGCTGGAAGAAGCTGAAGCTCGCGGTCGTGACGCCGTACATCGGGAAGCCGCTGCCGAACTCGATCTCGTCGTAGCCGCCGGACCCGTTCGGCGACAGGCGGAACATCTTGCCGCACGAGAAGTCCGCGTAGATGTAGTCGTCGTCGTAGGCCGTCGGCCACACGCCCTTCGGGATGAAGGTGCCGCCCGTGATCGTGGCGCAGCCCGTGTCGTGGTGGTAGGCGTGGATCGGGTTCGTCATGCCGGCCGGCGGCGGGCCGCAGTTGGTGTCCGAGTTGGTGACGCAGAAGCCCTCGCGCACGTTCCAGCCGTAGTCGGCGCCGGAGGTGAGCAGGTCGATCTCCTCCCACTTCAGCTCGCCGACGTCGTTGATGAACATCCGGGTGCCGGTCGCGTTCATGTCGGCCGCGAGGCGGTAGGCGTTGCGCAGCCCCCAGGAAAAGGTCTCCTGGCACTTGTTACCGGCGGTCGTCCGGCCCGTCACGTTGCAGCGCGCCGTGCCCGCACCCTGGAACGGGTTGGTGGGCGGGATCGCGCCGTCGCGCGTGATCCGGAGGACCTTGCCGAGCAGCACGTTCTGGTCGCGCGACGCGTCGTTGGCGCCCAGGCAGCCGCCGCCCTGCCAGTCGCAGCCGCCGTCGCCGGTGCTGATGTAGAGGTAACCGTCCTTCCCGAACTGCAGGTCGGCGCCGATGTGGTACTGCGCGGGCGCCGGGATGCCGTCGATCAGGACGACCTCGCTGGCCGGGTCGATCAGGTCGTTGTCGCCCAGCACGAACCGCGACACGCGATTGACCGGCGACGTGTTCGAGCCCACAGGGCAGCTGGTCCCGTTGTTCTTGAACGTGTAGTAGAGGTAGATGTAGTGGTTGCTCTCGAACTGCGGGTCGACGGCCACGGACATCAGGCCACGCTCGCCGTCCGAGCACGTCTTGGCGGAGATGGTCAGGGCCGGCGTCGCAACCGGGTCGAGCGAGCCGTTCTTGAACATCCGGACCACGCCGGGGAACCGCGCGATCAGGATCCGCCCGCCCGGCACGAAGGCCACGTCCATGGGCCGGTCGATCGCGGTCACCAGCTCGTCCTGGAAGCCCGGCGGCAGCGTCGGCGCAGCCTCGGCGGGCCGCGCGGCCGCAAGCAGCGCGACCAGCAGGCAGCCTGCCATGGCCACGCTTCGCCACCCCCGGAAACTTCGTGCAGCCCCCGCCACCCGACCGAGCATACCGGCCAATCGGAGATTCGGCGACGCGCCGCTAGGCGTACAGGCGCTCGATCTCGGCGGCGTACTTCTCGGCGATCGGCTTGCGCTTGAGCTTCATCGTGGGGGTCAGCTCCTCACCGCCCGGCTGCCACTCATCACCGAGGATCGCGAACTTCTTGATCTGCTCCACGCGGGAGAGGTGGCTGTTGGCCTCCTCCACGGCCGCCTTGATCGCCTCCTGCACGGACTCGTTCTGAGCCATCGCCGCCGCCGAGGCATCCTCGATGCCGTGTTCGGAGGCGAACGCGGCGGTCACGTCCGGGTCGAGCACCACCAGCGCCACGTTGTAGGGCCGCCGGTCGCCGATCGCCACCGCGGTGCCGATCAGCGGGTGTGCCGACTTCAGGCGGGCCTCGATGTTCACCGGCGACATGTTCTTGCCGGCGGCGTTGATGATCAGCTCCTTCTTGCGGTCGACGATCTTCACGTAGCCGTCGTCGTCGATCTCCGCGATGTCGCCCGTGTGGAGCCAGCCGTCGGGGTCGAGTGCCTCGCGCGTCTTCTCGGGATCGCCCCGGTACCCGGTCATCACGACCTCGCCGCGCACGAGCAACTCGCCGTCCTCGGCCAGCTTCAGCTCGACTCCGAGGATCGGGGTGCCGCAGGTGCCCACCTTGATCGCGCCGGGCGGGTTGATCGTCGCGCACGACGACGTCTCGGACATTCCCCACAGCTCGCAGATCGGCAGGCCCAGCGCGTCGAAGTACGCGAGCACCTCGACCGGCGTGGGCGCCGCGCCCACCACGAGCCAGGAGCACTCGTCGAGGCCGAGCTTCGCCCGCACCGCGGCCTTGTGCTCCTCGGGCAGCGCGGCCGGGTCCGTCAGGCCCTGCGCCTCCAACCCTGCCTTGAGCTTCTCCCAGATGCGCGGCACCGAGCCCCACGCGGTCGGCCGCACCTCGGGCAGTGTCTGGATGATCGCGCGCGGGTCGTCCAGGCACGTGAGGGTGAAGCCGAACACGATCAGCGACTGGTACTGCGACGCCCAGCGGTCGGCGACGTGCGCCGAGGGCAGGAAGGAGACGATGCGCCCGCCCGGCTTCGTCGGCAGCCGGTCGGCGACGCCGCGGATCTCCGCCATCAGATTGCGATGGGTGAGCTGCACGCCCTTCGGCGGCCCGGTCGTGCCGGACGTGTAGATCAGCGTCAGCACGTCGTCGGGCTCCACCGCGCGCCACGCCGCCTCGAAGTCGAAGCCGGCGTCGCCCATCTGCTCGAGCCGGTCGAGCGAGATCGTGCCCTCCTCCTCACCGTCCACGAGCACCACGTGCTCGAGGCCCGGCGAGCTCTGCTGCGCGGCGCGCACCACCGGCAGGAACTGCCGCTCCGTGATCACGACGCGGTTGCCCGCGTTGCCGAACAGGAACTCGACCTGCTCGGGCGTGCACGTGTTGTACACGGAGAATGCGGTCGCTCCGAGGTGCATCGCGCCCGCGTCGGCGACGTTGAACTCCGGCCGGTTGACGAGCATCAACGCGAGAGTGTCGCCGCGCTGCACGCCGAGGCTCGCGAGCCCGGCAGCGATGCGCCGCACACGGTCGCTCAGCTCCCGCCACGTGATCTCGACCGCGCCGCCCGGCGTGCGCAGGGCGACGTCGCCCGGGCGCTCGGCGGCGGTGATCTGGAACGCCTCGCAGAGAGTCGCGGCCGACAGCGCGGCCGGCTGGTCCGCGGAAACCTGCTCTACGGTGCCGCTCTCCATCCTCGCTGCGCACCCTAACCGAACGGAGCCGGGCTGGAGCAACCCAGGCGCCGATCCCGGGCTGCTAGCGTCAGACACGTGTCCTTGACGGTCGGCACCGCTCCATTCGGACAGCGCCCGGGCGGCGTTTTCAACTTCGAGGTGCCGCGCAAGCAGGGAGTGATCTGGTTCGAGGACTCGCCGCGCCGCATCCGCGCGCGGCTGGGCGGCGAGACCGTGGTCGACAGCCGGCACGCAAAGCTGCTGCACGAGCACGCGCACCTGCCGATCTACTACTTCCCGCAGGACGAGGTCCGCATGGACCTGCTGGTCCCGACCGACAGGCACACGACCTGTCCCTACAAGGGCGAGGCCTCGTACTGGTCGGTGCACGCGGGCGGCAAGGTCGCGGAAAACGCCGTCTGGAGTTATCCCGAGCCGCTTGCCGACGCGCCGCCGCTGGCCGGCTTCATGGCTTTCTACTGGGACAAGATGGACGAGTGGCTGGAGGAGGACGAGCCGATGATCGTCCACGCGCGCGATCCCTACCACCGCATCGACGTGCTGGACACGTCCCGGCACGTGCGCGTGAGCGTCGACGGCGAGCCGGTGGCGGACACGACGCGCGCCCGCGCGCTCTTCGAGACCGGCCTGCCGACCCGCTGGTACATCCCGCGCGAAGACGTGCGCATGGAACTGCTTCTGGCGACCGGCAGCCGCACCGGCTGCGCCTACAAGGGCTACGCGTCGTACTGGTCGGTCGGCGACGAGGAGGACGTCGTGTGGTCATACCCCGACCCGCGCCCCGAGGTCGAGCGCATCAGGGACTACCTGGCGTTCTTCAACGAGCGCGTCGACATCGAGGTCGACGGCGAGCTGCAGGAGCGCCCGGTCACGCAGTGGTCGAAGAGCCGGCGTCCGCGCGCGGCCGCGCCTCACTCCTGAGCGCACGCCGTCCCGGACGTCCGGAAGAGGTCCTCGCGGTCGGCGAACAGCAGCACGGGCCCGGCCCGCAGGCGCTTGCCGGGAATCGGCTTCGTGCGGCACACGGCCCAGCGGCCCGTGCGCAGTGACCCGTCCGCGAGCTTCACCACCCGGTGCGGCAAGCCGGCCCCGTCCAGGATCGCCTGCGCCTCGCCGAGCGGCTCCGCCAGCACGTCGGGCACGACACCCGGCCGGCGGCGGGCAAAGTCCTCCCCGACGGCGCGCGCCGGCCGCCCGCGGTGCACGACCAGCGTCCGCGAGAGCTGCGGTCCGCCGGCGAACGCCGTCACGCGGATGCGGTTGCGCCCCGGCCGCAGCGTGACCCGGCGCGCGAAGATCCCCTCCCGCACGAGCGCGGGCCGGCCGGCCACGGTCACGGCAGCGCCCGCGCCCGTGACCAGCCCGCGCACCACGACGCGCTCGGAGCGCACCCGCTCCCCTTGTTCCGGGGCCAGAACCTCGAGCTCCAGCGGCACGTCCTCGCGGGCCGTGGAGCTCGGCGCGGTGCGAGCCTTCCCGGGCAGCGTCTCCCGTGCCAGCCGGACGGCCGCGGCGCGCGCCCGGCTCGGCCCCAGGCCCCGCGCCGACAGCTGGTAGATGAACTGCCGCTCGCCGCGCAGCACGAACAGCTGGCGGTAGTCCTCGATCCAGTAGGCGCCCGCGGGTCCCAGCGCATCCTGGTCCCCCAGGCCCTGGACGGCCTGAGGGCGGTTGCCCGGGTCGTTGGAGCTCAGGTGCAGGGCCTCGGTGACGCGGTTGAAGTAGCGGCGCCGCACCTCCGGCGCGCTGTCGACGTTCAGGCGCACGTTGGTGCCGTTGCCGCGAAAGGCGCAGATGGACTGGTCGAGCGACTCCGAGCTGCTGCGACGCAGGACGATCTCCTCCACTCCCGCGCCACGCAGCGCAGCCACGACGTCCTCCTCGCCGAGCAGCTCGCAGGCGGTCTCGTCGGATGCGGCGCCGCCGCATCCGATCGCGAGCATGCAAAGTGAAACGAGGGCGATCGCGAGCTTGCGCATCCGCTCGCCGATGGTAGCTGCGACGTGGAGGCCGTCCAAAGGCCGCCTGTAGGCCGCCTGCTAGCTGTAGCTGCGCACCTTCGCGTCCACCGCGGCGTCGTCGAGCCGCCGCACCGGTGTGGTGTGCGGGCCCAGCGCGACTCCCGGGACCCCGGGCGTGAACCCGGCGGGCTTGGCGGGCAGCCCGTAGTCCGCTGCGCGGTCGATCAGCTGCGCGACCGCGCGCTCCGACACGGCGGAGATCGTGAGCGACGGGTTGACACCGAGCGACGTGGGGATCGCGGAGGAGTCGATGCAGAACAGGCCCGCGTTGTCGAACACCTCGTTGCGGTGGTCGACCACTCCGTAGTCCTTCGAGTCGGCCATGCGACACCCGCCGAGCGGGTGCGCGCAGAACACGTGGCGCATGCTCAGCTTCATGAACTTCCCGAGGCCCCGGCGTTCCGCGATCGAGCGGATCGCGGCGTCGGCTGCCTCGCGCACGGCGATGGACTGATCCGACAGCTGGTAGTTGAACGTGCCGACTCCGACCGGGCCGGCGTTCGGGCGCACGTGGCTGCCGAACGGCGGCGGCGCGATGAACTCGCCGTCGTGCGTGTCCTCGACCATCGCCAGGATCTCGATGTGGTTGTTGAAGGTGGACAGCGCCTGCTTCTTCTGCAACCCGTAGAACGAGGGCTCGCCGGCGGGCGCCCGGGCGTCGTCGTACAGCGTGTGGGCGAGCGGCGACAGGTAGATCTCCTGGAGCGTGAAGCGCTTGCCGTCGTTCGCGTTGCCCGGCTTCGACGTCCAGAAGTCGTAGGACATCGTCGTGATGTGGTTGCCCTTGTAGAACTGGCCGAACCCCGGTAGCCCGAGCAGGTCGCGCACCTTGCGCTCGTCGTACTCGATCGCCGCCATGTGGTCCCCGTTCACGCCCAGGTGCTTCCCGACCTGATCGGACACGCTCGGCATCGTCGTGCGCGAGCGCATCAGCAGCGGCGTCGATCCCATCGCGCCGGCGGCCAGGATCAGCACCTTGCACTCGATCTGAGTCGTCGTCCCGGTCGGCTGCCGCGTGGGGTTGGCGCTGTCGTTGTCGATCTCCGACACGTTCACGACGTAGCGGTACGGCGTCGCCGTGCTGCGCGTGATCAGCTCGACCTGGGAGCTGGGCCGCACCTGCACGCCGAGCTGCTCGGCCGACGCGAGGTAGTTCGTGATGACCGAGTTCTTCGCGGCGTAGATGCACCCGGTGTGGCACCACTTCGCCTGGATGCAGCGATTCAGGTCGATCGCCAGCGGGACGCGGTCGCAGGTGTGGCCGGCGTGCGCGAGCGTGGCAGCCCAGAGGCCGCCGGACTTCGCCACCTGCTTCCATGACGGCCGCTGCACCCGCAGGGCCAGCTCGACCCGCCGGTAATAGGGGTTGAGCGTGGCGCGGGTGATCTGGCTCGGCCACATGCGCCGCTCCGGGCCGTCGCCCGGGCGCCGGTCGCGGCGCTCGAACGTCTCGCTGGGAGACCGCAGCGATGCGGCCAGGTAGAGGTTGGAGCCGCCGCCGACGCCGTCGCCGATCACGACCTGGGCGCCCTGCCCCTGGACGAGCCCGTAAGTCTTCGACAGGTGCTCGATGTCCGTCGACTGGCGGAAGTCGGTGTGCTTGTGGCGCCGCCCGCGCTCGAGCACCATGATGCTCGGCGAGACCCCCGCCGCCTGGTACAGCTCGGCCAGCCGGTAGGCGGAGATCGCGCCCCCGAAACCGGACCCTACGATGCAGACGTCGACGCGCTCGGCCATGTCTAACCGAGGTACCCGAACAGGGTGCGCTCGCGGGACAGCTTGCGCCGGTAGGAGTACTCGGCGTAGCCGTTCGGCGCGACGCCTGGGTGGCCGATCACCTGGTAGCCGGATGCCGTGTCGATGGAGGCGTTCGGCAGCGTAGCCTCGGCCATGAACGCGGCGAACGGAACCGCGGCTGCCGCCTCCCACACGACCACCGAGGGATTGGCGGCCGCGAGGCCGGCCTTCATCACCTCGATGCGATTGGCGAAGTCCAGGTCGAGGAACTGCCCGCCGCGCAGCAGCGAGCGCGTCTCGACCTCGGCCAGGAACGCCGGCTCCAGCGCGTCGAAGCCGATCAGCGGGTCGTGGAACAGCGCCAGCGCGTCCGCCTCGACCGCGCCGGGCTCGTGGTGCACGCCGGCGATCGCCAGCGGATGGATCTCATGGCCGAGGTCGGTCAGCGTCGCCTGGCGGCCGGGGATGAACGTGTCGGCGACAGCCTGCAGGGTGGCGTCGGCCAGGTTCACCGCGGCCTCCGACGGAGCGACCGTGGCGAGGATCCGGTCGGCGGCCGGGAGTGCGCTGAGGATCAGGCCGCCGACGCCGAGCACGGTGGCGCGCTGCAGGATCTGGCGGCGTGACAGCAGGCGGCCGAGATCGGCCGATCCGCCGGGCACATCGAAGTCCTGATCCACACCCACCCCTTTCCGACGCTGCTTTCGAGGCATACTCTTGCCGCCTCGCGGGTATTCCCCGAATCGAGCCAGGCTGAACATCCGTTCATCAGCGGGGCTCGCCCGGAAACCGCGTCGATACTAGGGGGGGTCCCTGTGCTCCGCAATCTCGCCGTAACCGCTGTCATCACCGCGTCGCTGTGCTGGGCGACGACCGCTGCGGCAGCGCCGATCGCGCCGTACAACGGCGAGAACCCGTTCCAGTGCCAGATCCAGAACACCGGTTTCGGGGTGGACTACCCGGACCCGGGGGCTGACCCGTTCTGCGTCAAGTACAACAAGACGAACCAGAACATCCGGCACCTGGGCCTGGTCGACTTCCTGCTGAAGGAGCCGGCGCGCGTGGCTGCCGCCTTGCCGAAGTGCTTCTACCACCAGTCCGACGAGTGGACCGGCTGGACGGTGCAGGGCGGGCAGGAGCTGTGGCACTGGCGGGGCCGCTACTTCTTCGACAAGGCCCGCGGCATGGGCGGAGTGTTCGTGAGCGAGGTGCGTGTCCTCGGGCAGCCGTACGACCCGCGCCAGCTGCCGGGCTTCCCCGACGAGCTGCGTCCGTACTTCAACGCGAGCGGCGGCGGCGCCTACACGGACACGGTGGCGGCGGAGCCGACCTGCGCGGCGAAGGTCGACACGCCCGCAGAGGTCGAGCAGGTCTACCAGCCCGGCTGGCAGTACCCGAGCTAGGCCCCAACGGCCGAACCTTCGCGATCCGCACCCACCCCTCGGGTGCGAAACGCGAAAGTTCGCGTGGTCGCTGAATACGATCCGGTCGTGGAACCCCGGCCCGCGAGCAAGTCCCAGGCGCTCCTCATCCGCTGGATGGGGATCCCGGACGCGAACACCGCCGGATTCGTGCACGGCGGCACCGTGATGAAGATGTGCGACGAGGCCGCCGGGATCGCGGCCGTGAAGCACTCGCGGTGCCGCGTGGTCACGGCCGCGATCGACCGCATGACCTACCTGACTCCCGTGTACGTGGGCCAGCTGCTGTCATGCCGCGCGAGCGTCAACGCGGTGTGGCGCACGTCGATGGAGGTCGGCGTCCGCGTCGAGTCCGAGGACCCCCGCACCGGCGAGGTGCTGCACACGAGCACGGCCTACCTGACGATGGTCGCGGTCGGGGATGACGGGAAGCCCGTCGCGGTCCCGCCGATCGTTGCCGAGAGCGACGACGAACGGCGCCGCGAGCGCGAGGCCGAGCTACGCCGTCAGAACCGCCTGAACGAGCGCGAGCAGATCAAGGCGCATCGCGCCGCCCTGTAACCGATCAGTCGGGTGGCGGCACAGGCCCTTCAGCGGGCGTCGTGCGCATGAACAACATCAGGCTGACGGCGATGATCCACGCGAGCATCAACAGGATCGCCACGAACCCCGCCGGCGTCACGCACAGCACGCCGAGCACGATCGCAACCCAACCCATCCATGCCGGGAAGATCCCCGTGCGGACCAGCGCCAGGCCGCTGGCCAGCAGGAAGACGGAGAAACCGATCGCCAGCGGGAAGAAGAAGTCCGACTGCAGCGCGGAGAAGGTCTGCGTCACCTGAGGCTCGACGTCGCCGACGGTGTCGGCGGCCATGAAGTTGAACGCGATCAGCATCGACCATCCAACCGCTCCCACGATCGCTCCCGCGAACGCCGTGGCGGCCAAGCGGGCTGGCGGGCGCTCCGCCGCGGCGAGCACCGCGCGCCACACGCCGGCGAACCAGAGCAGGGCAACCGTCGAGAACGCCGCGATGATCGAGGCCGCGATCGCCTGATCGTCGTTCTCCCGCCAGTACTTGATCACCTTGACGATGCCGTCGTTGGCGCCGGGTGTCTCGCCGCCGACGATCACGGCGACGATCACCAGCAGCACGAACAGCAATCCCGTCAATGGGGCGTAACGCTCCAGGCCGCGCATCGGGACCTCCCCGGTCGATGACCGCACGAAGGTCGCAGCACGGGCGGACGTCACGAATGCCGCTCGCATCCGACTACCATCCTGGGCATGTCCTTCCTGACCGGCCGCATCAAGTCCCGCATGATCGACCCGGAGCGCGCGCTGCCCGGGCGCGACACGCCGATCCCGGTGCCCGAGCGGCACACGGTGCTGGACAACCCGCTCACCCCGCCGTTCCCCGACGGCTACGAGCAGGCGGTGTTCGGCATGGGCTGCTTCTGGGGCGCGGAGCGCATGTTCTGGCAGGCGGACGGCGTGTGGACCACCGCCGTCGGCTACGCCGGCGGATACACCCCGAATCCCACCTACGAGGAGGTCTGCTCCGGCAGCACGGGCCACACGGAGGCCGTGCTGGTGGTGTTCGACCCCGGTCGGACGAGCTACGAGGAGATGTTGAAGATCTTCTGGGAGGGGCACGACCCGACGCAGGGCATGCGCCAGGGCAACGACGTCGGCACGCAGTACCGGTCGGCCATCTACTACTCGTCGCCCGAGCAGCAGGCGGCGGCCGAGCGCTCCCGCGCGATGTTCCAGGAGCGGCTGAACGGCTCGGGGTACGGCGAGATCACGACGGAGATCGCCGCGGCGGGCCCGTTCTACTACGCCGAGGACTACCACCAGCAGTACCTCGACAAGAACCCGGGCGGCTATTGCGGGCTCGGCGGCACGGGCGTGAGCTGTCCCGTCGGCGTCGCGGCAGCCGAGTAGCCGAACTCACCCGGCCCGGACGCGGGCCGCCTGGATCACCTGCAGCGCCTCCGCACGGTTGCCGAATCCCCGCGTCGCGGTCTTCTTGTCCTCGAGGTCCTTGTAGACCTGGAAGAAATGCTCGATCTCGTCGCGGAACTCCGGGCGCAGGTCGTGGATGTCGCGCGCATGCGCCCACACCGGATCGTTCTGCGAGGTGCAAATGATCTTCTCGTCGGAGCCCTTCTCGTCCGTCATGTAGAAGACGCCGATCGGACGGGCACGGATGCGGCAGCCGGGAAAAGTGGGGTCGCCGGCCAGCACCAGTGCGTCGAGCGGATCCCCGTCCTCCCCCATCGCGCCTTCGATGTAGCCGTAGTCGGCGGGGTAGCTCATGGAGGTGAAGAGCCGGCGATCGAGCACGATCCCGCCGAGCTCGGGATCGAACTCGTACTTGTTGCGGGATCCCGCGGGGATCTCGACGAAGACGACAACCTGGGAAGGGTCCATGGCGCCGAATCCTAGAATCCGTCGGCCGTGAACCTGCGCGCGCTCGTACTCTGGGACATCGACGGCACGCTCGTGGACTCGGCAAAGCTGGGCCGCGATGCCTTTCTGATCGCGTTCGAGCGGATCACCGGGGCGCCGCCCGCGCAGCTGGTGCCGTTCGCCGGGCGCACCGACCTCGAGATCGCCGCCGACCTCCTGGAGCAGTCGGGGCATCCGGTCGACGACGGCGTGGTCGCCGCGTTCGAGGGGGCGCTCGCCGCCGCCATGGCCGGCCTCGCGGACGAGGTGCGCCGCCGCGGCCGGGCCTATCCCGGCGCGAAGGACTCGCTCGAGCGGCTCCGGCGCGAGGCCGGCGTGGTCCAGGGGCTGCTGACGGGCAACATCCCCGCGAATGCGCGCGTGAAGCTGGGTGCGGTCGGCCTCGACGGGCTCGTGGACTTCGACATCGGCGGCTATGGCTCGGACCACCGCGTCCGCTCGGAGCTGGTCGCGATCGCGTGCGAGCGGGCGGAGCGCAAGCTCGGCGTGCACGTTCCGCCGGCCCGTGCGGTGCTGGTCGGCGACACGCCGCTCGACGTCGCCGCCGCGCAGGCGGGCGGCGCGCGGGCGATCGGCGTGGCGACCGGGCCGTACTCGGTCGCCGAGCTGGAGGACTCCGGCGCGGACGCGGTGCTGCCCGATCTGCGCGACGCAGAGCGCCTGGTCGCCGCGGTCCTCGCGGTCGGGTAGCGTCCCGGGCGATGACCGCGGTCGCCGACCTCGACCTGCCCCAGTTCGACTACACGAACCCCGACCTCCGCGGCGACCTGTTCCACGAGACGATGGAGGATCTGCGGACGCGGTCGTGGATCGCGACGTCCGACTTCGGCTACGTGGTGCTCGACCGGGAGGCGGCCGGCTTCTTCCTGCGCTCGCGCAAGGCGGAGTTCCCCGGCGTCTACATGTTCGACCTGCTCGGCATCACGGACGGGCCGCTGCGCAGCTCGCTGTCGCGCAACATCCTGACGCTCGGGGGCGCGCAGCACGCGCGCCTGCGCGCGCTCGTGCAGCCCTCGTTCACGCCGAAGGCCGCGGACCGCTACCGGCCCGCGATGCGCAAGTTCCTGGGCGAGCTGTGGGAGCAGGTCGCGGACCGCGGTCGCTGTGACTTCGTCCACGACTTCGCGAAGCCCTACCCCGCGCTGATGATCGCGACCGTGGTCGGCGCGCCGCTCGAGGACGCAGCCGAGCTGCACCGCCTGTCGAACCTCCTCCAGCAGCAGTTCGACGCGATCGCCGTGATGACCCGGCGCGCGGAGCTGGAGCTGGCGGCGGAGGAGTTCGACGCGTATGTGGCCAAGCTCGTCGAGGACCGCCGCCGCAGCCCCGGCGAAGACCTCGTGTCGGAGCTGATCGCCGCCGAGCAGGCGGGCGACCGGCTGTCCGACGAGGAATGCAAGGCACTCGTCCGCGACGTGCTGAACGGCGGCGTCGACACCACGCAGAGCCAGCTCTCACACGGCGTGCGCATGTTTGCCGACCACCCCGACCAGTGGCAGCGGCTGGCGGCCGAGCCCTCGCTCGCCCCGCAGGCGGCGGAGGAGGTGCTGCGCTTCGAGCCGGTCGCCCCCTTCACTGCGCGCGTGATGCTCGAGGACGTGGAGTTCCGGGAAGTCACGTTCCCCAAGGGGACGGTCGTGATGGCCTGCCAGTGGACCGCGAACCGCGAGGCCGAGGGCGACGAGGACCCGAGCAGCTTCGACATCATGTCCTCGCGCGGCGCCGCCAAGTCGCTGACCTTCGGCGCGGGACCGCACTTCTGCCTGGGCGCGAACCTGGCGCGCGCGGAGCTGCAGGAAGGGCTGGCCTTCCTCGCTCCCCGGATGCCCGGCCTGGCGCTCGACGGCGAGGTCGTCTACGACACCATCACGGGCATCTACGGCATGCATTCCCTCCCCGTCAGATGGTCCACCTGACGCACCTTTAGTAAACGGCGGTTCAAAAGCGCGCATGCCGGGTAATACCTCGGCGTCCAAGCCGTCCGCGTCGGAGCACAGGGGGAGCACATGGGGAGCAGGGTCAATGCCCGCATCGTCGTCGTAGGCCTCGCGCTGCTGTTTGCGCTCGCCGCCCTGGCGCTGGCCGCCAAGGGCCCGGCCGACACCGCGCGCGCGCAGACCGTTGGCACGCCCGGCGGCCTCGAGGCGACGATCCGCACGACCTCCCACGGCATCCCCCACATCGTGGCCTCGGACTTCCCCGGCCTCGGCTTCGGCTACGGCTATGCGGCGGCCAAGGAGAACATCTGCGTCCTCGCGGACACGTACGTGACAGTCAACGCGGAGCGCTCCCGCTGGTTCGGCCCTGACGCGTCCTATTCGCAGGGCGGCAACGGGACCACGCAGAACAACCTCAACAGCGACTTCTTCTTCCAGAAGATCAAGGACAACGGCTCGATCGAGCGGCTGCTGGCGCTCGAGCCTCCGCGCGGGCCGCGGGACGAGATCAAGACCGCCGTGCGCGGCTACGTCGCCGGCTACAACAAGTACCTGCGCGAGACGGGCGTCGACAACATCACCGACCCCCGCTGCCAGGGCGCTGCCTGGGTGCGCCCGATCACCGAGATGGACGCCTACCGGCGCTTCTACCAGCTCGGGCTGATCGCGAGCCAGGGGGTGGCGATCGACGGCATCGGCGGCGCGCAGCCGCCGGCCGGCCTCGGCCCCACCCCGCCCACGCCCGCCGAGATCGAGGACATGGTGACCGAGCTCGGCGAGCAGCTTCCGCTCGGGGGCATCGGCTCCAACGCCTACGCGATCGGCCGCGACGCGACCGACAACGGCCGCGGCATGGTGCTGGGCAACCCACACTTCCCGTGGGACGGCTCGGAGCGGTTCTTCGAGGCGCACCTCACGATCCCGGGCCAGATCAACGTGAGCGGCGCCAGCCTGTTCGGCGTCCCGGTGATCAACATCGGCCACACCGACCACCTCGCGTGGAGCCACACCGTCTCGACCGCCTACCGGTTCACGCCCTTCGAGCTGAAGCTCGTGCCCGGCTCGCCGACGAAGTACATCTACGACGGCCAGGTGCGGGACATGACTTCCCGCGACGTGACCGTGACCGTCAAGAACGCGAGCGGCGAGCTCGAGGAGCGCACCCGCACGCTGTACGACTCGCACCACGGCTCGATCCTCACCAGCATCCTCGGCCTGCCCCTGTTCCCGTGGACGCCCGCCACCGCATGGTCGATCGGGGATGCCAACGCCGGCAACTTCCGCTACCTCAACCACTTCTTCGAGGTCAACCAGGCGCAGAGCGTCGACGAGCTCGAAGAGGTCATCACGCGCAACCAGGGCGTGCCGTGGGTCAACACGATCGCGGCGGACTCCGAGGGCGACGCGCTCTACGCGGACATCTCCGTGGTGCCGCACGTGACGGACGAGAAGGCAGCGACCTGCAACACGGTGCTGGGCCGCGCGACCTTCGCGGCGCTCGGCCTGCCGGTGCTCGACGGCTCGCTGTCGGCATGCGAATGGGGCAGCGACCCCGATGCGGTCGAGCCCGGCATCTTCGGGCCGTCCAACCTGCCGAAGCTGCGCCGCAACGACTACGTCATGAATTCCAACGACAGCTACTGGATCTCACATCCCGACGACCCGCTGGAGGGATTCGACCGGATCATCGGCGACGAGCGCACCGAACGCTCGCTGCGACAGCGGTCGGGCTTCGTGATGGCGGAACAGCGGCTGACGGGGACGGACGGCCGTCCCGGCGACAAGTTCACTCGCCAGCAGCTCCAGGACATCGTGTTCGACAACCGCCAGTACGCGGGAGAGCTGTGGCGCGACGAGCTGGCCACGTTCTGCGAGACGTCACCGACGATGGTCGGCTCGAGCGGGCCCGTCGACGTGAGCGAGGCATGTCCCGTGCTGCGCGCGTGGGACGTGCACGACGACCTCGGCTCCAGGGGGGCGATCCTCTTCCGCCGCTTCGCGACCCGCGCACTGGGCGCGGTGCCGGTGGCCGGCACTCCGGGGCTGTTCACGACGCAGTTCGACTTCAACGACCCCGTTCACACGCCGTACGGCCTGAACATCGCCAACCCGGCGGTCGAGCAGTCGTTCGCCGACGCGGTCACCGACCTGCGCAACGCCGGCATCCCGCTCGACGCGCCGCTCCGCGATTGGCAGTACGAGCGCCGCGGGTCCGAGAAGATCCCGATCCACGGCGGCCCGGGCGGTGTCGGCGTGTTCAACGCGATCAACGTGGGCTGGACCGGCTCCGGCGCCAACGCCGGCTACAGCAACGTGCCGCACGGCTCGAGCTTCGTGATGGTGGCGCAGTTCACCGGTGACGAGGACTGCCCGGTCGACGCGCGCACGATCCTCACGTACTCGCAGTCGACGAACCCGAACTCGCCGTACTTCGCCGACCAGACGCGCATGTTCTCCAACAAGGAGTGGGTGGACGAGGCGTACTGCGAGGACGAGATCGCAAACGATCCCAACCTCGAGGTGACGGAGATCTCGGAATCGGTCGGCCACGTGCGGCCCAAGAGCGCCTCGCCCGTGCGCGTGTCGCTGGTGCCCGCGTTCCAGCAGTGCACGGCACCGGACCGCACGCACGGGCCGCCGCTTGCCTTCCCGTCCTGCTCGTCGCCAGATCAGACTTCGAGCAACCTGACCGTGGGAACGCCTGACGCGAACGGCGCGCCGGTCAACTTCGAGGGCTTCGTGAAGTACGCCGTGGCGCTGGGCGCGCCCAGCGTGCCCGACGACTCCGACCTGCGGGTCACGGCTGCGCTCACCGACGTGCGCTGCGCCGGAAGCGGCCCTGCCTGCGGCGCCGCCAACGCGGCGGGCGGCAGCGACTACACCGGCGAGCTCCAGGTGAACGCGCTGGCCCGTCTCACGGACCGGTGGAACAACACGTCGCCCGGTGGCGGCAGCGACGCGGCCACGATGATCGACATCCCGTTCCCCGTGCCGGTCGACTGCTCGCCCACCGGCAGCACGGCGACCGGCGGCGAGTGCTCAGTGGACACCTCGGCGAACGCGGTGGTGCCCGGCACGGTGAAGGACGGCGATCGCCAGAACGTCGAGCTGGGCCAGGTGCGCGTGGACGACGGCGGGCCGGACGGCGTGACTTCGACGGCTGACAACTCGCTGTTCGCGGTCCAGGGCCTGTTCGTTCCCTAACCCGGGCGTGCTGCAATAGAGGAGTGATGCGCGGGATCGCGATCGCCGCCCTCTTTGCCGTGCTGCTCGCGGGCTGCGGCTCGGACGACGAGGCGCCGGCCACACAGCCTCCTCCTGCCGCCGCCACCGCGTCCGGCGCGCGCGAGCTGGCCGTGGGCGATGCCGTGGTCCGGGCCGAGATCGCGGACGACGACGCCGAGCGGGCACTGGGGCTCGGCGGCCGGGACCGCCTGGCGCGCGATGCAGGCATGTACTTCGTCCTCACCAGCAGCGCGCCCAGGATCTGGATGAAGGGAATGCGCTTTCCCCTCGACCTCGTCTGGATCCGGGACGGGCGGGTGGTGGACGTGACGGCACGCGTACCCGATGAGCCCCGCGGCACGCCCGAGTCCGAGCTGCCGGTCTACTCGCCCTCACGGCCGGCCGACCGAGTGCTCGAGGTGAATGCCGGTTGGACCGAGCGCAACGGCGTGCGCGCCGGTGACCCGGTGCGTTTCGCCAACGCGTCCTCGGGCTAGCATCACCGGATGCCGCCTCCCAACGTCACCGTCTTCGGCTCGCATCCGCTGCTCGGCATCACCATCGAGAAGCGTGGCGAGGACCAGGACGACGTCCACATGCACCCGGCGGGCCAGGGCGTGTGGGTCGCGCGCATGGCCGCCGAGCTCGGGTCGCACCCGATCCTGTGCGGTTTCATCGGAGGCGAGACCGGCACCGTGCTGCGGCCTCTGCTCGACACCGTGGACGCGGAGCTGCGCCTCGTGGACGCGCACGCCGCCGCCGGGTGCTACGTGGTGGACCGGCGCAGCGGCGAGCGCGAGATCATGGCAACCGCCTGGAGCGACCCTCCGTCGCGGCACGAGATCGACGACCTGTTCTCGGTCACCGTGGCGGCCGCGCTCGAAAGCGAGGTGCTCGTCGTATGCGGTGGAGTCCCCCAGGACGCCCTGCCGCTGGAGATCTACGGCAACCTGGTCGCGGATGCGCGTGCCGGGGGCACGAAGACCGTCGTGGACCTCTCGCCGCCGGGCCTCAACAGCGCGCTCGAGGGCGGGCCCGACTTCGTGAAGCTCGACGACTGGCAGCTGGCCGAGTTCCTCGAGGGTCCCGCCACCGAGCCCGAGCAGCTGCGCACGGGTGCACGCCGCGTGGTGGAGCAGGGGGCAGGCTGCGTGATGGTCACGCGCGGCGGCAATCCCGCTCTGATCGGGACTCGGGACAAGCTGATGGAGCTCGTCCCGCCCCGCTTCAGCAAGGGCGCGTCCGAAGGCAGCGGCGACTCGATGGTCGGTGCGCTGGCAGCCAGCCTCGCGCGCGGAAAGAGCATGGAGGAGGCGCTGCGCTGGGGAGCCGCCGCGGGCGCGGCGAACTTCCTGCGCAAAGGGCTGGGAACCGGCTCGCGCGACGTCGTGTCGGACCTGCTCCCGCGCGTCGAGCTGCGCGAGCTCACCGACTAGATCAGCGGCGCCGTCCAGGGCGGGCGCACGTCCTCGCCCGCGAGGATCGCCGCCGGCCCGTCGCTCGTCACCCACCCCAGGTGCGGGCGCACGAGATCCACTTCCGCAAGCCGGCTGAGCCCATCCGACAGGCGCGTCGTGCGACCGCCGTGCGACGAATGCGCGTCCGAGCCCAGCAGGTGGATCAGCCCCTCCCCCGCCAGCTCGAGCAGGTAGTCGGACGCCGGGCCCTCTGCCACCAGGGCGGCGGTCGCCTGCACGAGCGCTCCCTGCTCGACCAGCGCCGCCAGGCGGTCGCGGAAGTCGACGCCGGGATGGCGCTCCGGATGAGCGATCACGCTGCGAAACCCGCGGTCGGCGAGCCTCTCCACCGCGTCGAACAGGTGCTGGCCGAGCGGGCCCGGACGCGGCTCGACCAGCAACCAGCGGCTGCCCACGCCGAGCGACACGCACTCGAGGAACTCGTCGGAGAGCTTGTCCAGCATCGGCTCCGCGACTTCCCCGGCGGGAACGACGCGGACGTCGAGGCCCTGGCGCTGCAGCTCCTCGTTGACCGCGTGCGCGCGGCCCTCCAGCTCCTCGGGCAGCACGACGTGGTCCGGGTGGATGTGCGGCGTCGCGCAGATCAGCCGGACGCCGTCGGACTCGGCGACCCGCGCCATCTCGGCGCTGTCGGCGAGGTCGCGCGCGCCGTCGTCGAGCTCGGGAAGGATGTGGCAGTGCAGGTCGATCACGGCGTGAAGTATGGCCTGCCGCGATCGGATAGCGATGTGACGACCTTCCGTGCGGGCAACGGTGACATCGCGCACCCTCCGATAGGGTGCGCGCGATGGCGCGCGAGCTGAAGCTCGGACTGAACACCGGCTACTGGAGCGCCGGTCCCCCGCCGGGGGTCGAGGACGCGGTCGCCGAGGCCGACAGGCTCGGCTTCGACTCGATCTGGACGGCGGAGGCGTACGGCTCCGACGTGCTGACACCGCTGGCGTGGTGGGGATCGCAGACCAAGAACGTGCGACTCGGCACCGCGATCATGCAGATGTCGGCGCGCCAGCCCGCGGCCGCGGCGATGGCGGCGATGACCATGGACCACCTCTCCGGCGGGCGCTTCATCCTGGGGCTCGGCGTATCGGGTCCGCAGGTGGTGGAGGGCTGGTACGGGATGCCGTTCGAGAAGCCGCTGGCGCGCACGCGCGAGTACGTGAAGATCGTGCGTGACATCGTCGCGCGCAACGGCAAGGTCACGAACGACGGGCCGCACTACCCGCTCCCCTACCCGGACGGAACGGGGCTCGGCAAGCCGCTGCGCTCGACGATCCACCCGGTGCGCGAGGACATCCCGATCTTCCTCGGGGCGGAAGGGCCGAAGAACGTCGCGCTGGCGGCGGAGATCTGCGACGGCTGGATGGCGCTGTTCTTCTCGCCGCGCAACCAGGACTTCTACCGCGACGCGCTGCAGGAGGGCTTCGCGCGCGACGGCGCCCGCCGCTCGTGGGACGACTTCGAGGTCATGGCGACGGTGCCGGTGATCATCCACGACGACGTGGAGGAGGCGGCGAACTTCCTGCGCCCCATGTACGCGCTGTACTTCGGCGGCATGGGCGCGCGCGGGCGCAACTTCCACCACGACGTCGCCGTGCGCCTCGGCTACGAGGCGGAGGCGAAGAAGGTCCAGGACCTCTATCTGGACGGCAAGAAGGACGAGGCGGCGGCGGCGATCCCGACGAAGCTCGTCGAGGACCTCGCCCTGATCGGACCGGAGGACAAGATCCGCGACGAGCTCGCCGCGTGGCGCGAGTCGATCGCCACCACGCTTCTGATCGGCGGCGACGCGGCGATGATCCGCCGCGTCGCCGAGCTGGTCAAGGGTTAGCTACGCCGGCAGCGAGGTCTGGCCGGGGCT
>Ga0209382_10003988_pt1 | contig 20073 bp, 5 predicted proteins | sample SoiMetdeltSBSDD5_FD_187599 | JGI IMG/M metagenome (GOLD analysis project Ga0209382, IMG submission 187599) | Bulk soil microbial communities from a Populus tree surrounding site in Tennessee, USA - Soil MetaG P. deltoides SBSDD5 (SPAdes) (version 2) | ecosystem: Environmental > Terrestrial >... | reverse complement strand
TTCGTCAGCAGATTTGCCGCGGTGTCGGTGTTGGTCACGTCCAGCTGATAGTCGGAGCCGTCGTCGATCTCGGTGAACGCCGAGGCCTGCCCGAGCGCGATCCCCTCGGCGATCGGCGAAAAATCGACGGCCAGCGTGACCGGCACATCGAGCGACGACAGGCCGTTCAGCACGCGGATCTTCGCCTTGCCGCTCGCGCTCGGCAGCCGATTGTCATCGGCGATGAGTGTCGTTTGCGTGCCATTCGCATTGGTCCACGCCAGCAGCGTGTATTCGCCGCCAGCGACCAGGGTTTGATTCGGCACAGCGACGCCGACGCCGTTGACGCTGAGCACCACAGGCACAGTGCCTGCCTCGACTTGCGCGTAGTTGCCGACGACACCGACCGCGCCGTTCAACACGCCGACACCGCCGATGCGCATGACGACGGGTCCACTCGTCGTGCCGACGGCACCGCGAACGCGCGCCTTCGTGTTCGCGAATTTCGTCAGGCTGCCTTGCTGTGGCAGCGTCAAGACTTCCACGAGTACGCCACCCTGCGTCGCGGTGAGAATCAGCGAGACGACCTGCCTGCTGGCGAGCGTGATGTTTGCCACGTCCAGGCGCAGGTCGTCCGAATCGCTGGCACCGGTCACGCGCAGCCGATAGTCGCCGCTGTCAATCGTCGACACTGCGCTGCTGGTGCCGGCCCCCACGCCGACGACGACTGGCGTCGCATCGTCGAGCGACACCGAGCTCTCAGTGAGATAGACATCGAGCGAGCCTGCCTCCGCGACGTTCAGCACCTGCACCTTCGCGCGGCCGCTGTCGGGCGGAGTTACGTCGTCGCTGAGCTGAATCGAGGAGAAGTGTCCCGTCGAGCCGAACGCCACGAACGTGTGATGCGTATCGTCCGCGAGCTGCTTGCCGCTCATCGTGAGCAGCGTGCTGGCGACGCCGCTGCGCTTGAGCTTGACGTTGTACGTGCCGGAGCCGAGCTCCGTGTAGTTGCTCACCGTCTCGTACGCAACGGCCGCGACGCGCTGCGTATCCGCATCGTCATCGGCGCTGTTGGCGTAGAGATCGAGCGACGTGTAGCCCGGGCTCACGTTCATGAGCCGGACGTTCGTGTGGCCGCTGCCGCCGCCGTCATCGCAGCCGGTCAACCACAGTGCCGCGGCGGCGGCCAGAATCGGATACAGAGGCAAACGGCTGCGCATGAAATATCTCCCGGTTCGAAGTGGGTTTGCGAGGCTCAGAAGGCGCGGCCGACCGAGAAATTGAATTGCTCGATGTCGTCGCCGAACTCGCGCCAGGTCTCGCTCCGATAGCGGAATGGAAAGGCGTAGCTGAAGCGGAACAGGCCGAGCGGCGCGAGCCACTGCACGCCGAGGCCGACCGAGGCGCGCAGTTTTTTCAGATCGAAGCGGTAGTCCACGGGGAAGCCGGCCTTGTCGCGGAATTCCGTGTCGCCGAGGTAGAAGGCCTGGCCGAAGTCGAGGAACGCCGTCGCGCGCACGCTGCTCGCGAACTTCGCCGGCACCGGCAGAATCGCTTCGAGCTGGCCGCTGAGCGCGGCGTCGCCGCCGTACGGATTGCCGAGCGAATCGCGCGGCCCGAGCGTGAGGTCGCGAAAGCCGCGCACCGAATCCGCACCGCCGACGAAGAAATGCCGGTTCGGCGGCAGCGCGGTCGTGTCGCCGAGCGCGGTTGCATAGCTGAGATTGGAGTTGAAGCTGAACGTCAGCGGCAGCAGCGGCAGGCGGAAGTACTGCAGATATTGGAAGCTCGATCTCAAGTATTCGACGGAGCCAGTCCCCGGCACCGTGCTGCTCAACGTGAGTTTCTGCAGCGAGCCGCGCGTCGGGAACAGTGCTCGATTGAGACTGTCGCGCAGCCAAGCCGCTGACAGCTCGACCGCGTCGTACTCGGTGCCGAGCACGAAGTCCCCGCCGCTCAGCAAGCGGAAGAACGGATCGCCGTTGTGTCGCACCCAGTCTTGCAGCTGCACCGAGCTGCTCAGCGGCGTAGCGAGCTCCGCGTGCTGGAACGCCACGCCATAGCGGATCGTCTGCAGCTCGGTGATCGGATAGGCGAAATCGGTGCCAGCGGTGTAGAGCTTCGTCGAGAACTGGGAGTACGACGAGGTGAGGCGGTCGATATCGCGGTACGAGAGACTCACCGTGCGGCTGAGGCCGTCGAGCGTGAGATACGGATCGGTGTACGAAATGTCGTAGACCTTCGACAGAGAGCCGGCGCTCAATTCCAGCGCAAGGCGCTGCCCGGTGCCGAACAGATTCGTGTGCACGACGTTGCCGGTGAGGATGACGCCCTGCGCTTCCGAATAGCCGATGCCGCCGCCGAACTGGCCCGGCAGGCCTTCCTTGAGCGTGAAATCGACGTCGACGAGATCGGGCGTGCCCGGAACCGGCGTGGTCTCCACCTCGACCTCTTCGATGAACGGCAGGCGCTGCAGGCGGATCTTCGAGCGCTCGACCGCCGCGTTCGACAGGTAGGAGCCTTCGAGCTGACGCATCTCGCGGCGGAACACCTCGTCGTTGACGCTGCTCGTGCCGAAGAAATTGATGCGCCGGACGTAGACGCGATTGCCCGGGTCGACGACCAGTGCCAGCGCCACCTGCTTGCCCTGCGCATCGAGCTTCGGCACAGCGTCGACCTTCGCGAACGCGTAGCCGTCGAGGCCGAGCCGCGTACGGATCGCTTCGGTCGACAGCGTGATGAGCCGCTGCGAGTACGTCTGACCCGGACGCATCGTTATCAAGCGGCTGAGCTCGCTCTCCGGCACGCGCAGATCGCCCGCGAGCTTCACGTCGGAGACGCTGTAGACGTCGCCTTCCTTCACGTTCACGGTGACGAAGATGTCGTTCTTCTCCGGCCCGATCGCCACCTGGCTGGACGTGATCGCGAAGTCGGCGTAGCCGCGGTCCATGTAGTACGAGCGCAGCGTCTCCAGGTCCCCGGACAACGCTTCCTTCGCGTAGCGATCGTCCTGGCGATACCACGACAACCAGTTCGGCGTGTGCAGCTGCAACTGCCCGAGCAGCTCGTCCTCGGAGAAGGCGCTGTTGCCGACTACGTTGATCTGCTGAATGCGCGCGCGTTTGCCTTCGTGGATGTCGATCGACACCTTGACCTTGTTGTCGGGCACTTCTTCGGCCTTCGCATCGACGACGACGGCATACTTGCCGCGCGAGAAGTACTGCTCGGTGAGATAGCGCTTCACCTCTTCGAGCACCGACTCATCGAAGCTCTTGCCGCTCGCCAGGCCGACGTTGCGCAGCGACTTCTCCAGGTCCTCGGTCTTGATGTCCTTGTTGCCCTCGACCTGGAAGCTTTCGATCGTCGGGCGCTCCAGCACTGCAACTACGAGCACGCTGCCGTCGCGACGCAACTCGACGTCGCGGAACAATCCGGTCGCGTACAGCGATTTCACTGCCTCGGCGATCCGCCGCACATCCAGTGTGTCGCCGATGTTGACCGGCAGATAGTTGAAGACCGTGCCTTCGGCGATGCGCTGCAGACCTTCGACGCGAATGTCGCCGACGACAAAGCCGTCGCGCGCATGGGTGGGAATTGTTGTTTCTTGCGCATAGGCCTCGGGAACGACGAGGCCCATGCGCAAGCATGTGAGGATCGCGATCGAAGGCGGGACGGTGCGCATCGCACGCTGGATGCGCGAGCCGCACGGAGCGTCGCAGTTTTCAGCAGATATTCTTTCTAGCGCGCGCGAATTGCGACTTCGCGCGCGCTAACTGAATGCGCTCTGAATTGAGCGGTGCGTGCTTTGCTCAGAACGAGCGCGTGAACTTCAGCGTCGCTCCGTGTGTCGTACCACTGGCAGTGAACTGTCCCGAGTAGCCGACACGCAGTGTCACGCCGTTGCCAGTCAGCACGTCGACGCCTGCAGCACATTCGCGCACGGTGCGATCGAGCTCCTGGCTGACGCCCAAGAACCCTGCATCCTCCGGCGCTCCCTGCAGCATCGCCTCGACGCCGAACGATCCGCCGTCGATGAAACGATTGACGCCGAGGCGCGCATACCAACGCGCCATCGCACTGCCGAGCGGCGTTTCGAAACCCAGCTCCAGCGCCGGCCGGAAGTTGACGAAGTAGCCCTCGGCATTGCGCACGAGCAGATTGTTGGCGCCGGCGCCGTGCTCCGAGAAGGCCGAGAGGCGCACGTTCGTGAAGCCCAGATCGACCATCGGTCGCAGGTACCAACTGTCGTATTCGAAGCCGTGACTCACGCGGAACTGCCACGCCGTCTGGTAGACGACTTGCTCGCTCTGCGAGCCATGCAGAGCGAGCATCGCGCTGCGGTGGCTGTCGTAAGAGCCTCGGGAGGCCGAGAAGCTGGCTGCTACTGTGTTCGCGCCGAAGTTGCCTTTGAGCACCATGCCGGCATGCACAGTCCTGCCCTCCGCGAACTGCGTGCGGAGGTTGGACAGTGTTTCGGAATCGATCTGGTCGCGATCGAATGCGGCCGCCAGACCGAGATGCCAGCCGTCGCTGACGCTCCATTGAGTGCCGATGCTGATCGTGTTCACGTCGCGCCGATAGCCGTTGGATGAGTCGGTCGCATCCCGCTCGCCGCTGCTGCCGAATGCGGCCGCCCAGGCGCAGTCGCCTTCGGCTGTGAATCGCTCCGCGCCGTCGCGAACCTTGCAGCTGAGCAGCGACTCGCCGAACTGCAACCCCGACTGGACCGCCACGAGCGGCAGTGCCGCGTAGTTCTCCGGATTCAGCGTCTGATACTTGCTGCCCAGCGTCGTGATATTCGTCGCTGCGACGAGGCCGGTGATGGTCGGCGCCAGCGCCGCCGAGCTACCGGCGAGCTGCACGTCGTTGATGTAAGTGCCGATCCGCTTCTCGTTCGGCAACAAGTGCTCGGAGATCGTGTTCTGCGGTACGAAGCTGGTGTTCAGCGTCAGCGCAAGCTCCGTAGCGGAGATCGTCTCGAGTGCGTACTGCGTGACGATGGATGGCGTGACCGCGAGCACGATGTCATCGGCCGACAGTCCGCCGTCGGCCGCGACCAGCACCGTCGCGGTCGTGCCCGGCTGGATTTTCGAGATGTTGATCTGATTGAGCTCGATCGAGCCTGCCAGGTCGGCCGTGCCCGTCACGTCGATGCGATCGGTCGTGCGCGCGAGGTGATCGATGTCGAGCAGCAGTGCGCCGCCCGCTGCTTGCGTGAAGTCGCCCGTCAGCGCGCTGTGCGAGATTTCGTTGCTGCGACCGACGGACCACACGCCTTCGTTCAGCGCCGTTCCGTTCGCACCGAGATTCAGCGTCGCGCCGGATGCGACTGTGCCGCCATCACGGTTGGCGAAGCTGTTCGTGCCACCGCCGAGCGACAGCGTGCCGTACACGCCGCCGAAGTTCTCAATCGACTCGTTGGCCGCGCCGCCGAGCACCGTGACACGGTCGAGCTCGTCGAGCCGGCCGATGTCGCCATGGTTCGTCAGGGTATTCGCCGCGCCGTCGATGAAGTTGATCGCAGCACCGCTGTCTGTGCCGCCCCGCACCGAGCCGCTGGTGATCGTCACTGCGATCGCGCCCGAGCTCATGTCGCCCTGGCTCTGCGCACGAATACCGTTGGAATGCGCACCGCCCGCGTCGATGTGACCTGCGACCTCGATGGTCACCGCACCACTGTTGCCGTTGGCCGCGTCGCTCTGCGCGAAGATGCCGTCCGCCGCATCGCCCAGTACGACGACATCGCCGTGCTGCGTGATCGTGATTGCGCCGGCATCGCCATCGCCGCCGACACTGCCGGCGAAGTTCTGCTGCTCCAGGATCGGGATGTTCTCGTTGCCGAGTCCGCCGGCGAGACCGCCGCCGCCGCCGACACTCTGCGCGAAGATGCCGAAAGAGCCGACGCCGTGCGTGAAGATGTTGCTGGTGTTCGTGACGGTGATGATTCCGCCATCGCCACCGCTGCCGCCGTCACGACCGAAGGCCAGACCGATGCCGACGTTGAGCGGCGGAATCGGGCCAATCCCGTCCTTGAAGCCGCGATCGACGTTACCCGCAACACCGCCGCCGCCACCGACGCTCTGCGCGAAGATCGCGTGTGCGTCGTCACCTTCGGTAATCAAGTCGCCGCCGAGGTTGTTCACCGTGACGTCGCCGCCATCGCCGCTCGCGCCACCGCCGCCGCCGATGCTGAACTTGCCTTGCAGGCCTGTGTCGGCTGAGCCGCCCTCACCTGCGCCCTTCACGAAGTTCTGCGCTTCGCCGCCGCCACCGCCGATGCTCTGCGCGAAAATCGCGGTCGAGCCAAGACCAATCGTGCCGATCGAGCCTGTATTGTGGACGAGGATGTCGCCGCCATCGCCGCTCGCGCCGGCATCGCCGCCGACAATCACCGTCCAGTTCCGCAGGTCGATGATGTTCTTGTCCTTCAGATCGAGCAGCTCGGTGGCCTTGTCGAGCTCCTCCAGGCCGGTGCCGCTGATGCCGCTGCCGCCGTTGCCGCCGCCGGCGCCAACACTCTGCGCGACGATGCCGCGAGCGTTCACGCCAGTGGTCACGATGTTGCCGCTGTTGGTCACGGAGACCGCACCGCCGTCGTTCGCGGTACCGCCGTTGCCGCCGATGGCCGCCACGAAGTTCCACTCCTTGCTCTTGTCGTTGGGATCCTTCGCGGGCGTGTTCTTCGGGCCGCCCCCGAAGGTGAAGTCGAGCGACACGCCGTGGGCCTCGCCGCCATCGCCGCCACCGCCGCCGATGCTCTGCGCATAGATCGCGTCGCTGCGGTCGCCGAGCGTCTGGATGTCGCCCTCGTTGTCGACATGGACGCGTCCACCATCGTTGCCGTCGCCGCCGATGCCGCCGACGGCGATCTCGAGATTCAAGCCGTTGCCTTCGTGCGGTTTGCCGATCAACGTGTCGATCGCGAAGCTCATACCGCCGTTGCCGCCGCCACCGCCGACGCTGTAGGCGTAGATGCCGCGCGCCTTCTCGCCTTCCGTCGTGATGACGCGAGTGTTGGCGACACTGACATCGCCGCCGACGTTGCCATCGCCGCCGAAGCCGCCGACGCTCACAGAGATCACGGCGCGCGTTCCCTGCGTCGACTGTGTGTTCACGCCAAGTGAGCCCGCCGCCGACAGCCCACCGTCGCCACCGCCGCCGCCCACGCTATGAGCAAGAATGCCGTGCGACTCCTTGCCGAGCGTGTCGATGCGGCCGTCGTTCTGGACGGTGACGTCGCCGCCGATGTTGCCGGTGCCGCCGCTGCCGCCGATCGCGATGTCGAGGTTGCGCGGGCCGCGCGGGTTGGTCGTCGCCGCCGGCGGCTTCGAGAGCGAGCCGGAGAAACTGAAGCCGCCGTCACCGCCGCCGCCGCCGATGCTTTCGGCGAACACGCCGTACGAGAGCTCGCCCATCGTCAGAATGTTGCCGGAGTTGGTCACATCGACGGTGCCGCCTTTGCCACCGCCGCCCCCTTTGCCACCGAGACTCGCGGCGACAGAGGTGAGATCGGTCGTCGCGGAGCCGGCGACGGCGAACCCGCCGTTGCCACCACCACCACCAAGACTCTGCGCACTCACGCCGTACGATTGCGCACCATGGGTGTAGATATCGGCGCCGGTGAAGACGTGCACGGCGCCACCGTCGCTCGCCGTCCCAGCGGAACCGCCGATGCCGATCGTCATCTGAGGCGACTGCGACACGCCGGCGGCGACGCTGAAGCCGCCGTTGCCGCCGCCACCGCCGAGGCTCAGCGCGGAGATGCCGTGCGCACCGCCGCCGAGCGTCTCGATGATGCCAGTGATGTAGTCATCGTCTGCACCGACATCGACTGCACCGCCCGCGCCGCCGCCGTCACCGGAACCGCCGAAGCTCACGTCGATCTTCGGGCTGCTATTGGCCGCGCCGAACAGCGAGCCGGCGACGCTGAAGCCGCCTGAACCGCCGCCACCGCCGATGCTCTGCGCGGAGATCGCGTGCGCTTCTTCGCCCTCGGTGAGGATGTCGGTCGAGCTGCGCACGGACACATCGCCGGCATCGCCGCCGACGTCGCCCGAGCCGCCGATGCTGAGATTCACGTTCGTCGTGCGGCTGATGCTGCCCGCGACGCTGAAGCCGCCGTCGCCACCGCCGCCGCCGATGCTCTGCGCGACGATGCCGTAAGAGCGTGCACCAGTAGTCATGATCAGATCGCCGAGGCTGATCGCTTCGACGTCGCCGCCAGTACCGCCGCCGGCACCCGCGCCGCCGATGCTCGCGCCGACTGATGCTCCCTGTGTCGCGATCGAGCCCGTGACACTGAAGCCACCGGAGCCGCCGCCACCGCCGATGCTTTGCGCAAAGAGGCCGTGCGCATCCGCGCCCTGCGTGACGATCGTGCTGGCGCTGCGCACGGAAACCAGGTCGCTGTTACCGCCGGTATCGCCAGAGCCGCCGAGACTGAATTTCGCGCCTTCGCCCTTGGAGATGCCGGCGGCAACGCTGAACCCGCCGTCGCCACCGCTGCCGCCGACGCTCTGCGCGAGGATGCCGTAAGCGCGATCGCCCTGCGTCGTCAGTACCCCATCGATCGCTGCTACGTTGCCGAGCAGGACTCGGCCAGCGTTACCGCCACCGTCACCGTCACCACCAATACTCGCGTTGAACGAGCCTCGGTCGCCGGACAGCGAGCCCGAGACACTGAAGCCGCCCGAGCCGCCACCGCCACCGACGCTCTGCGCGAAGATCGCGTGCGATTCCTCGCCAGTCGTCGCGATTCGGCCGCCGCTATTGAGCGTAACGTCGTCGCCGTCTCCGCCACCGCCGCCGCTGCCGCCGAGGCTGAAGTTCGCAGCGGGGCCCTTGCCGATGCTGCCCGCGATGCTGAAGCCGCCATCGCCGCCACCACCGCCGACGCTTTGCGCGACGAGGCCGTATGAACGCGCGCCGAGCGTCGCGATCGTGCTGCCGCTGTTGAACAGATCGACAGTCGAGGCGTTACCACCACCGTCGCCGCTGCCGCCGATGGCGGCGTTGACCTGCGCGTTGTCGGTGCCGATGCCGCCCGCGACCGCGAAGCCGCCGGAGCCGCCGCCACCGCCGACGCTCTGCGCGAACACGCCGTGCGAGTCATTGCCGCGCGTGACCACGTCGCTGGAAGTCGTCAGCCGCACTGCCGAGCTCGCGCCACCGCCGTCGCCCGAGCCGCCGAGACCGAAGCGTGCGCTCGGAGCGTCGCTGATACCGCCGGCGATCGCGAACCCACCGTCGCCGCCGCCACCGCCGATGCTCTGCGCAAGAACGCCATAGGCGTGATTGCCCGACGTGTCGACGAGTGTCGCGGTGTTATTCAGCGTGACGAGGCCGCCCGCACCGCCGCCGGCGCCCGACCCGCCGATCGCCGCGCTCACGTCGTTGCGCGAGATTCCGCCGGTCACTGCGAAGCCGCCCGATCCGCCGCCGCCGCCGAGACTCTGCGCGAACACGCCATGCGAGTCGTCGCCGTGCGTGACGACCGACGTGCTGCTATTGAGCAGAACGTTGCGGCCGAAGCCACCGCCGTCGCCGGAACCACCGAGTCCGAAGGATGCACTCGGGCCGTTCGCGATACCGCCCGCGACGGCGAAACCGCCGTCACCACCGCCACCGCCGATGCTCTGCGCAGCGATGCCGTATGCGTGACCGCCGTGCGTCTCAATCGCGGCGCCGGAGCTCAGCACAGTGACGTCCTGTGCGTTGCCGCCGCCATCGCCTTTGCCGCCGAGCGCGGCGTTCACGGTGCCCTGCGTCGAGATGCCGGCTGCAACAGCGAAGCCGCCCGAACCGCCGCCGCCACCGAGGCTCTGCGCGAAAATGCCGTGCGAATCGTTGCCGCGCGTCGCAATGCTCGTCCCGCTGTTCACGAACACCGTATCGCTGTCCGCGCCGGTTCCGCCGTTGCCACCGAGGGAGAAGTTGGCGTTGGGACCGTTGCTGATCGCGCCTGCAATCGCGAAACCGCCGTTGCCGCCGCCGCCGCCGACGCTTTGCGCGAACAAGCCGGTCGAACGATCACCCTCGGTCATGATGACGCCGGTGTTCTCCGCCGTCGTCGTCACGAACACGCGGCCGGAGTTGCCGCCGCCGTCGCCTGCGCCGCCGAGCGCTGCGCCGACCGAGCCGCCGCCGACGCTGATCGAGCCTGCGACGCTGAAGCCGCCGGAGCCGCCACCGCCGCCGACGCTCTGCGCGAACAGGCCGTGCGAGTCGTCGCCGCTTGTCGTGATCTGGCTGGTGCTGGTGACGAACACGTCGCGACTGATGCCGGCCTGCGCACCGTCGCCGCCAATACCGAGGTTCGCGGAAGCACCTTGCGTGATCTGACCTGCGACTGCGAATCCGCCGTCGCCGCCACCACCACCGACGCTCTGTGCGAGCAGACCGTACGAATGCACGCCCGAAGTCGCGATCGCAGCGCCACGATTCTCGACCGTCACAGTGTTGGCCGCGCCGCCGCCGCCACCGCCACCACCAAGCGCCGCGGTGATGCCGCCGCTGACATTGAGGCTGCCGCTTACTGCAAAGCCGCCCTTGCCGCCACCGCCGCCGACGCTCTGCGCGAACAGGCCGTGCGCATCGTTGCCCTCGGTCGTGATCGTGTTCGCCGCGCGAACTGTGACAGTGTCGCCGTCGCGTGCCGCGCCACCATCGCCGCCGATGCTCAAACTGGCGCTCGCGCCGAGCGCAATGTTCCCGGCGACGCTGAAGCCGCCGGCCCCGCCGCCACCGCCGACGCTTTGCGCGATCAGACCGTTCGCGCCGTTGCCGCGCGTGTGTATCGTACCCGTCGTCAGTTGATCGATGCCGACACTGACAGAGCCGGCGTTGCCGCCGGCAGCACCTGAGCCGCCCATGCTCGCGCTGACCGCGACGCTCGCGCTGACTGCACCTGCGACAGCGAATCCACCGGAGCCACCGCCGCCGCCGAGGCTTTGCGCGAACAACCCGTGCGCGTCGACACCCTCGGTGGAGATGTTGCTGCTGCTATCGACGGTGACGTCGCTGGCACCGCCGCCGCCTGCGCCCGTACCGCCGAGAGCAAACGCACCGCTCGGGCTCGCGATCGACAGCGAGCCTGCGATGGCGAATCCGCCATTGCCGCCGCCACCGCCCACGCTCTGCGCCAGAATGCCGTACGAACGATCGCCGGAGGTCTGCAGATTCGTGCCCGTGCTGACGACATCGACTGTATCGCCAGTGCCGCCACCGCCGCCCTTGCCGCCGATTGCGAGCGATGCCGTCGTGCCCTCGCCGACGGCGAGTGTCACTGCGAAACCACCGGAGCCGCCGCCGCCACCGACGCTTTCCGCGTAGATCGCATGCGCGTCGTCGCCATGCGTGACGATCGTGCTTGCGCTCTCGACGTCGACCGCTTTGCCATTGCCGCCGCCTGCGCCCTCGCCGCCGATGCCGACGGCGATGTTGCCGGCTGCAGTCGAGGTCGCGAAGCCGCCGTTGCCACCTCCGCCGCCGACGCTCTGCGCGAAGATGCCGTGCGAGCCGTGGCCCTGCTGATTGCTGCTGGCGAAGTCGATGCCGGTCTCGATCGAGCCGCCCGTGCTGTGCACGGTCACGGTCTCGGAGTCACCACCCTCCGCGCCGTCGCCGCCGATCGCGATGGAGGCGATCGCACCGACGGAAATGGAATGACCGCCGTTGCCGCCACCGCCGCCGATACTGTGCGCGAAGATCGCGCTGGAGTTGTTCTGTACCGTCGTGAGATTGCCGCTGTTGGTGACGTCGACCTTGCCGCCGGCGCCGCCCGCACCACCGGTGCCGCCGATCGAGAACCAGCCGCCGCTATCGCCGCCGTTGCCGCCACCGCCGCCGATGCTCTCGGCAAAGATTGCGTGCGCGCGACTGTGGATGTCGCCATGGTTGTCCACGTCCACCAGGCCGCCGTCACTGGTGGTCGCGCCGCGTCCGCCGATCGCTGCCACGACGCCCGCCGAGTCGCCGCCATCGCCGCCCGCACCGCCGATGCTCTGCGCGTAGATGCCGCGACTGTCGAGCCGCTCCGTCGTGAGCGTCGCGGAATTCGTCACGCGCACCGTGGTGCCGTTACCGCCTGCGCCGCCGCCACCACCACCCGAGTAGAAGACGCTGAAGCCGCCACCGCCCGAGCCGCCGCCACCACCGATGCTCTGCGCGAAGATCGCATGCGAGCGCTCGCCATGCGTGGTGATTGCGCCTCTGTTGTCTACTGTGACTTCACCACCATCGCCCGCACTGCCGCCGCCGGCGCCGAACACGACGATAGCGTTGCTGTCGCCAGCGTTACCGGCGTGTCCCGCGACGCTCTGCGCGACGATGCCGTTGGAGTCGTTCTGGTCGGTTTCGATCGTGCCGCGGTTCGTGACGAAGACATTGCCCGAGTCCGCCGTGCCACCGCCCTCGCCTGCATCGGGATTGAAGAACGTGTCGTCGCCGCCCTGACCGCCGCGGCCGCCGATGCTGTAAGCGCCGATGCCGTGTGAGTCGAGGCCATGCGTGTGGATGTTGAAGGTTCCGTCGACCGTAACCGTGCCGCCGCCCGCACCGAGCGGGCCGTCGCCGCCGCCGCCGAACGCCGAGGAATCGCCGCCGTCGCCACCGTCGCCGCCGAGGCTGACGGCGTGGATGCCGAGCGCCTGGCTGCCGTTGGTCTCGAGAGTCGCGGAGCCGGTGATGTTGACGGTTCCGCCGTCGCCACCTACGCCGCCGCGCGAGCCGTAACGGAACGCTCCACCGTCGCCGCCGTGACCACCCTTGCCGCCCGCACTGCTGACCGTGATAGCACTTGCACTGCCACCCGACGTCCTGATCGACGTGTTGCTCAGGTTGAGCGTCGCGACTGCACCGCCGCCGCCGACGCCGCCCGCCTCGGACCCGTGGCACGCGTTGCCGTGACCGCCGTAGCCACCGATGCCCGCCGCGTTCTCCAGCCTGACTCCACCGCCATTCGTGGCATTGATGTTGACGTTGGTGATGTTGGCGATGAGCTCATTGCCGTCCAGGCCGTCGTGACCCACTTCGGCGCTGTCGGAGCCTGCGCAGAGGAAGCCACTCGTGGCATCCGCACCGTCAGACGCTTCGCCGGTGGTCGTCACCAGGCTGACTGCAGCAGTGCCGAACAAGATGTTGCCCTGAGTGGAGATCGTCAGCGGCTGCCCTGCCGTACCCGTCAGGTGAACCGTGACATCCTGCATTTCAGGGTCGCCGTCGCGCGCGAACGGGCGCCGCTCCTCGATGCGCACGCCATTGACGCTGGGCGGGGGCGCGATGGGCGTGGTGACGCTCTCGACCCGTAGAACGGTCGTGTTCTTGTCGTTGAAGTCGTTGTTATCGGCGGGATCCGAAGCATTCACGCCTCCCGACAGGTCGCCGGTACAGGTAATGACACCGGCGATCGTGTCGGTGCAGGCCGCGTGCGCCTTGCGGACCGGCATCTGGCTGAGCGCTGCCGTGGCCAGCGCTGTGACGATAGCCGCGCGCAAGATCTGGCTGCGTCCTTGAACGTTCGTGGTCATCGATCGCTCCCGCTGACTCAATAGAGATAGGCCGCGCCGGCAGTGGCGGCCGCGTCGTTGTTCTGATCGTCGGAGTTGCTGGCTTCACCCGTCGCGCCGACGACGAGGGCCGCTGCGTCCGAGCTCACCGCTATGGAAGTACCGAACCAGTCGTTGGCGTCGGTGTTCGAGGCTTTCACGTACGACTGCTGCGTCCACGTGCCGGCGTCGCGCCGGTAGACGTACGCAGCGCCGCTCTCGGCTGCGTCTTCGAGCGTCTCGTTGCCTTCGATGCCAACGGCGCTGCTGTCCTCCAACGGCGAGCCGATCGCAACAGCATTGCCGTCTGCAGTCAGCGCGACCGATGTCCCGAAGCGATCTTCGTATTCGTTGTTCGAGCCCTTGATGTAGGTGTCCGCGGCCCATGTACCCGCGGTGCGCGCGAAGATGTAGACCGCACCCGACTCGCATCCGACTGTCGGACGCAGTACGAAGGCAGGATCCAGCACCGGTGCTGCGCACAGACCCTGAAAGGTCGTCGGCAGAGGATCCGGGACTGATCCCGGCGGCGGTGGCGGCTCGTTCGGATCCGCCGGCGGCACCGGCGGCGGTGGCGCAATCGGAAATGGTTGTGCTCCGGTCACCGTGCCGTCTTCCTGCGGCGCTCCAACCGCGAGCGTGTTGCCGTCCGCACTCAGCGAAACGGCGGCCCCGAAGGCGTCGATCGGTTCTGCGTTGGGCGCCTTGATGTAGGCGCTCTGCGCCCAGATCACGCCGTTGTGGGTAAAGATGTAGACGGCGCCGGCACCCAGCGCGTCGTTGTTGGCCGCATCGCCGTTGATGGCGGTGCTGGCGCTGTCTTCGTCGGTCGCGCCGACCGCCAGCATGTTTCCTGCTGCGTTCAGTGCGACAGCCCCGCCGAACAGATCGCCTAGCTGCGCGTTACTCGCCTTGATGTATGCCTGTTGCGTCCAGAGTGCGCCGCTGCGAGTGAACACATATGCAGCGCCTGCGTCGGCAGCGGAATTGTTTCCGGCAGCCGTGCCGTCACTGTCCTCGCCGGTTGCGCCGATCGCGAGGATCGAACCATTCGCGCTCAGAGCCAGCGCACCGCCGAAGCGGTCGTCGCTTTGCGTGTTGCTCGCAGTCAGTGCTGCCTGCTGCGCCCAGCTCGGGCCACTGCGCACGAACACATAGACCGCGCCCGCATTGGCATTCCTGTTCGGCGCGCCGATGGCGATCGTCGAGCCGTCGCTGCTGATCGTCACCGCCTTGCCGAATGCATTGCCTGCCGCCGTGTTCGACGCTTTGACATAGGCCTGTTGCGACCACGTGCCGGCGGTGCGCGCAAACACGTAGGCGGCGCCCGAGCCCGCAGTCGAGTTGTTGGCGGCGTTACCGTCGATGCCAGTCGCGTTGCTGTCTTCGCCCGGCACGCCGACGACGACCGTCGCACCATCGCCGCTGACGGCGACGCTCATGCCGAACGTGTCGTTCACGTCGACGCTCGCTGCCTTCAAGTAGCCGATCGCCGGCAGCATTGCGCTGGCGACGCTCAACGCTGGCGATCCCGAGCAGGCCGTGTCGTTGCACGCTTCGACACGCAACAACGCCGCCGCCCATTTGAACGTGTGCACGGACACGTCGATCGAGACATTCGTGGCCGGCGCGACCACATCCGCGCCGAACTGCGTGAATCCCGATACGCCGTCCGGATTGAGAAAGACCTTGTAGCGGAGCGCGGTCGGCACCGCGTTCCAGCTGATCTCGAGCAGCTTGGTGTGCGGCGTCAGCGTGAGGACCGGCGGCGCCGGCGGATCGTTGTCACGGATCGACACCACCGCGGCGATCGGTGCGCCGAGCGTGGCACCGCCCGTCGGCGCCGACAGCGTTACGGAGAACGACTCTGCGACCTCGGCCGTGTTGTCGTTGACGATCGGAATCGCAACGATGCGGCTCGACGCATCGCCCGGCCCGAACGAGACGACCGAGCTGGTGCCGGTGTAGTCCTGACCCGCAAGCGCGGTGGCCGGCGTGATCGTCAACGTGGCGCCGACCGTGCCGTTCGTGCCGCCGATGCGCGTGACCGTGACGATCACGTTGCCGCTGGATTCATTGACGGCGTAGTCGGACGAGCTGAGCTGCAGGATGCCCGGCTGTCCATTCGCCGGCGGCGGCACCGGCTGATCGTTGGACGGAATCGTGATCGTCGCTGTCGCGACCGTGCCGAGCGACGCGCCGCTCGCATTCGACAACGTCACCTCGAGCGTCTCGTCCGGCTCGGCCAGCGCGTCGTTGATGATCGGGATCGTTGCGGTCTTGGGCGCGGTATCGCCGTCCGCGAACGTCACCGTCGTCGTCGTTGCGGTGTAGTCCTGCGTCGCGAGCGCCGAGCCGTCGCGTGTCGATACCGTCACGCTCGCGGACCCTGCACTGCCGCCGGTCCGCGTTACGTTGATTGCAATCGAGCCGCCGCCTTCGCCCGCGCTGTACGTGGCGCTCGAAAGCTCCAGCGTGCCGGGCAGATCGTCATCGAGGATCGTAACGGTGAGTGGCGTCGCGAACAGATTCGCGGGCGAGGCCATGTTGACCTTGAAGGTCTCGGTCCCTTCGGGGATCCCGTCGTTCACCAGCGGAATGGCGACGATCTTGTCTGCCGTGTCGCCGTCGGCGAACTGCACGCTGGTAGACGTGGCGGTGAAATCCTGGCCGGCCGTCGCGGTGCCCGCCTCGGTGGTGACGGAAACGGAGATCGTCCCTGTGCTACCGCCGGTGCGTGCAACAGCAATATTGACCGTACCGGCCCCCTCGGAGACCGAGGGAGTCATAGCCTTGAGTTGCACCGTTCCCAGCGCCCCCGCCGGGGCCGGGCTCGGACTCTCAGCGATATCGGCGCCGCCTCCTCCACCGCACCCCGCGAGCAGCAGGACCAGCATTGCCGCAAACAGCCTGGCGACCATAGTTATGTCCGTTTGTTCTTGTACCCGCGAGCCGCATTGCAGCGCTCTGAGCGGGGCTGCGTAAATGCAGCGGTGTCCCTAAGCCTGGTCCTAGGTCGTTTGACGGTGCTCGCTGCACCGGATTGGGACTTGCCGGACTGTTGCGGTTGACAGATAGTTTGTTCATGAAGCTGCTGGTGGTGGACGATCATCCTGTGTTCCGCGACGGGCTCGCGGCACTGTTGCGGCAGGCTGCGGAGCACACCGTCATCCTGCAGGCACCGGAGTGCGCGACTGCGTTGAAGGTTGCCGCCGAGCACGCCGATCTCGACGCGGTGTTCGTGGACTTGATGATGCCGGGCATGAGCGGCGATCTCGCCGTGCGTGAGTTCGGCAAGCGCCGGCCCGAGCTGCCGGTGATCGTGCTGTCGAGCTCGGAGAATCCGAGTGACGTGCGCCGCGCGCTGAAAGCCGGCGCGCTCGGCTACATTCCGAAGAGCGCGACCCCGCAGACGCTATTGAGCGCGCTCCAGCTCGTCCTCAGCGGCAACATCTATATTCCGCCGCTGCTGGCACACGCTACGCAGCCCCAGCAGGATTACAGCAGTCCGCAACAACCGCCGCTCGCGATCAGCCAGCTCACTGATCGCCAGATCGACGTGCTCCGTCACCTGTGCACCGGGCTGTCCAACAAGGAAATCAGCGCCCGACTCGGCATCGCCGAGAAGACCGTCAAGGCGCACGTCGCAGCGATATTCAAGACCCTCAACGTGGTCAATCGCACGCAGGCAGCGCACGCCGTGCGCGCCGCCAACCTGGTGTAGGTCGGGCTTCAGCCCGACTCCTCATGCCGCATCGCTGGGCGCGCGAGCAAGTTCGCCGTACACTGACAGACGTCATATATAAGTAGACGGCTCCCTGCCGATGATTGTCCCCGACCGCGTCCGGGCGGCGCAGATCCGCTCGATCTACCGCAACACGCCACCGGGCTTGCTGGCAACGTCGGTTGCGCTCGGCGGCTTCACCGCCGTGCTCGCCTATATCGATGCCGTGTCGATGCAAGGCGCGGTGGTGCTCATCGCAGTCATCGTCGCCCAAACCATCGCACGCCTCGTGCTCGCTCGGACTCACCAGCGCAGCGCGCAGGTGGACCGGCACTGGCGCGATTGGGCGCGGCGCTTCACTGCCGGCGCGATCGTCGGCGGACTCACGATCGGTTGCGGCGTCGCCTGGATCATGTCGACCGGCCGCGTCGACCTGCAGGCGATCTCGCTGCTGATGGTGTGTGCGTTCACCAGCGGCGCGGTGGTCGCATTCGGCGCCTACCTGCCGGCATTCATTTCGTTCTTCGTTGCCGCCTCGATCGGGCCGATGGCCTGGCTCATCGTCCACGGCGGCGTGCTGTACACCTCGCTCGCAGTGATGTACGTCATCTGGTTCGGAGCCGTCATCGAGCTCGCGCGACGCACGGCGGCATCGTTCACCGAGTCCGTGATGCTGCGCTTCGAGAATCTCGACCTGGTGGACAACCTGCAGCGCGAAAAGGTCGCGGCCGAACAGGCGAACGCCGCGAAGTCGCGCTTCCTGGCGGCGGCGAGTCACGACTTGCGGCAACCCGTACACGCGCTCAGCTTGTTCGTCGCCGCGATGCGCCCGCGCACGATGGATGACGAGGCGCGCGAGCTGCTCGATCACATCGACGACTCCGTGCGCGCGATGAGCGGCCTGTTCGGCGGCCTGCTCGATATCTCGCGACTCGATGCCGGCGTCGTCGAAGTGACTCGCGGGCCGGTTGCCGTGCAGCCGCTGCTCGAGCGCGTGTGCCGGGACTTCGAAGTGCTCGCGGAAGCGAAAGGCCTGAGACTCGTGCTGCACGAGTGCTCGCTCTCCGTCATGAGCGATGCGCTGCTGTTGGAGCGCATCGTGCGCAATGTCATCGCCAATGCCGTCAGCTACACGGATGACGGCCGGGTCGTAGTCGGATGTCGGCGCGGGCGCGGACAATTGCACATCCAGGTGTGGGATACGGGCCGCGGCATTCCGCGTCACGAGCAGGAGCACGTGTTCCAGGAGTTCTATCAGCTCGGCAATCCCGAGCGCGATCGAACCAAAGGCGTCGGGCTCGGGCTGGCGATCGTGCGTCGTCTCACGCAGCTGCTCGGGCACTCGCTCATCGTGCGTTCCGAGCTCGGGCATGGCAGTGTCTTCGAGATCGGCGCACCGTACGCCGACGCTGCAGCCATCGCGACGACGCAGACCGGAGAGTTCCCCTCGCCCTTCCTCGCGCACGGCGTCGGGTTGATCCTGGTGATCGACGACGAGATGGCGATCCAGATCGCAATGAAGAGCCTGCTCGAGAGCTGGGGTTACGAGGCGATCACCGCCGGCTCGTGCGATGAGATGCTCGAGCGCATCGCCACGCATCGCACCGCGCCGCGCCTGATCATCAGCGACTATCGCCTGCGCGACAACGCGAGCGGCATCGACGCGATCGAGCGGTTGCGCTCGGAGTACAACGACGAGATTCCCGGAATGCTGATCACCGGCGACACGGCTGCGGATCGCCTGAAGGAAGCGCAGGACAGCGGTTTCCTGCTGCTGCACAAACCCGTGCCGAATCATCGCCTGCGAGCATCGATTGCTCATCTGATCGAGTCGAGCGACAAGGCAGTCGCCTGAAGGCGACAGCAGACGCGCACGCGGTGGTTCTTTTGCCGATGTTGCGGCAGCAGTCGGGCCGCTAGGATGGCTGTACTGGGGCAGGTTGCAGAAGTTTCACGATGACGAAAGTAAGAGTCGTCTCTTGCGCCGTGGTCATTGGCGCGGTGCTGGCTTGCGCGCTCGCCTGGGCGACGTCCGGCGGCGTCAGCCCGCGCTCGGATGCGCTCGCGAACTACGTCGCGCGTCCCGATAAGAGCCTCACGTGGCACCAGGTCGATGCCGGCAAGATCGGCACCGCGGACTACGTCGAATACCTGTTGACGTCGCAAACGTGGCGCGGCATCGAGTGGAAGCATCAGCTGTTCGTGCTGCGGCCCGCGAATATGGCGCGGGACGAGCGTCATGCATTGCTGTTCGTCCATGGCGGACGATGGAAGCCGGAATATGAAGGCGAGCGCGGCCGAACGCAGCTGCCGAGCGAAGCACTATTGTTCGCGCGCCTCGCCGAGTCGATCGGCGCGCCGGTCGGTGTGTTACGCCAAGTCCCGTTCGCGCCGATGTTCGATCGCACCGAGGATGCGCTGATCGCGTACACCTTCGATCAGTATTTGCAGACGGGCGACAAGGATTGGCCGCTGTTATTGCCGATGGTGAAGAGCACGGTGCGTGCAATGGATGCGATGCAGAGCATCGTCAAGGAGCGCTGGGGCGCGCCCATCGATTCCTTCACCGTGTCGGGAGCGTCGAAGCGCGGGTGGACCGCGTGGCTCACTGCGGCAGTCGACAAGCGCGTGATGGCAGTTGCGCCGATGGTGATCGATGTCCTCAACATGGGCGCGCAGATGGATCATCAGCGAGAAACGTGGGGTGAAGTGTCGGAGGAGATCCGCGACTATGCAGCGCTGGACCTGCCGACGCGGTTGAAGACAGAGCGCGGCCAGGAGTTGCTGTCGATGGTCGATCCTTTCAGTTACCGACAGCAGCTGACT
>Ga0209382_10003985_pt1 | contig 20076 bp, 17 predicted proteins | sample SoiMetdeltSBSDD5_FD_187599 | JGI IMG/M metagenome (GOLD analysis project Ga0209382, IMG submission 187599) | Bulk soil microbial communities from a Populus tree surrounding site in Tennessee, USA - Soil MetaG P. deltoides SBSDD5 (SPAdes) (version 2) | ecosystem: Environmental > Terrestrial >... | reverse complement strand
GCGTGGGCGCCAAGGATGTGCTGGCCGCGGCCGGGCCGCAGACCGTCGCGGCCCTCTGCGCCGTGGCCGTTGGCCTGCTCTTGCAGCAGGCCCTTATGGCCGAGTTCGCGCCGTTCGTGAGATTTGTGCTTTCCGGCCTGATCTGCCTGGTCACCTATCTGGCGGTGGCGGTCGGAGTGCTGCGGGTAACCGGTCCGATGCGGCTTGCGCTTTCGCTCCTGCGGGAGTTCCAGCTGAGGCAGTCGCCGAAGACCTCTTAGCGCCGTGCGGGATACAGCCATGAAGCCAATCGAACGCCTGATCGTCGATCTCGACAGTGGCCCCTGGGCCGCCCTCTATCGGGCAGCCGTGGCCTTTGCCATACCGCCGACGTTTCGTGCGCTCTCGGGCGGCCACGATGCGATCTGGCTCACCTCGGTCTTGTTCCTGGGTCTGCTGGTGGCTATGCGCGTCGCGCCCACGGTGCTGCGCTATGCCCTGCCTTTCTCTGCCGAGGCAAAGGCGATATGGGCGGCACGGCGTGGTCTCTCCAAGGAGCACGACTGCTACGCGTGGCAGAAGCTGTTCTGGATCGGCTTGGGGGTCGTTCTTTTCGGTGCCATCGGCGGCGGGCTGCGCAGCGGCGAGCTCGCGGTGGCGCTCTTTTGTTTGATCGGTGGCGGTGCGGGATGGCTGATCTGGCTCGGGACACGGGCCGTGCGACCTGCGCAGTAGTGCCGACCGTGGGAATACGAGCCACTGCGCTGGCGTGGCGTGGCGCATTCGAGGGCGAAGAGATGTTGGTCCGCAACGTTGCCGAAACCATGCGGAGTGCCGGTGCACTCCATGATCGTGGTCAGGGCGCCCGGCAGCGCGGCGAAGGGGCGGCGCTGCACGATCGCGCCGGTCGCGCCCCCGGCTCCGTGCAGGGCGACGTGCTGTTGCTGTCAGAGCGCCGCATTGCGGACCTCGTCGCCTATTGCCTCGCCTACGAGTTCGAGGACGTGGTCGCCGCGGTGACCGGGGCCCACCGCATCGACGTGACCGACCGTCGCGGGCTCGAGCTTTCGCGGAAGTCGTACAAGCTGGCGCGCCTGGCGAGCCGCTCCCCCTCTCTCGCGCGGCGGATAGCTCCCTACCCGCAAAACAGGGTCATGCTCGATCGCGACTTCGAGCTGTTCTTCCCGGTGTTCAACCACACCTACGAATTGTACTCGCTGGCGACCATACCCAACTGGCGCGCGCGCTGCCGCAAGGCAGCCTGCTTCATTGCGGAAGTCTGGTCGGACCGGCTGCCGACGTACCTGGTCGAGCTCCTCTCGGGCTTCGACCACGTGTTCGTCGGGTTCCGCCACAGCGTCCAGGACCTAGCGCGTGTCATCGGTCGTCCCTGTACCTATCTGCCCTACGCCGCCGACGTGGTTCGCTTCGCGCCGGCCGCGATCGAGCGGCCACGACCGATCCATGTCTGCAACATCGGTCGGCGCTCGGCGGTAACGCACCAGGCCCTGATAGAGAACGCCGAGGAGCAGGAGAGCTTCTACTACTACGATACCGTGGCCGCGAGCGGCGGCAATGGCCTCGACCGCACGTTTCGCGTCGACAGCGCGCACGATCATCGCGGGATGCTGGCGACCATCCTGAAGCACAGCCAATACTACATCGCCAACCGCAGCTACGTGAACAACCCGGCCTGGACCGCGGACCGCGACGAGATTTCGGCGCGGTTCTACGAGGGCGCCGCCGCGGGCACGGTCATGATCGGGGAACCCCCTCGGATCGACGAGTTCAGACAGCAGTTCGACTGGGAGGACGCGCTTATCCATCTGCCGTTCGACAGCCCCGATGTAGTGCGCATCCTGGCCGACTTGGACGGCGATGCCGAACGGCTGCACGCTGCCCGGCGCCGGAACGTGCGGGAGGCCGCACTCAGGCACGACTGGCTGCACCGGCTCCTGGTGGTGTTCGAGACCCTCGGCCTGACGCCCACCGACGAGATGATCGCCCGCCGGCGACGGCTCGACGCGATCGCTTCCACGGCATCGGCGGCATGACGTTGGAGAGTTGGGTCGTTCAGGCATGATCTTCACCCAGACCAGGATCCCGGGCGTGTTCGTGATCGACCTCGAGCCACGGCGCGACGAGCGGGGATTCTTCGCCAGACAATGGTGCGCGGACGAGTTCGAGCGCGCCGGACTCGATCCGAGGATCGCTCAGATCAACACGACGCACAGCGTCGCTGCCGGCACGCTGCGCGGTGTGCACTATCAGAAATCGCCCCATGCCGAGGTCAAGCTGGTCCGCTGCACCCGCGGCAAGGTGTTCGACGTGGCCGTCGACCTGCGTCCCGGCAGCCCGACCTTCTGCAAGTGGTTCGGCACCGAGCTCGATGCCGGGTCCGGCCGGATGCTTTACATACCCGAGGGTTGCGGCCACGGGTTCCTGACCCTCGTGCCCGACACGGACCTCGCCTACCAGGTGTCGGTGCCGTATGCCCCCGGCAGTGCCGCGGGCGTGCGCCACGACGACCCGGCCTTCAACATCGCCTGGCCCGGACCGATCGAAGTGATCTCCGCCCAGGACCGGAATTGGCCCCTCTTCCCGGCCGAGGCCGGAGCATGACGATAGCGGTTCAGCGGGTCCTGATAACGGGTGCCAGCGGCTTCCTCGGCAGCCATTGCCTGGCGCCGCTCCTCGCGCGCGGCTTCGACGTGGTCGCGCTCCACCGCGAGCGCGCCCCCGTGGATGTGCCCGGCGTGCGCTGGGTCCACGGCGATGTCATGGACCGCACCCAGATGCGCCGGATACTCGACGAGCACCGCCCCCAGGGCCTCCTGCACCTCGCGTGGTTCGTGGAGCCGGGAAAGCTGATCGCCGACCCCAGCAACATCGCCTGGACGGCGGCCAGTCTCGACCTCATCCGCGCGTTCCGCGAGGCCGGCGGCGAGCGCTGCGTCGTCAGCGGGTCCTGCTACGAATACGACTGGCGTTACGGCTATTGCGTGGAGGATGTGACGCCCTGCGAACCGGACACGCTGTACGGCGCGGCCAAGGACGCCCTGCGGCGCGCCTTCCTCGCCTACTGCAGCGTCTCCGGCCTGTCGGGGGCCTGGGGACGCGCGTTCTTCATGTACGGGCCGCGCGAGAACCCGCGGCGGCTTGTTTCGTCGATGATCCTGTCGCTGCTGAGGGGCCAGCAGGCCAAATCGTCCCACGGCCTGCAGGTGCGCGACTATTTGCATATCCAGGATGTTGCCGACGGCATGGTGGCCCTGCTCGCCTCCGAAGCCAAGGGGGCCTATAACATCGCCGCCGGCTCGGCGGTCACCATTCGCGACATCGTGGAGCTGCTGGGCAGGATTACGGGGCGCAGCGACCTGCTGCAGATCGGGGCGCTGCCGGCGCGCGCCAACGATGCCCCGCTGGTGCTCGGGGATACGCGCCGTGCCGCGAGCGAGATCGGCTGGACGCCGAAGCTTGACCTCGAGGCGGGACTGTCGGCCACGGTGGATTGGTGGCGCACACACTTGCAGGATTCCGGGGGCTGATTTGCCATGAGACGGATTGCGATCCTGGGCACGGGGATGGCCGGCTTCGGCGCCGCCCACGCTGCCCACACGGCCGGCGTTCGCCCGGTCATGTACGACATGCACGACCATATCGGTGGCCACACCGCGTCGTACGCATTTCCGGGCGGCTGGACCTTCGATGAGGGCCCGCACGTCTCGTTCACCGACAACGCCCGCGTCCAGGAACTGCTGGCAACCAACGTCGGTGGGCAGTACGTGGAGGCCAGGACCAAGGTCAACAACTACTGGCAGGGGCACTGGATCAAGCACCCGGCGCAGATCAACCTGCACGGGCTGCCTGGCGAGCTGCTCACCAAGATCCTGCTGGAGTTCGTCGAGGTGGCGCATCGCACCGAGACGCCCCCCGTCCGCAACTACGAGGATTGGCTGCGCGCGAGCTTCGGCGACACATTCGCCGAGACGTTTCCGATGGAATACACGGTCAAGTACCACACCACGACCGCGGCCAACATGAACACCGAGTGGATCGGGCCGCGCCTGTACCGGCCCAAGCTTGAGGAGGTGTTCCGCGGCGCGCTGCAGCCCAAGTCCGACGACGTGCACTACATCAGCGGTTTCCGCTACCCGAGTCAGGGAGGGTTTGTCGCCTACCTGGAGCCGTTCCGGAAGATCGCCGATATCAAGCTCGGCCACCAGGTGGTGAGGATCGATCCCCGGGAGCGGGCGCTCTATTTCAAGAACGGCGCCAGCGCCGCCTATGACGGCGTCGTCTCGTCGATCCCGCTGCCGGAGCTGGTGCCGATGATCGTTGGCGCGCCCCGCGACGTCGTCGAGGCGGCGGCCCGGCTGGCCTGCAGCGAGGCCGTCATCGTCAACCTCGGCATCGACCGGGCCGACCTTATCGACGCCCACTGGACCTACTTCTACGACCGCGACATCTTCTTCACCCGGCTCAGCACGCCGCACCTGCAATCTCCCAACAACGTGCCGCCGGGATGCGGCAGCCTCCAGGCCGAGTGCTACTACTCCAGGAAGTACCGGCCGCTCGACCGCCGTCCGGAGGACTGCATCGAGCCCGTGATCGCCGATCTCAAGCGCTGCGGCATCCTGCGCGAGACGGACCGCGTCCTGTTCCGCCATGCCATGCACATTCCCTACGCCAACGTAATCTTCGACCTGGAGTCGGGGCCGGCTGCGGCGCTGGTGCACGGCTATCTGGACGACATCGGCATCTCCTACTGCGGCCGCTACGGCGACTGGGCCTACATCTGGACCGATCAGTCCTTCGTCAGCGGCGAGAACGCGCTGAACAAGCTTCTCGCCCGGGCGCCGGCTTGAGCATGGGCAACCGCAAATGATGCTGCGTTTCAAGCCCGATCTCTCCGCCGACGCCACAGTCCTCTGTCTCGGCGCGCACTGCGACGACATCGAGATCGGCTGCGGCGGCACACTGATCGAGCTGCACGAGCGCCACCCGGGCTTGCGTTTCGTCTGGGTGGTGTTCTCCGGAGGCGGCAGCGAGCGCGAGCATGAGGCGCGCAAAGCGGCCGCAGCCCTCATGGGAGGCGACGCCAATCTCGCGGTCGAGGTGCGCGACTTCCGCGGCAGCCACTTCCCGCATTCCGCCTCAGCCATCAAGGACGCGTTCGAGGAGCTGCGCTCTCGTGTGGCCCCGGACCTGATCCTGACGCACTACCTCGCCGACCGGCACCAGGACCATCGCGTGCTGGCAGAGCTGACCTGGAACACGTTCCGCAGCCACGCCGTCCTGGAGTACGAGATCCCCAAGTACGAGGGTGACCTGGCACACCCAGGCCTGTTCTGCCCGCTGTCGACGGAGACGGTCGACCGCAAGGTGGCGACGCTGCTGGACTGCTTTCCCTCCCAGCGCAGCCAGCAGTGGTTCGATGCGGAACTGTTCCGCGGCCACATGCGCCTGCGGGGCGTCGAGTGCAACTCGCCGACGCGCTATGCCGAGGCATTCCACGCCCGCAAGCTCGTCCTTTAGTCACAGGCACGGAAGCCCGGAATAAATGCAGAAGCACAGACGACTGATCGGATTGCGGCAGCTCCTCGACGAGGACCTGGACGCCGTATGCACGGACCTTGCGGTCGAGTTCGGCGCCATGTCCGGCGGCCGCCTCCTGGTGACCGGCGGCGCAGGATTCCTCGGCTACTACCTCGTGCAGGCGGTGCTGCATTGGAACGACACGCGCTCCGCCGGCGGCAAGATCGACCTCGTCGTCTACGACAACTACGCCCGAGGCGTGACACCATGGCTGGAGGCACTGAGCGCCCGTCCGGACCTGCAGCTGCGGCGCCACGACATGATCGAGCCTCTGCCCAAGGACATCGGCCATTTCGACTACATCGTCCACGCCGCGGGCATCGCCTCGCCCATCTACTATCGCGCCCTGCCGTTGAAGTGCATCGACGCCAACATCAACGGCCTGCGCAACCTCCTCGACTATGCCGTGGCCGAGCGCGACGCGGGGCGACCACTGAAGGGCTTCCTGTTCTACTCGTCGAGCGAGATCTACGGTGACCCCTCGGCCGATGCCATCCCCACGCCTGAGACCTACCGGGGCAATGTATCCTGCACCGGCCCCAGGGCCTGCTACGACGAATCGAAACGCTTCGGCGAGACCCTGTGCGTCGTCTATGCCAAGCACGAGAGCATCCCGGTGCGCATGGCGCGGCCGTTCAACAACTACGGCCCCGGTCTCAAGATCACCGACGGACGCGTGATCCCCGATTTTGCCAGGGATATCTTCTCCGGGCGCGACATCGTCATGCTCTCCGACGGCAGCCCCAAGCGGACGTTCTGCTACGCCACGGATGCCATTACCGGCTATTTCAAGGTGCTGGTGCGCGGGCGCGACGGCGAACCCTACAACATCGGCATCGACCGTCCCGAGATCTCGATGGCGGAGCTGGCGGACCTCGCGGTCAGGGCGGCCGCGGATGTCTGTGGCTACCGCGGCAAAGTGGTGCTGGGAAGGAGCAGTGAAACGGACTACTTGGTCGACAATCCCGAGCGGCGCTGTCCCGTCATCGAAAAGGCGCGCTCGGAGCTGGGGTACGACCCGAAGGTCACGATCGAGGATGGCATCTATCGATCGTTGATTTGGTACAGCCACAATCAGATAGCGGTGGCGGCCTAATGAAGGTCTCGATCGTCGGTACGGGCTACGTCGGTCTGGTGACGGGCGCCTGCCTCGCCGAGTGCGGGCACGACGTGACCTGCGTGGATATCGATCCGCGCAAGGTCGAGATGATCAATTCAGGTAAAGCGCCAATTCACGAGGAGCACCTGCCCGAACTGCTGGCGAGGAACGCCGGGCGCCGGTTGCGCGCCTCGACCGACCTGGCTGCTGCCGTCGCGGCGACGGATATGACCTTCATCGCGGTGGGGACGCCGGCGTCCGGAGGCAAGATCGACCTAAAATACGTCGAGGCGGCAGCGTCCGAGATCGGCACCGCCTTGCGGAGCAAGGCCAGTCGCAGCACCGTGATCGTCAAAAGCACGGTGATCCCCGGCACGACCCTCGGCGTAGTGCGCCGCGCGCTCGAGAGCGCGTCGGGGAAGACCGCGGGACCCGGGTTCGGCCTCGGCATGAATCCCGAGTTCCTCACAGAGGGCAGCGCGGTTGCCGATTTCTCTCGCCCTGACCGGCTGGTGCTCGGAGGCATCGACGAGCGGACACACGCGGTCCTGCTCGAGCTCTATGCGGCCTTCGATCCGGCCGTATCGCGTATTGTCACCAATCCGACGACGGCGGAAATGATCAAGTACGCGTCCAACGCTGTGCTGGCCACGTTGATCTCCTTTTCCAATGAGATCGCCCGCCTGTGCACGGCGGTGGGCGGAGTGGACGCCATCGAGGTCATGCGCGGCGTGCATCAGGCCGCCTACTTCACGATACGGCGGGGCAGCGAGAGCGTCACGGCGCCCATCACAGCTTTCCTCGAGCCCGGTTGCGGTTTCGGCGGCAGCTGCCTGCCCAAGGACGTCATGGCTCTTGTCGGCCAGGGTCACGAGAAGGGGCTGTCTCTCAATCTCCTCCAGAGCGTGCTTGACATCAACCATGGGCAGCCCGACGAGATGATGCGCCTTATCGATCGTCATTTCACGTCACTCATGGATGTGCCGGTCTCAGTGCTTGGCATCGCGTTCAAGCCCGATACCGACGATGTGCGGGAGTCCCCGGCGTTTCCGATGCTTCGCAAGCTCAAGGCTCGGGGTGCTCGCGTGACGGCCTACGATCCCGTTGCGCGCCCGGCTGATCACGAGGACTTGGCTGGCGTCGCTTTGGCGCAGTCGCTCCATGAGGCGGTTGCGCAGGCTGAGGTCGTCATTCTGGTGACACGCTGGAAGGAATTCTCGCAACTGGCCAGCGTGCTTCATGGGTTGGGCCGGCGGCCCCTGGTGGTCGATGGGCGGCGTGTGCTCGATCCGGCGGCTTTTGCGATCTACGAAGGCATCGGGCGGTAGTCATTGAGCCGGAGCCGTCGGCCAACTGGGCCGCGAGATGCCTGCCGCGTGCTCAGGCTCGGCACCACAGGCCCTGGCGGCCATTCGCGAACGGCGTGCTCAGCTACAGCCGGCATCCCGCCGTTCCATGCGGCGTGGGCCGCCTGGCGGTAGCTGCCCTCGTAGGAAAATGGCGCGTTCACGAGCACCATTGCGGCAATGGTGGCGCCGCGGAAGAGGTCGATGGCCCTCAGCCTTGGCACGGCCGCCGACGCGGCTGGTGCCGCGGCGATAGTGGCGGCCGCCGGGGCTCAAGCTCCTTTACTGAGCGTGCAGCGGTTCCAAATCTGGCGGGAGCTTTGGCGACCTCAGCAGGCCGCGGATAAACGCACGGGGGTGCCTCATGAAAGCGAAGGCCTCCATGGCGATCTCCGCAATGCCAGGTCCGGGATCGTCAGCGGTGCGTGCCGGGTCTGTAGTCGTTGTCCGGTTGTCAGAGATCAGGCGGCGCCACCGCAGTTGTTCTTCGCGCGGCATGGTGTGGGCGAGACCTTGCGCTGCCAGCATCATAGTCGTCGGCAGCCGGTGGACGAAAGTTCGCTGCGGTACGTTCGCCGCTTTGGCCCTGTCGACCTCCGCCTTCAGCGCCTGTCGATCGCCGCTCGCGGCCAGATACGCGAGCCAGGGCAGGTGCAGGCCGCGGTCGGTCTCGAATGCCATGTGATTGTAAAATCGCGGATTGATGTCGATGAGCAGCTTGCGCGTTCCGTGCTCAATGAACTCCGCGTCGAAGACGCCGCAAAACCCGGTGACCTTGAACAGACGCCGGAGTCCCTCGTCGACGGCGGGGTCGACCTCGGCGTGCTCGAATATGATCCCCGGGCCGGAACCGCGCGGGCGCTGGAGCACCTTCATGCACGCCAGCGCTTTGTAGATCTCGCCGCCCTCGTCCACGAAGCCGTCCACCGTATAGATCCGCTCCGCGCCGGCGGAGCAGCCTTGCAGCATCGGCAGGCACAGGTCTGGCACGTGGCCAAGAATCTCGGGATCATAGGTCGCCGTGCTGCGCAGCGCCCGCCAAGCGGGCAACAGCGCGGCAGGCTCGTCGATGCGTGTCCCTTTCCCGGTGCCGCGCCCGAACATCTGGGCGCGCGGCTTCACAAAGAGCGGCAGGCCCAGCTCTCGACCCGCATGCTCGACTTCCCACTCGTCGCGGGGCACCCTGGTTTCCGGCGCATCAAGCCCGGCTGCGCGAGCATCTTCGATCAGGCGCGCCTTGTCCAGCAGCCGCAGCAAAGCGTTGATCGAAGGCGCATAGAGGCGAAACGAGCGGGACAGCTCTTGAGCATGAGCCGAGACCAGCCATGCGATCTCGTCGCTGGTTGGATAGAGGACGTGGCCCGGATGCGCGGCTCCGAAGCGGAGAAGCCAAGCAAGAAATTCCGCAGCGTCCTTTGAGCTCGGGCAGGACACCGTTCGAGCAACATGGCGCGACCACCGCGCTGGCGCGATCCAGCTGTCGCTTGCGAGCGTGACCGAAACGCCATGCGCGCCCAAATTCCGCGCAGCAGCCAGCGTTCCGTACCACGTCGCGTCGGCGAGAAGCGCCTGGTGGCGGTGCTCAAAACTACGCATTGGAACGCCCCGCAGTGCAACGACGATTTATCGAGCTCAATCTGCAATTCAACATCAGGTTCCTTCGTAGGTCAAAGTCCCTCACATCCGCGAGAGCTGATCCCGTATAAGTCGTCCCGCAACGCAAATCGGTTCCGTGAGCCCAAGGAGACCCACGACTATCGCCAGGTAAATCGCGATGCAGGCTGCCGCCAGCAGGACGATACAAACAATTTCTGAGAAATCGACAAGAACAAACATCATCAGCCACCAACCTGCAGCGGCTGCTGCCAACGCGCCAAGCAGTTGTCTCCCGACCGATCGAAGGACCGAGGCCGCTCCGACGCCGATCGGCAAGCCCGCATAACTGATCGACGGGAATGCGATAAGCCAACCAGCGGCGACGTATCCAACGGCCACACCGATGGGACCAAAAGGCAAGCCCCCCAAAACGGCAAGTATTTGCACTGCAGCCGTGACGATTCCCCATTTTTTCCATCGGTCCGGCCGTCCGGTGGAAAGATGCAGCCAGCCCTGCGAGCCCTGGATTACGTGAAAGATGCCGCGAAGAGCTATGATGCCGAGGAGAACGCCGGTCTCGCGCCATTTTTCTCCCAGAAGTATGACCACCACGTCTCGAGCCGTGACAGACAGAACGACAGCTGCGGGCATTAGGAAGAAGGCCAGCGTAGATAGAGCGGCTTTATATTTTTCCCGGAGCTCCACAGGATTGGATTGGAGCTTGCTGAGCGCGACGCTGCCGACGGTGTGTATCTGCGTTAGGGCGCTGTAGATCGAATTCTCGTAAAGCAGTATGGCGTTGTGGTAAAAACCCACCTCCTGAGGCCGATAGGACAGTCCGAGGACAATGCGGTCCACGGACCGAGACGCTGCAGTCACAATCGAATAGCCCACTACATGCGTTCCAAACCGAACCATCGATCGCACTTCATTGTCGAAGAGCGGCAGACCGGGCCGCCATTCGCATGCGAGCCACGCACCGGCCACGACGCAAGCCATGCTCACGATTGGGCGGAGTACCAGTGCCCAGTAGCCGAAACCGGACATTGCCATTGGGATGGCGATCACTAGTCCCGCCAGCGCTCCGAGAATCTGTATTTTCGCAACCACGCCGAATTGCATCGCCCGCCGCAGAAGCGCCAAATGCTGACCCGACAATCCCGACAGTACAAAAGTAGGCGCGCAGGACAGAACGATAGGCTCCAACCTGGGTTCCTGGTATATCCATACGATGAGCGGGCTGCAAAGTGCAAGAACTACGGCGATTGCGAAACCGATACCGCTGCTTATCCAGAACAGAGCACTGATCTGGCCGTGCGTTATCTTCTTTCTTTGTGTTATTGCGTCTCCCAATCCGAAATCAATGAGTAATGGCGCAAAGCTCGTCAATACGGTAACGATAGCCACCAAGCCGTAATCTTCTGGGGTTAGAAGGCGTCCCAGTATAACGGCAGCCGCGATCTGCAGAAGTCCGCTTCCGTAGGTGGTCGCGATGGCTGCTGCGCCACCGCGCAAGGCCTGACGCCCCAGCTCCGGCGTCTGCTCAATGTCTGCGAAATAATCGCGTCGTCGCGGCAAAGGCTTTGCTCAGCTGGCGCCAGGCTCTATATTGCTGTTTGAGGCAAGCCCTGTTGCGGGCAGCTCGCCATCCTGTCCTGCACGATGCGAGTTTTCGTCGCTGCAGAACGCCAATATTCTGAATGTCAGCCAAAGTCCAATTTGAGACAAAGTGATGTGACCATAGTACGCACTCCCATCAGCCATGCACCCGTCACGCTGAACCGGCCAGCGCACGACAGCGCCATCAGCTCCGCAACGTCCCGATCCTGCGCTTGGGCCAGACGAGCCAGTGCGCCTGCTATGCGGCGAGCGTCGTGTTGTGCAACCGCCCCCACCCGTTCCGTCACGGCAAGGATAGTGTGCAAAAGCCGGGATTTGCGCAAGGGGCGGACACTGCGACCTGGTCGCATCGCGGAGCCCGACCACGCTCCGACCATGCTAAGTCGCCTGAAGACAACGCCGCAGGGCATCAATACGAGGATCCCCTCGCAAAGTGCATTGGCGGCAGGGAATCCGCCCAGCGCGTTGGATCAACCAATCGACACCGGTGCGAGCGGTTGGTTCAACCGAAGTCGAGATCGCCACATGTGCAACCGAGGCGCAGCATGCTTTGAATGCTACACAAAGGGAGACCGTCCAGAGGCGGTACCGCTGAGGGTATGGGGCTAGACTATAGAAGCGAAGTGCTGCCTGAAAGCCGCTATGAAGAGTGGCTCAAATTTGTTGCGAGATCCCCCGAAGGATCCATCTACGCTCTGCCGCAGTATTTAGCGGCTTTGTGCCGCGCCGCTGGCGGCCGCTCAACAGTGCTGGCTGTGCGACACGGTGACGAGCTCGCCGGCGGAGTCGCGTTGTACGAGGACGATTCGCGCTTCGGTCCATGGGTCGCACCGCGACCGCTGCTCTACTATAACGGCATCTTGTTGCGCCGATACGAGACGCGCTACCCGTCGGAGCAAACCTCGCGTCACCTGAAGACTGTCGAAGCGTTGGAAGCCGCCCTCGCTCGCCAACGATATGCGCGGCTTACGCTGGCAAGTCGATCCTCGCTAACCGACGCTCGGGCATTCCTGGCCGCGGGTTGGAGCGTGGTTCCACGTTACACATATTTGGTCAAGATTGGCGATCTTGGCGCGCTCTGGAATCGCGTCGAGCAAAACCTACGACGGCTCGTGAAGCGGTGCGAACGCGAGAGCATGAGTTTTCACGACGACGGCGACTTTGATTCGTTCTTTCGGCTACACACCGCCATCATGGAGCGAAGAAACAGCCAGCAATACCTTTCTGAGGCGGCATTCCGTGGCTTTTTCCAGGAGCTGCGCGCAGCGTCCTTGTGCCGCCTATTCGAGGCACGAATGCCGGACGGTAACGTCATCGCAAGCCAGTTGGTTTTGCTCGGGCCGAAGCCGGTGTGCCACCTGGGTGCTGCGGCGACGGACGAGGAATTTCAGCGCAGCGGTGTTTCGGCTTTCCTCCGCTGGAAGTCGTTCGAGGCTCTGTCCGCGCTCGGCTATGCAGGGGTGGATCTTACCGATGCAGCACTCAACCCGGTGACGCATTTCAAGGGTCAACTTGGAGGCGATCTGGAGATGACGCTGGTGCTCGATGCGCCCCGGAGCCTCGGGTATCGTATCGGCTCAAGGCTAAGGCCGCTGTTTCAACGGGTCAGGTAAGTGAAAAGCGGCGCGGCTCATCTCTGCGAGGTTCTTGAGGCACACGGGGTCCGCCACGCATTTGGCGTGCCCGGTAGTCAAGATCTCGCGCTATACGAGGCGTTGCGCGCGAGTCGGATCCGTTCTGTGCTCACGACAAACGAACTCGCGGCTGGGTTTATGGCCAACGGCTACTATCGGGCGTCCGGCCGCATCGCCCCTCTTCTCACCATTCCCGGCCCAGGCTTCACCTGGGCACTGACGTCGGTGGCGGAGGCGCTCCAGGACTCGGTCGCGCTCGTGCACCTCGTTGGTCGAGCACCGGGCACAGATCATCGGCTCCATCTCCAGGCCATCGATCAAAGAGCGATCGCGACGCCGCTTGTCAAAGGCACGTTTCGCATTGACGAACCCCTGCACATACGGCAGGAACTCTCACGCGCGATGCGCGTCGCGTTCGAAGGCGAGCCTGGTCCGGTGCTCGTCGAATTGGCTTCGCACGCACTGGAGGGCGCCGCTCCCTCTGCCGCTACATTCGAGCCGGAGGTTCAACGGCCGCCCAACAACAGCGGCGACGGGCAGGTCGTCGCATCCTTGCTGCGTGCAAAATACCCTGTCCTGCTCGTGGGCCAGGGAGCGATTGGTGCCGCTCCTCTTGTGCGCGAACTTGCCGAGCGTCTCGGCTCCCCTGTGTTCAGCACCGCCTCGGGGCGCGGCGTTTTGCCTGAGGACCACGCACTCGCACTATGCTTTGACGGCGAGCGCGGAAACACGGCGGTGATCAACGAGCTCGTGGCGAAATCGGATTTGGTTCTCGTGCTCGGATGCAAGCTCGGGTTCTCCGGCTCGCTCGGCTTTGAGTTGAAGCTGCCCTTGGAACACGTCGTGCGGGTCGACACGAGCTCGGACGCTCTTCGTGTCACTTATCCGCCGAACACAGCGATCCTGGAAAATGTCGAAACCTTCCTCGGGCGCATTGTCCCAAAGATAGCCAAATGCCGCGATTCGTCTGTGAGCGCTTGGAAGGAGGACGAAATCGCGCGCTGGGCAAAGCGGCTCCGCAAGCCGGCTGTCGACGCTTCGGAGCCCGCCGTACAAGGCACCGAGACGGGACGGATGGCCGACTTCTTCTCGGCCTTGCGAAGGGCGCTGCCTCGCGACGGTATCGTATGCGCAGACTCAGGGCTCCATCAGCAGTTGCTGCGCCGGCATTTCGATGTCCTCGCCCCGCGGGGGCTTTTGTTTCCAAGCGACTATCAGTCGATGGGGTTTGGTTTGTCGGCGGCGATCGGGGCAAAGGTCGCCGTGCCGGAGAGGGCCGTCGTCGCCGTGTTGGGTGACGGGGGCTTCGCCATGTCCGGGTTGGAGCTACTCACCGCAGTGCGCGAAGCAATCTCTCTCACCGTGATCGTCTTCAACGATGGACAGCTTGGGCGCATTCGTCTTTCGCAGCTCGCTGCATCCGGGCGGACAAACAGCGTCGAACTGTCGAATCCCAATTTCGAAGCCTTCGCATTGGCCGTTGGCGCGAGCTACGCCCTTGTCAATGGGGACGCCGAACGGATACTGCGGGCATCCATCGAGCGACCCGGCGTTACTCTCGTCGAGTTGCGCCTTGGCGACAGCCCGGGGATATACGCGATGCGCGCCTGCGGCCTTGCGCGCGCAGTGGCGCGAAGAGCCCTCCCGTCGGCGGTTTTGCGCAGGTTCAAGGGAGCATAGCTACATTCACGTATAGGGCGTCGATTGACACAGATTATGCCGGTCCCTAGTAATGTCTGTGGCTGCGGACTCCACTCGCGATGCTACAGAGCAACTGAGGTTCCCGCGCGACGGTCAGCGGGGCGTGAGCAATTTCTTGCAAGAACTACCAGAGTATCGCACAGGAATTAGAATGACTGAAGGTTCAGAGCACAGCCGGAGGCCCGGTCGAACCGAAACCTCCAGTCCGCTTATCGATATATTCTCCACCCCGGTCCTAGCGTGCGCCTACGGGTTAATAGTTGCGCCATTGCTCCTCTTCCTCACGCTCCAGCCTAGCGCAGGGGCGGGCGTGTTTGAAACGCGCAATGAACATAAGTTTTTTTGGCCGGTCCTGACCGCAGGCGCCGTAGTTCTCGCCTTGCGCCACTTCTATCGGGGCGGTAGGGTGTCTTTTCCCGCTCATATTATTTGTCTTCTTGTTTGCATCGCATTTGCGGGGATGACCGGCCTGTGGGCCTTCTCTCCCGGATTATCGTTTATCAGGTTCTCTCTGCAAGTGATGGTTGTGGCATCTATTATTGTTCCCGCTATTCTAATCGGCCGGTCGGTGGACTTGACGCGTGGTCTCTTTCTGTGCTTTGCGCTCTCAGTGGTCTTGAATATATTTTTTCTGGCGGCCGGCTATCAGACGATCGCAGACAAGATCGCGATCGGCTACTCTGGATACTTCACCGGCAAGAACTACCTAGGCCAATGCGGGGCGATTGCCCTTTTGTTGGCTTTTCACGAGCTTCTATACCCGGGCATGCGACGAGCGGTTGGTATCGTCGTTACATTTGCTTCAATTGTTATCATCTTCTTTGCCAACTCTAAGACTTCTCTCGGTCTTGCCGTCCTTATCCCCATCTTTGCGGGCTTTATGCTGATCGCCAGGAGAACCACGAGAATTTCGCCAGCGGTCTTCGCTTGGCTCATGGTGTTGGGTTATTTTCTATTTTCAGGAATTACCGGTTTCAGCATGAGTCGGCTGTCATATATGATCTACGGCGATTCAACCTTCACGGGCCGTCAAATCATATGGGATTTTGTCAATCTTGAGATCGCCCGGAAACCGCTCTTGGGTTGGGGTTACCAATCATTTTGGCTCGTAGGACCTACCGGACCCAGCGTCGTTGACGCGCCGGGGTGGGTAAAGATGATGCCCAATGGTCACAACGGTTATTATGATACGATTCTGGAGCAAGGCTACGTGGGTTTCACCTTACTCCTTGTTTTTCTCACTGCGACTCTCCACAGCATCGGGCGCGTGGTGGATCGAGACCGTCGCCGGGGTTGGATCCTGCTTTCACTCGCTCTCTTTGTGATGGTTTATAATGGCCTGGAAAGCACGTGGTTTCGGGCCTTCGAATTCATGTGGGTTGTGTTCTTGATTGTCGCTGCTGAAACGGCTGGATACAGTCAACCTGCTCGGCTTGCCGGTCGCCCGGCGCATGCGCGGCGATCACTCGGGCGTTCGCAGCAGCGGACGACTGGGGCAAGAGGGGTGAGGCTGGCCGCTTTGTCAGGCCGGCCGTAGTTCAGGCGGGCGATCGCGACCGGAGACCATTCGCCGCGCTTGAGGAAGGTGGGAGCAGCGGGCCGGTGCGGCAATCAAGGAGACCACCTCAATACGCCCAGTCTGTGGAAGTGGCGTTGTACGAAGGGTCTAAGGGTGTATGCGCCACATATGTGTGATTGTCGCGATCCTGTCAGCCCTGGCGGGTGCGCTTGCAGCCAAGCTGCAGACACGGTGGGCGGCGAGGTGTGCCAACGTGCCGTGCGGCCATCTGCAGGCTCGCCTAGCTACAATCGGCCAAAAGATCGCGGCGCACGGTGGAGAGGCCAGCTATCTCGTGATCGGAGACAGCCTTACCGAGATCGGGGCTTGGCGCACGATGTGCGGACACGCCCCGGTCGCCGCCGGGATCAGCGGTGCGCGTTCCGATACCTGGCTGCCGCACGCCAAGGGGATCGCGGACGCGCTCAAACCCGGGTTCGTTGTGCTGGCGGTCGGCACCAACGACGTGTTGACGCTGGCGCGCCTCGGCCCTTACGAGCAGCTTGCCTCATCGTTGGGTGGCTATCCCCTCGTAGCAGTCCCGCTGCACGGTATGCCGAGCGCTTCACCGGAGGCCACCGGAGAGGCCAATAACCGGATTCGGAAAGCAGTTGCGCGAACGGCGGAGGCCATCGTCGCCGACACGACCGACGGCATTCACTTGACCGCAACGGACTATGCACATTGGTTCGATGCGATCGAGAAGGCGGCCTGCGAGGATCGTTGGCGGGGCTCGCAATAGCAATGGACGTATCGATGGTCACACGGGTGCCCGCGACTCCGTGTCGCTGCGTGGACCGCAGTTCGGATAACGATGCCGGGCGCGGCTGGCGCTGGCCGACTGTGCACACTGCCGGAATCCAGCTATCATGCGGCTGATCCTTGAGTTCCGAATGGTCTAATATTGAGGTGTTTAGCGAATGAAGGTTGTGCTCTTCTGCGGCGGTTTGGGAACACGCATACGCGATTATTCCGAAACCATCCCTAAACCGATGATCCCGGTGGGTCAGCAGCCCATCCTGTGGCATGTGATGCAATACTACAGCCAATATGGGCATCGCGATTTTGTGCTCTGCCTTGGCTACAAGGCCAATGTGTTCAAGGAGTTCTTTGTAAACTGGCGGCAGTCGACCTATTCTGACTGCGTCATCGCAAACTCAGGCATAGTGGAGTATTTGGGCGAGTCATTGCATGACTGGCGCGCAACGCTTGTCGACACCGGCATGTGGCGCAACATCGGCCAGCGCCTCCTGGCCGTCAGAGAGTACCTCAAGGGCGAGGATATGTTCCTCGCCAACTACTCCGACGGCCTGACGGATGCGCCCCTACCCGAGATGGTCGACATTCTGCAAAGGAGCGGCAAGATCGGCTGCTTCCTGGCGGTGCGCCCGCCGCTCACGTTCCATCTGGTTGAGTTCGACGACAAAGGCAGGGTGAAGCGCTTCCGCGCCAGCGCCGATTCCGATATTTGGGTCAACGCTGGCTACTTCGTCTTCAGGGAGAAGATCTTCGATTACATTCAGGAAGGCGAGGAACTCGTGATCGAGCCGTTTCAGCGCCTCATTGAAGCCGGCCAATTGATCGGCTTCCGGCACGAGGGGTTTTTCCGGGCCATGGACACGCTTAAGGACAAGCAAATCTTGGAGGACATGGTCGAACGCGGCCAGATGCCCTGGCAGGTGCGGAATGGGACGACTGGGTTGCTCAGGGTTGGCTCGGTGGATGCGGCCCAGTGAGTGTCTGATACGCGACAGCTGACGCCCGACTTGCTCGGGATCCGGCAGGAGTTCCTGCAGTGCGAGGGCGAATTTCGACTTCATCGTAGTCCACGGCCACACGTCCACCAGCCTCCTCACGCGCCTGCGGATCGGCAGTGACGGCGCGCGCATCCTCGGGACATGATGCGGGGGCACGGTTCGCCGCGGCACAAGACTGTCCCGTCAACCTCGATAAAATCGCGCTTTCTTTCTCGGCCGGTCTCCTTGGGGCCCCCTGTGCCGCGAAGCTGCCCCCACTGTGGCACCGGAACTACACGGCGCCACCCATTCAGTTATTATATAACTGAATGCGGCTAGGCGCCAGCGGACTGCGTATGCGATGGTGGCCGTCAAGTGCGGGGATTCCTCCGAGGCTGGCGCCGAACGGGCGCCCTGGGGGGCTGATCAGGAGGAGCGCGGTTGTTCGTTGGCGCAATCTGATGGATATCCATCAGGTCTTATCAGGAAATTGTCAGTTTTCGATCGACTGTTGCCGAACTGCTGCAGTCAGCTCTCATACAGTCAGCTATCGTGAATCTCAGATGCATGGGCCACCCGTCGTGGAACGGAGAAACCCAGTTCTCGGACCCGGGAAGAACGCGGGAGCAGGAATTTCATATTGTTAATGCGTAGGACACAACCCGATTTTGGGCCTCAAGCAAATGAACAAGCGCAGTGCCTTCGCTTTGCTGCTGAGTTTGACCGCGGCGGGCTGTACAACGCTTCCCACCAGCGGCCCGAACTCGCACAGCATCGTCGAAGGGGCCGCCGCCTCGCTCGTCTCGGATCCCAATAACGTCGTCTTCAGTTACGCGCTCCTCGACATCAACCGTGCTGTCCTCGACCGAGTTGTGGCGGTCGGACCGGAGTCGTTCTTCAAGAGCTTCGGCAATAGGCGCGCGCCGCCTGTCCCGATTCGCGTGGGCGTCGGCGACGTACTGCAGGTATCCGTATTCGAATCGAGCTCTGGCGGCTTGTTCATCCCGGCTGAAGCTGGTGCACGGCCCGGCAACTTCGTCACCTTCCCCCAGCAGATGGTCGATCGATCAGGTGCCATCTCCGTGCCCTTCGCAGGGGAGGTGCGGGCTGCCGGACGCTCGCTCTCCGAGATCCAGCGCGAGATCGAGGCGAGGCTCGCAAAGCGCGCCGTTGAGCCTCAGGTCGTCGTTTCCATGGCCGAGCAGAACGCCAATGAGGTGTCGGTCGTTGGCGATGTCGTGAGTGGAGCCAACAAGTTCAAGATCAGGCCCAACGGCGAGCGTATCCTCGATATGCTGTCCAAGGCCGGCGGCTTCAGATATCCGGGCTACGAGCTTTTCGTGACCCTCCAGCGCGGGAAGCAGAAGACCACCGTCTATTTCCCCACGCTGATCAATGACCCGCATGAGAACATCTTCGTCGAGCCCGGCGACACAATCTACGTCTACCGCGAGCAGCAGAAGTTCGTCGCCGTCGGCGCTCTTGGCAGCGTGGGGCAGACGAGCGGCTTGACCGGCCTCTACGCTTTCGAAAACGAGCGTCTGTCGCTCAACGAGGCTGTGGCCAAGGCGGGAGGCCTGCTGGATACCCGCGCGAACCCCGGCCAAGTCTTCGTGTACCGCATGGAGCACCGCCAGACGCTGGAAGCGCTGAAGGTCGATCTAAAGAAATTCCCGCGTGACCAGAAGTTCATCCCGACCGTCTACCGTGCGAACTTCCGCGATCCATCGAGCTTCTTCATCGCGCAGAGCTTCCCGGTCCGCCACAAGGACATCATCTACGCGGCGAACGCCGATGCGGTGGAGTTGGCCAAGTTCCTCGAGTTCCTGCGCGCCGTAACATCGACGGTGGCCGGTGTGGCGACCGATGGCCTGGTGATCGGCAATCCCGGTCGCGCGTTGAGCCAGTAGGAGTCACGGAGGCACGCCGCGTCTCCTGGCCATGATGACCGGAGATCTTGATAGCCGGGGAGCGTGGCACAGCCTCCCGAATGGCTCTCCAACGCTCCTACTCGCCGACAATTCGGCCGGTGCTGTCCTCGAGAAGCGAATCGTCCCTGCGCAGGCTGGCGTGGGTTCCGGACCTGACTGCGCGCGATGGTCCCCGGATGGCTCGGCGATCTGTAAACCCGCCTAGAACAAGCGCCCGCCGTTCGGCACCGCCCGCTCGGGGCCGATCAGCACGACCTCCCCGTCAGGGTCAGGGAAGC
>Ga0209382_10003984_pt1 | contig 20080 bp, 12 predicted proteins | sample SoiMetdeltSBSDD5_FD_187599 | JGI IMG/M metagenome (GOLD analysis project Ga0209382, IMG submission 187599) | Bulk soil microbial communities from a Populus tree surrounding site in Tennessee, USA - Soil MetaG P. deltoides SBSDD5 (SPAdes) (version 2) | ecosystem: Environmental > Terrestrial >... | reverse complement strand
TGCTGAGGACCGCGTCGCGGCGTCAACCACTGGCGCATTGTGGGGCGTTGCCTCCCGAGGCGATCGTAGGGGGTGTCTCCTATGGAACCGAGCCAGCAGTCCCGAGAGCCGGCCAGCGAGCCATCGTGGGCCTATTGTAGACAGGATGGAGCCTCGGCGACACCGACCCCGCCGGCTGGACAGGAGGCCGACAGGGTTCCTCATCCGCTTGCAGACCTCTGGGAACCGTATCGGATCGTCACCGAGAGCCTCAGTGACGCGGTGTACCTGGTCGATCTGGCAGGGCAGCTCCTCTTCTGTAATCCGGCCCTGGCACGCTTGACGGCCTATCCCATCGAGGAACTCTTGGGCCGTCCCTCCATCGAGCTTTATGTCCCCGAGGCACGGCCCACCCTCCTCGCCCGTCGCACCCAGGTCCTCCAGGGCGCGCCCGTGCCCTCACACTTAGAAACCGAGATGCTCCGCAAAGATGGACGCCGCATCCCCGTGGAACTCGCCGTGACCAACGTGGTGCATGGGGCCCAGATGGCCGGGCGGGTGAGTGTCGTCCGTGACCTCAGTGAACGGCGCCAAGCCGAGGAGCTGTTTCGGACCTTAGTCGAATCCGCCCCCGATGCCACAGTCATTGTGAATGCCGACGGGAACATTGTGCTGGTGAACGCGCAGACGGAGCGATTGTTTGGCTTTGCACGCCGTGAGTTACTCGGGTCCCCCGTCGAGATCCTGCTCCCTGAGCGCTTCCGCGCCAGCCATGAGGCGCATCGTCACCGCTATGGGACCGCTCCGAGTGTGCGGGCGATGGGGACGGGGCTGGAGCTGTATGGCGTCCGGAAGGACGGCCGAGAGTTTCCGGTGGAAATCAGTCTCAGCCCGTTGTGGACAGCAGAAGGTCTCCTCATCAGTAGTACGATCCGCGATGTGACCGCGCGCAAGCAGGTGGAAGTGGCGTTACAGCAGGCGACCGCGCGCGCCGAGGAGGCCCAGCGTATGGCTGAAGCGGCCAGTCGCGCCAAGAGCGACTTCCTGACGCGGATGAGCCATGAACTGCGTACGCCCCTCAATGCAATTCTCGGCTATGCCCAGCTCTTCCGCCGGGATCCCACCTTGCCCCCCCGGCAGCAGGAGGGGATTACCATTATCCACGAGAGCGGCACGCACCTGCTGCACATGATCAACGACCTGCTGGATGTGGCGAAAATCGAAGCGGGCCAGCTGATCTTGCAGCTGGCCCCTGTCCTGCTGCCCCAGTTCGTGACCGGGCTGGCCGCGATGGTGCAGGAGCGGGCAGATCACAAGGGCCTGGCGTTCACCACGGATCTGGACCCCGCGCTGCCCGCGGGGATTTCTGTGGATGAGACGCGCTTACGCGAGGTCCTGTTAAATCTCCTGAGTAACGCGATCAAATACACCGAGGCCGGCTACGTGGCCTTGGACATCTCGTGCTTCGGTACGGCGGACGCGACCAGCGTGCCCATCCGCTTTCAGGTGACCGACACCGGCCGCGGGATTGCGCTGTCCGACCTGGACGCGATCTTTACGCCGTTTTACCAAGCCTCCCAGACGGAGGGGACCGGCTTAGGGTTAACCATCAGCCAGTACCTGGTGCAGCTGATGGGGGGGACGCTGCACGTGACGAGCACCCCCGAGCAGGGGAGTACATTTTGGTTCGATCTGCTGGTGCCGCTGGTGTCCATGCCCCTCGACAGCGTGCCCGTCGGTCCGACCCGGCGGATTGTGGGATTCACAGGCAAGCCCATCACGATCATGATTGCGGACGATCGGCCCGCCAATCGGGTGATGCTGCGGGAGGCCTTGGCACCCATCGGCTTCACGATTCACGAGGCCGCCAATGGCCAGGAGGTGCTGGAGCAGGTCGCCGTCACGCCACCGGAGGTCATTATCATGGACGTGCTGATGCCGGTGCTCGACGGGCTCGAAGCCATCCGGCACCTCCGGCAGCAGGTGCCCCGTGCGGCGCTCTACATTATTGCCGTCTCCGCCAGTGCGGGCAGCGATTTCCATGCCCGGGCGCTCCACGCCGGTGCCGACACGTTCCTGCCGAAGCCCATCCAGCTCGATGACCTGTTTGCCTGTCTGGAAGCCCACCTCCACGTCGTCTGGCGTTATGCTCCCCTGCGCCTCCAGAAGACGGGCAGCCCGGCCACCAGCGTGGACGGCCTGGTGCTACCCCCGGCCGCCGCGCTGCAGGCGATACGCACGTGCGCGCAGGCGGGGTTCATTACTGAGCTGGACCACGAGCTGACCACCCTCAGCCAGGCGAGCGAGGCGTATGAGCCCTTTGTGGCCCACCTGCGCCAGTTGGCCGACCAGTTGGCCTTTGCGGACATCTTGACGCTCTGTGACCAGGCGCTGGAAAGGAGCGCGTTATGAGTGAGGCCATGCAGCCCCCGCGAGACACCCTCCTGCTGGTGGACGACAATCTGAGCAATCTCAAAGTCTTGCTCGGTGTGTTGCAGGGACAAGGCTTGGCCGTCGCCGTGGCGCGCAGTGGCGCGGAAGCCCTGGAGCGGCTCCTGCATCTGACGCCGGATCTGATCCTGCTGGACGTGCTGATGCCTGGCCTGAATGGCTTTGACACGTGCCGTCGCATCAAGGCCCGGTCCGCGTACCGTGACATTCCCATCCTGTTTATGACCGCCCTGACCGATATCGACAGCAAACTCCAAGGCTTTGAGGCCGGCGGGGTGGATTATGTGACGAAGCCCTTCGAAACGTCGGAGGTCCTGGCACGGGTCCATACCCACCTGACCATGCGCCGGCTGCACCAGCGCCTGGCTCTGCAGAATGCCGAGCTTCAGGTCACCAACGTGCAGTTGTCAGAGGTGACCACGACCTTACGCGCGGCCCTGGACGAGGTCAAGACGCTGCGTGGGCTGATCCCGATCTGTGCGTGGTGCAAGCAGATTCGGGATGTGCAGGGGTTGTGGCACGAGGTGGAAGCGTATCTGCGGGAGCATACGGAGGCAGACTTCACGCATGGGCTCTGTCCTGCGTGTCGCAAGGAAGCGTTCTCCTGAACATGAGCGATCTGCACCTCGCAACAGCCACCCAGCGCCCGACGATCGTTTTTGCCATCCTGGTGCGGGGCGCCATTGGTCAACCCGAGCGCACGCGTCGAGGACCATGGCGTGGGCGCGTGTCACCGGGGCTCCACACACACCTGATCCCGGTGAGTACGCCGTGCGCATGCTCGGCATGGCCTGCGTCCTGTGCAATCGGCCTCCGGCGCTTTCTGGCTGAGGGTGTGAAAGGCGACCCGTGGCGACACCCCTCCGTGTGCTGATGCTGGAAGACCAGCCGGCCGATGCCGAGTTACTGCTCTCCGAACTGCGCCGGGCCGGGTTTGCCCCCGTGTGGGAACGGGTGGAAACGGAGATGGACTATCGCGCCCACCTGCATGCCGGCCTTGACGTGATTCTGGCGGACTACGTCTTACCTCAGTTTGACGCGGTGCAGGCCCTGCAGATCATGAAGGAGCGGGGCCTCGATCTTCCGTTCATCGTCGTCAGCGGCACCATCAGCGACGAGACCGCGGTCGAGTGTATGAAGCAGGGGGCAGCCGATTACCTACTCAATGATCGCTTAGCCCGGCTGGGCCAAGCGGTCATCCACGCCCTGCACGAGACGCGCGTGCGTCAGGAGCGACAGCAGGCCGAGGCGGCCTTGCGCGCAAGCGAGGCGCACAAAGCGGCGATCCTGGACTCCGCCATCGACGGCATCATTACCATCGATCAGGCGGGGACGATCATCGAGTTCAATACCGCCGCTGAGCGGCTTTTCGGCATCCCCCGCACCGCCGCAGTGGGGCAGCCGATGGTCGAGTTAATCATTCCGCCGTCTTTACGTGAGCGCCATCGCCGTGGTCTGGCGCACTATCTTGCCACCGGCGCAGGCCCAATTTTGGGCACGTGGCTCGAAACGCTCGCCCTGCACGCGGATGGCACGGAATTCCCTATCGAGATCAGCACTACGCGCGTGGGCGCAGAGGAGCCCGTGCTGTTTACGGGCTTCCTCCGGGACATCAGCGAGCGCAAGCACGCGGAAGCGGCGCTGCAGGCGAAGAACGACGAGCTCAGGGCGATGTCGGCGCAACTCTGGCAAGCCGCCAAGTTGGCGACCATGGGCGAGTTGGCTGCCAGTATCGCCCATGAATTGAATAATCCGCTGGCCACCGTGCTGTTGCGCATCGAGTCCCTGCTAGCGCAGGCCAACGTGGACACCCCGCAGTGGCGCGCCCTCACCGTCATCGAGCAGGAGGTCGAGCGTATGGGCCAGCTCGTGGCCAACCTGCTGCACTTCAGCCGTCACAGCCAGCCGCAGCGTGCCTCAGTGGATGTGCGCGAGGAACTCGAGAACACGCTCGCTCTCATTCAGTACCATCTGCGCAATCATCGGATCACCGTGATACGACAATTTGCTCCGAAGCTGCCTCTGGTCCACGCCGACCGCCAGCAGTTGCGACAGGTGTTCCTGAATCTGGTGACCAACGCAAGCGATGCGATGCCGCAGGGCGGCACGCTGACCCTCGAGGTGTCCATGGGTCTCCAGGAGTCTGACGTGCACGCAGTCGTGATGACGTTTACGGATACAGGCGTGGGCATCGCACCGGCGGATATGCCGAAGGTGATGGAGCCGTTCTTCACCACGAAACCAGAGGGGCAAGGTACCGGATTAGGCCTCTCGATCTGTCGGCGTATCGTGCACGAGCATGGTGGCACGATGGAGCTCAGGAGCACGCTCGGTCAGGGCACGACGATATGCCTGGCTTTGCCGATCAGAGAGGACTAGAGGGCGAAACCATACGACACGAATACTCCATCTGGCAAGGACTGAATCCTGGCTCACTGGGTTGAAACGCGAATACCCTGGCGTCTGGCCCTGCCCGAGACGGCGAAAGAACGCTTCAAAGGCCAAGGCCACACGTTTGAGCGTCTGCTGCGCTGCCTACGCAGGCAGTGGCATCTCTTCCTCTTGCCTGAGCACGGTCAAATCCCGACACTGCGCAACAAAGCTCAGGGGCGTACGTTGCCGTTTTCAGGCCACACGGCGTTGTTCCAACGCGGCATTGTACTTACAATCTACACTTTCGCTTAGCTATAGTCACCCGGGACCACCGCGAGGGTTTGATACCAGCAATGCGGGAGCACCTAGACGCAGGGGAAAGTTCCTGCTATTTCTCGGCAGTTGCTCCCGATAGTTTGTGAGGGCGTACTTCTGCGAGGATGAGGAAGGATCTATGCCCGACTCAGTGCTAGCATCGTTGGCCGACGCCCGCGTGCTCTATCTCACGACCATTGGACGTCGCAGCGGCCAACCACGGATGATTGAGATCTGGTTTACCTGTTACCAGAGTAAACTCTATCTCAACGCTGAACACGCTCACAGCGCCAACTGGGTGCGCAATATTCTGCGGCACCCCGACGTGCAGGTCCGTATCAAGGAGCAGCAGTTTGCAGGACGTGCCCGTGTGCTGGACCGCCAGGCCGACCGCGTCCTCTGGGACACGGTCGCAGACCTGTCACGGCAGAAGTACGGCTGGGGCGAGGGCTTGCCGGTGGAGATTGCGCTACACTAGAATGCAGGGCTGTACTCTAACACCACACCGCAGTTGGCACGGATTGCCGGGACACTGCAGAACGAGCCCATGTACACATGAGCGATGCGGCTGTGTGGCCTTACCCTGCGCCCTACAATACCTACAAACATCTCTTTGAGGCGAACATGTGTTGTCGAAGCTTATCGCTGCTTATTGCTGTAAATATAATGGTTCTCCTGGTGGTTCTTGGGTGCAGTAGCAACCGTGATACCGAGGAGACTGGCACATCCCCTGCCAGTACGTCTCCTATCACTGTGCCTTCTGTGGCGGCGGGGACAACTCTGAGCCTGCGTCCTGTAGTGACCGGGCTCTCCGGTCCAGTCCACATCACGCATGCTGGGGACGAGCGCCTCTTCATCGTCGAACAGCCGGGCCGCATCCGCATTGTGCAGCAGGGCCGTCTCGTGGCGACACCCTTTCTCGACATCGTGACACTGGTACGATCTGGCGGGGAACAGGGCCTGCTGAGCGTGGCGTTTCACCCGGCGTATAATCTGCCAGGGACGCCAGGTTTTGGGCTGTTCTGGGTCAACTATACGGACACGAATGGTGATACGGTCATCGCCCGGTATACTGTATCGAGTACGAATCCACAGCAGGCTGATCCTGCCAGCGCTTTAACCCTCCTCCTGATTGCGCAGCCTTTTTCCAATCATAACGGTGGTCTCAACACTTTCGGCCCGGTGGAAGGACCAGCAGGTCGGCGTTATCTCTACATTGGTATGGGTGATGGTGGTAGCGGCGGGGATCCGCAGAACAACGCCCAGCGCGACGATACCTTGCTGGGCAAGCTGCTCCGCCTCGATCCGAGTCTTGAGGCCAGGCCGGCGCCGCCTTTTTACACTATCCCGCCTGATAATCCCATGGCCGCCGCTGGCGCACCACTAGGGACCATCTGGGCCAAAGGGCTGCGCAATCCCTGGCGTTTTGCGTTCGATCCGGTGGGAGGCGACCTCTATATTGCCGACGTTGGCCAGAACAGCTGGGAAGAGGTGGACTTCACCCCTGCCGGGACGCCTGGTGGGCGGAACTACGGCTGGCGTCTCATGGAGGGGCAGGCCTGTTTCGATCCACCGAGCAACTGTGAGGCCCCAGGGCTCGAACGCCCAGTGGCGGTATACGCCAACGGCGGTGGGCGTTGTGCCATCATTGGCGGCTATGTCTATCGCGGCATACGCCTGCCAGCGTTGCTTGGTATGTATCTCTACGCCGACCTGTGTAGCGGGGAAATCTTTGGACTGGCGCAAGTCACCCCAGCGGTCTGGCAGAGTACGCTCCTCCTGAGCAGTGGCCGCAGCATCCTGACTTTTGGTGAAGATGTCCAGCGCGAATTGTATGTCGGGAGTGACGATGGGACAGTCTACCAGCTCGTTGCTGGCCAATGACGGTCCTCTGCAACAGAGCACTGGGGCGTTTCAGTCTTCCTCCGCGCCAATGGGCCGTGTCCCAATAATCCCCTGGGTCTCTAAGGCCGCGATCTCCTGCTGTGACAGTCCCAAGAGGTCGCCGAGTACATAGTTGTTATGTTCACCCAGGCTCGGCGATGGGATAGTGGGACGCCTGGGGCTCTTGGAGAGTCGCCAGGGGGTGGAGACTTGCGTGTACGTTCCTGCCTCTGGATGGTTGACCACATCCCAGAAGCCCCGAGCCGTCAGATGCGGATCGACGAGGGTTTCGCCGCCCTTGAGCACTGCTCCGGCGGGAACGCCGTGCGCTTGCAGGAGATGCATAGCTTGATAGTGTTCACGCTCCTGGGTCCAGGCCGCCAGGATCTGGTCGAGCTCGGCCTGGTGATGTCGACGTGCGAGTACAGTCGCAAACTTCGGGTCCTGGGCCAGGTTGGGCTGCCCTATGGCTCGGCACAGGCCGCGCCACTCGTCGTCGGAGCTGACGGAGAGAGCGACCCACATATCATCACCCTGGCAGGGATAGACGCCCTGTGGCACCAGGTGTGGGTGGCGATTGCCCAGCGGGCCGGGCACGCGGCCCGTCACCGAGTAATCCACGACATATTCCCCCAACATAGCGACCGTCACCTCGCGTTGCGCCAGATCAATAAAGGTCCCCCTCCCGGTCTGGCGTCGCTGCCGCAGGGCCGCCATGAGCACACCGACCGCCAGGATACCCACGACCGGATCGGGGTAGGTTTCATTGGTCATCAAGGGCCTGCCATCCTCATAGCCCGTGATCGAGGCGAGGCCAGCCGTCTGCTCCAGGGTCGACCCCAGGGAGCCATAGTCTCGCTCAGGCCCTGTGGCCCCCTGGCTGCTGATCTTGACGTAAATCAGTCGGGGGTTGGCGTGCGAGAGGGTCTCATAGCCCAGTCCCAGCCGGTCCATCACCGAGGCGCGAAAATTCTCGATGAGCACATCACACATAGTCGCCAGTTGCAGGAGGAATGCCTTGCCACGCGCCGTCGCCAGGTCCAGGGTGAGGCTGCGCTTGTTGCCATTGCGGTGCACATAATGGGCGGCGCGGTTCCACGGCCGCTCACCAGGTTCACCCCCGGGATAGAGCCCCTCGCCCTGGGAGGTGGGCCGTGCCGCGCCGCGGCTGATGTCCATGCGTGAACACGACTCGACCTTAATGACCTCTGCTCCCATGAATCCCAGCAAGAGCGTGGCATACGGCCCCACCGCCACCTGTGTCAGATCGAGAATACGGAGTCCTTCTAAGGCGAGCTGCGTCATGCTTTCCCTTGCTCCCTAGATGACACCTGCGCCACGCAGGTGTGCCAGGTCCTCTCTGGTGTAACCAAGGCGGCCGCAATACACCTCGACATTATGTTCACCCAAACGAGGTGCCCGGGCATAGTGCCAGGCGGTGCCCTGGATCGTAAAAGGTGCACCGGGATACGTTGCCGTGCCAGCGTCTGGATGGTCAATGCACTGCAAGAATTCCCGCGCCAACAATTGCTGCGAGGTGTAGAGGTCAGCAACCGTCGCCACATAGCCGGCAACGGTGCGCAGTCCCTGGAGGGCGTGGTAGATTTCTTCTTTCGGGCGGGTCGCCGTCCACTCGCTGATGAGGGTGAGCAGTTCTTGCTGGTGCTCCCGGCGCGCCTCACGAGTGTTGAATTTGGGGTCATCTGCCAGCTCTGGCCGCCCCATCAGCGCGCAGACACGCGCCCAGGTGTCCTCGCGCACACCGCGCTCCAGGCCGGCATGCACCCAGCCATCTTGCGCCTGCGCCAGAGTACTCGCCCGTCTGGTGGGCGTACGCCCGAACTGGTGCGCAATGGAGGCGTGGATCTGGGCCACGGTGATGGTCTCCATGGCTGAGACATCGACGTGTTGCCCATGCCCCGCAGCATCTCGCACGTAGAGGGCCAGCAGCGTCGCGGAGAAGGCACTCATACCCGTAGTGTAGCCAGCAGCATTCCCACCGATGCGCAGCGGCTCCTTGTCGGGCAGGCCAATGGTATGCATCAATGCCCCCATGGCTTGGGCTATAAGCTCTGAGCCCTTATAGTCGCGATAGGGACCTGTCTGTCCAAAAGGGGTGACAGAGGTATAGATCAGGCCAGGATTGAAGCGTTCGAGGGTGGCATAGCCCAGCCCTAGTTGGTCCAGATGTCCAGCAGGACAACTCTCAACCAGGATGTCGCACTCCTGGGCCAGGCGCTGCAATATAAAAGCTCCGGTTTGGCTCTGGAGGTCCAGGGTGATGCTCTTTTTCCCAGTGTTCAAGTAGAGGTAAGTGGCGCTCTGTTCCCCATGCGGTGCAGCGTCGATGAAGGGGCCCGCGCCTCTTGAGATATCCCCAGTGCCGGGGGCCTCGACCTTGATGACCTCCGCACCCAAACCGGCCAGGAGCTTGGTACAGAAGGGGCCAGCCACATCCTCGCTGAGGTCCAAAACGCGTATATCTCCCAAGATGCAATCGTTTTCAGGCATGGTTCTGTAGGTCTCGCTTCAGGTTACATAGAGCAGCATAGACTTGCTTGGCACCCACGGCTGCCCATAGGCGCTTGGACGAACGCATTCCATCAGAAAACCTGTGGCGCGTCAAGAAGATCCCGGGCGCTGAGTTGGTCATTATTCCGACGGCCGGCCGGCCACCTGAGCAACATCGAACAACCGGCAGTGTTCAACCAGGCGGTGCTCGACTTCCTACTCAAGCATAAGGAGCTGGCGCAGTAACAGGACAGGGTCATATAGCGGCGCGCCTCAGACCGCTCACCACACCGAGAAACTGGGCCACCGCGGTAGAGGCGCTCATGGCAGGGGAACTACTGCGTTGCTAATCTTCTTTCTCAAGAAGCTTTCTCACCTCCTCACTCGATACTCCTCCTTCGCGCTCATAGCTGGCCTGCGCTTCCGCTGCTGGTCTACCCCAGTAAAGACAACAGAACGCTGCCGCGCAGTGAGAAAGCGGAGATGAGCAATCGCCGTCTGCCCATACTCAATGCGATAGGGCCAATGTTGGGGCTCCTCTCTTGCCGTACGCAGTGTTAGAGGTACACCGTGGCAAAGGCGTCGAGCGCCTGCACGAAGCACTCTAGGGGCGCCTGCACCACGCCAGCGCCAATCTGCCCTATCCCAGCCTGGCGATGGGCAATGCCGGTGTTGATCCAGGGGACGATGGCCGTTTCGACCACCTTCCGGATGTCAATCCCGCAGGGCACCCCCAGACCGTCGAACGTCGGCAGTAGCAGATGGGGATGACGCCCGGCGGTAATTTCTAGCATCTCCTCGGTATAGCGGCGCGCCTCGGCCCACCCGCCCACGCCGAGAAACTGCGCCACTGCCGGGGAGGCACTCATGGCAAAAGCGCCTAACCCCAGCGTCTCCACGATGGCGGAGTCACCCATATCTGGATTGGCATCCGCGGCACTGAAGCCCGGAAAGTACAGGCCCTGGGGCATTGGCGCCGGGGCCGTAAACCAGCGTTCATCAAGCGCACTCAGGCGGATACCGAACTCTGTGCCGTTGCGGGCCATGGCCGTGACGAGCGTACAGCCTGGCAGCCCCACCGCGGTGTCCATGGTCACTTTCGCCGCGGCCATGGCAACGTTCAGAAAGAACTGGGTATTACCGGTGAGATACTCCGCAATACCCCCCAGAGGCTCAGGCGCTGACACGGTCCGCGCCAGGTGCGGCAGCAGGGCTTGCCCCAGCAACGCCGTGCCGGCGACATTGCGCTGGTGCATTTCATCGCCCATGCTGAGAGCCTGTGCCATCATCACCCGGAGATCAATGCCGCCCAGGCGCTGCAGCACCGTATGCAGAGCCGGGGCAACCGTCTGCTGCAACCAGCGCAGGCGCTCCAACACACTGGCATCATTGGCCCCGAAGCGCAGCACTTTGCCGAGTCCTTCATTGAGCGTGCAATAGGCGCGGTTGCCGTGCTCACGATTTTCCACCACCATGAGCGGCATGCTGGGCGTGACGACGCCCGTCATCGGCCCGACAGCGCTCAGGCTATGGCAGGGCTGCCAGTGTATCCTGCCAGACTCGACGAGAGCCTGAGCGCCATGGAGGTCAGCAGCCCAGCCTTCGTACTGCATAGCGCCAAGCATGGCACCCTGCATCGGACCACACATGGCTTCCCACGCTACCGGTGGGCCAGCGTGTAGGATGGTGTCTGCTCCGAGCTGGGGCAGGAGCTCACGGGCGGGACGCACGGCCACCAGGTACGGTCGGGCCGTATAGATACGCTGCAGCGCCTGCTCATTAGCGGCGTCTATCGGTGCGGGAGAGGTGAGAGACATACCTGCCTTTCGCGTGCGAGATCGGTGATCTCAGGTTTGTGATAGGCTATCATCGCAGGCGCTCCAGCAGGCTCGCCAGACGGGTATCACCACCGGCGGGTGGGCGCCAGTCTACATGTACGACTGGGACGCCGTGCGCCGCCAGTTGTGTGGCAAAGAGTTCCAATCCCAGGTTCACGACGCGCGGGCCAGTCATAAACAACTCTGGCAGGCGGGCTGGCAGAGGGACGGACAGAGGCTGCGCCTGGGGGAGTACGGCAGCGCCTGGCGCTGTGTTCCCCACCGCCAGCCGTTGGGCAGGGCTGTCCTGGGCGTATACGCCAAGCACAGCGGTGGCGAGACGGACAGCCTGCGCGTTACTATCAGCCAGGAGCAGCCCGTGCTCGCGTAAGCTCTGGCACTGCTGCGCGAATCCCTGCGGATCCTCTGGGGCACCACAGACATGGGCGATTCCCACCAGTGCTCGCCCCGCAGCGCGGGCGACTGCCTGTGCCTCTTGCCAGGCCGCAGCCAGGGTCCCAGCCGGGTCGGCATGCGCTCCCCAGCCGAGCATCACATCGGCCAGAACTACGGCGACATCAGGATTACTGGCTGCCTCGATTAGGTATGGCCGACGCGCACTCGGGTCGATCATCGGGTGTGGCCGGCCCTGGGTAAACTCCTCTGCCCCCAGATCTAGCACCACATGGGTAGTCGCAGGTGCTACCCCCAGGGTGCCATCCAGGTTCGAGACCACACTGTCCAGGGCACGCCGCAGCAGTCCTAAGGCTTCATGCGCCAGTGTGCCACCACAGTACAGGGCGTGTACGAGCCGCTGCCTGGGCTGCAGCGCCGTACGGGCCGCCTGCGCCGCCGCAGCGTGAGATGCAGGGAGAGCAGCCAGCTCCATCGGTAGAGGTGCGCCACGTGCCAGTGCCCCTGCCAGCAGGGCTGCCTCTTCTAGGGTGGCGGCGGGATACACGCCTTCTGACACGGCAGCAAGTACGGTTTCCCCTACAAAAGCCAGCACGCACGGCTTCCCAGTCTGTGCTGCCTCCCTGGCGAGTTGCGCTGCCACGCTGGCCGCTGGCGGTTTGGCGATGAGCACAAGTACCCGGGTATCGGCATCCCGCGCCAGGGCCTGCAGGGCAGCCCGCATGCTGTGACCACCGATGCGCTCGTGAACGTCGCGCCCGCCTACCCCTATGGCCTGGGACACGCCGATGCCCTGGCCTGCCAGCAAGCAACTCACCTGTTGCAGTCCGGTCCCAGACGCTGCAATGAGGCCCACCGGTCCACGTGGTAGCTGATTGGCAAACCCCAGGGGGACACCATTGAGTATCGCCGTACCACAGTCTGGCCCCATCACCAGCAAGCCCTGTTGCGCTGCCAGGTTTTTTAGCGAGGCTTCTGCTTCCAGGTCGACATGGGCGCTGAACAGGAACACGTGCAAACCATGCTGGAGCGCCTTGCGGGCTTCGTGCACGGCGTATGTGCCCGGCACGGAAATGCCGGCGAGATTGGCATCAGGCAGACGCCGCAGGCCGGTTTCAAGGGTGCGTGGTGCCGCTGCGCCAGTCGCCGCTCCCCTCCCCTGCTGCGGTGTCATACGCACCGTGGCCTGGCGTAGTGCTTCAGCGGCTGCTGTAGATGTCTCAGCCTGCACGCAGACCAGCAGATCGTTGGCGCCGCCCGCCTCGCCTTCGGCCGTGAGCAGCCCCGCCTGCTGCAGGAGGGCTTTGTTATGGGGCGTCCCCATCATCACCGCCACCCGCTGCACACCGGGCAAGCTCTCCAGCGTGTGTGACAGGTGCATGAGCCAGACAGAATCGCGATAGGTGCTGAACAGGACCAGACAACGTATGTATGTCCCCATCGTTTTGTGCCTTTGCAGATGGGTCAACCGTCATGCCAGGAGCCGACACCCCAATGCTATACCAACCATGGCATCGATGCCAGAGCTATGCCCCACAGTTGCCAGGGTGGTAGCGTGCGCCGGCCATGCGTCAGTTGCCGGTGCACACAGGGCACGCACCAACATGACCAGCGGTTCAGCAAAATGCCCCTCAAAGGCACAGCGTAAAAACTCGCCGCTGAGCTGCGAGGTGCCTAAGCGTACACACTGGCAGAACTGCTCTCGGACAGGGGAAGTAGCCCTGCACGGCAGGAACCCGGTGACGTGTAGGACGGCCAGGAGGCCCACGAGGAAGTCGTCACCAGCTGGTGTTAACCCTTCTCCCAGGCCGACGAGAGCCTTGACTAGGGTGAGCAGTGTAGGGATGGCAAACGCTTGTGGCTCACCCCATAGCGGTGCCAGCGCCGTATAGACTGCGGCATTGATGGCCGAGAGGCCCATTGGCCCATACCCATGCTCCAGGGCCAGCAGTATCGGCGTCAGGCCACGCGTAGGGGCGTGGCGGCAGAGCCAGTCAGCCAGCCCGTGCGCTCTGCTGGCCAGCACCGACGGGGTCAGTCCAGGCTGCGCCGGCACCTGCCCGTCCCAGACGAGAGCGTCGGCACAACGCAGACGGAGCGCCGCTGGGTACCTCTTGGCCAACGGCATATCCTGGACTACGAGTGCGCCAACGGGTAGGCATGTCCCCAGCGCCGCCACGTCAGTGGTGAGCGCAAGCCCCAGGGGTGCCTGTAATATACCTTCCCCCTGTAAAGTCAGCAAGCGCCCGCCAGGGGTATGCACATTGAGAATGCGGGCATAACAGGAGTGCACCCGGCCAATGACTTCCTGTTGGGGAGGCAGCAGGCTCGCCGCAGCCTGGCTCCAACGGCGCACCTGGATGGTAAGTGAGGTGGCACGCGCCTGCATCTTACCCCAACGCCTCCAGCAACGCCCTGGCATCCTGGAGGTCGGCGGTGTCAAAGCCCTCCGTGAACCAGCCGTAGACCGGGGCGAGCAGCGCGTACGCTTCGGTGCGCTTACCCAGCCGCCGCCACAGGCGGCTCAGGCTCATGGCTGCCCGCAGCTCCAGGGATTTGGCCTGCTGACGGCGGGCTACTGCCAGGGCCCGGTGTAAACACGCCTCGGCTTCTGCGGTGTGCAACAAGTCGTTCCCAGGCGCCGGATGCTGGAGCCTGGCTTGCAGCCTCAACTCGCCCATGAGCCGATGCAGCTCCGCCTCCCACATGTGCTCGCCCGTGTGCTGCACCGCCGCCAGCGCCTCGGCAAGTACCCGTAATCCCTCGTCCGCCGCGCCCACCTGCCCATATCCCTCGGCTAGCAAGGCCAAAAAATACGGCCGCGATATGGCTGAGCCCGTGGCCTCATAGGCCGTCAGACCCCGGGTCATCTGGTCCAGGCCCTCGTCCCCCTGCCCTTGCGCAGCCAGGGCCCAACCGTGGAGCAATCGCGCCCAGGATAAATACTGCTCAAATCCGTGCTCGACGCAGATGGCAATGAGGCGCTCGGTCCACGTCAGGGTTGCCGGCACGTCTCGTCGTAACTGATATAAGCGTGTCATAAAGGCGAGGGCAAAGGCCAGGTTATAGGGGTGTGACAACTCCTGGGCCAGGGCGCGTGCCTCGTGCATCTGTGCTAAGGCCTGCTCTGGTGTACCGAGGAGCCACAGAGACAGCGCCGCATAACAGCGCACGACCACTCCAAGGTCGAAACTATGGTGTACGATCAGGGTGTGGTGGGAGGTCGGGACATACAGGGTGTTCCCCTGCACGAGGTGTAGGTGTGCCGTGGCCATCTCTCCACGCAAGAACAGGGTCACTCCGAGCGTCGTGTGTGCCGCCAGGAGGAAGATCGGATCACCGTGCTGTTGGGCTATGGCGAGCAAATGTGTCGCCAGCTCCTCTGCCGTCTGCAATTCCGCCCGTTGTAAAGAACCCACGACTTGCCCCAGTAGCACCGCTAGCAACTGTGGGGACGCCCCAAGGCCCTGACATAACTCGCGGGCGCGCGCATACACCTGCGCCACCTCTGGAGCAGCCCAGCCTCTCGTTTGTGTCCTCGCAGCGCCCAGGAGTATCTGCAGGTCCAGCTCTTGCTGGATATGCTCCGGGGTCTCCGGCATGGTGGTGAGCACCTCCAGCCCGCGAGTCAGGTGACTGATTGCTTCCACAGGGGCCGAGCGTTCCATGGCGCGCTGCCCGGCACGTTGCCAGTACACCACAGCCGGGGCCCCATGTCCGGCCTCAGTGTAGTGGTGTGCCAGCCGTTCGGGCTGGACCTCGGCTAGGGTAGCAAAACGGGTCTCCAAAACCTGGGCAATCTGCCGATGGACCTCCTGCCGGGCGCTGCGCAGCAACGATTGCGCGGCGACCTGCCGGGTGAGGGCGTGCTTGAAGGTGTAGATGACCTCAGGGAAGAGGTGCGTTTCGTAGAGGAGCTCGGCGGCCTGCAGGTCTGCCAGGCCGTGCTGCACCGCCGACTCTGGGAGGTCGGTCACGGCGTGCAGCATGGATAGGGGTACGTCCATGCCGATCACGGCCGCGGTTTGCAGCAGCCGTTTGTCGTTAGGCGGCAAGCGGTCGATACGGGCCGCCAGGACGGCCTGCACGGTGGCAGGCACCTGGATCGTCGGTAGGGCCTGCACCAGACGATACGCCCCCCGCGTACCGATCAGGGCCTGCGTCTCCACCAGGGTACGCAGGCTCTCTTCCAGGAAGAACGGATTGCCCTCGGTATGTGCGATGAGGAGCGGGACGAGGGGGGCCAGGCTGGCGTCGTCCCCCAGGAACTCCTGCACGAGGGCCGTGGTGCTGGCCGGCGGCAACGGGTCGAGGCGCAGGTGGGTGTAGTAGGTTTTGCTGCTCCAGCTATGCTGATACTCCGGGCGATAGTTCACCAGGAGCAGCAGGGGTACGGCGGGCAGGCTGTCGACGAGCCGGTCGAGCCAGGTCTGGGTCTCGGTATCGAGCCAATGCAGCTCCTCGACCACCAGCACCACGGGTTGGGTCTGACTGGCACGCACCAGCAGGCGCTTGAGGGCGTCCAGGATGCGGGAGCGGCGCTGCGCGGGATCGAGCTGCCGGAACGGGTCGTCGTCCGGCAGGGCGTCGAGCAGGGCCAGGAGGGCAGGCACCGTCTCCTGGAGAATGGCGTCAAGCCCCCGCACCTGCGCGGTGATGGTGGCCTGGATGGTCTGCGGGGTCTCGCCGTCCTCGATCCGGAAGTACCGTTTGAGGAGCGTCACCACCGGGAAATAGGGGGTGGCCTGCGTGTACGACAGTGCCGCGCTCTCCAGCACCAGCCAGCCCTGCATGTCGAGAGCATGGAGACACTCGTATACGAGACGGGATTTCCCCATCCCCGCCTCTCCAACCACGGCCACGACCTGGCCATGCCCCGCCCGCGCTCGTTCCAGGGCCTGGCGCACGCTGTCGAGGGCGGCCTCCCGTCCCACAAAGCGCGTCAGGCCACGGGCCACCGCCGCCAGGAAGCGCCCCTGGAGAGCACTGGCGCCGAGCAGCTCGTACACATCGAGGGGCTCGACCAGGCCCTTGACCGGCACCGGTCCCAGGGCCTTGATGCGCACCAGCCCTTCGACCAGGCGCGCGGTAGCGGCCGTAAGCACGATAGTGCCGGGCGTCGCGACCTGCTCCATGCGCGCCGCCAGGTGCGTCGTCTGGCCTACCGCCGAGTACTCCATTTGCAGGGCATAGGGCATAGTGCGTACCACCACTTCTCCGGAGTTCAGACCGACGCGGATGTGCAGGGCCACGCCGTGGGTGCGGTGCACCTCCTCGGCATAAGCACGCAGCGTGGCCTGCATGGCCAGAGCCGCGTAACAGGCTCGGAGGGCATGATCCTCGTAGGCAATTGGCGCTCCAAAGAGGGCCATAATGCCGTCGCCCAGCATCTGATTCACCGTGCCCTCATAGCGGTGCACGGCGTCCATCATGCGGTGCACGGCCGGGTCCAGGAACTGCTGCGCAGCTTCCGGGTCGAGGTTCCGGATGAGGGCCAAGGAGTCGGTGATATCGGCAAAGAGCACCGTCATCTGCTTACGCTCGCCTTCCAAGGTCGTGCGGGATGTGTGGTGCGGCACGGCCAGGGCCACGGGGGTGGACACCTGCGGCGCGCGCGCCTGTATGGAGACAGGCTGGGGCTCCACGGCAGGGACGCGGGGGGTGTCTGTCGCGGTCCCGAGCCGCTGCCCACACGCTGGGCAGAACGTGGCCAGTAGGGGTACCACCTGTCCACAGGCCGGACAGGTTGCCGCCCCTGGCGCGCCGCAGACGACGCAGAAGCGGGCGGTACGACTCTGGAGATGCTGGCAGACGACACAGCGCCGGGTCTCTACCCCGTCCTGCGGCCCCAGCACGGCGAGTGCAGGCGGCACAGCCGGTGGCTGAGGTGCGGACGGCACGGTGGGCTGGGGCGGCCCCTCGGTGCCGGCCGGCTCCGGCGGGTCGACCACGGTCACCGCGGCCAGGAAGCGATAGCCCCGCCGCGCTACCGTGGCAATGTACCGAGGCGTCTGGGCCGTGTCATCCAGCGCCCTGCGCAGCGCGCCAATAGCCACCCGCACCACCGCATCGCTGATCGCAGTCGCGGGCCAGACCGCGTCCAGAAGTTCATCTTTGGTGACCAGACGGTTCGGATGCATCACCAAGTAGTGCAGGACATCGAACGCTTTGGGCGGCAGCGCCACGGATTCCGTGCCGCGCCACAGGCAGGCGTTGACCGGGTCCAGGCGGAACGGCTCAAAGAGCCACTGGGGAGTGGACATTACCACCATCCTCCCACACCGGCCATAACCGGTGACAGAACAGCCGGGCTTCATGCAGGCATCACGGCCGCATTATAGCATAGACGCCACGCGGACACCGGGGACAACGATTGACCCCTTTACACAAACTTTCTCGTCCCTATACGGAAACTTTACGGAACCTTTATGACTTTCCCCCTGGTCTCTGTCAGACTCCATGGCACCCACGAAGGTGCGTGCTGTCCCCTCAAGTGGAGCGATCTGCGAAGGGGATAGAGAGATAGGGGGGTGAGTATGACCCACGCTGAGACAAGAGTGCGTCCGCAGACAACGCCAGGCCTGCGAGGGCTCCTCGATCCCGCCCGGCCGTCGCACAAGTGGTACCTTGCCGCCACCGTCTCCCTGAGCGGGTTCCTGGTCGGCATGAGTCAGATGGCTGTGCAAGTCGCCCTACCCCAGATCATGACCGGCTTTGGGCTCGACCTTGACCACGCCCAGTGGGTAATCACCGCCTATACGATTGCCGGCGCTCTCGTCGTGCCGGCGGTCGGCTGGCTCGGCCAGCGCCTCGGCAACCGCCGGCTTTACTTCCTCAGCCTGCTCGTCTTCTTGACCACGTCGACCCTGTGTGCCTTTGCCTGGAGTGGCCCGGCGCTCATCGCCTTGCGGCTCCTCCAGGGGCTGGGTGGTGGCTCTATCGCACCAATGACAATGACCTTTTTAAGTGGTGTATTCCCGCCCGATCAACGCGGGCGGGCCATGGGGTTCTTCGGTATGGGCCAGACCGCCGGGCCGATTCTGGGGACTGCGCTCGGGGGCTATCTCACCGAATACCTGAGCTGGCGCATGGTGTTCCTCATCAATACTGTTCCTGGGGTATTATGTCTCGCCATGGTGCTGCTCGTGCTACCAAACCTCCGCGACGAGGGGAAACCCACGTTCGATGGCCTCGGCTTACTGAGCCTGGCCACCATGCTCGTCAGTCTGCTCGTAGCCCTGAGCCAGGGGCACCGCGAGGGGTGGGATGCCCCGTTTATTCAACGCCTGTTCGTCGTGGCCGTGGTGGCGTTTGTCGCCTTCCTGGTCCGTGAGCTCTCCAGTGCCGCCCCCTTGATTGATCTGCGGCTCTATACCAACCGCACATTCGCCGCCGTCTCGGGGCTCATGTTGCTGTTTTTCATGGCCTTCACGGGCAGTACCTTCCTGCAAGTCATCCTGGTGCAGCGGCTGCTGGACTATACCCCGGCGCAGGCCGGGTTCGTCCTCTTACCGGGCTCTCTGGCGCTGGCACTGAGCTTTCCGCTTGCCGGTCGCGTGGCGGACAAGTGCGATCGTCGCCTCCTCATGCTCGTGGCCCTCAGTATCATCACGCTCGCGTCCTATCTATTCACCTTCGTCAGTCTCGAACGCCCCCTGAGCTGGATCATCGGGCTCGTCCTCCTGCGTTATAGCAGCGGCAGTTTTGTCTACGCGCCGCTGATGGCGTCAGCGCTGGCCCACCTCCCTGCGGACAAAGTGCGCATGGGGTCCGGGCTGCTCAACCTCATGCAGAATGGCCTCGGCAATACACTGGGCCTGGCCCTGATGACCACGGTCTTGCAACACCGCCTGGCCTATCACAGCAGTCTGCTTGACCAGCAGCAGACTTTGTCCGTGCTTGGTTGGCGAGAGACGCTGGGACCCGTGCGCGAGCTGGTGCAGCAAAGCGGTGCCACCGGGGCGCTGGGGGAGATGCAGGTACTGGCGCTCGTGCAGCGGCACCTGGAGCAACAGGCCGCGGTGGCAGCGTATCAGGATTGTTTTCTGCTGGTAACACTGCTCTGTCTCGCCAGTATGCCGCTGGTATTGCTGATCTGGAAGCCCCGGACATGAGATGGGCACATAGCCTGCGGGGGAGGGAGGAGGCTCGCTGCAGCCTGGCTCCAACGGCTCACCTGGACAGTCAGCATGGCGTTGCTGTCCTGTGTCCCTGATTACAGCATTTGCAGTCCAAGTAATACCCTATGCGGCTGCGGCGTCCCTCAGGCGAGACGACCCAGGGGCGATTGAGCCAGGGAGGCTGATGGCGCACATGTTGCTTGTGTCCACATTCCA
>Ga0209382_10003983_pt1 | contig 20089 bp, 16 predicted proteins | sample SoiMetdeltSBSDD5_FD_187599 | JGI IMG/M metagenome (GOLD analysis project Ga0209382, IMG submission 187599) | Bulk soil microbial communities from a Populus tree surrounding site in Tennessee, USA - Soil MetaG P. deltoides SBSDD5 (SPAdes) (version 2) | ecosystem: Environmental > Terrestrial >... | reverse complement strand
TTCGAGCTGGCTGATGGCGGCACCATCTTTCTCGACGAAGTCGGCGACTTGCACGAGGCGTCGCAGGCCAAGCTGCTACGGGTGCTGCAGGGTGGCGAGCTTCAGCGCGTCGGCGGAGAGCAGACCATCAGGGTGTCGACGCGAGTGATCTCCGCCACGAACCGTCGGCTCGACGAGCTCGTGTCGGCCGGCCGGTTCAGGGAGGATTTGTACTATCGGCTGAGCGTCGTCCCGATTCGCGTCCCGGCACTGCGCGAGCGCCTGCAGGACATCGACGAGCTGGTGCCGTACTTCCTGGCCGAGTTCTGCGCGCGGAACAACTTTCGTCCGCGGCCGATCGATGAGGATGCCGTCGCATTGCTGGGCCGCTACACGTGGCCAGGCAACGTCCGCGAGCTGCGAAACGTCGTGGAGCGGATGGCCATCCTCACGACCGGCGATCGGATCACCGCGGACGCGATCCCGCTCGAGTTGCGATCAGCTCAGGTCGCGCGCGTCAGTGCGGGATTGCAGGAAGTGCGCGATTCTGCCGAACGCCAACGAATCCAGCAAGCGTTGGATCAAACCGACTGGAACGTCGCCGCGGCCGCCCGGCTGCTCGACACCGAGCGCACGGCCCTGCACAAGCGGATCCGTGCGCTCGGTTTGAAGCGGCATTGAGCGTTCGAGCAGCCCCGCATGCGCGCGAAGCTGCTCGGAGAGAAGCGTCAAGTCCGAAAACAACGGTGGTGACTACCGCTGCAGTGATTGTCGCGTTGCGGTGAGTTGCGCGCGAGAGGCTGCAGCTTTGTCGTGCTTCCCCCACGCGTCGTACAGGTGCACGAGACGCTTGATGGTGACGTCACGATCGTTGTCGCGCCGCGTGGGCATCGCCTCGAGATCGCGACGCGCGTCAAGCAAGACCGTCTCGGCCTCGTCGAGGCGCCGCAGGGCAATCAGGGCTTCACCAAGGAGGCTCTTGATACCGCCGATGCTCCAGTCGTCTTCCACAAATGTGCGGCGACGCATGGGCACGATGTCGGGTGAGAGCAGCCTGATTCGGAGAGCGTCGCGAAGGAGCAGTTCCGCGGCGCGAGGGTCCTTCAAGGCGACGTGCACAGCCGCAAGATTGCTCGAATAGAGCGCGACCCACTGATGATCGCCTCCGAGAGAGAGTCGGACGATCTGAACGGCTTCCTGCAACGCGACTGTCGCTTCGTCATACCGCTTCTCTGCGGCGAGCACGTGGGAGAGGCCGCTCAGACTCGCTGCAACCGCGGGATGCCTGTCGCCGAGTGCCTTGCGACAGGTCGTTAGTGCCTGACGAAACAGCGCTTCCGCAGCCGTCACGTCGCCACGCGCCGACGCCACGAGCGCGAGATCGTGAAGGGTAGCCCCGGTGTTGGCGTGATCGTCTCCTCGTAGCCTGCGGTTCAAGTCGAGGGATTGGCGAAGGAGCGCCTCGGCACCGTGCGGGTCGCCGTTCAACCGCATCACCGACGCCACAGCGCTCAGGCTGACGGCGATTTCCCTATGCTCGTCACCCAGTACTTTCCGGCGTATTGCCAGCGCCTCGCGCGCGAGCGGCTCCGCGCGGCCGTTGAATCCCTGATCCTGATACACGCGGGCGAGCTCAACGAGCGTGACGGCGACATCCGGGTGTTCGACGCCCAGTACTCTGCGCCTGATTGCAAGCGCGCGCTCGAGGTTTTTCTGCGCTTGCACATAGTTGCCGATGTCGGTCTGGAGCGCGCCAAGATCGTTCAACGTATCCGCTAACCGTTCGTGTTCCGGCCCGAAGACTTTCTCGCCCACGAGGAGCGCCTGCTCGCTGAACCGCTCCGCCTTGGCGTACTCTCCGTACCGCCGATACAGACGTCCCAGGACGGTAAAGATCTCTGCTTGCGCGTCGGGCTGACCGGCAAGGTCCGACTGCAGGCGCTCCGCACCCGCGTCGAGCAAGCTGCGCACCGTGAGTCCGTCGGGTGTCGCGCGGTTCGAGATCGGATCGGCGCCCATCAGCAGGGCGGTCAACGACTCGCTGATCTTTGCAGCCTTCGCCGCTTCGCGCTGCGCGCGGTCGCGCTCTGCCTGGAGCCGCGTCGTATGGAAAACGGTAAGGGCGCCGATCAGCGCGGCGGCCGCACCCGTTGCTGCCAGGCCTCGAATGTGCCGTCTCATGAATCGTGCAGCGCGGTAGCGGAACGTATCCGGACGGGCACTGATCGGTTCGTGATGGAGGGACCGGCGCAGATCCTCTGCGAGCGCCGTCACAGAGGCATAGCGTTCTGAAGGTTGTTTCTTGAGAGCTTTGGCGACGATCGTGTCGAGATCACCGCGAAGGGTTCGACGGAGCCTCGCCGCCGCGACACCGGACATGCGCCTCGGTTCGATTTCGACGATGGCCCGGATGAGCGTCGCGTGGGATCGGAGCGCGTCGCCGGCTGGATGCTGGCCGGTGAGCAGCACGTACAACAACACCCCTAGTGCGTAGATATCCGTCGCAGTTGTAATCTGGCCGTCCGAGATTTGCTCGGGCGCGGCGAACTCCGGAGTCAGGACCGCGCCCGACTCCATCGTCAGCGCGCGCGTTTCAGCGGCCGTACCCCACGGCGTCTCTCCCGCCAGTAACTTGGCAATGCCGAAGTCGAGGAGTTTCACCTGGCCATCGACGCTGACCAGCACGTTCGCGGGCTTGATGTCACGGTGGACGATCAGGTTGGCGTGAGCGTGGGCAACGGCCGCCAACACATCGAGGAACAGCAGAATGCGAGCCTCGATCCCGAGCGCGTGCGCATCGCAGTAGCGATCGATCCGCTGCCCGTCGACGTGTTCGAGTACGAGATACGGCTGGCCGGCCGGCGACACGCCCGCATCGATGAGCCGGGCGATGTGCGGATGATTCACTTTCGCGAGAAACTTGCCCTCGCGGCGCAGTCGCTCTTCGCCGGCGTGTCCCAGCAGCGCGACCTTCAACAGCTTGACTGCGGCGCGCCCCTCGAAGCGGCCGTCGCAACGTTCCGCGAGCCACACGCTTCCCATTCCACCGTGGCCGATGTCCGAGAGGAGTCGGTAGGCGCCGAAGACCTCTCCTTCGAGCGACGATGCCTCGATCCTCGGTTGGATGCGCGGAGCTGCCTGCACCAGAAGTCCGGCGTCCTCGTGTTGCTCGTGCTCGTCGATCAGGGTTTCCAGATCCGCGGCCAGCGCGGGATGTCGTGTCGAGATGTCGGCGAGCCAAGCGGCGCGACGTTCACCAGGAATCGCGAGGGCTTCGTCGAGGTACGGATTGAGCGTGCGCCAGCGATCAGGGCTGAGTGGCACGGGGGCCTCATGGGAAGCACGTGGTCCTTCGCTGCCTCACATGTTGCTTACACTAATCGAAGCCTGGGGAAATAACGCAGGAAATTCTGGCGGGATTGGGTGAATCCTTGGACCGTGCCCCGTCTTCGGCAGGCTGCGGCGAACGGCCGCTCCGCTCCGTTGACCATTCGAGCCAATCGTCGCCGAAGAGCTCGCAGGGATGCGGCGTTCGAATCGTGCCGTTCGCGCATCCGAGGTCATCTGCTGGGCAGTACTTGTCGCACCCCCAACAGATGCGCTCCGGATGAAGTGGCCTTCGTGGAAGCATCGCGCTATCTGCAATTGAGCAACAGCCGTACCGCCCGCCGCCACGCCACATTCATTGAGACAAGAACGACTGAGTCTGGAATATTCCGCAGCCCTGCGAGAAAATCCGCCGCAAGCGCAAGCGCGATAGGCCAGCGTGACAATCCGATGTGGATGCTCTACGGTAGGGCCCATGTCCACTGGGCTGCCCGCCGACCTGCAGGCGTTGGCGGATGCGCTCGACGCGGCCGAACAAGACGCACGCGCGCTCGTGTCCGGCCTGTCTGAATCGCTCGGCGCCTGGCGGACCGATCCCGAGTCATGGAGCGTCGCGGAATGTCTCGATCACCTGGCGACTGGCAACCGCGTCTATCTTGCCGCCATGGAACCGTCAGCCGACCGAGCGCGCAGCCGTGGACGCTTGCGACGCGGTCCAGCACGGCCAGGACTGCTCGGCGGATGGTTCGTGAATTACCTCGAACCGCCGGTGAAGCCACGACTCAAGTCAAAGGCGCCGAACAAAATCCGCCCGCGCTGTGCGCCGCCACTGAGCGATGCGTTCGCGGCGTTTCTGGCGTCTCAAGATGACGTGCGGAGATTCCTGCGGACTTACGCGGACATCGATCTCGCGGACGTGCGCTTTCCAAATCCATTCATTCCTGGTCTTCGTTTCAGCCTGGCCACTGGGCTCCACGTTATTCCCGCGCACGAGCGACGCCACCTGTGGCAGGCGTGGCGCGTGCGTCGCGCAGCCGAACAGTCTGCTTCACCTCACCGCAGCTGAGTGCGCCGTTCTCGAGCATTGCGTGTCGACTATTGGATTCGGAAGCAGCTTTCGACAGCAGTGTTGTTTCCAGTGGCAGTCCTCGCGATGACCTCGTACGTGAATTGCTTACCCAACGACAGAATCTGCGACGGGACGGTGAACCCAGTGACGCTGGGTGGGAGATCCACGCTCAGGTTCACCCCGTCGCGCTCGACGAATAGTTGATAACGGCTGATTCGAACCGGCCCCGCTTTGCCGATCTCCGGGTGCGACGTCGTCACGGGATCCCAATCAATGACGACCGGAGTGGTAACTAGCGGAACGTGCACGTCGCACTGTTCGGCTGCCGGCATTCCGGACACGGTGACCTTGGCCGGCGCGGCCATGACGTGCGAGAGGACAGCGGTGGCTTCGAAGGCGCGGCCGTTTTGGGCGACGCCCTCGATCTCATAGCGGCCCTCGGGAAATCGCCGGAAGAAATCTTTGGGATCGAGTTCGTCGAACGAGGGCTCGGCGCTCTCGAACGCGAGCTGCGTTAGACCTTGCGTGCGCAGTCCTCCACGGCTCAGGATCCCCAGCAGTTGACGCTCGCGCGGGTCTTCGATCGTCAGGCTCGTCCAGGGACCGCCGTCGATTGAGGCGTGAAGCCCGAGATCGCCATCCGTGTCGTTGAGCTCGAAGAAAATCTGGGCGTCGGTGAACGTGACCGGCGGATTGGCCTGCCTGGCCGACGTCAACGTCGCGGCACCAAGCACGACAATCAACGTAAGTGTCTTCTTCTTCATGATCCCTCCTGTTCGCGCGTTAGAGCGGCATTCGCGGCGGGCTTCCTTCGCGCGAAGGATTTCCGTCGGCAGCCGGCTCTAACGGGTGCAGCTTGGCGGCACCTGCCGCAGCCGCGACATTGGGGGAGGTCCTATGCGCAGAATCTCGAAGCAAATCACTGCGACGCTGGTCGCGATCGCTCTTCCCACGGCAGCCTCCGCAGGGCCCATGAGCAGCGTGGCCGGGCGTCTTGCCGCCGAGCCTCACGAAGGTCCGATCGCGGCCGCTGTCGCCACGGCCGGCAGCAGCATCGCGTCGAAGCAAGAGAGCGGACAAGGTCGAGGCCGGTTCTGGTCGAGCATCGCGCTGATCATCGGAGGTGGCGCGCTCATCGGCCTGAGCGCCTTCGAGTTCTGGGATGACGAAACCGGGCCGGACGATGGCGAGGATCTCAACGGCTCAGACGATGGGGAGGATTCGGACGGCTGGGGAAACCAGGCCATGCTAGGCGGCGGAATTGCGGCCGCCGGACTCGGAACCGTGCTATTGATGACGGGAGCAAAGAAACCCGCCCCTGTGGTCTCGCTGAAGCGGGGGCACTTTTCCGTCCGCCACACGATCCGTTTCTAGACAACTGCCGGTTCCGTCATGAGCGACCTGGCTCTGGCGCGGCGCGTGATTGCCGGCGACGAGGCGGCATTCGACGAGTTCTTTGCGCTGTACTTCCCCCGCCTCTATCGCTTTACCCTCGCCCGTCTCGGCGGGAACGAGGATGCCTCCGAAGAAGTTGTTCAGCGCGTGCTCATCCGCTCGATCGATTGCCTGCACACGTACAAAGGTGAAGCGGCACTTCTCACCTGGCTCTGCACGTTGTGCCGCCGGGAAATCTGGCGATGGTGCGAGCACGAAGGCCGCGACCGTAATGTGTCGTTCTCCGACGATCGACCCGAACTGCACGATGCGCTCGAGTTGGTTGCGACGCTTCCAGCGGACGGCCCGGACTTCGAGCTGCAGCGGCGTGAGCTGGCGACCCTCGTGCAGCTCACGCTCGATCATCTTCCCGGCCGCTACGGCGACGTGCTCGAGTGGAAGTACATCCACGAATTGTCCGTGCAGGAAATCGCCCAACGGCTCGGCGTTGGTTACAAGGCAGCGGAATCGTTGCTGACACGGGCACGCGCGGCCTTTCGAGAGGGATTTTCGCTCGCCGGCGAGTGGTCCGACGCCGTGCCGGGCCACCGTCCCCAATCATCAGAGGGATCATGAACGACAGGCCGGCACACACCGACGCGCGCGACGAAGACCAGACCGTGAGACTGCTGCGCATTGCGGGCGCGCGTGTATCCGTGCCTGCTGCACGCACTGCGCGGGTACGGGAGGCGGTCCACGCTCGCTGGCTAGTCGTCAACAGACGCCGGGCGATACGCAAGCGCATTCGTTGGGCTGCGGGATCGATCGCCGCAGCAGCTGTCGTGCTGCTGGTCGGGTCACGCGGAGTATTGGACAGGACCTCCACTCTCGAGGATCAAGTGGCTGTCGCGGTTGTCGAGCGGCTCGACGGAACACCGAGGCTTCTCACCAACGTCACGAACGACAACGCACGAGCCCTTGGTCCTCGCGACGACGTTCGTACGGGTGAGCGGGTTCAGACTGACGCGCGCGCGCGCGTCGCGCTTCGGTTTGCGGACGGCACATCGGTACGCCTCGATCGTGACTCTCGAGTGCAGATACTCTCCGCCGCCGCTATCGAGTTGTTGTCCGGAGCGGTATACGTCGATACCGGCCGAACCTCGGGACGCTTTGAGGTCCGGACGGCCGTAGCCATCGCACGAGACATTGGCACACAGTTCGAAGTTCGGCTCGTTCCCAACGAGACGGCGTCGGGTCTCGCCATTCGAGTGCGCGTGCGCACGGGTGTCGTCGAGCTGGAACATGCCGGGCGCTTCGCTTCGGGCCGCGCGGGAACTGAAGTGACATTCTCCGCCGCCGGGACGATCAGCCGGCCGATCCCTGCGTACGGACCGGCGTGGGACTGGGCCGTCAGCCTCGCTCCGCCGCTCGACATCGAAGGACAAACGCTTTCGGTGTTCCTCGGACGGTTTGCCCACGAGCACGGGTGGGAACTCCGCTACGCGGACGCGGCGCTCGCGCGCGAAGCGTCGGAGATTGTCCTGCACGGTTCGGTAGCGGGCTTGCCTCCGGCTGATGCCGCGCAGGTCGCGATTACGACGAGCGGCCTCCGCTGTCGGCTCGACAACGGCGAGCTCGTGGTGATGAGAGGTTCAGGGGCGAAGTAAAAAACTCGAGTTCACCCCATGCGTTGCTTCTCCGCGATCCTCGCGATTGCTGCGACGTTGGTTCTCGATCCTTGTGCGGCCGCCGCGCAGGACGCAGATTCATTTGTGGGCAAGCCGCTCGCGGATGCGCTACACGCGCTGCAGGGCAAGGGCCTGCAGATCGTCTTCACGTCCGTGACGGTCAGACCAGAGCTGCGCGTTCAAGTGGAGCCTCGATCTCGTACCGCCAGAGGCATGCTCGACGAGCTGCTCGCACCGCATGGACTCGAGGCGCAGGAGGGACCGAACGGCGTGATTCAGGTCGTTCGGGCCGCGCGGGCGACCGGCCCATCGCGGGCGTACCCGCCCGATCCGCCTGCTGCTATCGAAGGCCGCGTCGTTCATGTATTCACGCGCGCCCCTGTCGAGAATGCGATCGTGGAAGCGCCCGGAGCGGCTGCTGCTGTGCGAACCGACGCAACCGGCGGATTCGCTCTGCGGCCCGTCACGCCAGGAGCGTGGGTAATTCGCGTCTCGATAGACGGCTTCGCGCCTCTTTCCAAAGTGATTCGCGTGAGCCGCGCCAAGACCGTGAACGTCACGTTACGTCTGGCCCCTCTTGGAACGACTCATAGCGAAGAGATCGTTGTGACGAGTGCCACGCCGTACTGGCCGAGCCGAGGAAAGGGCACGGAAACGAGCATGACGCGCGGGACGTTCGCGCAAGCGAGCGGCGGGCTGGTCGACGACCCGGTGCGCGCGGTTCAGACGCTTCCGCGCGTCTCGCTGCCGGACGACTTTCGAAGCGATTTCATCGTACGCGGAAGCCCCTTCCGTCATGTCGAGATCGTCATCGACGGCGTGGCCACGCCGTGGCTGCAACACACCGCGTACGGTCGAGGAACCAGCGGATCCCTCACCATGCTCACGAGCCACGTCGTGAACGACGCCACGCTGCGCGTAGGTGCCTACGCGCACCGTTCCGGCGACCGCCTCGGTGCCGAGCTGGACATGACGATCCGCGAAGGATCGCGCGAACGCTTCGAGCTGCGCGGTGCAGTAAGCGGTACGAGCGCGACAATCATTGGCGAGGGTCCGCTGGGCGGCTCCGAACAAGGTGCGCAAGGCTCGTGGCTCGTGGCGGCTCGAAACAGCTTTCTGGAATGGCCCTCGGCCAAGGGAGGAGCGACGCGTACTCCGTTTGGATTCTCCGACGGGATCGCGAAACTCGTGTATGACGTGCGTCCCACGCAGCGGATCGGCTTTAGTGTGCTCGGCGGGACATCAAACGTCGACGACGACGAGACGCAGGGCACGGGCGAGCTGGCGGGCGGCACGAATCGCACAACCGTTGCCAATATCTTCTGGCGATCGAGTTTCGGATCGTCCATCGTGCTGACCCAGCGCGCGTACGTCGTCAAGCATCACTTCCTGAGCGCACCTGAGTTCGGGCAAGCGAGCGTCGGCGGCGGCAACGAGGAAGTCGCGTATCGCGCTGATGTGGCGCGCCCGCTCTTTGGCGGGCTGATTGAAGCGGGAGGACGAATCGGGAGAAGCACCGCAGACGATGGCGCAAAGGCCGTTAGCGGAGGCTCGTCGGAGCAGTTCGTGTGGCAGCGCTCCGGATACGTGAACTTCGCGTGGGCGATAACGCCGTCGCTCACCGTGTCGCCAGGCTTTCGGATCACCGATTCCACGCTGCTTCCTTACAGCACGTTCACGCGCTGGATTGTCGGCGAGTACGAGTTTCGCCCGCGTTGGACGATGAGCGCGTCGATCGGCGTTTCATATCAAGCGCCGGGACTTTATCAGGTGCGCGGCCGGCCAGCCGAACTGCCTGAGTTGCGCCCCGAGCGGGCACGGCATCTTGACGTCGGCGTCGCGCACCAGCTCGCGAGGTCCGTCAGCTGGCAGGTGACGGCGTTCGATCGCAAAGAGCGCGACATCCTGCGCGAGCCGGATCTGTACCCACGGCTCGCTGCCGATGCGCGGCTCGATCCCGGGCCACGACTCTATACCAACGGCCTCTTGGGATCGTCGCGCGGCGTCGAGCTGCTCGTCACGCGGAAGAGCGCGACAGGATTCTCGGGTTGGGGATCGTATTCATTTGGAAAAACGAAGCAGACCGACATCGGTCGCAGCGAAACGTTCTGGGCCGACTTCGATCAGCGCCACCTGGTCAACCTTTTTGGCGTCTATCGCGTGTCCAGCCGTACGAGTCTCGGCGCAACTGCTCGCGCGGCGAGCGGGTTCCCGATTCCCGGCTACCTGGATAGTCGAGACGGGACGCTGGTCGTGGGAAGCCGGCGCAACGAGGTTCGTCTGCCGGCCTACGCACGGCTGGATGTCAGAGCCAGCCGGACGTTCGAGACGTTCGGTCGGCGCCTGACGGCGTTCGGGGAAATCGCGAACGTGCTGGACCGCGCGAACGTCGGCCTGGCTCGAGGCGCCATTGATCGCGCGACCGGTGAGGCCGTTCGGTTCACGACCCCGATGTTGCGCCGCAGGGCGTCGCTCGGGATACTGATCGAGTTCTGAACCCGTGAGCGCATCCTTCCCGAGGACCTTCAGAAACTCGAGGCAATGCTCGACGCCGCGGACATGAAATGCAGGCAGCCAGCTTACGAATGGGCGGTCGCGACCGGCCGCGTTTCGAGAGGGTCGCGACGATCGCCGAGAAACGGCAGCGCGCCGATTGCACACGCGATCGCCGGGATGATCACCCAGAAAATCGGAATCCTCCAGTAGAAGTTGTCCAGGACGCTCATCACGAGCATCTCCGCAGACAGATAGATTGCTGGAGAAACAGCGGCGATCAGGCGTTGCGCCGCTCGAGCGCCCTGCCACCGTGCGAGTGTTGCCGCCAACGCTCCCGCGAGTGGCAATGTCAGGAGCCACGGCAGGTATGCCGGCCCATCGGCGGACACCGTGAGGCAAGCGGAGTTGTTGAGCAGCACGGTGTCGTGAATGGGCGCGCAGCCTTCTGGCGTGATCAATAGGTAGACAAACAATCGCAACACCGCGAACGCAACGATTGCGGCCACGATTCCTGGCAGAACGACTCTTCGCGCGACATTCATCGGGTCCTCCTTCGAGCGCCGGATGTTTCGACAAAGCGCGCCCCAGTCGGACACTTGAGCAAGCATCTGCTGCTCGGCGTCGGAATGGCCGTCTCGCTGTAATTGGATGTAGCCCTCTTCGAGATGCTCAGCGATCTCGGCGACAACTTCATGCTGTTCCTCGGGTGCCAACTTGCTGTCGACGAGACGCTCGGCGACGTAACGCGTCCAATCAGGCATCGGACAACCTCGCCAGGCGATTGAGGGCCTGAAAGAACTCCCGCCATTCCTGGCGCAACGGCCGCAAGCGCCGCTTGCCGTCCGTGGTCAGCCGGTAGCAGCGTCGACGCCTTCCGCTGGGCGTTTCTTCCCAGGAGGCTTCCACCCATCCGCGAGTTTCCATCGAATAGAGCACCGGATAGAGCGCAGCAACGTCGAACGTGATCACGCCTCCCGTGTGCTCACGGATCCGCTTGGCGATTTCGTACCCATGCAGCGGACCCTCGGCGAGAACGGCCAGGACAGCCAGCTCGGCGCTCCCGCGCTTGATCTGTGGCGACACACTGGGGCTCTTACTCATATATAAGATTCTTATACATAAGAATCTTTTGCGAGTCAACTGTCCGTGGTCCGCGCGTCGCCCGTCAGCGTTTCGGATGCGGTTCGACAGGCGCGTCGCTGAGCCGGAGCGACCACTTGATCGCTTCGAACATCATGTTCTGCACGTTCCTGATGTCCCACGCCTCAGTGCTGTGCGACAGCGAGCTGTACACGACGCGGCCCTGCCCGTAGGTCTTGGTCCACACGAGCGGGAAGTCGCCATCGGCCGGCAGTTTTGAGGAGGGTGCGCTTGCCGGATCGAAGCGCAGCAGGACGTCGACGTTATCCCGCGTCAACGCTCCGGCGCGGTAGAACTCGTCGGTGTAATCGAACGCACCGCCCCAGTGCTTCACGATGGGGTGATCGGGGCGCTCGTTGATGATCCGGCCAGGCCCTGTATAGAGGTGGCCGCCGTAAGTCGCGCCGAGCATCTCGGCGAACGCCGGCCACGACTCGAATGCCGTCAGCCCGGTGTGGGCGGCAACGAAACCCTTGCCGCTTCGCACGAAGGCGAGGAGTTCTGTCTTTTGCTGCTCGTTGATCGGTACTTCGCGGTGACCGAGAAAGAAGATCCCGTCGACGTTGGACAAACTCGGCCCGCCACTGGCCGGCGTCCCGTCCGTCTTTTGTGCCTGATTGAAGATGATGTGAGAGTCAGTGCGGATGAACGTATCCCAGAGCCCCGACTCATAGCCAAGCCGCTCGACAACGGCGAGTGCATGTGAGGTGAACGCGTGCTGCGCCTGGCCGTTTCTCGTGTCGGCCCACGCGAGGAGCACTTTCCGGAGCCGCGGCTGAGAGCCTCGCCCTTGCTCACCGCTGGGGCTGCCGCCGGCCAACAGCACGAGTACAGCTGCGGCAGCAAGATACCGGTGACTCGTCATCGCTTCGTCGTTTTGTCTTCGCGAACAATCTCGACGAGCGCTCGCAGTGCGGCGGTATACGAACGCCAGCCAAGGCCCATCACGGTTCCTCTGACGGCGGACGTCAAGATCGAATGCTGGTGAATCTCGTCGCGAGTACCGAGATTCGAGATGTGCACCTCGATGACCGGAAACGGCATTGCCTTGATGGCGTCGTGCAGGGAGACGCTGGTGAACGTCAGGCCTGCACCATTGATCAGCGCGCCGTCGACGGCGTCAATGTGTTTCTGAAGTGTGTCGACCAGCACGCCTTCAGAGTTGGACTGGGTGGTAATCAGCTCGACGTTGAGCTCCTTCCCAAGCGCCACCAGTCGCTCGTTGATCTGATCCAGCGTCGTCGTGCCATAGATCTGTGGTTCCCGGCGGCCAAGGAGATTGAGGTTGGGTCCGTGGAGCACCAGGACGCGAAGCCGCGGCTGTTGTCCCTGCGGTTCGGGTGCGAAAGCCGGAGTGACCGTGCCGGCAGCGATCACGAGCGCGCCGGCGATACACACGCGTGTCCACGTCGAAGGCATCACGTCTCGTTCCCTCTAGCGCCTAGATACTACTTGCGATCAGCAGGCTGCGTCTTACGCCTTCCTTTCGAGGCGGCCCCGGACTCTGGCAGCTACGACCTTGACATAGTGTCTATAACACACTATATTGGTGTCGCGTAGACACTAACAAGGGAGTTGCTTCGATGCTTGCCTACTCGAAGAATCCGCCGACGACCTACGTGTTGCATTACCGAAATGGCACCGTTCGTCGTGAGGGTCCCGGCCTGGCCTTTTGGTATTTCCAGCCGACGTCAACGATTGTCGCCGTTCCAATCGCGAGCCGCGATGTGCCATTCGCGTTCAGCGAGGTGACAGCGGACTATCAGCCAGTGACGTTGCAGGGCCAGCTGACGTACCGAATCGCCGACCCACGGCGTCTGAGCGGATTGTTGGATTTCAGTATTCGGCCAACAGGTCAGTACGTTTCCGACGATCCCGAGAAGGTGCCTGATCGGCTGATTCACACCGCACAGAATTTCGCCCGAGCGGTCGTGCAGCGGCTGACGCTCCGAGACGCGCTGGTCAGCTCGGACGGTCTCGTGGCCGAGGTCGGTGCGGCGCTCCGCAATGCGGAGACTGTGCGGATGCTGGGCGTGGAGATCCTCGGGTTGACGGTGCTCTCCATCAAACCGACGCCCGACATCTCAAGGGCCCTCGAAGCCGGAGCCCGAGAGACATTGCAGCGGGAGGCGGACGAGGCAATCTACGCGCGCCGCAACGCCTCAGTCGAGCAAGAGCGCCGCATCAAGGAGAGCGAGCTCCAAACCGAGATCGCGGTGCAAGAGAAGCAACGTCAGATCCGCGAAACGCAAATTGCGGCCGACATCTCCGTTGAAGAGCGTCGCTCGGCACTGGTCGAGCGCCGCACCGAGAACGACCGCCGCGATGCCGACGCCAGGGCGTATGCCTTGCGAGCGACACTGGAACCCGTTCGCAACGTCGACTGGCGGACGTTGATGGCCCTCGGCGGTGTCACGGATCCAAAGCTGATGATCGCGTTGGCATTCCGCGAGCTCGCCGAGAATGCCGGGAAGATCGGCGAACTCAACGTCACGCCCGATCTGCTCAAGGCGTTGACAACCACAACCGGACGGTGAACCCATGGCCAGCTACGAAAAACTCGTTCTCGTAACGCGTCGAACGCGGCTGGAAGAGCTCATCGATCGGTTCAACACGAAAGGCCAGGTCCGATTCTACGTCGCGCACGCGGGAGGCGATTTTGGCGAATACGAAAGAGAGCACGATGCCTATCAGCGCTCGCTCGATCGGCTACGCCGCGATCTCGACTTTGGAGTGCCGCGGCAGTTCCTCGAACGAAGTCTGATTGCGACGTATACATTCGGGGCCAGCGACCTGGTTGTTGCTCTCGGGCAGGACGGCCTGGTCGCAAATGTCGCAAAATACGCCGGGGACCAACCGATCGTTGGCGTCAATCCCGATCCCGAGCGATGTGACGGCGTCCTCCTGCCATTCTTACCTGAGGAGACGAAGCCGGTTGTCGAGCGGCTCTTGAACGGAAAGGCCTGGGCGACCCGTCCTGTCACGCTCGCCGAGATTCATCTTGCCGATGGCCAACGGCTGTTGGCGTTCAACGATCTGTTCATCGGAACGAGGAGTCATGCATCGGCCCGATACCGGATCACCGCGAATGGCCGTAACGAGGCACAGTCATCAAGCGGCGTTCTGGTGAGCACCGGGGCCGGCTCGACGGGGTGGATGTCGTCAGTATTCAACATGGCCACGGGTGTGACAGCGTTCGCAGGTGGGCAGGGCGCGACGTCGATCCAGTTTCCGTGGGAAGACCCAAGGCTGCTCTTTGCCGTCCGCGAGCCATTCGTGAGCCGGCACTCAGCGGCATCGATTGTCGCGGGGTGGATCGACGAGGGGAACGAGATCAGAGTCGAGTCGCTGATGGCAGCCGGTGGCGTGATCTTTTCGGACGGGGTAGAACAGGACTACCTGGAGTTCAACGCTGGTGCGATCGGACGGGTCCGTCGAGCAAGCCAGCACGCCTACCTGGTGGTCCGAGGGTCGTGAATGGCGAGAAAGTCGGAGATGCAGGTCACTGTCGATATCGTCATCTTTGCGCTTCGTAACTGGGAACTGCAGGTGCTCCTGATTCAGCGCGCAGTGCCGCCGTTCGAAGGGCAATGGGCGTTGCCTGGCGGCTTTGTGCTCAACCACGAGTCACTTGAAGACGCGGCTCGCCGCGAGCTCGAGGAGGAAACCGGGGTGCGAGACGTCTTCCTCGAGCAGCTTTACACATTCGGCGACATTGGCCGGGACCCGCGCGGCCGGGTGGTCACCGTGGCGTACTACGCTCTGCTGACAACTGAGGCGGCGCCGTTGGTCGCTGGAACTGATGCTGGTGCAGCGCGATGGATGCCGGCGCGGACCCATCCACCGCTTCCTTTCGATCACGATCAGATTCTCGAGTACGCGCTCGAACGGCTGACGAACAAGCTGGAGTACACCACGGTCGGCTTCCAGTTGCTGCCCAAGAAGTTCACGTTGACGCAGTTGCAGCGCGTCTACGAAACCGTGCTCGGGCGCAGCCTCGACAAACGGAATTTCCGACGGAAGATGGCACTGCTCGGGATTCTTCAGCCCATTCAAGAGTGGGTTCAGGACGGGCCCAGCCGTCCGGCCCAGTTGTACCGGTTCTCCTCGAAGCAATTCGAACGCTTGCGGGATAAGGGAATCCTCTTCCCGTTCTAGCGAAACCCCCTCACTACTTTTTCGGTGGCGCCGCCAGTGGAAGGTTCGGCATCGCTCCGCTCGATTCCACGACTCGCCGCGACAGATAGTTGACGACGTTCGCTTCGTCTCGCACGGCCGTCAGATACGCCATGCGAAGGAGCTGCTCTTTGCGCGAGCGCAGCGTATTGGTGATGTTCTCGCGGACGCCGGGCGTTGACAGGTCGCGTTGCCCGGCCGGTTCGCGCGCGACGACCAGCACCAACGTGTAACTGCCGCCGGCGCTGGCGACGTTCACTGTTCCCGGAGTCTTGTTCAGGACGGCGTTCCGCAGCTGCGGCGGCGCCTGTTGCAACCGCGACATCGGCACCAGGCCGAGATCGCCACCGCGCGGCGCTGTTTCGGGATCCTCGGAGTAGCCGGTTGCAAGCTCCCTGAACGACGCGCCGCCCTTGAGGCGTTCCATCAACATCTTGGCCTTCGCGATCGCCGCCTCCGGCGTCGTCGCATCGTCACCGCTGGCATTGGTGATCTGCTGATCCCGGACCGGGGTGATCACGATTTGTGCGAGGTGGTAGGACTCCTCAGGAATATTGAATTGCGCGCGGTTGGCGTTGAAAAAATCCGTGACCGTTTGGTCGGTTACAGCGATTTTGGACGACAACTCCTGCTCGATGACCTTCTGGGTGAGGAGCTCACGGCGGAGTCCTTCCCGCATGTCCTCGGCCGTGACGTTCCGCCGCTTCAGCTCCTGCTGATACGCCTCGTCGCTGAGATTCTTCTTCGCGCTGTTGTAGGCGGTATCGAGCTCGCTTTGAGGGATCTCGAGTTTCAGCGAGCGTGCTTTCGCCAGCAGGATGTCCTGAACAATGAGGTCGTTGAGCAGCGTCAGCTTGCCAGCGAGGACCTCTTCGTCGGAGAGCGTCTGCGACGGATCGCGCATCCTCCGGTACGCCTTGTCGACGTCATCGCGGGTGATCGCGCGGCCGTCAATGGTGGCCCAGGTGTCGGCGGACACCGCGGGGGCGGGGGGAGGCGTCGAGCGACACGCGCTGACGGCCGCCAGCACGGCGACCAGCACCACGAGCCGGCGATAAACGGGGGAAAACAGGAATCTTATTGATGACATGTCCCCGAGAGAGTACTGCGTGAAGACCAAATCAAACAATAGGCAGTCAGAGAGTCGGTGGCTGCACGCACATTCGACCGGGGGGAGCGGCATCCCGACCGTGAGCGTCGAGATGTCGAAATTCGGTCCCACCATTCGTCCATTCGTTGTACGCATGTGATGCGTCGCTGGCGATGGTGTGTGCCACACTAGTCGATCTGCTGGTGTGACTGAGAGTCACCTGCTCGTGCATTCTCGATTCAGGAGGGTTCTATGACGACTGCCACCTCAACCTTGCTCGGACGGCCAGTCTGGTACGAATTGATGACCACGGATACGGCCGCTGCCGAGACCTTCTATAAGAAAGTGATCGGCTGGACTTCCGCGCCCTTTGAGGGATCGCCAAATCCGTACACCGTCTTCAGCCGTAGCAGCAACGTGCAGGTTGCGGGTCTGATGCCGAGGCCAAAGGGCATGAACATGCCTCCGTTCTGGTCGATGTACGTTGCCGTGCCGAAGCTGGAAGAAGCGGTCGCGCACATCACGAAACTTGGCGGCAGCGAACTGTCTCCGGTCATCGACGTTCCGACCGTCGGTCGCATGCAGATGATGAAGGATCCGCAAGGTGCGGCTTTCTACATCATTCAGCCGTCGCCGTCCGAAGGACGTCCCGAGACGGCCCCGGAGATCGGCGAGGCGTCGTGGCACGAGCTGATGACAACGGACGCGCCGGCGGCGATGAAGTTCTACAGCGACGTCTTCGGCTGGCAGCCGGGCGAAACCATGGACATGGGACCGATGGGCAAGTACCACATGTTCAATCGGCCGCACGGAATGATTGGCGGCATGATGAACAAGGGGCCGGAGATGGCGAATGTGCCGCCGTACTGGGCGATCTATTTCCTCGTGCCTGACATCAATGCGGCCGTCGCGCGCATCAAGGCGAACGGCGGCCAGATTCTCAACGGGCCGATGGAGGTTCCTGGCGGCGACTGGGTCGTGAATGCCATCGACCCACAAGGTGCCGCGTTCTCGCTGCACGCAAAGAAGGCGCAGTAGCGATCCGACAGGCGCAGCTCACGCCCGCTGTGAGCTGCGCCCCGGCAGGTTGACGCGGCCGGACACCCCGGCGACAATCCGCCGAATGAGCCAGGCCGAGGATCGGCAACGGCGCGTGCAGTCGGTGTTGGCCGAAACTTTGATGCACGACCCGTCCGAGCGCGAGGAGTACCTCGATCGGACCTGCGACCCGCAACTGCGAACGGAAGTCCTGCGCCTGCTGGCGGCCTATCAACACACTCATTCGCGTGCTGAGCGCACGCCTGAGGTCGGCGCTGTTGCCGACGCCCTCGACGATTTCAGCGGCACGGAGCGGTTTCGCGTGATGCGCCGGCTCGGCTCCGGCGGCATGGGCGTCGTCTACGAAGTGCACGACCGGGTACGCGACGAGGTGGTCGCGCTGAAAACCTTGCGCCGGACCAACGCGGTAAGTCTGTACAGATTGAAGCGAGAGTTCAGAAGCCTGGCGGACGTGACACATCCGAATCTCGCCTGCCTATACGAGCTCTTCGTGGAGGACGACAGAAGTTTTTTCACGATGGAGCTGGTCGAAGGCGTCAGCTTCATCGAGTACGCGCGGGGCGCCGATCGAGCGCGGCGCTCCGACAGCCGCCTGGTGGATGCGCTACGACAGTTGGTCGAAGGCGTCTCGGCGCTGCATCGGCAAGGCAAGCTCCACCGCGACATCAAGCCGTCGAATGTGCTCGTGACGCCACAGGGTCGCGTCGTGATTCTCGACTTTGGTCTGACCGCCGAGCTCGTCGGTCAGCAATCGAACCCGCGCAGTTACGTGAGGGGCGGAACACCCGCGTATATGTCGCCAGAAGAAGTCGCAGGCCTTCCGCCGTCGGAAGCCAGCGATTGGTATAGCGTCGGTGTAACCCTCTACGAGGCGTTGACCGGCACAATCCCGTTTGCGGGCGCCGTGCGCGACGTGCTGGCACGCAAACAAACCAGCGATGCGCAAGCACCCATTGACGTCGCGCCAGACGTTCCGGTCAATCTCAATGCGATCTGCGTCGCGCTGCTGTCGCGGACGCCAGACCGGCGACTGATTGGTCCTGACATCCTGCGCGAGCTCGCCCAGAACTCAGAACAAGCCCCGGCAGTCAGCGAACCCGCATCGATCCGGGAGATGCCGTTTGTCGGCCGCGAGCAACCTTTGCTTCTGCTTGACGAAGCATTTCGAAAGGTCCTCCGCGTTGAAGCCGCAGCGGTCGCGCTGCACGGTCCGTCCGGCATCGGAAAGAGCGCGCTGGTCGGCTGCTTCCTCGGCGGAGTGCGCGAACGGCCAGACACCGTCGTTCTCTCCGGGCGCTGCTATGAGAACGAGTCCGTTCCATACAAGGCCGTCGACGGGATCATCGACGACCTGAGTCGATACCTCGGATCGATTCCGCGTCAGGACGTCGAACGTCTGCTGCCGCCGGATGTTTCCGCATTGACGCGAGTCTTCCCGGTGCTGCTGCAGGTGGAGGCGATCGCTCAGCTCCGTCGCCTGCAGGAACCAAGCACGGCCGACTTGGTCGATGTCCGCCGGCGGGCCTTCGACACGCTTCGCGAGTTGATCGGCCGCCTCGCGTCACGCCGCACGCTCGTCATCTGCATCGACGATCTGCAATGGGCTGACGCCGACAGTGCCGTCCTGCTGGAAGGGCTGCTCCGTCCGCCCAACCCGCCGGCCATGCTCACGCTGTTGTGTTTCCGCAGCGAGGAAACCGCCGCCAAGCCGTTCCTGAAAGACCTGCTCGAGCGCGCCGGCACGGACATGTGGTCGGCGATCTCACTCGAGCCCCTGAACGAGATCGAAGCGCAGGCGTTGATTGGGGCCGTGTTGCCGGCCGACTCGCGACTGAGCGACGACGATCGACGACGGATGGCCGAGGAAGCAGGGGGAAGCCCATTCGTCCTGGAGCAGTTGGCGCGATTCACGGGCGGGGGTAAAGCCCACACGTTCGCCACGATGTTCGACATGCGCCTTTCCGCGCTGCCAGCCGACGCGCGCAGTTTCCTCGAAACCCTCGCGGTGTGCGGACGTCCGATGGCGACCGAACTCATTTGCGATGCCTGTGGCGTCGCGCGAGAGAAGCAGACCCTCGTCGCAATGCTGCGCGCATCGCATCTGATTCGCAGCAGCGGATCGGCGGAACGAATCGAGACCTATCACGATCGGATTCGTGAAGTGCTGGCCGGACGAATTTCTCCAGAGGCGCTGCGGCGCATTCATGCGCGGATGATCGTGGCGCTCGTCAAGACCCGAAGCGATGATTGTGAAGCGTTGTACGAGCACTATTACGGCGCGGGCGATGCGGAGAACGCATCCAGTCAAGCGGCCCTCGCGGCTGGTAAGGCGGCGGCCGCTCTGGCGTTCGATCGCGCGGCATCCTTTTATCGCCACGCGCTCGCGCTGGCGCCGTCGGCGAACGCCGCGAGCGAATGGAGAGAAGGACTCGCCAACGCGGTTGCCAACACCGGCCGTCCGGCCGAAGCGGCGCAGGCTTACCTGGACGCTGCGACCGACGCGCGGTACCCGCATCGTGTCGAACTGCAGCGTCGCGCAGCGGAGCAGCTGCTCATCGGTGGGAACATCGACGATGGCCTCGAGCTGATTCGCCGGGTGCTTGCCGACATTGGAATTCGTCCGCCGGAAAGCCCGCGGGCGGCGCTGGTGTGGACGTTATGCCGGCGCGCCCGCCTTCGCTGGCGCGGGCT
>Ga0209382_10003982_pt1 | contig 20098 bp, 19 predicted proteins | sample SoiMetdeltSBSDD5_FD_187599 | JGI IMG/M metagenome (GOLD analysis project Ga0209382, IMG submission 187599) | Bulk soil microbial communities from a Populus tree surrounding site in Tennessee, USA - Soil MetaG P. deltoides SBSDD5 (SPAdes) (version 2) | ecosystem: Environmental > Terrestrial >... | reverse complement strand
GGAGCCCGGACGAAGAACCGGCGCACACCCCATGGCTCTGTGGTGAGCGGGTGCACGATCTCGTAGCCGAGTCTCTGAGCTTCCTCGTAGGCACCGTCGATGTCGTCCGTGGCGACGGAGATGACCGAGTCTTCGGGTGCGGTCGCATCGCGGGTGACGAGTTGGACGTTCGCGCCGGTGTCGGGAGAGGTGTAGCGCGCCACCCATCCCATGTTGAACTCTTCGGTACTCAGCCCCAGGTAGTCGGTGTAGAAGCTCTTCGTTGCCTCTATGTCAGCCACTCGAAGGTTGGTCATGATGCGTGTGGCGCGCATGCGGTCCTCCTACCTCCAACAGGTGGGCATGATGATCCTCCGCGGCGGGACCCGCTCATCGGGCCGGCCAGGCGGCCACCGACCGGCCCGCCTGACGACGCGGGGTCTACGGAGTATGACCGACGCCCAAGGGTTCGGCGTCAAAGACGCGGCAGAAGCGGACGTCCTTGGGTTGCAACGGCGTCACTTGGCCGGTAGCGATCGGGCATAGCTGACGCCCCGGGATACCCACGACTTGAGCTGGCGCTTCGTAGCCAGCCCGGTCGGATCGATGCGTAGCCAGCCCTCCATTTCCCGCCCGCGCATCTCGAACCGGCTGGCCTCGGGCCGTTGCACGAGAGTCGGGGTGTCAGTCGGGTCGACCCGCAGCAGCATGCCGCCCTGGCCGCTGGCGCTCACCGCCATGTTTCCGTTGATCAGGAATGCCAGCCCGCCGAACATCCGCTTCTCCGTCAGGCCCGGTTCGTCCTGCACGACGTCGCGAATGCGGTCAGCAAGGTCCTCGTCGTAAGCCACCAGGACAGTGTCGCACCGCCGGGCAGCCACAACCGGCCAACGGCGGCGTCAGAGCGCCGGCATATGCCGACTCACCGGCTTGTCCGATGCTTCGACCGCCGATACCGACGGACCAACAGCCGGCGTACGACCGGCAGGAAAGTAGTGCGTCGCGGACACGGCATCCAGCAGGCGATCATGGCTGAGTGATGACACACCCAGCACCGGGCGGCGGCATGACTGGCGTCGAGCTGCGCCAGCTGGCCAAGCTCGTGTCCCGATACGTCGCGCGCGACCTCGATCAGTTCGAGCACTGGCGCGCGTGCGGCACGCATCGGCCAATGGCAGGTCATCTGGCCGTTCCCGCACCATCTCGCGACCAGTACCTGATCAGCTTTTGCGCACCGGCACCGTAGCCGACCGACTTGGCCATGATCGAAGCCAGCAGCGACGAGCGAGCGAGTCGCGGCAGTTGCGGATGCGTTGGTTTCCCCCTGCTCACGGTTCGCGCCTTGGTGTCGGGGCACGCAGCGCACGGTCGATGCGGTCGAGCTGGTTTGCCCAGGGTCGTGCTGGTACCACTGGGACACCGGCATGGTGGGCGCGGCTGGCCAGGCGGGCGCCAACGTGGACGCTGACCTGCGCGCGGTGGCGTTGCTGGTTGAGCCACGGTTCCCGGCCTTGATAGTTGACCACCAGCTGGTCCTCGTCCTGCTCGTCGAGCACCACGGCGCGGACCGCGCCGGCGTGGGTCAGGGCAAGGTCGGGGGTGAGGTAGTCGCCTTCCATGACCACAGGGTTGCCCGATTCGACATGATCGGCGATCACCGCGGCGAAGGCGGGGCGTAGCGCCCGGGCCACCTCGAGATGCAGATCAGCGATCTTCTCTGGCGGCCAGGACTTCGCCACGGGATGGGTGTTCCAGTAGTGAAGCTGGGGTTGTTGCTCGTGGCTGGTCATGGCCTGCAGCGCGGTCACGATGTCGTCCGCCTCACCCAGCGGTACACCGTAGCGGGTGGCCAACGCGAACGCGGCACGCGACTTGCCCACACCGGAGGCGCCGCACACGAGCGTCACCAACGCCGGCAGGTCACCTGTCATGCGCACAGTCTGACCGCTGGCTCGTACCGCGGACCAGCGAGCTGGCCGACGCGCGCACCACTCTCACACCCGCCGTCCTGCTTCACCGGATCGCATCTCCGCGGGCCAGAGCCATCACATTGGTACTTGGTGCACCAGCACTTGAAGGTCGGCGAGTGTCGCCCGTACCGAGGCAGGTTGTTGATCCTGGGGGCGGGCGAAGCTAGATGGAGTTACTCGGACCAGCCCCTGCGGTGTGCCAGAAGGTGACGGCGGCGACTCCTACCACGACCGGGATCACCAGGTATAGCCCGCAGGCAACGAGAACGGCGATCGTGAAGCCGGTCGCCACGACCGCGCTCCGGTGGCCCCACCCGGGCCGGGGCAGGAGCCGCACCGCGGCCGCGACCCCGACCACGGTCACCGCCGCGAGGCAGGCGGACGTGGCCCGGATCAGCGCGTCGAGGTTGGTGCCGCGCGAGAACGCGACGGCGGCGACCGCGCCGGTCAGCACGGCCTGCACCGACAGGCTGCGGCGCGGCACCTGCCCGGGCGCGCCGCCCCTGGCCAGCTGCCGCGGCAGCGCGCCGTCCCGGGCGAGCGCGGCGCCGAGCCGCGCGCAGCCGGCCACGTACGTGTTGATGACGCCGAATGTCAGCAGGGCGGCGGCGACCGCGGTCACCGGTCCGGCGGCCCGGCCGATGCCCTGTGCCAGCAGCAGGGTCAGCGGGACGGTGGAGGAGCCTGCCCGGTCGCCCAGTACGCCGATGGTGACGACGGCCAGGCCGAGGTAGAGCACCCCGATGACCGCCAGCGTGAGTACCGTGGCCCGCGGCAGGTGCCGGCGCGGGTCGGCGAAGTCGGCCGACAGGTGGCTGGCCGCCTCCCAGCCGACGAACGCGAAGAAGAGGACCCCGATCGCTGCGCCCACGCCGAGCAGGCCCTGCGGGGCAAACGGCGTGAAGTGTGCCGACCGCATGTCCGGGACGGCGACGAGCACCGCGATGACCAGGAGGACGGCGAGCAGCGCCGCGAGCGCGAGCTGCACCGACCCGGAGATCCGCAGGCCCGCGTAGTTGACCCCGAATGCCGCCACCAGCAGCCCGCCGGTCACCGCCGGCACGCCGCCGGCGCCGAGGCCGAGCCCGTCGGTGATGTACTGCGCGCCGATCACCGCCGCCGCGACCGAGCCGATCGGCACCGCCACGTAGAACCACCAACCGACGGCGGCAGCGGTACGCCGGCCGAACGCGCGGGCGGCGAACGTGGCGACCCCGCCGCCGTCGGGGTACCGGGCGCCCAGCGCGGCGAACGTGGCCGCAACCGGGACGCTGAACGCCACCAGGACTGCCCATGCGACCACCGACGCGGGTCCCGCTGCGGCCGCCGCGAGGTGGGGCAGCGCCAGCACACCGGGACCGAGCACGGCGCCGAGGAGCAGCGCGGTGCCGTGCGCGAGGCTCAGCCGGTAGCCGTCTGGCTCGGCCGCGGCCGGGCCGGGCGCGGTGGGTTGGCCGGGCGCAGCGTTCGCCGTCACGCGTTCCTCCTCGGAGCGGACGTTAGCAGGCGGCAACCCGATCGTGTCAGATGTGGCTGCCGGCCCGCGGTCGTCGATGCCGGCGACCGGCGCGGATCCGCGGAGTATGTTAACGTCTCGCTGCTCGTACGGCTATGTCTTGATGTAAATATTTATGTATTTCGCACTGGACAGCGGTGGAGGCGTCATGGCGGACGACCGCACGCGGATCCTGACCACCCACGCCGGTAGCCTGCCGCGACCGCCCGAGCTGGCCGAGCTGTTGGTGACCCGGGAGACGGGCAAGCTCTCGCCGGCCGACGACGCGCGCTTACCACAGCTCGTGCGCGCGGCGGTGGCCGTCGTGCTGCGCCAGCAGCTGGACACCGGCCTGGACGTGGTCAACGACGGCGAGCTGGGCAAGATCGGTGCCACCTACATGAAGGAGCGGCTCAGCGGATTCGACGGTGAGGCCACCCCGTTGAAGCTGGCCGATCTGGCGGACTTTCCGGAGATCACCGAACGCGCGCTGGCGGGGCTGGTCACCACGACGCCGGCCTGCACAGGTCCGATCCGCTACACCGGCCGTGACGACCTGGCCAGGGAGCTGGCCAACCTCACGGCCGCGGTCGCCGGCACCGATCCGGCCGGGGTCTTCGTGCCGGCCGCCTCGCCCGGCCTTATCGGCCTCTTCCTGGCTAACCATCACTATCCGGACCACGAGTCCTACCTGAACGCTCTGGCCGAGGCGATGCGGGTCGAGTACGAAGCGATCGCCGCCGCCGGATTCACCGTCCAGCTCGACTGTCCGGATCTCGCGATGGGCTTTCACGCCCAGTACGCCGGGCTCGATGTGCCCGAGTTCCGGGCCAAGCTGTCGGTGCACATCGAGGCGCTCAACAGCGCGGTCCGCAACATCGACGCCGATCGGCTGCGCATGCATGTCTGCTGGGGCAACTACCAGGGACCGCACCACCGCGATGTCGAGCTCATCGACATCATCGACCTGCTGTACAGCGCCAAGCCACGCGCACTGATGATCGAGGCGGCCAACCCGCGGCACGGCCACGAATGGCAGGTCTTCGAGGAGGCCCGGCTGCCCGACGACAAGGTACTCATACCCGGTGTGATCGACACGTCGACCAATTACATCGAGCATCCCGACCTGGTCGCCGAGCGAATCAGTCGGTACGCCGGCATTGTCGGGCGCGAACGGATGGTGGCCGGCACCGACTGCGGGTTCGCGACGTTCGCCTCCTTCCTGTCCGTCCAACCGGCGATCGCCTGGGCGAAGCTCGGTTCGCTGGTGGAAGGGGCTCGGCGGGCCGCCGCCCGCTCCTAGCCAGGCCCGCCCCGGCGCGACCGGGCCGGCGGCCCCAGGTGGGTCGGGCGGTGAGCACGCGCACCGCGCAGTCCACGTAGTGTGATGACCGAGGATGGCCGATCGCGACGAGCACCTACCGCGCCGCGATCACCCGTGACCCGTCGGAACGGGCGCGACGCGACGACTGCCTCTCGCGGCGCAGATCGCCCGGAGACGCCGCCGTCGCCGACGCTGGACCTGCACGACTCGGTCGACCTCGACGGCGGCTTTCACGGCCATGTCCGTCGAGGGAGTCCTCGTCAACCAGCCCAGCGGTACCATCGAGCGCGCCGTTGGCGACGCACTCGTCTACGTCGAGGGCGCGTGGCGCAGTGGCCACCGGGACTGACGGAGAATCAGCCTCTCCTTTCGCATAGATAAATAGATATACGTTTCAACTCTACGTCTCGTGTGAGGCCGTCCAGGTTCCTAGACTCCGTCGCATGGAGCATCACCTATATGAGCGGGTCCACGGAGAGTTCCGCGCATTGTGCCGGGAGTTCCTGGCCCGCGAGGCGATGCCGTACTACGACGACTGGGAAAGGGACGGCATCGTCGACCGGGAGGTCTGGCGGAAGGCGGGCAAGGCCGGGTTGCTCGGCGTGGACGTCGCGGAGGAGTACGGCGGCGCCGAGCACCGCGACTTCCGGTTCAACGCGGTGCTGGTCGAGGAGATTGTGGCCGCGGGCGCGCAGGGGCTCGGCTTCTGGCTGCACAACGATGTCGTCGCGCCCTACCTGATCGAGCTGACCACCGAGGACCAGCGTCAACGGTGGCTACCGAGTTTCTGCTCCGGCGACATGATCACCACGATCGCGATCAGCGAACCCTGGGCCGGATCCGATCTGGCCGGCGTACGTACCACGGCCGTGCGGGACGGTGACGATTACGTCCTCAATGGACAGAAGACGTTTATCACCAACGGGGAGCTGGCCGACCTCGTCATCGTGATCGCGAAGACGGCGCCGGAGCAGGCCGCGCACGGGGTGAGCCTGATCGCCGTGGAGCGCGGTACGCCCGGCTTCGCCCGTGGCCGCCGGCTGAAGACGGTCGGTCTCAGGGCCAACGACACCGCCGAGCTGTTCTTCACCGAGTGCCGGGTGCGGGCGGAGAATCTCATCGGGGTCGAGAACCACGGTTTCTATCACATGATGGGAAACCTGCCACGGGCTCGGCTGAGCATCGCGGTCGCCGCGGTCGCCGGGGCCGAACGGATTCTCGCGCTCGGGCTCGACTACGCCCGCAGCCGGCAGGCGTTCGGCCGGCCGATCGGGCAGTTCCAGCACAACCGGTTCCTGCTCGCCGAGCTGGACACCGAGGTGACGATCGCCCGGACGTTCCTCAACCGGTGCGTCGCGGAGTTCAACGCCGGTCGGTTGACCGCCATGGACGCGGCCAAGGCAAAGTGGTGGACCACCGAGCTGCAGACCAAGGTCGCCGATCGGTGCGTCCAGCTGCACGGCGGGTACGGGTACCTGCTGGAGCACCCGGTGGCCCAGGCTTGGCTGAACACCCGGGTTCAGACGATCTACGGCGGCACGACCGAGATCATGAAGGAAGTCATCGGGCGCGGCCTCGATTTGTAAGACCGCCCGGCGGGGGCAGCGGGGATCGATGATTGCAAGTAAAGTTAGCGATCGATGTAATGATCGCCGGTGACCTGACGGGTGCGCGACGGGGGGAGGCCAGCTTTGGGGTCGCGGAGCGGCACGGGTGACCCGCGTGAGGCGCTCGGTGCGACCGCTACACCGGAACAGGTATGCGGTTGGGTCCGCGCCAACCTGGCCGACCACCTCGCCGGGTCGGTCAACCCGGGAGCCGCCGGCCGGGACCGGGACGAGCAACCCTTGCCCGCCGCGGCCTTCCAGCGCGCTGCGGAGCTGGGCCTGTTCGGATACCTGCTGCCCCACGAACTCGGCGGGTCGGGCGGCGACCGGCGGACGTTCGGCCTGCTGCTCGAACAGCTCGGGTACTTCTGTGACGAGATCGAGTACGGGTCGTTGCTGTCCCTGTACGCCGACATCCCCACTGTCGTCGCGGAGGCCGGTCGGCCCGAACTGATCGAGCGCTACGTCCTGCCGATGAGTCAGGGTCGCTGCTTCGGCACGTTCGCCTACACCGAGCGGACCGATCCCTTCGATCTCCATTGCCGCGTGACGCGCACGACCGGCGGGTACGTGCTGGACGGCGAGAAGTGCCTGCAGACCGGAGGGCACCTGGCGCATGTGTTCCTCACCTACGTCCGCAACGAGCAAGACGACCTCCAGGTGTTCCTGGTCGAGCGGACCGATCCGGGCGTGCTCGTCGAACCGGTCGCCACCACGGGATTCCGGGCTGCCGGACTCACCCGGCTGACCCTGCGGCAGGTGACCCTGCCATCCGACCGGCTGCTGGTCCGGGTCGACGGACTGAGCCACGCACAGCGCTTCCTCAACCACCGGCGCCTGTTCGTAGTGTGCCCGATGGTCGGCCGGATGAAGGCACTCATCGAGTCCTGCGCCGCACACCTGTCCGGGGTCGTCCGGTACGGGCGTCCGTTGACCCAGCAGCAGGCCGTACAGGCGAAGCTGGGCCGCATGCTCATCCGCTACGAGGGAGCCCGGGCCCTGCTGCACGACGCGCTGGCGCGCTGGGCCGGCGTCCACAACCCGCTGCACGAGCCGGTCGTGTCGGCGGCCAAGTACACCATCGTGGAGAACGCGATCGCCGTCGCCATGGACGCAGTAGGGCTCGCGGGTTGGCTGGGATACAGCCGCGAGCTGCCGTACGAACGGTACCTGCGCGGTTTCATGGCCGGCATCGCCGGCCAGACAGCCCAGGACGTTCTCGAGCTGCTGCTCGGCGACGAGGTGGTCGCCCGCGCTGAGTTCGCTCAACACATGGAAGGAGCCGTTCGATGAAGGTCGTGCTGTCTGGTGCCTTGCTGCGGTTCGCGGACTATTCGAAGGAGGTGGACATCACCGCACCGACCTTCGCGGACTGCATCGCGCAGCTCACGACGAAATTCCCGCAGTTGAAGCCGGTTCTTCTCGACAGCGATGGCGGCGTGCGGCAGACACACCAACTATTCCTCAACGGTGAGCAGATGACCCGCGACCAGCGTGCCCTCGGTGCGGCACCGGTCTTGGTCGCCGACGGTGACACACTGTTCATCCTCACCGCGGTCGCGGGAGGCTGAGGTGGCGCGCCGTTCCACGTTCGCCGTCCCGACGGATCCGTGCCTGTTCTCCGCGCTGCAGGTGCAGCCGGCCGCCGTCCTGCGCATCGGCATGACGGCCATCGCCTCTTGCCTGAGCGAGCAGCTCGTCGACTGGCGACTCCTCCAGAGTGAGCACCACACCGCCATCGTCATGGTCGGCGCGCGTCTGGAGTACCTGCGGGATTTCGACTTCTTCTCCGCGTCCCGGATCGAGGTCGACGCGGGGCTGGTCGCCCGTCGTGGCGGACGCTTCCTCGAACTGGACTGCAGGCTCAGCGGGCCCGACGGCGTGTTCGCCCGACTGGGCGTCCTGAACCGGCCGGTCCGGATCAGCAGCACCGAGACGCTCGACGCCACTCCGGCCGACCTCGACGAGACGCTGCTGGCCCGCCTGCATCCCGATGAACACGACCCCGCGAAGGTGGCCCGACCGCTGGTGGACCGGCTGGCCGCCCTGGAGAGCACCGGCCAGCTGCTCGACGAGGGCCAGCTCAGCTTCACCGTCTCCCGTGCCGACTGCGAGCATGCCGACCAGTGGATGTTCGTCCGGCTGCCCGAGTGGCTCGCCCTCGGCCGGGAGCGACTGGTGTTCGCCGCCGCCGATCCGCGGGTCAAGGCCGGGTTGCGCGATCCCATGACGCGGATGCTCGCGGAGTACCAGCGACCGATGTTCCTGGGGGACGAGGGATCACTACACACCAAAGCGTACGCCGACGGGACGTCGTTGACCTTCGTCCACGAGGTGCGCGCGATGACACCGGGCGCCGGTGCACAGGGGCTGCCCTGCACGGTCGCGATCGAGGAATTCACCGATGGAGGTTGGGTCTGATGGGTTCTGCCGATCGGCCGGCGCCGGACCAGGCGCGGCTCGAGGCCTTGGCTGCGCGGTTGACAGAGGAGGCGAGCGCCGCGATGAGCGGCGCCGGCGTGGTGATCGGCGACCGGCTCGGACTGTACCGAGCGCTCGCCGCCGACGGGCCGTCCCGGCCGGAGGACCTGGCCAGCAAACTCGACCTGTCCGCTCGCATGGTCCGCGAGTGGTTGCTCAACCAGGCGGCGGGCGGCTACATCTCGTACGAGCCGGCGGACGAACGCTACTTCCTGTCCCCGGAGCAGGAGGCGGTGCTGGCCGACGACGCCAGCCCGTTGTTCCTGGTCGGCGCGTTCCAGTTCGCGGCCGCGCTGGTCAAGTCCGAGGAGCGGATCGGTGAGGCCTACCGGACCGGCCGCGGCATGCGCTGGAGCGAGCACCATCCGGACCTGTTCATCGGGCTCGCGCGGTTCTCCCGACCGATTTGGACGCACCAGCTCTGCGACAAGTTCGTCCCCGCGGTAGCCGGGCTGACCGAACGGCTCGAGGCTGGGGCCGTTGTCGCGGACATCGGCTGCGGTCATGGTCACTCGACCATGCTGCTGGCCGAACGGTTCCCGAATTCGCAGTTCTTCGGGTTCGACAACCACCCCGACTCCATCGAGACGGCGCGGCGCCTTTCCGACGACCGCGGGCTCAGCCAGCGCGTCCGGTTCGAGGTCGCGGAGGCCACCGGCTTCCCGGCCCGGGAGTACGACGTCATCGCGTTCTTCAACTGCATGCACGACGTCGCCTTCCCGGACGAGTGCGCCCGGCACTGCCGCGACACGCTGCGCCCGGACGGGTACGTCTTCATGGTCGAGCCGATCGGCGGTGATCACGTCGAGGAAAACTTCCACCCGGCCGGGCGCTGGATGTCCGGCGCGTCGGCGCTGTGCTGTGTGCCGCATGGCATGGTCGACGGCGGTGCCGCGCTGGGCACGGTGGTCACCGATGCACGCCTCGAGGAGATCATGCTCGGGGCCGGCTTCCGGACCTTCCGCCGCGTCATGACCACCCGCTTCAACCGGGTCATGGAGGCGCGTCTGTGACCACCCGCGCCTGACCGCCTCGGTCAGTACCGGCACCTGTACGACAGCTACCTTCCGGCGCCTTACCAAGAGCAGAACGGCGCGATGAAGGTAAGCCCCTTCCTGCCCCTACGGGCCCGCTACCGGATTTTCGCGTACCGGCTACGGAGGCGCCAGCCGCGCCGGGCGCCGCACGCTGATGGCGCGACCTGTTCGGTCCCTCCATCACCCAGGCCACCCGCTACGCTGCCGTGCTCGACCCGCCTGCTGTGGCCGAGTTCGATCGCACTCGCCGCAGCCGTCTCACCCAGGTCCTCGTCGCCAAGCGTGAAGAGTTTCCGGACGTTGTGCAAACAAGGTGGTGACAAAGGCGGTCGGCACGCGGGAGGGTGATGGTGACGGCATTGGCAGCCGGGCGGATCGAATCCACGGGACGGGTCGAAAAGGCCACGGACGCGGAGATCATCCGCCAGTCCCGGCAGAGTCCGCAGCGGTTCGGCGAGATCTACGACCGGTACGCGTCGGTGCTGTACGGCTACGCGTGCCTGCGGGTCGGGCGAGGGCCCGCAGAGGACGTGGTAGCGGACACGTTCCTGGCCGCGTTCGCGCAGCGGCACAAATACGATCTCGCGCGGACCAGCGCCCGGCCGTGGCTGTTCGGCATCCTCACCAACAAGATCGCCGAACGGAGCCGATCCGAGAAGATCCATTACCGGGCCTACGCACGGGCATGGCAGAACCCGGTCCTGGACGGGATCGCCGACCAGGTCGCTGACCAGGTCACCGCGCAGGCACAGCGGGCACGGCTGGCGGCGGCGCTGAGCCGGCTCAACGCCGCCGACCGGCACGTGCTGCTGCTCGTTGCCTGGGCACAGCTGAGCTACGACGAGGTCGCCCAGGCACTGCGCATACCACCCGGCACCGTCGCCTCCCGCCTGAACCGCTCCCGCCGAAAAGTACGCGCGGCGCTCGACAACGAGGACTGAGTACCGATGAGAGGACGCATGACGATGAATGAGATGGACAGGCTCGCCGATCTGAAGAATGCGCTCTACCCCACCGACGGACCCAGCGACGGGATGCGCACCCGGACGCTGGCCGTCATGGCCGACGGCGCCGCGGCACCGCCGTCGGCGCGGTACCGCTGGGCCCCTCCCGTGCTCGTGGCGGCTGCGCTCGCCGTAGTGGCGGCCAGCGCCATCCTCCTCGGCGGCCGAGGTGCCGCGCCGGACGCCGACGGCGACACGGAGCCGGTAGACGGGTCGGTGGCGGTCCAGCCGGCCGCGTTCACGGTGCGCGTCAACGCCGACGGCAGCGTCACCTTCACCGCGAACGACGTGGTCGACACCGCAGCCGCTACACAGGCGCTCAACGACGCCGGCATCGCGGGCCGGGTCATCAACGACATCACCCCGGGCTGCCCGACCAAGGCCGACGATATCGCGCCCGGCGACCTCTACCCCGACAACACCATCTCCCGCGGGCTCGGCTCCAGCGACACCGTCACCCTGCGCACCTCGGACTATCCCGCGAACGGTGGCCTGCTGGTCGTGCTCACCTCCCGCGGCGAAAGCACGGGCCGGGCGGAAGTGCCGCCAGACCCGGTCTCGGTGGCCATCTTCGCCTTCGACGACGCCAGCAAGATCCCCACCTGTGTCGACTTCGCCGACGCCTGATTCCCCATCGGGGATCGGTTGTCTAGGCGTCTGGTTGCTCGACGGTCCGTGACGGGGACGGCGACAGGCCCTACCCGCGGTCCGCCGATATCGAACCGCGACCGGCAATGGCCGGCGAACGGTACCCATGCACGCGATCCCGTGGTGCCGATGTGACTGCGGACCGGGCACCTCGCTCGTCGGTCATGGACGGTGAGGCTCAGGCGTAGTAGCGGTACAGCGCCTGGGCCACGGCGGCCGGCTTGTCACCGTCGCGTATCTCCACGGTGAGATCGACGGTGAGCTGCACGCCGTCGCGGATCTCCTCGACAGCGGCGACCCGGGCGTGCAGCCGGACTTGGGAGCCGACGTGCACCGGGGCCGGGAAACGTACCCGGTTCAGGCCGTAGTTGACCGCCATTCCGATCCCGCCTATCTGCAGGATCTGCGTCCACAGCGGAATGGCCAGTGCCAGGGTGAGGTAGCCGTGGGCGATGGTGCCGCCGAACGGTCCGCTCCTGGCCCGCTCTACGTCGACATGGATCCATTGGCGGTCATCGGTGGCGTCGGCGAACGTGTTCACCCGGTCTTGGGTGATCGGCAGCCAGTCGCTCGCGCCGAGGTCGGTGGCGGCGAGTTGGCGCAGCTCGTCGAGTCCGTTGGCGACGGTCGGCATGTCGGCTCGCTTCCTGGTTCAGGTGAACTGCGATCGCAGTTGCTTCTTGATGATCTTGCCGGTGGCAGTGCGTGGCATGGAGTCGGTGAAGACGACCGACTTCGGGATCTTGAACTTGGCGATCCGGCCGGTGAGGAACGTGAGCAGCTCGTCGGGCTGCACGGTGACGTCGTGGCGGAGTACGACGACTGCGCGGCCGACCTCGCCCCACGTCTCGTCCGGTACGCCGATCACGCCGCATTCGGCCACGGCCGGATGCTGGTAGAGGGCCTCCTCCACCTCGGCCGGGTAGATGTTCTCCCCGCCCGAGATGATCAGGTCTTTGGTGCGGTCCCGGATGGAGACGAAGCCGTCGTCGTCGGCGACGCCGATGTCGCCGGTGCGCAGCCAGCCGTCGGCCGACAGCACCGCGGTGGTGTCCTCGGGCCGGTGCCAGTAGCCGGCCATGACGTTGGGGCCCCGCACCAGGATCTCGCCCGGCTCGCCCGGCGCGGAGTCTGTCCCGTCTGGCCGCACGAGGCGCACGTCGGTGAAGAACGCCGCGGTGCCTGCCGAGCCGGCCTTGCGTACGCTGTCGTCGCGGCGGAGGAACAGCACGCCGGGCGCGGCCTCGGTCAGCCCGTACCCTTGCATGAACGCGACGCCGCGTTCCTGGTACGGGGTGATGACTGCCTCGGGCACGGGCGCGCCGCCGCAGATGGCCGAGCGCACGGAGGAAAGGTCGGCGGTGGCCCAACCGGGCACCCTGGTCATGGCCAGGAACATCGTGGGTACCCCGAACAGGAACGTGACACGGTGCCGGGCGATGTCCTCGAGGGCCCGCTGGGGGTCGAAAGCCGAGACGAGTACCAGTCGGCCGCCCTTGAGCAGCGTTGGGAGCACGGTTTGGCCCAGCGCCGCCACGTGGAACATCGGGGCGGCGACGAGCGTCACTTCGTCGCTGGTGAGGTCGAGGTCCAGGAGCAGGTTGACGCAGTTCCAGGTGAGGTTGGCGTGGGTGAGCATGGCGCCCTTGGGCCGCCCTGTGGTCCCCGAGGTGTAGAGGATCATGCAGGTCTCGTCGGGGTCGACCGGCTCGTCCAGCGGGCCGGGCGGGGCACCGTCGAGCAGCGCCTCGTACTCTTCGCCCACCGTGACCGCAGTACGCACGACCGTTGCGTCCAGGGTGAACTCGTGCTCTGCGGCGCGGATGAGCACCTCGGCACCGCTGTCGGCGAGGATGTAGGCCAGTTCCGGCGCCGCCAGCCGCCAGTTGAGCGGGAGGAACACCGCGCCGAGCTGGCCGGTGGCGAACATCGTCTCCAGGAAGGCGGGATGGTTGGGTCCCAGGTAGGCGACCCGGTCGCCGTGGCGTACGCCGAGACCGGCCAGCACGTGGGCCAGTCGGGTGGCCCGGTCGTGTAGCTGCCGGTAGGTCCATTCGCGATCGTCGTGGACAACGGCGATCCGGTCCGGCGACATGCGCGCCCGTCTGGCGGTCCACGACCCCACGCCCTGGTTACGCATCACCGGGCTCCCGCAGGCCGAGCAGTCGCGCCGCGTTCTCCTTCAGGATCAGCGGTCGCACCTCCGGCTTGATGTGGAGGGTGTCGGAGTCGGCCAGCCACCGATCGGGCAGCGCCGGGTGCCCGTCGGCGGAGATCTCGGCGTGCACGTGCACGTCGATGGCGACCAGGTCGTCGACGTTCACGGCGCCGGTGCCCGAGGCGGCGGGATGCCGACGGGTTGGCTGTGCGCGGACAACGCCGGCCACGCCTCAGCGACCTGGTCGGCGTCCCAGCCGCCGTCCCGGTACGCCATGGCCACCTCCTCGGGGTGCGACCAGAGGGACAGCCTGTCCCCGCCGACGCCGATGGCCTGCCCGGTCACCCCGTCCGAGTCGGCCGAGGCGAGGAACACCACCAGCCCGGCCGCGTCCTCGGGTACACCGAAACCTTCCCCGGCGCGTAGCCACCGGGGCAACGGCCGGCCTTCAGCCTGCCAGTCGGCGACGTGCGGCGCGAACGCTGGGATCGTCGCGGTCATCGCGGTGGCGGCCACGGGAATGACCGCGTTGACGGTGATGCCGTCGCGGGCGCACTCCATCGACCAGGTCCGCACCATGCCCACGATCGCCGCCTTGGCCGCGGAGTAGTTGGTCTGGCCCACGTTGCCCCGCTGCCCGGCTGGCGACCCGACCGCGACGATCCGCCCGCCGTCGCCCCGCTTCCGCATGCGCTGCACGGCCGCCCGCACGCAGGTGAAGGTACCCCGCAGGTGGACCGAAAGCACGGCGTCGAACTCCTCGTCGGACATCTTCCACAGCATGCGATCGCGGAGGATTCCGGCGTTGGTCACCATGACATCCAGCCGGCCGAACGTGGTCACCGCGCGGTCGACGAGCCGTTCGGCGAACTCCGTCGGGCCGACCGCGCCGGGTTCGGCGACGCCTGCTCCGCCGGCTGCGATGATCTTGTCGATCACCTCGTGCGCGGCGTCGGCGTCCGCGTCGTTGACCACAACCGCGGCACCGGCGGCGGCCAGCGCCTCGGCGTAGGCGCGGCCGAGGCCGCGGCCCGCGCCGGTGACGATGGCCACTCGATCGGTCAGGTTCACGCCTTTCACCGGCCGAGGTTGAACGGACGGGGGTACGGTGCGGGCCGGTAGTCCACGTATGCCGGGGTGGTGGTCGGGTCCAGATGGGCGGCGAGCTGGTTGAGCGCGGCCGGGTCGGTGCCCGACCACCGTCCACTGGAGACTCTGCGCTCCAGCGTGCGCAGCGCGGCGAGCATCTCGCCGGTGGTGAACGTGCAGTGCCCGCCCCGGTGGACGTACGCCTGCCGCAGCAACGGTGAGCGGTGCGCGCCGTCGACCGCGTCTTCGTACGCGTGCTGCACCTGCACCGGTACGAGCGGGTCGCCGGTGGTGTGGATGGTCAGCATCGGGCGGGTCAGCCGTCCGCCGAAGGAGATGTTGCGGATCAGGTAGCCGACGGCGGCCGGGTCGGCGCTGATCCTGGACGCGGCGGCGAGGGTGGTGAGGTCGTCGGCGAGGGAGAGGCCGGCGCGGGCGTACAGCGCCTCGACCTCGGCGCGGATGGACGAGCGGGCCAGCATGCGGCCGTAGTCGACCCGGGTGTTCCAGGACATGTTGCCGCCGGCGTGCTCCTCGGCCTCCTGCCGCCACGACAGGCCGACGAAGATGGTCAGATGCAGCACGCCGAACTGGTTGAGCTGTGCGGTGTCGTGGTCGCCGGGTGCCGGCTCGGGCTGGTTGGCGTCGGTCCACGCGGGAATGTTGTGCAGCGCGGCGGCCAGGGCGATCCGGGCCCGGCCCTGCGGGGTAGCCTGGGCCCCGTCGAGGGCGGCGGTCAGCGCCCCGATGGAGGCGAAGGCGGCGGGCTGGTCCGGCAGGCGTACCAGTGGTGTGGTGGAGCCGGGCGCCAGCAGCGTACGGATGGCGAACAGCGGGTCGAGGGTGTTGTTCCAGTTGGCCACGCCGCCCTGCTGCAGACCGCACATGGACAGCGTGCCGGAGAACCGGTGGCCATGCCGTTCGGCCAGCCCGGTGGTGATCATGCCGCCCAGCGAGGTCCCCCACGCGATGGTGCGGCGGGGTTTGCCGAAGCGATCCCGGAACAGGTCGAGGGTGGCGATCTGGGCGGGTAACGCGCGTTCGAGTACCCAGCCGGTCTCCGGGTACGACGAGCCGATCTGCGCGTAGCCGGCATCGAGCAGCGCGGTGCGGACCGCGTCGCTGGGTGCGTTGCGGGCCGGGTTGGGCACGCCGTCGGGGACGTACCCGTGGCTGTACAGCAACACGGTGCCGTTCCAGTCGGCCGGCACGTCCATGACGTAGGTCGACCCGTCCGGCAGTACTCCCTCCACATGAGACGGTGCGGAGGTGGCCGCGGTGGCCGGGCCGACCAGACCCGTGACCACCGCCAGTGGCACGAGGGCGGCGAGGATGCGGAAGGCTTTCATGACGGGTCCCCCTCTCATGGCTGGTAGGTCTTAGCCGGCTCGGCCTCCACCGGACCGCCGACCGGTGTCAGTCCACCGGGGACACCCGCGTCGACCCGGGAGATGTAGACAGTGCGGGACGGCGGCTGGCCGGCCTTGGTGTAGTCCAGCGTGCCGGCAACCAGCCCGCCGGTGTCCAGCCCGGAGATCTGGTGCAGCGCAGTCAGCACGCCTTGCCGGGTGAGGTCCTTGTTGTCGCAGGCTTTCTGCAGGATGTCCTTGGTAACCCGGGCCTGAACGTAGCCGAACACCGAACCGACCTGGGTGGGCACCGCGTCGGGGTACTCCTTGGCGAACGCCTCCTGTAGTTGCTTGGCCGCCGGTGTGTCCAGGGCGGGCGGCGCGATGCTCGACACGACGTGCAGGTTCTCCTTCAACGCGGTCCCGGCCGGGCTGTTCAGCAGCTGCGGGGTGAAGCCGGGGCCGTTGGCCACGATCGGCACGTTCAGCCCTACCGACTTGGCCACCCCGGCCACCGACGCGGTCTGCGTCGGCCCAGCGGAAACCAGGATCGCCTTCACGCCCGCGGCACGGAAGACGGCCACCTGGGCAGACAGGTCGGTGTCCGGTGGTCGGATCTTCTGCCCGACGATGGTCAGTCCCTTCTGCGTGGCCAGGTACTGGCTGCCCTTCAGCGCGTTCTCCCCGAAGTCGCCCTCGAAGTACACATGCCCGACCTTGTTCCCCGAGGTGATCCCCTTGGTACGCATGAGGAAGTCCAGGCCGGTGATGGCCTCGATGTCGTATGTCGTGCCGAGGAGCTGGAGGCGCTGGTCGTTCAGCACGGACGCCGGCCAGCCGGCAACGCCGACGTACATGTTGTCCTGGTCGATCGTGGGCCGCAATGCGGTCACCACGGGCGAGCCGAGCACCGTCTGCATGCCCAGCACCTCGCTGGACAGCTCGCGATAGACGGAGATTGCCTTCTGCGGGTCGTAGCCATGGTCCTTGACGGTCACCTCCACAGTGCGGCCGCACACGCCGCCGGCAGCGTTCTGCTGCTTCCAGAACAGCTGGGTGCCCTGCACCACGCTCTTGCTCAGCGACGCGAACACGGCGGTCAGGTCGACCAGGCTGCCAAGCTTGATCGCGGTGTCGGTCACGCCGACACCGGTCCTGGTGCCGCCGGCGGTCTGGTCACCGGAGGTTGCCTTGCTACAGCCGGTCAGCGCCAGGCACAGCGCGGCCGCCAGGGCCACGAGTCGTCGGTTCATGGAAACGCTCCTTGATAGGAGGGGACGGGCGGAGGAGCTGGGCGAGGCCGCCTGGCGCGAACAGGAGCACCGCGATGACCGCGGCGCCGTAGAGCAGCCGGGCCGCCTCGGCGGCACCGACGCCGGACTCGCCGGGTTGGGCCAGGAACGGCAGCGCGTCGCTGTAGTGGCTCAGGACCAGAGGCAACGCGGTGACGATCACCGCGCCCGCCGCGCTGCCTGCGATCGATCCCAAACCCCCAATGATGATCATGGCGAGGAAGTCGATGGACATGACGAACCCGAAGCTGTCCGGCACGATCCGGCCGAACGCCAGCGCGAGCAGCATTCCGGCCAGTCCCGCGTAGGCGGAGGACACGGTGAAGGCGGCGGCCTTGTACCGGCGGACGTCGACACCCATGACGGCGGCGGCGACCTCGCTGTCGCGCACACCCACGAGGGCCCGACCCGGCCGCCCCCGCAGGAGGTTGTGTGCATACCAGTACGCGAGCACCACCAGCAGCAGGCCGAGATACCACAACCGTTCCAGCGCCCCGTACGGGACGTGGAACACGATCAGCTCCGGATCGCTCGCGGTGAACGAGAAGCCGAAGAGCTCGAACGGCACGATGTCACGGCCGTTGAAGCCACCGGTCACGGCGGCGGCGTTGTGCAGGATGTGCTGGCCGAGAAAGACGAGCCCGAGCGAGGCCAGGCCGAGGTAGATGCCGCGGAGCCGCCCGGCGATCGGGCTGAACAGCGCGCCCGCCGCACCGGCGAGCGCCACGGCCCCGACCGCGGCCAGCGGTGCGGGCAATCCGGCCCCGGCGATATCACCGTCGCGCGGCCCGGCCAGGAACGCGTAGCCGTACGCCCCCACCGCCACGAAGAACGCGTGTCCGAGGGACAGCTGCCCGGTCACCCCGACCAGCAGGGTCAAGCCGATCGCCGCGATGGCGGCGGCCATCGCGAACAACCCGGTCTGCAGCCAGAAGCCCGCCAACGACAGCGGGGCGGCCAATGCCAGGACCGCAACGGGTATCCACACCGCGAGCCGGGTCCGGTCAGACACGAGTCACCTCCCGGCTGCCGAAGAGCCCAGCCGGACGGGCAAGCAAGACCAGCAGCATCACCACGTACGGGGCTACGCCGCCCAACCCGCGGCCGAGAAACGCCAGCTGGTCCTGATAGCCGGCGGCGAACGTCGCGGTCAGCCCGACCGCCAGCCCGCCGACCAGTGCGCCGGTGGTCGAGTCCAGCCCGCCGATGACCGCGGCGGGTACCGCGGCGCCGAGCGCGGCCTGGCCGACCGTGCCGCTGACACCCGCCGACGGGAACGCGGTGAAGAACAGTCCCGCCAACGCGGCCAACACGCCGGCCAGCAGCCAGGCACTCGCGGCAACCCAGCCCAGCCGGATCCCCATCAGCGACGCGGTCGCCGGGCGCTCCGCCGCCGCCCGCAGCGCCACACCCCAGTCGGTGACCTTCAGCGCGACCAGGAACGCGGCGACTACCGCCACTGCCACGACCGCCGCCACGAGGCGCGTCTGTGCAATATGGACGCCGCTGACGGTCACCACCTCGGCCCCCCACGGGTCGCCCGTGGTCAGCAGGTCGGTGCCGATGCGGCGGGTCAAGTCGGTGGCCAGCACGATGTCCACACCGAGGGTCAGGATCGCCAGCGTGCCCGGGTCCGCCAAGCGCACCCGCCGCAGCAGCACCACGCCGGCAAGAGCGGCCACCGCGGCCGTGACGGCGACCGACAACAATACGGCGCCAGCGAAGCCGAGCGGCTCGTGGTAGCGGCCCACCACGTACGCGCCGAGCAGCAGCAGTGAACCGTACGCGAAGTTCACCACCCTGGTCGCCTTGAACACCACGACGAACCCGAGCGCTATCAGCGCGTCGATGCAGCCCAACGAGAGGCCATTGACGACAAGTTCGACGAACTGGCTCATGGCGCGGCCCCCTCGGCCATGCCGCCGAGGTAGGCGCGGATCACCTCGGGGTCGCGCTGCACCTCGGCCGGGCCGCCGCCAGCGATTCGCCGGCCGAAGTCCAGCACCGTGACCTCGTCCGCAATGCCCATGACGAACGCCATGTCGTGCTCGACCAGCAGGATCGAGATCCCCAGCTCGGTGCGCACCCGGGCCACGGTCGCGGCCAGCCGGGCCGACTCGCCGGCGGTCATCCCCGCCACCGGCTCGTCCAGCAGCAGCAACGTCGGCTCCGCACACAGCGCCCGCGCCAGCTCCACCCGCTTGCGGACGCCGTACGACAGCACGGACACCGGACGGTACAGCAATTCCCCCAGGTCGAGCAGCTCGGCGATCTCGGCCACCCGCCGTTCCTGATCGGCCTGTTCGCGCCGGGCGGCCGGGGTACGCAGCCCGGCCGCGACGAAGCCGGCCCGGCCGAGCCGGTGCCGGCCGAGAAGCAGGTTCTCCGCCACCGTGGCCGACGCCGACAGCGCCAGGTTCTGGAACGTCCGGCCGACCCCCAGCCGGGCTATCCGATGTGGACGAAGCGACGTCAGCTCCACCCCGCCGTACCGAGCACTGCCCGCGGCGGCGCGGTACACGCCGGTCAACAGGTTCAGACACGTGGACTTGCCCGCCCCGTTCGGCCCGATCAGGGCGTGCACCGAACCGGGAGCGACGGTCAGCGACACCTCCGACAGTGCGGCCACGCCGCCGAAGCGCACGCCCAGGCCCTCCACCACCAG
>Ga0209382_10003981_pt1 | contig 20098 bp, 15 predicted proteins | sample SoiMetdeltSBSDD5_FD_187599 | JGI IMG/M metagenome (GOLD analysis project Ga0209382, IMG submission 187599) | Bulk soil microbial communities from a Populus tree surrounding site in Tennessee, USA - Soil MetaG P. deltoides SBSDD5 (SPAdes) (version 2) | ecosystem: Environmental > Terrestrial >... | reverse complement strand
CCACGCCCGGCGGCCCCACGAAGCAGAGGATGGGTCCCTTGATGTCCGGCTTCATCTTGCGCACGGCCAGGTACTCGAGGATGCGCTCCTTGATCTTCTCCAGGTCGTAGTGGTCGTTGTCGAGGACTTCCTTGGCCCGCTTGATGTCGATCTCGGATTCCGTCCGCTTGTTCCAGGGCAGGGCCACCAGCCAGTCGAGGTAGGTGCGGGCCACCGTGTACTCGGCCGCCGCCGGCGACATCTTGGAGAGGCGGTCGAGCTCGCGCATCGCCTCCTTCTTGATGTCCTCGGGCATGCCCGCCGCTTCGACCTTCTCGCGCAGCTCGTTGAACTCGCGCTGCTGGTCGTCGCCTTCGCCCAGCTCCTTCTGGATGGCCTTCATCTGCTCGCGCAGGTAGTACTCGCGCTGGTTCTTCTGCAGCTCCGTCTTCACCTGGCTCTGGATCTTGTTGCCGACCTCCAGGACCTCCAGGTCCTTCACCAGCACCTTGTTCAGGCGCTCCAGGCGCGCGCGCACGTCGAGCGTCTCCAGCATCTCCTGCTTCTGGGGCGTGGTCAGGCTGGGCAGGCTGGCCGCCACGAAGTCGGCCAGGCGGCTCGGCTCCTGGATGTTCGCGGCCAGGGTCTGCAGCTCGTCGGAGAGGGTGGGGGAGAGCTCCACCACGCGCTGGAACAGTCCCTGCGCGCTCTGGGCCAGGGCCTTGACCTCGATCTCCTGCTCCGGCGGGACGACCTCGGTGAGCAGCTCGATGGACGCCTTCAGGAACGGCCGGTACTGATGGACCTGGTGCAGGCGGAAGCGCTGCACGCCCTGGACGACCAGGCGCAGCGAGCCGTCGGGGAACTTGAACATCTTGTGGATGTGGGTGAGCGTGCCCACGCGGAAGAGGTCGCTCTCCACCGGGTCGTCGATGGCGGGGTCGCGCTGGGTGACCACGCCGATGACCTTCCGCTCCTTGACCGCGTCGTGGACGAGGGCCACCGAGCTCTCGCGCGCCACGGCCAGGGGCAGGATGGCGTGCGGGAACAGGATGGTGTCCCGCAGGGGCAGGATGGCCAGGTCGGTGGGCACCTCGGTGAGGTTGATCTCACTTCCGCTCGACTCGAAGTCGGGCGTCCGGTCGTCCTTGTCGCTCATGTTTGCTCTTCGACCCCCCACCCTGTCCCTCCCCACGTAGGGGGAGGGAAGCTCCAAGGAGTCACAGTTCGAACCCGCCGCGCCTGCCCGGACTCCAACGCCAGGCAGGCGCGGCTACGTCGTCCGGGTCAGCCCTCGAGGGCCGGCAGTGCGCGCAGCACCGTCTTGTTCTCCTCGGCCGTGCGTGTCTCTTCCCGCTCCTGGCAGTCGCGGCACAGTACCGCGAAGGGGAGGGCCTTGAGGCGCGCGGCCGCGATCTCCGTCGCGCACTCCGCGCACTCCCCGTAGGTCCCGGCCTCCAGGCGGCGCATGGCCTCGTCGATGCGGCTGAGGGTGTCCGCCTTCATCTGCACGAGCGCGAACTCCATGTCCTTGGCGAAGTCGGTGACGGCCTGCTCCTCGGCGTCCTGGACGTCGAGCCGCTGGTCCGGCATGGCCTCGCGGATCGTGCGCAGCTTGTCGACGATCTCCTGACGGCGCTCCTCCAGCATCTGCTTGAGGCTCTCGAATCGCTGGTTGTGCACGGCCCGATCGGTCATAGCCATGAGTCCCCCTTTATGAATGACTGGCCCCTCACTTGAGCTTCAGGACCAGGAATGAATATCCGCCACCCTGCCGGCGCACGCGCAGACGGGCGACGCCGTCCGGACGCGCGCGGTCGATCTCGCGCTCGAAGTCGGCCACCGACCCCACCGCCCCGCCGTTGACGCTGACGATGACGTCGCCGCGCGCGAGGCCCGCCTCTTCGGCCGCCTCGCCCGCCTCCACCGCCGTCACCACCACCCCCTTGGACGAGCGGGGCAGCTCCAGGCGGTCGGCCATGTCCGGGGTCAGGTTCCGCAGCGTCATCCCGAGCTGGCCGCGGGTGCTGGACTCGTTGTCCGCATCCGACGTCTCCTCGGGGAAGGTGCCCAGGGTGACCGCGATCGTCTGCTCCGCGCCGCCGCGCAGCACGCGCAGGTTCACGGTCGTGCCCGGCGCCTTGGAGGCGATGTAGCTCGACAGCGCGCTGTTGTCCTCGATGGCGCGGCCGTCCACGCCCACGACCACGTCGTCCGCCTTCAGGCCCGCCTTGTCGGCCGGGCTGTCCGCGGTGACGTCGCTGACGAGCGCGCCCTTGTTGTCCTTCATCCGATAGGTGCGCGCCATGTCGTCGGTGAGGGCCTGGATCTGCACGCCCAGCCAGCCGCGTACGACCTTCCCGCGCTGCCGGAGCTGGGGCAGGATGTCCTTGGCCACGTTGATGGGCACCGCGAACCCCACGCCGGCGGACTGGGGAACGCCGCGGGTGATGATCAGCGTGTTGATGCCGATGACCTCGCCGCGGGTGTTCAGCAGCGGGCCGCCCGAGTTGCCGGGATTGATGGCGGCGTCGGTCTGGATCATGTCCACGGAGGTCCCCTGCGTACCCAGGGTCAGGGCGCGCCCCTTGTAGGACACAACTCCCACCGTCACGCTATTCCCGCCGAGGCCGAACGGGTTGCCGACCGCCATCACCCATTCCCCGACTTCGGTCTGGTCCGAATTGCCCAGGGCGAGCACGGTCAGGGATTCCTTGGGCTCGATCTTCAGGATGGCGACGTCCGTGCGCGCGTCCTTGCCGATCAGCTTGGCCACGTAGTCGTGGCGGCCGATGGAGACCGTGATCTCGTCCGCGCCGTCGATGACGTGCCGGTTGGTGAGGATCGTGCCGTCCTTGTCGATGACGATTCCCGAGCCGAGGCTGCGCTGGGTCTGGGCGTCGCTCCCGCCGCCCCCGCCCTGCGGCCCGAAGAAGCGCTCCATGAAGTCGTCGCCGAACAGGTCCTGTAGCCCCTGCTCGGTGCCGCGGGACCGGCGGACGACCTTCTTGGTGCCGATGTTCACCACGCCCGCCGTCTGCCGCCGCGCGATCTCCTTGAACGTGTCGAGCGTGATCGAGCCGCCCGGACCCACGGGAGGCGGAGACGCTCCCGGATCGAGGTTGCGGGCCTCCGCCGCCGCCGGGCCGCTGGATCTGGTTGGTCACCACCGCGCCGAACAGCATGGCCGCCATGGCCACCGAGAAGAACGACGCGATCGTGCGGCTACGGGTGTTCATCGACCTCGAACCTCCGCGTCCCCCGGAAGGGACCGTTGTAGACGGATGAGACAACTTCGGGTTTGCAAGGACCGTACCGCGACGTTTCCGCAGCCGCCGTCCTCAGGCCTTGTAGCCTACGGCAGGAAAGGCCATTCTGCACTAGGACTTACGCAGGAATCACGTCAAAAGTTGTCCCCAGGGCCGAAATGCTGAACGGCCATGGGGATCCAGCGGTTGCCCAAAGTTGGCGGGTGTTCAAGACCGGGGACGGACGGGGTCGAAATGAGGACGGGGGTGCCGTGAGGCACCCCCAGACCCCTTCCGGCCTCAGTAGTCCTCCATGCCTCCACCGGGCGGCATGGCCGGAGCGCTCTTCTTCTCCGGGATCTCGGCCACGACCGCTTCCGTCGTGAGGAGCAGACCCGCGATCGAGGACGCATTCTGGATCGCGAAGCGCACGACCTTCGTGGGGTCGATGACGCCGGCCTCGGTGAGGTTCTCGTAGGTCTCGGTGGCGGCGTTGAAGCCGGTGTCGGCCGAAAGCTCCTTCACCTTGGCCACGACCATGTTGCCCTCCAGGCCCGCGTTGGTGGCGATCCACCGCAGCGGCTCCTCCGCGGCCCGGCGGATGATCTGGATGCCGTTCCGCACGTCGGGGGAGAGGTCCTTGCCCTGGAGAAGGCGATCGAGAGCGGGCAGGGAGCGGAGAAGGGCCACGCCGCCGCCGGGCACGATGCCCTCCTCGACCGCGGCCTTGGTCGCGTGCATGGCGTCCTCGACCCGCGCCTTCTTCTCCTTCATCTCCGTCTCGGTGGCGGAGCCGACCTTGATGACGGCCACGCCACCCACCAGCTTGGCCAGCCGTTCCTGCAGCTTCTCGCGGTCGTAGTCGGACGTCGTCTCGTCGATCTGCGTGCGGATCTGCTTGACCCGGGCCTCGATCGACTTGGCCGCGCCCGCTCCCTCGATGATGGTCGTGTTGTCCTTGTCGATGGTGACCTTCTTGGCCCGCCCCAGGTCCTCGACGCGCACGTTCTCGAGCTTGATGCCGAGGTCCTCCGTGACGGCCTTGCCCCCGGTCAGGATCGCGATGTCCTCGAGCATGGCCTTGCGGCGATCGCCATAGCCCGGGGCCTTGACCGCCGCGACCTTGAGCGTGCCGCGCAGCTTGTTCACGACGAGCGTGGCCAGGGCCTCGCCCTCCACGTCCTCCGCGACGATGAGCAGCGGCGCCCCCTGCTGGGCGATCTTCTCCAGCACGGGGAGGAGGTCCTTCATGCTCGAGATCTTCTTCTCGTAGATCAGGATGTAGGGGTTCTCGAGGGCGACTTCCATCCGTTCCGGATCGGTCACGAAGTAGGGCGAGGAGTAGCCGCGGTCGAAGCGCATGCCCTCCACCACGTCGAGCACGGTGTCGATGGTGCGCGCCTCTTCGACGGTGATGACGCCGTCCTTGCCGACCTTCTCCATCGCTTCCGCGATGATCTTGCCGATCTCCTCGTCGTTGTTCGCGGAGATGGTGCCCACCTGCGCGATCATCTTGCCCTTGACCGGCTTGCTCAGCTTCTTGAGCTCCTCGACCACGGCCGCCACCGCCATGTCGATGCCCTTCTTGAGCTCCATCGGGTTCGCGCCCGCGGTCACGCTCTTGATGCCTTCGCGGTAGATGGCCTGGGCGAGCACGGTCGCGGTGGTGGTCCCGTCGCCGGCCACGTCCGAGGTCTTGCTCGCGACCTCGCGCACCATCCGCGCCCCGAGGTTCTCCATCGGGTCCTTGAGGTCGATCTCCTTCGCCACCGTCACGCCGTCCTTGGTGATGAGGGGAGAGCCGAACTTCTTGTCCAGGACGACGTTCCGGCCCTTGGGCCCGAGCGTCACCTTGACCGCGTCCGCGAGCGCGTTCACGCCCTTGAGGATCGCGCTGCGCGCGTCCTCCCGATAGAAGATGTCTTTTGCCATGTCTCTTTCCGTTCCTCCGATGTCAGCCCAGAATTCCCAGGATCTCGTCTTCCTTGACGATGAGGTACTCGGTGCCGTCGAGCTTGACCTCGGTGCCGGACCACTTGCCCACCAGCACCTTGTCGCCCGCCTTGACCGCCAGCGGCTGGCGCTCGCCGTTCTCGAGCACGCGCCCGGAGCCCACCGCGACCACCTCCGCCTGCTGCGGCTTCTCCTTCGCGGTGTCGGGCACGATGATCCCACCGACCTTCTGCTCCTGCTCCTCGACGCGCTTGACGAGCACGCGGTCGCGGAGCGGCCTCACCTTGGCCATGCCTTGCTTGCCTCCACTGCTCGAGGGGGCGGCGGCGCCGCGTCCGGAAGACGCGGGCGCCGTCGCGGGTTGGGCCGCGCGGGCGGCGGCTTTGGCCGGGGCGGCCTTCTTGCCGCCACCGGCCGGGGACTTGGCGGACTTCTTCGCGGCCTTCACCGGGCCACGTTGATGGAAATCTGCTTGGGCTTGGCCTCTTCCCGCTTGGGGAGGACCAGCTTGAGCATTCCGTCCTTGAAGTCGGCCTTGATCTTGTCCGTGTCCACCACGCTGGGGAGGGTGAAGGACCGCGTGAAGCTGCCGTAGGCGCGCTCCACCCGGTGGTAGCTCTCGCGCTGGACGTCGTCGCTCCACTTCCGCTCGCCGCGGAGGGTGAGGACGTTGTTCTCCACGCGGACGTCCACGTCCTTCGGGTCCACGCCGGGCAGCTCCGCCGTGAGCACGATGTTGCCCTCGTGCTCGTAGATGTCCACGGCCGGGGCCCAGGTCCCGCCGAGCGCCCAGTCGTCGGATGCGCTGCGGCCGCGATACGACTCGTCGAACATCCGGTTCATCCGGTCCTGCAGCGAGAGCAGGTCGCGGAACGGTTCCCAACGAACGACTGCCATGTTTGCCTCCTATTCATTGACCCCCACCCTATCCCTCCCCACGTAGGGGGAGGGGAGTTCCGCGGGGTCACAGTTCAAATCGGCCGGTGGTGGGCTGGGGTGCCAGCCCACCAACTGGCCGCGTTGCTTTACTCCTTGACGGTGTACTCCGCGTCCACGACGTCGTCCGCGGGCTTGCCTCCGGCCTGGCCCGAGGGGCCGCCGGATCCGGCCGGGCCGGAGGGGCCGCCCTCGCCCGGCTGCGCGCCGGAGGCCTTGTACAGGGACTCCGCCACGCGGTGGCTGAGCGTGGTGACACGCTCGACCGCCTTCTTGAGCGCATCGACGTCGTCGCCTTCCATCGCCTTGCGCGCGTCCGCCACCGCCTCCTCGATCTCCTTGGCCTGGCCGGCGTCGATCTTGTCCTTGTTGTCGGCGAGGAGCTTCTCCAGGCTGTAGGCGAGCGAGTCCGCCTGGTTGCGCAGGTCGACCCGCTCGCGGCGCTGCTTGTCCTCCTCGGAGTGCGCCTGGGCCTCCTTGACCATCTTCTCGACCTCGTCCTTGTTGAGGCCGGACGACGAGGTGATGGTGATGTTCTGGGTCTTGCCCGTGGCGCGGTCCTTGGCCGACACGTTCAGGATCCCGTTGGCGTCGATGTCGAAGGTGACCTCGACCTGGGGAACGCCGCGCGGAGCGGGCGGGATGCCGATGAGATGGAACTTGCCGAGCGTCCGGTTGTCCTTCGCCATCTCGCGCTCGCCCTGAAGGACGTGGATCTCGACCGACGGCTGGTTGTCGGCCGCGGTGGAGAAGACCTCCGTCTTCTTGGTGGGAATCGTGGTGTTGCGCTCGATGAGCTTGGTCATCACGCCGCCGAGGGTCTCGACGCCGAGGCTCAGGGGAGTGACGTCCAGGAGCAGCACGTCCTTCACGTCCCCGGACAGGATGCCGGCCTGGATGGCCGCCCCGACCGCGACGACCTCGTCGGGGTTGACGCCCTTGTGGGGCTCCTTGCCGAAGAACTTCTGGACGGTGTCCTGGATCTTCGGCATGCGCGTCATGCCGCCGACGAGCACGACCTCGTCGATCTCCTTGGGCTCCACGCTCGCGTCCTTGAGGGCCTGCTTGACGGGCGGGATCGACTTGTCGATGAGGTCCGCCACCAGCTGCTCCAGCTTGGCCCGCGTCAGCTTCAGGCTGAGGTGCTTGGGGCCGGAGGCGTCCGCGGTGACGAAGGGCAGGTTGATCTCCGTCTCCACCGTGCTGCTCAGCTCGATCTTGGCCTTCTCCGCCGCCTCGCGCAGGCGCTGGATGGCCATCTTGTCCTTGCCGAGGTCGATGCCCTGGTCCTTCTTGAACTCGGTCACGATCCAATCGATGATCCGCTGGTCGAGGTTGTCCCCGCCCAGGTGGGTGTCGCCGTTGGTGGCCTTGACCTCGACCACGCCCTCGCCGACCTCGAGCGCGGAGATGTCGAACGTCCCTCCGCCGAAGTCGTACACGGCGATCGTCTCGTCCTTCTTCTTGTCCAGGCCGTAGGCCAGGGCCGCCGCCGTCGGCTCGTTCACGATGCGCTGCACGTCGAGCCCGGCGATCTTGCCCGCGTCCTTCGTGGCCTGGCGCTGCGAGTCGTTGAAGTAGGCGGGAACGGTGATGACCGCCTTGGTGACCTTCTCACCGAGGTAGTCCTCCGCCGACTGCTTCAGCTTCTGCAGGATCATGGCCGAGATCTCCGGCGGCGAGTAGAGCTTGCCCCGGACCTCGATACGCACGTCGCCGTTGGGCCCCTCCACCACCTTGTAGGGGACCATCTTCACTTCCTCGGCGACCTCGGAGAACTTGCGACCCATGAACCGCTTGATCGAATAGATCGTGTTCTCGGGATTGGTCACGGCCTGGCGCTTTGCGACCTGGCCGACCAGACGCTCGCCCTCCTTCGTGAACGCCACGACGGAAGGAGTCGTGCGGCCACCTTCCGAGTTGGGGATCACGGTCGGCGAATCGCCTTCGAGGACGGCCACGACCGAATTGGTCGTCCCCAGATCGATTCCTACCACCTTGCTCATTGCTCACGCCTCCCCTGGACCGGTTGTCCAGCCAAGAATATAGGGTCAGCCTTAGCGTTTGTCAAGCACCAAATATGAGTGTAATGCACTCAGTATGACCCCTGGGCCATGAGGGGACACTAAATCCCGCCAATGTAATGGCTTGCAAACCAGGGGCCGGGTCCTGCTACAATCCGAGCAGGAGGGGTATCTATTCCCGCTTCGGGACTGCCGGGAGGTCCGGCGGAGCCGCCAGGGAGCACGGCGGGGCCGCTGGATCGCAAGCTCTGCCAGGTGGGCGGCGTCAATCAGAACTACACGTCCGCCGCGGGCACCCTCTACCACATCCAGATCGAGGACCTCGGGCCGGTGCTCGACCGCCCCTCCGGGCGCGAGATCCGCCGGGTGAACGTCATCGTCTACGCCAACTACGGCGAGCCCAACGCCCAGATCGTCCACGGCCGCGACCACGACTACCCGGACATCCGCTCCCACGCCCACAACACCTTCATCAAGTCGCGCATCGCGGACCTCGCGGCCGAGGCGCGGCGGGTCATCGAAGAGGCGGAGCAGAAGCAGGTGATGCGGATCAAGTGCCTGATCCGCGAGTACTACCTCACCAAGAGCGAAGCCGTTAAGAAGGAATTCGAGGAGGCGAACACCGTCTTCCCGTTCCTCTTCTCACGCGCCTTCCTCGAGCTGCGGATGGAGCGGGCGACGGCGCCGGGCGGGACGGCCGGCGGCGCGTCACCGGCGGCGATTCCGGAGCTTGAGATCCCCCCGGTCGAGCAGGCCCGCTCCGCCGCGGACATCGTGAAGGAGCTGGCCGGCCAGATCGTGCAGATCATGGGCGACATCGACGACGGCCTGCAGCGGCTGAAGGCGGCGGGGAAGTCGGACGACATCCTCGTCCAGACCTGCCGCAAGCTCATGGCGCGCGCGGAGGAGACCCTCCAGGACCCCGAAGCGTCGGGCTTCACCGTGCGCCGTCTGGAGATGACCCGCAACAGCCTGAGCACCACCCTGCGCCAGGTGACGAGCCGCCTGAAGGCGAACGTCTAGAGGGCCGGCCGCGGCTTCAGTCCTTCGCGGCCAGCGCCTCCGCGAAGTTGTAGCGGACTTCCGGGGCGAGCTTGGTGATGCGCATCCCCTCGACTCCCTTGATGCGGCAGGAGAGCGCGGCCAGCTCCGGTCCGTCGTCGCGGCAGTAGTGGACCTCGCAGTAGCGGCACTCGCCGTTCCAGCAGTAGCGGCCCCAGGCGATGTCGGAGGCCACGAAGGCGAGCTGCCGCAGCAGGAGGTTGTTCTCCGGGACCTCGAAACGGCGGCCCAGCACCTCGATCGGGATCAGCTTGTCGTAAGGCTCGTAGAGATCGGACACGCGCGCTCGCTGCAATTATAGAATCCAGAGGTCTCCATGGCTGCCGAGCCCGCCGGCCCGCCCGGTTTTACCCCGTATGTCCCGGACGAGGCGAGGCTCCCGGAGCTCAGCATCCGGGCCGTCGTGCTGGGCTCGATCCTGGGCCTCATCTTCGGGGCCTCCTCGGTCTATCTCGCCCTTCGCGTCGGACTCACCGTCTCCGCTTCCGTCCCCATCGCCGTCCTGTCGATCACGATCTTCCGGGCCCTTTCGCACCGCCTGGGGGGCCGGGCCTCGATCCTCGAGAACACGGTCGTACAGACCACGGGGTCGGCGGGGGAATCGATCGCCGGGGGCGTGGCCTTCACGCTGCCCGCTCTCGTCCTTCTCGGCTTCGAGATGGACTGGACGCGCACCCTGCTCCTCTCCCTCTGCGGAGGGATCCTCGGCGTCTTGATGATGATCCCGCTGCGGCGCTACCTGATCGTGAAGGAGCACGGCCGGCTCACCTACCCGGAAGGGACGGCGGCGGCGGAGGTCCTCGTTGCGGGCGAGGAGCGGGGAGCACAGGCCAGGCTCGTCTTCAGCGGGCTCTTCGCCGGTCTCGGCTACAAGGCGCTGGGATTCCTGACCCGCTTCTGGCCGACGACGGCCGAGCTGCCCATCCCGCGCTATCGGGCGGCGCAGGTGGCGGTGGACATGTCGCCGGAGCTGATGGGGGTCGGCTACATCATCGGCTATCGCTCGTCCGCCATCATGGTCGGAGGGGGACTCCTCTCCTGGCTCGTGCTCATCCCCGCCATCGCGCTCTTCGGCGCGGGACGTCCCTCCGCCCTCTATCCGGGAACGGTCCCCATCGACCAGATGCTGCCGGGAGACATCTGGAACCGCTACATCCGGTACATCGGCGCGGGAGCGGTGGCCGCGGGCGGCATCATCAACCTGATGAAGGCCATGCCCACGATCGTCGACAGCTTCCGGGCTTCTTTCCGCGACCTGCGGCTCACCGCGGGTGGGGGAGGGGAGCAGCGCCGGCGGACCGAGAAGGACATCCCGATCTCGATCGTCCTCGTCGGATCGATCGCGCTGGCCGTCTTCATGGCGTTCCTTCCGCAGCTCAAGGCCGTGCCCGGGATCGCGGTGTCCATCCTTTCCGCGGTCGCCATCATGGTCTTCGGGTTCTTCTTCGCCGTCGTCTCCTCCCGCATCACCGGTGAGCTGGGCTCGTCGTCGAACCCGATCAGCGGGATGGCCATCGCGACGCTCATGGGCGTGTGCCTGATCTTCGTGCTGCTGGGCTGGACGGGCCACGCCTTCACGGCGGCGGCCCTCTCGATCGGGACCGTCGTGTGCATTGCCGCGAGCAATGCCGGCACGACCAGCCAGGACCTCAAGACGAGCTTCCTCGTGGGCGGGACGCCGTGGAGACAGCAGGTGGCGCTGATCATCGGCGTGGTGACGAGCGTGGTCGTCATCGGGGGGACGCTGCAGCTCATCAACAAGGCGAACCAGCGGGTGCAGGAGGCGGCCTACACCGTGACCGTCGTCCCGCCTCCCGGCGCGCCGACCGTGCGCGCACCCGACGGCGCGGATTACGACGAGGTACGCGTGGGCGGGGTGGAGGGAATCCCGGACGGGCGGTATCTGGTGACCGAATCGGGCCAGGTCCGCTATCGCGTGCAGGAGGGCATCGGATCCGAGAGCGCGCCGGCGCCGCAAGCGACGCTGATGAGCCTCGTCATCAAGGGCATCCTGAGCCGGCAGCTCCCGTGGGGCCTCGTGCTGCTGGGCGTCTTCACCTCGATCCTGATGGAGGTCATCGGCGTTCCTGCCCTCGCCTTCGCGGTCGGCGTGTACCTCCCCCTCGAGAGCACCACCCCGATCTTCATCGGGGGGCTGGTGCGCAAGATCGTGGATTGGAGGCGAGGGTCGGAGGCGGAGTCCGATGCCGGGCCGGGCGTGCTCTACAGCTCCGGCGTGGTCGCGGGCGGTTCGATCATGGGCTTGCTGACGTCGTTCCTGGGCTGGCCCGACCCGCGCGTCGAGCGGATCGCGGGACTGATCGGCGCGCTGGGCCAGAAGTTCCAGGCCCTGGTCGGCAGCGGGGTCGCCGGGGCCCTCGGCTTCGTGCTGTTCGTGGGCGTGGCCTACCTCGTCTACCGCGCCGCCCTGCGCGAGCCTCCGACTCCGGGGCATCCCGCCGCCGTTCGATGAAAGTCGCCTTCATCGGCTCTCACGGCGTGGGGAAGACCACGCTCTGCTACGACCTCGCGGGCGCGCTCAAGCGGGAGGGCGTGCACGTGGACATGGTCAAGGAGGTCGCGCGGCTGAGCCCTTTGCCCATCAACCGCAAGACCTCCCTCGAAGCCCAGACCTGGATCCTGATGACCCAGGTGGCGGAGGAGATCCGCTCCGCCGCCTATCACGAGGTCGTGGTCTGCGACCGCAGCGCGCTCGACAACTACGCCTACATGGCCCTGGCCTGCGGCCGCCAGAAGCCCTACGAGCGCTTCGTCGCGCACTGGATGAAGACGTACGACCTGTTCTTCAAGGTGCCCATCTCGGGGACGCCGGCCGCCGACGGCATCCGCGACACCGACGAGTTCTTCATGCGCTCGATCGACCAGCTCGTGGACACCCTGCTCCTGGAGATGAAGATCGCGGCGGAGCCGCTGCCTCCGCGCGAGCGCGACCGCTGGAGCGAGGTGGTGCGCTCGGTCGTGCTCAAGCGGCCGGAGCTGTCGCGTCTCTTCTGACGCGCTTGTGACGTCCCTGCTCTTCGGACGCCCCTTGGCGTGGCCGGGCGGGTGAAGTACCCTCCTCCGTCGCGCCACGAGGTTCGGCCATGGGCAGGTCCCGTCCGCTCGCCTTTCTGGGCTCCGGCGCCATGGCCCTGCTCCTGGCCGCCCCCGCCGCCCGCGCCGCCGAGGCCCGACGCTTCGCCGCCCTCGCTCCCGGGCAATTCCAGGTCCAGGCCCAGCGCGTTCCCATCCGTGTCGTCCTCGTCGGCTTCGGCGAAGAGGTCGACACCAGCGCCATCGCGGAGAGCCTCCCCGCGACGTACAAGCCGGTGGTGCGCTACCCCCTCTTCTACGGCCGCACCGGCCGCGACCTCGGCCTCGAGTACCAGTTCCACTACCGCTTCGAGCGGCGCAGCGGCGCGTACGCGAGCCGGCTCTTCGCCTACCTTCGCGGCGCCGGCACCCCGGGCCCGATCACCGCGTTCCAGGAGGCCTACAACGAGCAGGGCAACGGCGTCCCCGGGCAACGCCGGCCGCTCCGCGAGGTGAGGGGGCCGATCCTCTACATCGACGCGGCCCGGGCCGAGAAATGGCTCGTCGACCACGATCCGGAAGCGGCCGATCCCGGGTACACCCTCTACTTCATCAACTGGTACGGCCACCCGGACTTCCAATTCCACGTCTACACGAAGACGGACGAGCCCGATCCGGACACGGGCTACAACTTCGGCGCGGCCCGGGCCACGCGCCAGATGATCTCCTGGGGCGGCACCCACAGCCGGAACTGGTTCTACGACTTCTCGGCCGGTCCGGAGTCGTGGGGCGGAAGCTACAACCTCAACGACGCCGACCTCGACGGGGACGGGAGCGCCGACTACCGCATCCCCCCCGCGTGGGAATACGACGCCGCGGGATACCGGGCCCCCGAGATGCTCAGCCACGACATCGGCCTGGTCGCCCGGTTCGTGGCCATCGACCTCCTCTTCACGACCTCTCCGCTCTACGACCCGCTCGTCTCCGCGCCCGAGCCCGGGGGCCGGAAGGTCGCCCACGTGGCCATGCTGGAGAACGAGCCCGGGGTCAGCGGCCTCGACTGGTTCCAGGGCGCGCTCGCGGAGCGGGCGTGGCGCGCCTTCCAGCCCTACTACCCCTGGAAGGTCGCGGTCACCGACACGGATTCTGCGGACGCGGGCGCGAAGAACGCGCTCGCGATCTTCAGCGGAAACTCGACGGCCGCGGACTGCTGGACCGCCCGCGGCGACACCTTCGCGCAGCTCTTCTGCTACTTCGACGCGAACCTCCGCCGCTACATCCCGGAGTACGGCGCGCGCGACCACGTGGGCGAGGTCTTCTCCTACAGCACGAGCGGCGATTCGCTGGGAAGCCTGTTCGGGCTCCTCGGCTTCGCCGACGACAACTGGGAGGACGGCACCCCGACCTACGAGTTCGTGTTCGGCAGCGCGGCCTACCGCGAGCTGGGATACGGCCTGAGCTCGACCGTCATCCACGAGTTCGGCCATCACCTCGGCCTCTCGCACCCGCACGACGGCTACGATTCCGAATCGGGCGCGGACTACGACGCGGCCGGCCAGACCTACTTCGCGTGGCTGGGCGACGAGAGCGACACCGTGATGCACTACCTGTCCCTGACCACCGGCTTCGGGCGCCACAACCAGGACAACATGTACCGCTGGGAGACCGCCGGCTATCTCAACTGGGCGAACGCCGTGGCCGGCGACCTCCTGGCCAGCCCGGAAGCGCCGCGGGCGACGGCCGCCCTCCTGGCCGCCGACCGCAAGGCGCGGCTGGCCAAGGACGCCTTCGATGCCTGGAGGTATCTCGAGGGCGCGTCCAGCGCGCGCGAGGCCTACGTGACGCTCAAGCAGGCCGCGGACGGCCTCGGCGTCGTCTCGACCGCCCTGGCGGAGTCGCAGCGGCAGGCCGCCCTCGGCATCGGGCCGCGCAAGGACGGATGCCGGCCGCGGTATCCGAAGGAGTAGCCGCGGGCCGTCACTCCTCGCGGATGTCGATCCCGAGCTGCCGGCACTTCTTGTACAGGTGGCTGCGCTCCAGCCCCAGGCTGCGCGCGGCGTTGGTGACATGGCCGCCGTGGGCGCGCAGGCGCTCGCGGATGACGTCCCGCTCGTAGGCGTCGAGGATCTCCCGGAGCGCCCCCTCCGGAGGGAGGGCGCCCATGCGCGCGGGGGGCGCCGCTCCACCCGCCCCGGGCAGGGCGGCGCGCACGTCCGCGGGCCCGATCGGATCGGCATCGGAGAGGATCAGGACCCGCTCCACCACGTTGCGCAGCTCGCGCACGTTCCCCTTCCACGGCTGCTCCTGGAGCAGCGCCAGCGCTTCCGGGGAGAGCTGGCGCGGCCGCCAGTGATGGCGATGCACGGCGGCGGCGGCGAAGTGGGCGGCCAGAGCGGGGATGTCCTGCGGATGCTCGCGCAGGGCGGGAGTGCGCAGGCTCAAGGTGTTGATCCGGTAGTACAGGTCCTCGCGGAAGCGCCCGTCGGCCACCAGCGCGTCGAGGTCGCGGTTGGTCGCGGAGATGACGCGCACGTCCACCTTGATCTCGCCCGTACCGCCCACGCGCGCGATCTCGCCGTCCTGCAGGACGCGGAGGAGCTTGGCCTGCATGGGCGCCGCCATGTCGCCGATCTCGTCCAGGAACAGGGTGCCGCCGTCCGCCTGCTCGAAGCGGCCGCGGCGCTGGGCCACCGCGCCCGAGAAGGCCCCCTTCTCGTGGCCGAACAGCTCGCTCTCCACGAGCTCCGCCGGCACCGCCGCGCAGTTCATCTTGACGAACGGCTGCTCGCGCCGTGGGGAGAGGTCGTGCACGGCCCGCGCCACGAGCTCCTTGCCCGTGCCGTTCTCGCCCAGGATGAGGATGGGCACGTCGGCGGGCGCCGCGCGCTCGACCACGGCGCGCAGGGCCGCCATCTGCCGGCTCTCGCCGATGAGGGCCAGCTCGTCGCGCCAGTACTTCTGCAGCTCCTTGTTCTCGCGCTGCAGCCGGTCCAGGCGCAGCGCGTTGCGGAGGGTGAGGAGGAGCCGCTCCAGCCCGATGGGCTTCTCGACGAAGTCGAGCGCACCCAGGCGCGTCGCCTTCACCGCCGTGTCCAGGGTGGCCTGTCCGCTCATGAGGATCACGGGCACGTCGGGCGAGCGCTCCTTGACCCGGGCCAGGAACTCGAGCCCGTCCATCTCCGGCATCACCACGTCGGAGAGGATCGCGTCCACCGTCTCTTCCTGGAGGCGCTCGAGCCCGCGCGCGGCGGAGCTGGCGGTGAGCGCGGTGTAGCCCTCCAGGGCGAACGCGCGCGAGAGCGAGGCCAGGGTGCCCGCGTCGTCGTCGACGATCAAGATTCGCGGTTTCACGGCTTATTAAGGCAGGGGGGGCACTCACAGATCATCCGCGATGGCTGTTCGCGGCCCCCCCTGCAACCCCCCTCGCCCGTCGCCGCCGCTGCGCGGCGCCGCCGGGCTCTACGTGACATCTGCCACCTTGCTACGTGCCACTTGCCACCTCGCTACGTGACACTGGCCACCTCCATTATCGGCGCCGACGGAAGCACCAGCGTGAATGTCGTGCCCACCCCGGGTGCGGATTCGACCTGGATCCTTCCTCCGTGGTCGGACACGATGCCCTGCACGATCGCGAGGCCGAGGCCCGTCCCGCCCTTCTTCGTCGTGTAGTACGGGGTGAAGAGGCGCGTGCGCTGCTCCTCCGTGAGCCCGGGTCCGGTGTCGGACACTTCGAGGGCCACGCCCTCCCCGACCGCGCGCGTCTTCACCGCCAGCGTGCCGCCGTCGGGCATTGCCTCCAGCGCGTTCGCCACCAGGTTGCCCAAAGCGCGCCCGAGCAGGTCGCGGTCCGCGGGTACGGGCGGCAGGCCCGTGGCGAGAGCGGTCTCGATCTTCACCGTCGCCGCCCGCGCGCGGTAGAGAGCGAGCACGCGCTCCACGAGCTCGCCGAGGTCGGTGGGGGCCAGCCGCGGCGGGGGCATGCGCGCGAACTGGCTGAACTCCTCGACGATGGACCGCAGCGACCGCAGCTCGTCGAGGATGGTGTCGCTGGATTCGCGGAAGAGGGACTGGAAACGCTCGGCATCCTGGGCGCCATCCTGGTCGAGGGCCCGCCGCAGCGTCTCGATGGAGAGCTGGATGGGGAAGATCGGGTTCTTCAGCTCGTGGGCCAGGCGGCGCGCCATCTCGCGCCAGGCCGCCACCCGCTCCGCCTGCACGAGCCGCTCGCGCGAGGTCCGCAGCTCGTGGGTCATGGAGGCGAAGGCGTGCGCGAGCTCGCCCACCTCGTCGGAGGCCTCCACGGCCGTGTGCTCGAGGTCGCCCGCGCCCACCGCGCGTGCGCGGGCCGCCAGCTCCCGCACCGGCCCCGCGATACGGCCGGAGAGGACGAGCGCGGTGGCGAGCGCGGCCAGGAGGGCGAGGACGGCCACACCCAGGGTCAGCCAGCGGACCCCGCCCGTCACGACCGCCAGCAGAGTGTGGGGAACCGCGACCACTTCCCACAGCGAGGCCCCGAGGGGCGCCGCCGCCCACCGGTACGCCGCGCCCGAGATGTCCGCCGTCCCCTCGCCCTTGGCCGGATCGAACGGCGCCGCCTGCGCGAGCGGGGAATCGGGGCGGGCCACCCAGCGTCCGCGCGCGGTGTCCCGGAGCGCGACCTCCGCCCCCATGAGGTCGGACAGCTCGGCCAGCATCTCCGAGTCCAGGGGGAAGCCGCCGCGCACGACGACGGGCACGCCGCCCCACGTGGCCGGTTGCGCGGCCACCACGGCCAGACGCTCCGCGGCGCCGTATTCGTTCGCTACCGTTTCCCAACGGAGATCGGCCGTGCCTTCCACGGCGTGATCGCCCTCGGGCAGCCCGACCCCCGCCGGCCACTGGCGCGAGGAGAGCACGCGTCCCGAGCCGTCCACGATCTCGAGCAGGGGAAGGCCGTGGCTCGCACCCAGCTCCTCCGCGGTCTTGCGCGCCTTCTCCTCCGAAGGCGCCGCCACCCCCAGCTCGTCGCGGACGATCGCGGCCACCGCGCTGTCGGCCTGGCGCTGGAGGCTGCCGACGCGCGCGCGCACGCCGTCGAGGCCCTGACCCAGGCGCTGGCGGGCCGCGCGCTCGAGACGGTCGGAGAGCAGGGCCACGACGAACACGGCGAACAGCAGAAGGGGCGGCACCGCTACCAGCACGAAGGCGGCGAGGAGGCGGCCGCGCAGACCCTGTCCGCGGCGGCTGGGCAGCGTGAGGCGGCTCAAGGCTCGACCCACGCGTTCTCGACGACGAGGGCTCCGGACGCAGTCGCGCGGAGGGCGTGGACCCCGGACCGCGCGCCGAGGGGGAGCGGCACCCGGGCCAGGGGCACGAGCACATGCGCCGCGCGGAGCGTCTCCTCGATGCGCTGCAGCTCGGCGCGGCGGCGGTCGAAATCGCGCACGGAGTCGGCCGCCTCGAGGGCGGATCGGATCTGGGCCGAAGATCCGGCGAGAGCGGCCAGCTCCTCGAGGGCGAGGCCCGCTTCCGCCACTTCCGGATACCAGACGATGAGCCGCGGCCGTCCGGGCGCCGTCGCGGCCGCCGGAACCGCCACCGCTTGCACCTCCAGGCCCAGCGCGGTGAGGTGGGCGACCACCCGCTGGCTCGCGGATTGCGGGACGTCGGAGGCGACCTTGAGCGCGACCCGCCCCGTGACGGCCGCGGGGGCGGCCGCCGCGCGCGCGGGCGGGACGGGCAGCGGCGGCAGCAGCGTGGGGCCGAGCAGGATGTCGGCGGGCTCGCCGCCGGGAAGGAAGTGACGCGCGAGCTGCGCTCGATCCACGGACGCCGCGATGAGCGCGCGAAGGCGGCCGTCCGCGAGCGGAGGCGCGGCCGGATCGAGGAGGAGCAGCAGCAGGCCCGTGGCCGGCGGCAACGGAGGCGCCGCCGGCGTGACGTCCGCGGCCGCGCCTTCGAAGCGGGCGGCGCGTTCCGTGGGCGCCGCGATCAGGCGGACGACGTCGAGGAAGGGCCGGCCGCGCACGTGGCGGCCGAACGCGGTCGCGCTCACCCCACGCGCGGAGGGCGGCGTGGTGGGCACGAACGGTCCCGCGCCGGCTCCGCGTGCGCTGACGACGGCGGCGGCGGGAGAGGCCAGCGGCGCGAGCGGCACTGCCGTCGGCAGGCGGAAGCGGAGGACGAGCCGGCTCTCGTCGACGGCGCTCAGACCGGCGACGGCCTCGCTGCTCCGCCGGCGGTACTCGTCCCCGCCTTCGAGGACGCGCGCCAGATGGGCCGCGGCCACCGAGTCGGTGCGCAGGAACCGCCGGAGTCCGCGCACGGCGTCCGCCGCCCCCACGGGTGCGCCGTCGTGGAACGTGGCCGGGGCGAGCCGCAGCGTCCACTCGCGTCCCTCCGCGGCGCTGGCCCAGGACTGGGCGAGACCTGGCCGCGGCCGTCCCTCGTCGTCGACGCCGAGCAGCGTCTCGTGCACGAGGCCGGCCAGGATGCGGTCGGCCAGGCCACGCGGCAGGGACGGCTCGACGGTGGTCGCCGCCTCCGCCACCGCGATGCGCAGCTCGCCGCCGTAGCGCGGGCCGAGGGCGGACCGTGCGCTCGGCCCCGGGGCGAGGGCCAGCACGGTCATGGTGGCGAGAAGGGCGCGGGCGGCGTTCGCGGTGAGCCTCACTTGCGCTGCGCCATCTCGAAAAGGGCGATCCGGAAGCCGCCGCCTGCGCCTTCGAGGGCCGCCGCGAGCAGGGCGTTCGCGCCGTGACGGCGGCCGGCCAGGGCGCGGACCGCGCCCTCCACGGACAGGCTGGCCGCGGCCGCGTCCGCGTCGCGGAAGAGGAGGATGCGGTCGTGCTCGCTCGGCGCGTCCGGGCTGGCCGCCGCGATCAGCCCGGGCCACAGCCGCGCGAGCGCCGGGCCCGCGCGGCGGTCCGGACCCGACGGATCCGGTGCGCCGACGCGCGCCAGCGCGCCCTCCGCGCCGACCACCCAGCCCTCCTCGGGTTCCATGGCCAGCACCGGGCCGTCGATGCCGCCTCCCGCGACCTCGAGGAGGTTGGTCCCGGGACGGAACCGCACGCCGGCCGGGACGCGCGGCCAGGGCACGGCGTCCGCCTGGTGCGTGGCGGTGAGGCGGTTGCCGTCGAGCGAATAGAGCACCGCACGGGGGGTGCGGCTGGTGAGAGCCCAGCAGGCGGACTCGCTCTCCGCGGCCAGCAGCACGCCACCCGGGAAGCGCACGCCGGCCAGCGGGCCGGGCAGCTCACGTCGCGACTCGAGGCGCAGGGCGAGGCCGTCGCGACGGTACAGGGCCAGCGCGTCGTCGAAGAGGACGAGCAGCCGTTCGTCGCCCAGGAAGGCGAGGGCGACGATCCGGCCCTCGACCTCCGGCGTGATCGCGCGGTCGAGCACGTCCACGCCCTCCGCCCCCGATCCGGCGCGCCCGGGAATGAGGGGCAGGAGGGCGGGATCCCAGGAGGAGGACACGGAGAGGACGTCGACGAGCGCCGCGGACGGCTCTTCGACCACGCGGGCCGACCACACCAGGCGCGTGCCCAGCGCCGCCACCGAAGAGGAGACGGACAGCCGGGGGCCGGAGCTGGTCAGGCGGACACGCCCCTCGAGCCGGGGCCGCACGAGCGCGTCGAGGTCCAGGCCCAGGCTGGTGCCGGTGTGGTCCTCGGGCGGGGAGAACTCCACGGCACGGCCGGCGGAGACGCGGACGATCTCGCCGGCGACGGCGTCGGCCAGCCGGCCCAACGACGAAGCGGGCGTGGCCGCCGCGGCCAGCACGAGGACCGCCGCCAGCGCTCCCACGCGGCAAGGATAGCGTGACTGGCCCCCGCGGCGTGCGCGGGGCCCCGGGGCGCGGTGTATGCTTTTCTACAT
>Ga0209382_10003980_pt1 | contig 20100 bp, 21 predicted proteins | sample SoiMetdeltSBSDD5_FD_187599 | JGI IMG/M metagenome (GOLD analysis project Ga0209382, IMG submission 187599) | Bulk soil microbial communities from a Populus tree surrounding site in Tennessee, USA - Soil MetaG P. deltoides SBSDD5 (SPAdes) (version 2) | ecosystem: Environmental > Terrestrial >... | reverse complement strand
CAAGAGCGGGCGTTCGGGCAACAGCAGGTCGAAATGGTTTGGGCGCCCGCTTTTGCCTAAGAGGGTCGCGTCCTCGCCACCATCGACGAGCTGTGGTGAGATGGTGCGGCGTCGCCAGCGCAGAGAGATCGCAATGAACCTCATCTTTGACGGACACAACGATTGCGTCCAACGTTTGCAGGAATACCGTCCCAACGGCATTGACTTTTTAGCTCGCTCGACCGACGGCCATTTGGACTTGCCGCGTGCGCTGGATGGAGGTCTTGCGGGTGGGCTCTTCGCGATGATGGCTCATCCTGAGCACCCGCCGGTGGACGACCTGACAGTCACGAAAACCGGTTACGAGGTACGTTTGGCCGAGCCGCTGGATGCGGGGTACGCCCGACGCACGATTGCAGAGCAGCTCACTGCCCTTGAGCGTCTGGTGGCACGCGCCGAAGGGAAAATCCGAATAGCAACTGGTGTGGATGAGATCCACGCCAGCACACGCAGTGGATCGCTCGCCGTCGTGCTGCACATGGAAGGCGCGGACGCCATTGATTCCGATTTGCTGGAGCTGGAGGAACTATACCGCTCAGGACTGCGCTCCCTAGGGCCTGTCTGGAGTCGCCCCAATATTTTCGGCCACGGGGTGCCGTTTGCGTGGCCCCGGTCGCCCGATACCGGTCCGGGGCTGACCCCTCTAGGAAGCATGCGTACACGCGATTTGCCCTTCGACAAGGAACCTCACTGACAGGCAGCTCGACGCCATCGGTGACTCTGACGGCATCGTCGGAGTAAACTTCTCTGTGAATGATGTGCGCCCTGATGCCGATCTTAACGCGGACACTCCGCTCCACGTGCTCACACACCACTTTCACTATCTGGCGGATCGGATTGGGATAGACCGCGTGGCCATCGGATCAGATTTCGATGGTGCGACGATCCCCGCGGCTATCAAAGACGCGAGTGGTCTGCCGAACCTGATTGCAGCGTTGCGGGCGAGTGGCTACGACGAAGAGTCCATACGAAAGATTGCCTTCGACAACTGGATGCGGGTCTTTCGGCTCACTTGGCGGCAATGAGCTGCGGCGCAGGTCAGTTTGGGTCAGTTCTGCGCGTACTGCCAACGTTCCCATACGGGGAATGTAACACAGTTACCTGACGAAGATGACGAGCGTGCGCCACGGTACAAGAGTGCCAAAACCGGTCATGGCGCATCGTCGATGTGAAAGCTTGTGGTCGTCGCCTGCCTCGACGAAGGGCTGCACATGATCGGCGGCATCCGGTACCTGAATGGTGCGGCCGACGAGTTCCGATTCTGGAAGAACTACATAACGAGAGACTGTTTCGGTGCCGAAGGGAACTGAAGAACCTCCTCGCGGAGATCGGTTGGACGATCATGAATTGAGGGCACTGCTCACTGAACACAATCGATGGCGTATTCGGGTTGTACCGGGATGAGCATGTCGAGAGGGGTTTCTGTCTGATAGGTCAATCCTGGTCAATCCTGTGGGCGCGAAATCGACGCTCGGTGCGCTGTCCATTCCCGCAATGGCATGTTCAAGTAAGAGCGTACCAAAGCCCCTATGGGTCGGCTGCTGGACCCTTGGGCCTCCTCGCTCTTGCCAAAAGAAACGCAACTTGGTGGTCGACGCGTTGGATTGGATCTCCCACCGTACGGTGACGCTTCCGGCGGTGCGCGATAGTGCCCCGTGCTTTGCGGCATTGGTGGCAAGCTCATGGACGACCAACGCGAAGGATTGCGCAGCACTTGGTTTAAGTAATACAGGCGGACCGTTGATGGATATAGAGCCGGCAAAACTAGCTAGTTGGCCGCGTACTATTTCCTCCAGCATCGCACCTTGCCCTGGTGCGTCCGTCAGCAAACTATGTGCGTTCGACAGGGCATGCAGGCGCGAGAGAAACGCCTCTTGCGCCGGATCATTCGTACCCCTGAATGTGCCGACTGCGATCGATTGAATGACAGCGAGAAGGTTCTTGGTGCGGTGCAGGACTTCTCGCATGAGCATTTGCTGGCGCTCCTCCGCCTGCCTGCTCGCGCTAATATCCTCCCAGGAAATCACGAGGCCGCCGATCTGGCCCTGATTGTCCCACCATGGTCGGATCTCGCGCTTCAACCAGTATGACGAACCGTCCGCCCGTACGAGCCGGTCAGCTGGGAACTGCTCAGTCGCACCAGCAAGGCATCGTTGATGGGATTCCTTCCAAGTCTCCGGGATCTCAGGGAAGACTTCATAATGACTTCGCCCGATGATGCTTCCCGTCAGACCAAAATCCTTCATCCAGCGGTCGCTAACAGCAAGATAGCGCATATCCCGGTCGAGCATGACCAATGCCGCGGGTGCTTGTTCTATGAAGAGGCGCAACCGCTCTTCACTGGCCCGCAGATCCTGCAGCATGGTTTGTGTCTCGTATTGCCGCCGCCGCGCCCGCAATCCTGATTTTACGGCGCTCATGAGCGACACGCTCGAGAGCGGCCGCTCCAGAAGCGCGACATTTCCAAGCGATTCGAGAAGGCTGATGCGGTGAACATCCTCCCTCGGGTAGAATTGTCGGCTGGTCACGACCACAAAAGGAAAGTCTGACCACAGGTCCTGCTCTGCGACCCATTTAGTCAAATTGGCGAGATCATTGCGAAACGCCTCCTCGGCAATCACAGCAACTCCAGCACCTTCTTCGAGCTTGCTGATCATTTCCATAACGTCAGCGCAAACAATGCCAACAAGGCCGGCTGCGCGGAGCTGCTCGATGACAGCTGGCGCGTCCCGTCCCGTCGGTGCGAGGACCAGCACCCGTGAGCGAATGTCAGGCGTCTGCACCATTGTCGGTGTTGCTCATCAGGGGCCTTGCTTCACCAACGTAGGTTGGCGTCCCCGTAAATATGCCGCGGAATTTCTTGAGCGGCGGGCCCACGTGAAGGCCGCCTTGCGCGAATTGGAATTCGCGGATGGCATATTCGTGTGCGCCGCTGCGCTTCTTCACTACCGACAATGCGCGCCGCACTGCCCCTTCGGCCTCGAAGTAGCGAAGCATGACGACCGTATCGCTCAGATAGCTAACGTCCAACGGCGACTGCATCGGCCCCAGCAACCCATGTTGCGCAAGGACAAGTATCGTGACGACGCCGAGCTGATTAAGATAGCTTAGAAGCTCGTGAATCTGAAGGATCAGGAATTTTTCGTTGGGCATGGCGTTCAGATAGCCGTTGAGGCTGTCGATTACGACCACGCGCGCTTTCCGCTTTTCGACAGCCTTGCGAACAATCGCGACGAACTCGCCCGGCGACATTTCAGCTGGGTCAATCTGCTGAATGACGAGGCGGCCAGCTGTGAAATGAGTGCGAAGGTCGATGGCCAGACTATCCGCGCGGGCAAAGATGGTTCCCAATCCTTCGTCGAATGCAAAGAGAACAGCATCTTCCCCGCGTTTGGCTGCGGCAACTGCATATGTCAGAGCCACCGTCGACTTACCAACCCCCGCTCCACCAATGAGTAAGGCGCTCGTTCCGCGATGCAGACCCCCGCCCAGGAGCGCATCGAGGCCTTCGGACCCACTGGAGATGGGCTCCCCGTGAAATTCCTTATGGTGCTCGGCGGCGACCAGGCGTGGGAAGATGGAGAGGCCGCCGTGTTCGATTATAAAATCATGGTAGCCCCCGCGGAAGGCGATGCCGCGCATTTTCGCGATGCGGAGTCGCCGTCTCTCGGCTCCATAGTCCAGCGCCAGCTGTTCGAGAGAGATAACGCCGTGAGCTATGGAATGAAGCTGAAGGTCCTCCGCGTGCGAGGATAGATCGTCGAGCAGAAGGACCGTGCATTTGCGGCCGCCAAAGAAGTGCTTGAGAGCGAGGATTTGCCGGCGGTAGCGCAGCGAATTCTGCGCCAGCAGACGCATTTCCGACAGACTGTCGAACACCACGCGCACCGGTTCATTTTGGCGAACCTGCTCGAAGATCAACTTGGTGGTTTCGCCGAGTTCCATCTCCGAGGGGTGGAACAGGGTCACTTCGTGGTCAGGGCCGTGGCTGGCTTCAGGCGGCACCAACTGGAAGATGGGAACGCCGAGCAGGGACCAGCCGTGTCGCGTAGCCACAAGGCGAAGCTCAGACTCGCTTTCCGAGAGCGTGATGTAGAGGACCTTTTCACCCCGCTTCATGCCGTCGAGGAGGAACTGAAGCGCAAGTGTGGTCTTGCCCGATCCAGGCATGCCTTCGACGAGGTAAAGTCGGTTTGCGTCGAAGCCTCCGCCCAGAATGTCGTCCAATCCCGACATGCCTGTCGAGACCCTGTCTTGTTCCGTTTCTTGAGAGGCCATGCGTTTCCTACCACGCGGGCAACCGCCACCTGCCTAACCTTGAGCACAACAGCCTGCTCAGTCTGTTGTTCCCGCTGCTAGAGGGGCAAAAAGCGTGAGGCTCGCCGCCTGTACGGTCGGCAAATCGTCGTTGTTGCTCGTCAGGGCCATCACTCTCCGAGGTCGAGACCCGGATTTAGAACCACCACACTCGCGGGCTAGTGTGGGTGGCTCGCGCCAACAATCCACCGCGGCGCAGGCACGAGTTTTGCACGAATGCCCGATAGCTGCCGAACTTGGGCAACGTCGCGGACGGGGAATGTGTGGATCTGACGTGGGCGCGCTGTCCAGGCTGATCCGGGCGAAGAGGCGGCAAGGAGGAGCAGCGCCCGAGCTAGCTCGGGCACCACACCGTGGGTGATGGTATTTCAGTGCATCACACGACCGAAATCCTGCGCGGCTTGGCTTCTTCGGCCTTCGGCAGCAATAGCGTAAGTACGCCATCCTGCATCTGTGCGCTGATCCGATCTTGGTCAATCTTGCTCGACAGCGAGAAGCTGCGCCGGTAGTGGCCGATGTTGTACTCGGTGTAGACCGGCTGCATGCCTTCGTACTTAGAAAAATCGAGACGGCCTTCGACCGTGAGAATGCCGTCTTCAACGTTCACGTCTAGGTTCTTCTTGTCGACACCGGCCATTTCCATGACAATTGTCAGCGCATCGGCGCTTTCGAAGATGTCCGTTGCGGGCAGGAAGGCGCGGGTCGGAACGGTCGACTCCTGCTTTTTCTCGACTTCGCGCTTTTCTTGAACCTGTAGCTCCTGCGATGACATGGCTTCCTCCACCACTCGTGGTGTTGTTGATCAGTTGATGGAAATCGAGCGCGGTTTGTCGCTGTCTGCGCGCGGGATGAAAAGGGCGAGAACACCATCGCGGTATTCGGCCTTGATCCCGTCGGCATTGATTTGCATGGGCACGGTCAACGTGCGGTCGAACCTGCCCGAGAGGCGTTCCCGCCGATGTACGCTGACGTTTTCCGGGTACCCGACGGTCTTCTTGCCGGAAATGCGGATGCTGTTGTCCTTGGCCTGGATGTCGAGGTCACCCTTGCTAACCCCTGGCACTTCAAGGATTGCGACCAGGCTGTCGCCCTGCTGAAAAACATTGATAGTCGGGAATGCCCCCGTTCCCGTAGTTCCGCCGCGCAACCAGTCGCTCTCCAGGCGCGCTTCGAGCGCCCGCTGGAAGTTAAACAGCGCATCAAGCGCGTCGTAGCGTCCAACCATGACACACCTCCTCTGTGACTGCTGATAGCGGCACCCAGGGAAGAGGACCAGTGGTTGCTCGAGATTTCGCTGGTTGCGACACGCCGGCTACCAGGCCGTCAACGACAATGCGGTCATGCAGAGGGCGAGACAGCATCTTCGACCTCTTCGGTGCCCATATTGAAGCAGGCCTTCGACAAAGCTCCCGCTTCGGCCAGCGATTTAGGTAGCGTTTTGGCACTGTCAAGACGCGAGTGCCAAGGAATTTTTATTGAGGTGGCATGCTAGCGGCGCGCGGCGCCGATCGGCGAATGCGGGTCATGAGCACGCATGCAGTCTCGGTTCCGGGGACGGTGCAAGTTACACTGTAACCAGACAGAATTGCTGCGGTATCGTCCACGCTCAGGCTGCTGGACTTCGCCCAGCGGCATGCTGGCCGTGCGCCGCGCGTCCACCGCGGATGGGCCGGCGGCGCATCCTTACGTACGCGGGCCGCTGGGGGCAGCCAGGAGCCCCCGTGGCGCAATCGTCTGCCCCTGGAGCGTGCCCGCAAGCCGCCCGTTGAGCAGCGTGGCATCCTCGCAGACTGACAGGCTGGTGACTGTTGACTCCCAGCGTTCCTCCGCCGGTGCTGGCACATGAGCGCATAAGAGCAGGCGCGCGGAGACGGCACGGGAGTTCCTGCACGTCGGCCATGAACCACCTGCCAGACGCACGTATGGACGGCCGACGGCGACGCGATTGTCGCACGATGCAGCGTCACGCTGCCTTGCTGCCCCTCTGGCAGACGGTGGCAGGGCAGGCTGGCAGGCTGCGGTCGCGGGGCGATGCTCAAATATGGTGTGTGAACCTCACTGTAATGCGGAGGTGGAGCGAACAACCGCTCTCCTCGCGCAGTTTACCAAGACTTTCGCGTGGCGAGCCGGGTGCTCGCTCACGCGGCCCGACAACCATGCCCGGCAGAATATCTGCGCCGGCCCGATGATCTGAGCGATCAGCATGGTTGGCGGCAAAGCGTACAGTGTTCCGTCTTCTACTCTGGGCTCGATCCAGCGGTGCATCGATTTTTTAAACGAAGCGTTCGCCGCCCGTTGCTGGTCACGCACCGGCTCGAGCCACTCCGACCGCGACTGCTCGAACAGGAAGCGCGCCTGAGCGCGATGATCCGTCACCCATCGAAGATGTGCTTTGACGAGATTTGCCACGCCCTCGGCTGCGCTCGTCCGCTCAGAGACGCTGCGGGCCATTGCGTCGTGATAGGATTGAAGCGCATCGAGGTAGAGCGCTGCGGCTAGTGCCTCCTTCGACTTGAAAAAGTGAAAGAAACTGCCATTTGACACCCCCGCGATAGCGCGGATGGTGGCGACGGTAGCCCTTTCGTAGCCCGTCCGCTCGAACGCCTTCAGCCCCGCCTCCAACAGGTCCTTGCGTGTCGCGTGAAAGGTCTCTTCCCGATCCATTGCCGCGCGGGCTGCTCCGCCACTAGCTCGTCTTTCACATAGCACATTTGGGGTTGCTAGAGCTAGACCTATACTCTAGAGTAACGCTCTATAACGATGAAGTGCAATGGAAGCAGGGGGAGGAGTGCTTTGACCGCGAAACATGCATTCAAGCTGGCCGCCATCCAGGCCGCGCCAATCTTCTTCGACCGGGAGGCTTCTACCGAGAAAGCCTGTCGCTTGATCAAGGAAGCCGGGGCAATCGGGGCAACGATAGCCGCCTTTGGCGAGACCTGGCTACCTGGCTATCCGTTCTTCATCTATGCTCAGACACAGCCGCTGACATTCAAGGCGTTGGCTGAATATATCGCAAACGCAGTCGAGATTCCAAGCCCAACGACCGAGAAGCTCTGTGCAGCTGCTAAATCTGCCGGCGTCGATGTGGTCATCGGGATCGTCGAGCGTGATCGTGCAACACAGGGTACGGTCTATTGCACGCTGCTGTTCATCGGTCTCGATGGTTCGATACTCGGCCGGCATCGGAAGATCAAACCGACCTTCGTCGAAAGGGCCGCCTGGGGCGAAGGTGACGCGCAGGGTCTGCGTGTCCACGAAGACCGTATGGCCGTATCAGCGGGCTAAATTGCTGGGAACACAATCTCATGCTGCCCGGGTATGCGCTCGCTGCCCAGGGCACACAAATTCATGTCGCGGCGTGGCCTGGACGCGAACCGTCGTCAGCACCACCCGCTCCTGTGACGCTGTGGGCGCGTCAGCTCCTGCTATCTCGCGCGTTTGCTTCACAAGCGGCTTGCTATGTGATCGCGGTCGGTGGCGTGCGACGCGTCGCCGATACGCCAGAGCGCTATCGTGAACTCTCCGGTTTCGGAGAGACCGGCGACAGCTACATAATCGATCCCAGAGGTGAGGTTATTGCCGGCCCTGCGTCGGGTGAGACAATCCTCGTCGCTGAGGGCTCAATGGAGGCGGTGCTCGCGGCAAAGGCTGTAGCCGATATTGCCGGTCACTATTCGCGGCCCGATATTCTAAGGCTGCTCATTGATCGACGACCACTCGCCCGCATCGCAGACGTGGAGCTCGACGGAACTCCGATAGCTGTTTAAGTGCGGCCAGCTACTGCAAGGCGTCGTGAGCACGCAAGCGGTCTGGGTTCCAGAAGACGGTGCAAGTTACACTGTGACCAGACGGAATTGATCGGTAATGATCCACTGGTTTGCTGGACTTGGCCCAGCGGCATGTTGGCCGTGCGCCGCGTGCCACACCGACGTCGCGCTGTTCATCTTCCGCGAGGAGTACTACCTGAAGAACAAGGAGCCGCGCCTCGGCTCAGAAGAGAGCCGCCGGGCGCGGTGCGGTCAGCTGCGCGAGCGAGATGCCGCCGGTCTCGTCGATGTAGAGGGGGATCGTCTCCATCTCGCGCGCCATTTGCGCGATGCGGTCGAAGTCCGACGGATCGACCTCGCCGCGAAGGATGCGGTAGGAGGGTAGTTCGGTCTGCTCGGAGATGATGCGGGTCGCGTGCTGCTCGGCCGACATTTCCAGAGAGAAGAAGCCGACCGATGGCGCCGTCGATGGTCTTCGTGCGGCCGTCGGGGCTCAAATCGCCCGCCCGGGCGTTTGCGACATCCGGGCATCGTGCCGCAACGCGCTTTCCCAGAGCAGCGTTTGCTTGCGGTAATTTCTGCGGCAATGCGCGAATCCACTCCGTAGCGTTTCCAGTTCACTCCGGCACTCCGGCTTTGCACATCGCGTCGAAAAAGAGTTTGTTATCCTTCGCGCGTTTGAACGGCATCAGGGGACGCAGCGTTCCGGAAATCGTGTAGTTGGGCTGAAGTTGCAGGATCTCTCGTACCTCTGCGCGCGCTTCCTCGATCTGCCCCAATTGCACATAGGTCACAGCGAGCCAGGCGCGCGCCGGCCGGAATTTCGGCGCGCGGCGGACGCTTTCGAGCACGAGCGGCAGCGCCTCCGCGTAACGCTTCAGCATGCAGTGGGCAAGTCCCAGAACCAGCGATGCTGGAGGCGGGTAGAATGGATCGCGCCGGATGTAATCCTCGACGGCTTTGATGGCGCGCTCCGGGTGCCCGGCGTAGACGAGGGCATAGGCGAACCTCCAGTTCACATCATTTGGATTGAGCGCAACCGCCTTTTCAAACGCGGCGATGGATTCCTCGTACTCACGTCGCCAAATGAGCACATGGCCGAGGTTGCTGTGCACCATCGGCGAGTTCGGATCGAGCTGCACGGCTCTGAGCGCGAACTGGAGCGCCCTATCGAGAACGGCGCGATTGACCAAGTCGCCATCGAGCGGATTGATGAAGGCCGACACGTAGGTCTCGGCCATCAGTGCGCAGCACAGACCGTAGCCTGGGTCGATGGCCAGCGCTTGATCGAGAAGACGCCGCGTCTCGTAAAGACGGTCGACCGAGAAGGACGACAGGAAATTTGCATAGGTCGCGGCTGCCTGCAGATAGTAGTCGTAAGCTTGCAGGCTTCCGGGCGGCTTGGTGCGCGTGCGTTCGACTTCGGCCTTGCGGACACGCGCGGCGAGAATCGTCACGATCGTACGGACGACGTCGTCCTCGACGGCGAAGACATCTTCCACTTCACGATCGTAACGCTCGGCCCAAAGGTGGGCGCCCGTGGCCGTGTCTACGAGTTCCGCCGTGATGCGGACGCGGCTGCGGGAACGGCGGATGCTGCCTCCGAGCGCGTACCGGACGCCGAGCTCGCGGCCGACTTGCCGCATGTCGGGAAACCTGTCGCGGAACTGAAAGCTCGAGTTACTCGCGATCACCAGCAGTTCGGAGAAACGCGAAAGCTCGGTGATGACGTCGTGCGTGACGCCGTCGCTGAAATAGCTCTGGTTTGGGTCGGCGCTCAGGTTTGCAAACGGCAGCACGGCAATCGACGGCTTGTCGGGCAGGACGGGCGCATCCGCAGCGGTTGTCGCGCGGCTTGATTGCTCCCGAGTAGTGTCCGTGGCCGCCGGCGGCAGGGATGGAGCCACGGTTTGAGCCGAATCACAGATGTCGACCGGACCGACAAATTGGTAGCCACGCCGCGGCAGGGTGCGCAGAAGCTGATGCCTGTCGTCGCCCAGGGTGCGGCGGATCTCCTTGATGCATTGGGCGATGCTGTCGTCCGTCACAATGACGTCAGGCCATATTGCCTCCATAATCTCGTCGCGCCCAACGACGCGCCCAGCGTTCTGGACGAAATATTCCAGCAACGTGAAGGTTTTAGCGCGGAGCTGCCGCTCGACCCCTTGCTCCATTAGGACCCCGCGGCCGAGGTCCAGGACAAAGCGGTCGAAGCGGTAGACCGCCCCAGACGCGGCAGGCATGCAAGCTCCATGGGTGGCTTGATTTCATGGAAAATTCAGACGGATTTCAGCGCAGTGTCAAGACTTGAGGGGCGCTCGTGCGGTTTGCTCTGCGGCGTCGGTGCCCTTGTCAGCGCGGGTGTTCGCGCGGGGTTCGCAGGAGGAGAACAAGCTCATGGCAATGCGCCGCTGTTTCGACCATCGCAGCTCCATGCTCCGGTCTTTTTCACCCACAGAGCGCACCACATATGCGAAGTGGAGGCGCGGGCTAGCGGCTTTCTACGCATCGCTCGCGCTTCTGACCGTGATCAGCGTCGCCTATTTCCACTACCGCGGCGATGGCACCCAAAACCAAACCGTGAACCTACGCCCGCTGCAAATCAATTGAGGCGCAGCGGCGGCAGTGACGGAAGTAACCAATCATTGCGTGTGCCGACACAGGTACCCGGAGATGATACCATGAACACCTGGGACGCGATCGGTTACGTGGCCTCAGCGTTGGTGCTCACAGCCTTTGGCATGAGAAGCATAATTCCGCTGCGCGTGGTCGCGATGTGCAGCAATGTGGTGTTCATCATCTACGGACTCGGGTTTGACCTGACCCCTATTTGGTCCTTACACGCTGCATTACTTCCAATGAATGCATGGCGTCTGGTCCAGGCGCTTGAGGTGGAAAGGAACCTTCAGGCGCTTCGTCAGACACGTGACGTGATGACAAACCGCCTGCGAGCGTGCTTGAGCAGTTAGGCTGCTCGAACTATTCAGCGCCTATCCACCCGCGCCAACTGGCCGCCACCGCGCGCATAACCCCGCCGGAAACGCCTGCCGCTTACGCGGAAGCTGTGGTTGGCACATTCTGCTCGCTGCCTCCGTGAGAGGCATGAAGTCCTGCCGGCAGGCATACGCAGTGTCGCAAGAATCGTCGACAGGGGTTTCCCCGGTATGCGCTCAAGCTCGTGCGATGGATCACGTAATCGCGCCGGCGTGAGCTTCAGCGGGAGCCTCAACTTGCGCAAGCAGCGATGTGTGCGGAGACTTGGTTGCAATGCGTTGGCAATGTCCGAGCCGGGTCAAAAGCACGAGTGGCGGGAACACGCTGACCGCGTCAGCAGCACCTCAGAAACCGGACGATCGGGTGCGCCGCAGCGAACTCACACTCTGTGCCAGAACCAGACTCAAGGACCGAGGTTGGTTTGTGCATAGGTCGGCTGGGCGGTCAGGAAGCGGTCAGCCGTCGAGTGCTTCGCGGAGTGCGCAACCCAGCTGTTCCCGCGTATAGGGCTTCCCAAGCACTTTGATCTTTCGAGCGGCCTCACTCACCGCGAGCGGCACATCGCTGTATCCGGAGGTCAGCAACACCTTGACCTCAGGTTTCATCGATCGAACCCACTCCGCCACATCGTATCCTGTCATGCTGCCAGGCATAACGATGTCACTGAACACAAGAACAATGGGATCTCCGGACTTGAGCAACGTGATCGCCTCGGGTCCTGTCTTCGCTCGGAGAACTGCGTAGCCTAGAGATTCAAGGCGGTTCGCGGTCCCCTCCCGAACCTTATTGTTGTCCTCAACTAGCAGGATGAGCTCGCCATCCCCCAAGGGAGCCTCCTTGGGAGTGGGTGCCGCACGGCTCACAATCGGCCCGGGTTCGGCCTTGGGGAAATACAGATGGACGGATGTGCCCTCGCCCTCGGTGGTATCAATCGCGACGAAGCCACCTGACTGTCGGACGGTGCTATGGATTGTAGCGAGGCCCAGCCCCGTGCCCTTGCCGGGATCCTTGGTCGTGAAGAACGGCTCCATTGCATGCTTGAGTACCTCCGGGCCCATGCCATGCCCCTTGTCGCTGACGGTGAGCATCACATATTCGCCGGGCTTGGCGTTCGCGATGCGGCCGGCCACGTCGGCATCGAGCGACACGAGGCGGGTTTCAATCGTGAGCATGCCGCCGCCGGGCATGGCGTCGCGCGCATTGATCGCAAGGTTGAGGATCGCATTGTCGACATCGCCGGGATTGGCGGAGGTTTGGCACGGGTCGGGCGACAACCGCAACGAGACGGTGACCTGCTCGCCGAGCGATCGCCTCAGCAGCTCAACCGTGCCCGTAACGCGATCATTGAGATCCAGTCGCTCAAGCCCGACTTCGCGCCGGCTCGAAAGGAGGAGCAGCCTGCGGGTGAGGTTGGCACCCATTTGGATCGCATCCATCGCGTCTTGGATCACATTGCGGGTCTTCTCGTCGGCGCCGCGAAGCGTGACCGCATCCAAGTTGGAGGAGATAGCCGCCAGCACATTGTTGAAGTCGTGCGCAATGCCGCCAGCAAGCTGGCCGATTGCTTCCATGCGCTGCGATTGCGCCAGCGCCGCCTGTGCCTCCTCGCGCAGCGCCATTTCACGCTCAAGATTGGAGAGGGCTGACATCAACGCCTGGTTCGAGTTTATCCGCTCAACCGTCGCACGGTGGAGCGTGTCCTGCAGGTCCAAGATCTCCGGCGGTCCGATCACAAGCGGCTTGCCAGGTTCCGCGGAGACGTCGGCAAACGCCAAGCGCAGCTCATTGATTGGCCGGGTGATCTGTCGGGCCAGACTCCAGGCGAGCAGAAGGCTCGCGCCAGACAGGCCTGCGCCCAGCAAGACCGCCCAGCGCACCGTGATCCAAGCTGCCTCACGCAGTTCCGATTTCTTGACTGCGAGGCCCACCCTCCAGTTACTTTTCGATGGGTGGACATTGGCGACAATGAGCGGATCACCCTCAAGGGAGGGGAACTCGAACAATCCCGTCTGATCCTTGATCGCGCGCCACCCTTGAGAGGCGAGTTGGCCGACCTCGGTGCTTCCCTGTGGAACGCGTGCGATGAAGCGACCCTGGCCATCCATGATGCCGGCACGCCAGTTTCTCGGAATGTCCTGGGCACTGAGGAGGCGCAAGAATTCTCGATGCCTCATGACGATAGCGAGGCTGCGAAAGGGTTGGCCGTCCTTGAAGATGGGAACCTCGATATTGGCAAGCAAATCCTGCGTGAGCGAACCTCTAAAGAGGTCGGTGATCACTATCGAATGTGTTGAGAATGCGCGGTCCATCGCGGCGATCGCGATCGGATTGCGGCGTGGCAGGACCTGCCCCGACTTGGCGATAGTGTTCACCAGCTGCTGGCCATCTAACTCAGAGACCAGAACCCAGGTATCTACTCCGGCTGGAATCGCCCTGCGCGCCTCAGCCTCGAACGCTTTGAGGTTGTCGTCGAGCAACGCCGGTGAGCGAGACAGCGCTTCCGCGAGCGCTATGTACCGGCCGAACTCCGCATCGACGCCGGCCGCGATCGACCGGGCGGCATAAAGAAGGCTTATGCGCTGCACCTCATTGGCCCGGTTAACGAGGTTCCAGATCACCCCGACGATGATAAGATTGAGCGGCAGCGCCAAACCGACCACGAGCAGGATCAGACGCGCGGAGATGCTTAAATGGTTGAGAGCAGCCTTGAACTGCAGACCCGCGAGGGATTTCGCCGATCGAGCGTAGAGCTGGCGCAGTACTGAGTTCGCACGGGAATGCTGAGACGCAGGTGCTAGCAAGAAATGCCCCTCACTTTGTACCCCAACAGGCGCCCCCTTGCCACGTAAGCCGAACGAATGACATACAGACAAACCCCGAAATCGTTCCGTGGTTTGCTGAGCCACTTACTGCGTTGCCTGGCTTTCGTTTGATCTAGATCAGAATTTCCGCCAAAGATCTAAGACGGGGCCGTCTAGACGTGAGGGTCATAGCCTGCAGCTTTGCAACGGCGCTTTCGGAGCGTTCGTCAGCTCGGGGTCAAGGAACGAACCCGCTCACGCGGGAGAGCGCTGCGCGCAAGACTAGCGTTTGGCGACCGGGGCGGTAAGTGGCTGATGACGGGGTGGGCGCTCCGTCTTGAGGATCGAGGGGTTCGCAACCTCCAACCTCAAGACAGGAGTCCCCCGATGAGCGAGAAGCCCATCAGTGACCTTCGCCGCCGCATGCTCGAAGATATGGCAGTACGCAAGCTCGGCGAGAAGACCCGCCACGACTATATCCGCCACGTCGAGGCCTTCGCCAGGTTTCTCGGTCGCTCGCCCGACACGGCAACGGCCGAGGACGTGCGCCGCTTCCAGGTGCATCTGACCGAGAGCGGCGTGCAGCCACCGACGCTCAACAGCTCGGCCTCGGCGCTGCGCTTCTTCTTCGGCACCACGCTGGACCGCGCCGAGCTCGTCCGCCATCTGGCTCGCGTGCACTACCCGCGCAAGCTGCCGCGTGTGCTCTCGCCCGAGGAGGTGGGCCGGTTTCTGGAGGCGGCACCCGGTCCAGGCCTTCTGGAAGCGGCACCCGGTCCAGGCCTCAAGTACAAGGCGGCGCTGAGCATCGCCTATGGCGCAGGTCTCAGGGCCGGCGAGGTCATGATGCTGCGTGTGAGCGATATCGACTCCAAGCGCATGCTGATCCGCGTCGAGCAGGGCAAGGGCAAGAAGGACCGGCATGCGATGCTCTCGCCGCAGCTGCTCGAGCTGTTGCGCGCGTGGTGGCTGCAGTGCCGCTCGCAAGGCTGGCTGTTTGCCTTAATTGTCGCCAAGCGGAACTTGAACCTGCGCTTCGAGCCGTTCACCGACCTGATCAGAATTGCGTTCCGCCACGGGGACCAAATGGTAGCCGCCCCAGTCCAAGATTCATCCGCGCCCCGCTCCTGGGAACAGCGGCAAGACCAAGACGGCGGCTTAGCGAGAGACGAACCGGCACCGGTGGCAGCGATCCGCAAGACATCGAGACGGCGCGCATGAAACTCGCCAAGCAGTCTTGTCGATTGCAGACGAAGACACGCGCTACGTTGAAGTGCTGAGGCGTGCCGCGTTGCAGCGCATGGCGCTCGACTATCGTCACCGCGACAAGCTCGATTTCACCGAGTTGATAGCGCAGCGCACCGGGATTGCGACTGTTGAGGAATGGGCGAGACTAACCCTAAATGAATCCAATTCGCGGGTGCTGAGAGTGACACGCGTCCGCCGCGACGGCAAAGCTGTTGCCCTTGAGAAAGCTGTATTGCACCTTGAGCGCCTTCCTGGCTTGATCGCTGACGCTTCAGACATCACCGAGCTTGCCCAGTGTTGATGGCCTCTCGCTCGGACACGCTACGGAGCGCGTTAACATTGTGCCGGCCACCAGGGAAGTCGCACGATATCTCGGCATTGCAGCGGGCGTGGACGTGATGAAACTGGATCGCATTGTTGAGACTGTAGATGGCAAGCCAATCGAATGGCGCGTGGCGTTAAGGAAGGTATGAAGGCTCGGCTCGCGGTCTTCTGTAATTCGTCTCTTGAGGCATACGGGTTGGGCTCGTCTCGCCGAGCCTGGGCCTCTTTTTTCTCGCTGATGTCACGGGCGATCTTTGAGGCACCCACAACCTTGCCTGTCGCATCCTTCACAGGTGATACAGTCAAGGAAATATCGACGAGGCTTCCATCCTTGCGCCGGCGGACAGCCTCGTAGTGATCTACCCGTTCAGCGCGCCGGACACGCTCAAGAATATCAATCTCCTCGAACTGACGATCCGGTGGAATGAGCGTCGTGATCGACCTCCCAATCATCTCGTCGGCGGTATAGCCGAACAGTCGCTCCGCGCCGCGGTTCCAGGTTGTGACAATGCCGTTCAGGTCCTTGCTCACGATCGCATCGAGAGACGAGTCGACGATGGCGGCCAACCGCTGGCCCGTCTCCTCTGCTTGCGTTCGCTCGATCAAATCTGCTGCCTGCCGAGCGAGCACGTCCAAGAGGCGTAGGTCACGTTGCGATGGTTGGTGGGGGTTGCGCCAATGTGTGGAAATCATGCCCAGCAGGCGGCCGGTGCGGGAGAGCAGCGGCGTGGACTGCACGGCGCGAATACCGGTTTGGCGATAAGCTTCGAGGTCCTCAGAGCCCGCCATGAAATCGCTTAACTCGATGTCCGGCACGATCGATCGATCGCCCGTAGCCAGTGCGACGCCGCAAGTGCTTCCCGATCCTGGCCGCACCCACTCCCAGAACGCCGCCGCTATTGAGTGACCCTCAACGGCGCGGCGATAGGCATCCGACAAGCCGCGCCAGGCTGCAAAGCGCATGATACCGGCATCATCGAACAGCAGAATAGAGGCTCGGCTACAGCCTAGCGCACAGGTAATGGTATCCAGAGCAGCTTCGTAAACGTCGGTTGAAGTTTCGGCCCGATACAAATTGTCGGTAAACCGATTCAGCTCCTCGACAACGAGCGTGCCGTCGCCGTCGCGGCCTCCGTCCGCCGCTTTCATCCGTCTAATTGGGCGGCTTTCGCTAAGCGTCATGGCGCATGATCGTGTGGGAAAGGCGTGCCGTCGGTCGAGTGGAGCCCGGCAGGAAGTGCCTCCAACCCCTCTTGAGACAAACCTCTGACATCACCCAAGATGCTGGGTCGTGTCTGCCGGCTGGCTGAAGGCGTATTCTTTGGCAGTGCCCGACCCTTTCAGTGCCGACTTTGCGGCGCCAACTTAACACTGAGACGCTAGGGAGGTTACACCTGAGCTAGTGGACAGCAAAGACCGATGGTCTGCCTCGCACGCGCGCAGGCACGGGGAACAGTGCCACGAAGCGGCTTCCAGCAGCGCTTGGGTCTCGGCATCGATCCAGTGCAAGTCCTCGAACACGACAAGGAGGGGCTGCAAACCCTCGGCCAGCGTCAGAGTGTCGGCGGAGATCAGGATCGACCCCGGCACTGCCATGTGCTCCATCCGTGCGGCCACGTTCAACGTCTGACCCACGGCGTAGTAGTCCATCCGGAGATGATCACTGGGCCACTGGCGGTCATGCCGGCGACGTGCGCGCGTTTGCGCAGGCGGTCGATACCATTGCCGAGACGCTCGGCGACGCTCCGCTCCAGATCGTAGCCCAGTACTATCTTGTCACGGCATGCCACATAGCGGGCGACTATCGAGGGGCCGAACACTTCAGTCGGCGATTGATGCAATCGCTAGAAGGCCATCCGACCCGTGAGCGGTTCGGCGTCGCGATATTTCCCGCTGTACTGTGCCGTGTCTGGCTGGCATTTGCCCTCGGCGAACGGGGGCTCTTCGACGAGGGCGACGCTCACGGACGCGAAGCGATTCGGGTGGCCGAAGCGCTCGATTCCCCATACAGCCTAGGCTGGGCATTTCTGGGCCTCGCGCATCTCCAGAGCGCCAGGGGGGAGATGAACCAGGCCGCCTGCTTATTCGAACGCGCGGTGCTCAGTGCCGAGATTGGAGCTTCACATTGTTGTCCCCGATGGCCATGGCGCCTCTCGGGCACGCGTACGCGTGGTCGGGACGCATCGAGGAGGGCGTCTCCTGGTTGCAGCAAGCTGTGACTGCCTACGAATCCGCGGGTATCGGTTGGCGCCACTCGATCAGCGTCGCTCGATTAGGCGAAGCGTACCTGCTGGCGGGCCGGCCTGAGGACGCTCGTGTCTGCGCCGACCGCGCCGTGATGCTCGCCCGTGAGCGCGGTGAACGAGGCTATGAGGCGTGGTCCCTCCGGCTTCTCGGCGAGGTTGCCTCCCATCATTCCCGCCCAGATGTGGCAACGGCCGAAGCGCACTATGGCGCCGCCATAGCCCTTGCCTCCGAGCTCGAGATGCGCCCGCTCGTCGCCCACTGCCACCTTGGCCTCGGCACACTGTACAGGCGCGTGGGCAAACGCGAGCAGCCCCCCGAGCACCTTTCCACCGCCACCACGATGTACCGCGAGATGGACATGCAGTTCTGGTTGCAGAAGGCGGAAAAGGAGATGTCTCAGCTGAGATAGGGTGGCAGACGAAGCTTGGTGCACCCGCCGGCTGACAAAGGGTCATGGCCAATCGGGTCTTCGATACGATCGTCGTTGGCGTCGGAGGAATGGGATCGGCGGCGACCTATGAGTTGGCGCGCCGCGGCCGGCGCGTGCTCGGGCTGGAACAGTTCAGCATCCCCCACGAGCTTGGATCATCTGCCGGGTCGACCCGCATCTTTCGCTTCGCCTATTTCGAAGACCCGAGCTACGTGCCGTTGATGCGCCTGTCATTCGCGCGCTGGCGGGCGCTCGAGCGCGATTTTGGCGAGACCCTGCTCACCATAACCGGCGGTCTCGATATCGGGCTGCCGTCGGGCCGGGTCGTCAGCGGTGCCAAGGAGGCATGCCGCACACATCGGCTGACGCACGAGGTGCTCCAAGCGCGCGATGTCGCGCGGCGGTTTCCGGCCTGGCAGCTGCCCCCGGAGTTCGAAGCGGTGCACCAGTCCGAGGCAGGCTTCTTGACGGCGGAGCGGGCCATCGTTGCGCACGTCGCTCTCGCGCGCAAACTCGGTGCAGACGTGCGCGAGAGAGAAGCCGTGCGGAGCTGGAAAGCAGTCGGCGATAGGGTCGAGGTTGAAACGGACAAGGGCCGTTACGAGGCGGGTTCACTTGTCCTAGCGGCCGGGGCGTGGACAGCCAAACTGCTTTGCCGGCTAAAGCCGTTGGCAGTCCCGGAACGGCAGGTCGTCGGCTGGTTCAAAACGGCGGGGCCGCATTTCGCACCGACCGCATTTCCGGTGTTCATCCTCGATTGTCCGGAAACGGGTATATTCTACGGGTTTCCAGAACGGGCTAACGAAGGCTTCAAGGTCGGCAAGTACCATCATCGCAACGAAACGGTCGATCCCGACACCATCGATCGAACCATCGTCCCGGCAGACGTGGAAGCTCTTGCCGGCCTTGAGCGCTACCTGTCGGTAGCAATGGGACCACCGATGGGCTTCAAGACCTGCATGTTCGTGAACTCGCCAGACGAGCACTTCATCATTGATGTGGTGCCCGGACACCAGAACGTGGTTGTCGCTGCCGGCTTCTCCGGACACGGCTACAAGTTCTGCTCGGGTATCGGCGAGATTCTCGCTGACCTGACCATGTACGGCGCGACGTCGCACGACACGCATCTGTTCAGTCTCGCCCGGCCCGCGCTGGCGATTGCGGTGCCGCCCTCTTGCGAACTGGTCAAGACATGGCGGGGCTAATGGTGTTTGGACCGAAGGGTGCCCCCGCCAATAAACCGATACGCGAGGGACATTGCGGGCATACCCACCGCCGGCGTGATACTCCTGCTTCAGGACCTCGACAGACCGGGCGACGGCTTCATCGCTGTGAGGCGGCGCGCAAAATCATCGCGTCGTGGTGCCCGCTCCAGAACGACAGCCGCTGGCCGCTGTGCACCTCATCGATCGTATCGTCGATGTCGAGCGTGATCTCGGCGGGTGGGGTCGCGAAAGAAGCGCAGAACTGGTCGATGAGGGCCGCGGTGAGCCGCACCGCCTCGGTCCGGCTCGGCATGTTCTCCAGCCGGCTGATCGTCGATTGCGAGCACAGCGCCGCACCGCTCTCGGGTGCATGCGCACCGGCGCCGCCGCCCTGCTAGCTCGGTCTCCAGCGCTACGTCACCGCTTAAAGCCGGGGCTAACCCCGATACTATCGCCCTACGCCCTGCGGTAGCGTAGACGTTGCCAGAGTCCACTCCTCGCCCCTTGGTGGCGGATATGAAAGCACGCGAGCTCATCGGCGGCATGGCGCTGGGACCCGAGGACTTGAAGGTCATCGGACAGGCCTTTGACGAAGCCTGGCTGGAGATCGCAGGCAACTTCGGCAGCGATCCGCAGGAGATCGAGGCAGCGCGCCTGAAGCTGGCCGACGCATTCCTATCTGTGGCCCACGACGACCTCCTCGATTCTCAAGCCTTGAAGCGCGTCGC
>Ga0209382_10003978_pt1 | contig 20101 bp, 20 predicted proteins | sample SoiMetdeltSBSDD5_FD_187599 | JGI IMG/M metagenome (GOLD analysis project Ga0209382, IMG submission 187599) | Bulk soil microbial communities from a Populus tree surrounding site in Tennessee, USA - Soil MetaG P. deltoides SBSDD5 (SPAdes) (version 2) | ecosystem: Environmental > Terrestrial >... | reverse complement strand
CCGCAGTGTGCCATCCACTGGCGGCCAGGCTGCGGAAAATTGTGCCGGCTGCCAGCGCCTCATCGAGATGGAAGGGCTGCGGATCGAATTCCGCCGCAAAGGCCTTGATCCTTTCCTTGTCGACCCACATTCGTCCGGACGTGAGGGTTTGTCCGACAGCATAGTCCTCAAGATATCGCTCGGTCATTGAGCACCTCCACCACCGCACCATGAGCTCACTCGGTGTCCGTCGTTAAAGAGACGGTTACTGCTCCCATCACGCGGCGCGCGGATAATGCGGCCACGATGCCAGACTGGTTTACGGTCTGGGCTTCGTCAGAAAGCTGTGCAGCATCGAGACCACTTGGGCGCCCTCGCCGACCGCCGCGGCAACGCGCTTGGTCGAACCCGATCGGACGTCGCCTATGGCGAACACACCTCGACGGCTGGTTTCCAGAAGTTGCCGCTCGGCGGCGGCGCTTTCGCCGGTCAGCACGAAACCCTTCGGGTCCAGGTTCACGCAGCCGGACAACCAATCGCTGTTCGGGTCCGCGCCGATGAAAAGGAACAGATGCCGGATCGGCCGCCGTGTTTCTTCGCCGGAGGCCCGGCGCCAGCGAACGGCTTCGAGCATGCCGTTGCGACCTTCCAGGCCGCTGATCTGTGCCTGCGTCACAACTTCCACATTGTAGAGGCCGTTGATCCGGTCGACAAGGTAGCGTGACATGCTCGCTTCCAAGTCTCGCCCCCGCACGATGAGCCACACCTTGGCGGCCTGGCTCGCGAGGTAGACCGTTGCTTGGCCGGCGGAATTGCCAGCACCCACCAAGGCAACCTCCTGCTCGGAGCAAAGTTTCCCTTCCAGCGGCGAGGCCCAGTAGTGCACGCTCGATGCCTCGAATTCATCCAGGTTCGCCACGTCCAGTCGCCGATACCGCGCGCCACTTGCGATGACGACCGAGCGCGCGCGAACGCGCTCGTTGTTGAACAGCTGGAGCACGTATTCTCTGTCGGCCGCCTCGGCGGGTACCTGTATTCCAATGGCTTCGTCCGGGATGGCCATTTCGACCCCGAATTTCTGCGCCTGGTTATAGGCGCGCGCCATCAGGGCCATGCCTGTAATGCCCGTGGGAAAGCCCATGTAGTTTTCGATACGCGCCGAGGCGCCAGCCTGACCGCCGAACGCTCGGCAGTCGAGCACCAGCGCCGAAAGCCCCTCGGACCCTGTATACACGGCAGTGGCAAGGCCGGCCGGCCCAGCGCCGACAATCACGACGTCATAGACGCGATCCGGATCAATCGGCCCCACCAGACCAATGCAGCGGGCAAGTTCATCCTCACCGGGATTGCGCAGCACTTGGCCTCCCGGACATACAACGATCGGCAATTGCCCGGGATCGACGTGGAACCGATCAATCAATGCCTTCGCCTCGGGATCGGTGTCGGGATTGAGCGTCTGATGCGGGTGGCCGTTGCGGGATAGGAAGCCTTCCAATCGAAGCACATCGCCACTTTCGGCGTAGCCGACGATCACGGGCCCACCGGCCCCAGCTTGGATCAAACCCACACGACGCAGGATGAGGGCGCGCATGATCCGCTCCCCCACTTCTGCCTCCGCAACGAGTAACGCCCGCAGGCGCTCGGGTGCGATGATGAGGGCTTCCACCGGCCCCTGGGCATAGGCATCGATCAGGGCCGGCCGACCCGACAGTTGTGCCAGCTCACCCATGAATGCACCGGGCCCATGCGTGACGATGGGCTCGCGGCGTCCCGATTGATCGCGCTGAGTGATCTGGACTTCGCCCGCCAGGATGATCGTCAGGCCTTGGCCTACCTCGCCCACTTTGACGAGCGCCTCGCCCGCGCCGTACGACCGGAGCACGCCGAAGCGGCGCAGGCGTTCAATCTCCGCCGGGGCCAAGCTGGGAAACATCTGGTGGCGTCGCGTGTCGATGATCGATGGTGCTGGCACGGACATCCTTCACCTCTCGTGATTGGGCAAAACGCCTTTGCAGGAGCCGCAAGCGGAATGGCGCTCAGATTTTCGGGTCCTCGGAGTCGTGCGCGTGACCGATGGCTTTCCTAAGCCGGTGGTCGAGTTTGTTCGCAATCGACGATGACCTTCTGCGAATGGACGGCTTTGACGGCGCTGAGTGCGACGGTGAAGTCACCGGCATTCTCGACGTAGTCGACCAGCTCCTTCCTGCCGTGTGGCGAGACCTGGCGGACAGCACCAAAGGGTTTGTCTGCATCCGAGACGAAGACCTCAAAACCCTCCTGAATTCGTTCATTGGCCATTGCTGTCTCCTCTGCGTTGCGCCACTAAGACCTGCGGCGGTTCCTATGTGAAGCGCGCCGGAAGGCAAAACCAACGCCATCAAGGAGTTAGGGTGAGCTGTGGCCAATACCAAGCCCCACGAGCCAAGCGTAGCGGCTGCTGCCTGGAGCCCCCTCGCTGTGCCGGCGTTCCGAACAGTTTGGATCGCCGTTCTGATCTCCAACATCGGTGGCTGGATGGCGAGCGTGGCCACGGCGTGGCTGATGACGACCCTCGACCCGTCGCCGCTGATGGTGTCGCTGGTCAGCGCGGCGACGGGCCTGCCGCTGTTCCTGTTTGCGCTTCCGGCGGGTGCGCTCGCCGACATCGTCGATCGCCGCAAACTGCTCATCGTCGCTCAGGTCTTCATGATGGCCCTGGTCATCGTCCTACTCGTGTTGAGCATGGCCGGCCTCATCACCCCCTGGACGCTACTGATCCTGATATTCCTGATCGAAACGGGAACCGCTTTCGAGACGCCCGCCTTCCTGGCCGTGCTGCCCGAGCTCGTTCCCAAAAAGCAACTGCAACCCGCCCTTGCGTTGAACGGCGTCGGCATCAACATCTCCCGCATCGTTGGCCCGGCACTCGGAGGTCTGGTGGTCGGCGCGGTCGGGGTGGTGGCGGCGCTCGCGATCAACGCCGCTACCTTTGCTGCCGTCATCTTCGCGTATGCGCGGCTGCCGCCCACGAAACCTGAAACCTGCTTGCCTGCGGAACGGCTGCGGGCGGCCATGCGTACGGGCTGGCGGTTCACGCGCGAGTCGCCTGAGCTCAAGGCGACGCTGGTGCGCTCAGCAGCGTTCTTCCTGTTCGCCAGTTCCTATTTGGCCCTTCTGCCTTTGGTCGCGCGCGATCAGCTTGCCGCCGGTGCGAGTGGCTTCGGCGTACTCTTTGGCTGCCATGGTGCCGGAGCCGTCCTTGGCGCTTTGCTCCTGCCCTACGTGCGCGAACGACTGTCGCCCGATCAGCTGGTGCTCGGGGGAGGGCTGTTGGCTGCCGCAATGACCGTGTTGCTTGCAACCGCCCATCATATGGCGATTGCCGTTCCCATCATGCTGATTACCGGCGCGGGGTCGCTGGCGATCATGTCAACCCTGATGCTGTCGGCCCAGGTGGCCCTGCCGCCGTGGGTCAAGGCCAGAGGGCTTGCCGTCGTGCAGATGGTATTCAGCGGAGCGCTGACACTCGGCAGCCTCCTCTGGGGCACACTCGCAGACTGGGCCGGCATACCCTGGACGCTGGTGGCAGCAGGTGTCGGACTGGCCGGCGCCAGTTTTCTTACGCTGCGTTGGCGGCTGCCGTCACAGGAGGCCGAAGACTACAGGCCATCCCTGCATTGGCCGGTCCCGACACTCGCGGGCGGCATTGTGGATGATCGCGGGCCGGTCATGGTCACTGTCGAATATCGGATTGACCCGGCGCGGAGCGGAGCGTTCGCACAAGTTCTAGAGCGCATGGGGCATGTGCGCCGGCGCGATGGCGCGCTGTTCTGGGAGCATTTCGCCGACGTGGCCGATCCGGTTCGCCACATCGAGGTGTTCATAGCCGAGAGCTGGATGGAGCATTTGCGGCAGCACGAACGTGTCACTATGGCTGATCGGGCCCTGGAAGACGAACTGAGGACGTTTCAGCTTGGTGAGGTTGCGCCGGTGGTGACGCATCTGATCAGCGCCAGGGCACGCCGGTGATGTCGGAAATGACGCGCCAACAGCAACAACAAGCGGTCTGTTCGGCCAATGAGTGGTGCTCCATAAAGACGAAGCGGGCCGAAAGAGGGACGAGGAGGTGGGTTTCCACGACGGGCTGGAACAAGTGCCTCGACCACCTGATTGAAGTGGTGCGCCGTCTCAGAAGCTGACACGCGCCTGGCGCAAGCCTGCGTCACACGACGGAGAAAGCATCCTCGCCTTTACGGAGGCGATCAACCGATGGCCGTAGAAGAGCGCTGACTTGACCACTGGCGGAATGGCTGTCGCGCCAAGGACCCATTGTAGTACTGCGACTGTCCGGTAATTTCGATCCCAAGCCACGGCGGCCGCTCGAAGGTCTCGTCTTCATGCCGAAGCTCGATCTCGGCAATGACGAGGCCACGATTGTCGCCTGAGAATAGGTCCACCCCCATGAATGGCCATGCCAGGGAACTGTGAAGCGGGCTTTTTCGATCAAGCCGCTATGGCGCAGCGACAGGAGCGTTTCGGCATCGATCACTGAAATCGGGCACTCGATCTCGAGGCGGCGCAGTTCTGCCCGCTTGGACTTGATCGTCACCGTCGCGTCGCTGCCGTTCTTGATGCGCACGCGCGTTGTCGATCGCTCGCCCGAGGCCAGGTAGCCCTGCCGGATGCTGGCTTCGGCGGTGACAAGGTTTCGCCACGCCTCGCTGCGGACGAGGAATTTGCGTTCGATCTCGACGGCCATGGCGCCCCCGCTGAAGTATAGCGGGCCTATTGTTGCAATAGCGGCTCGTCGTTTGTCACTAGCGCCCGGACCCGACGTTGTGTCGCACGCAGCTAAAGCGTTGAGATGGCAAGGGTTCCTCTTATTGGAGGGTCAAGTGGCACGCCACGACGAGATCAAACGTCTAGCCCACGGTGGGGCTCCGACATCACCACGTCGAAAGATGATTCAACGCCAACCAGACGACGATGAGGTGCGGTTTACACCGCCCACGTGCGCCAACCAAAGCTTGAGCTGTCAGCTGCTCGTTGTCGGAGGTGGTCTATCGGGTCTGAGCGCGACGGAAGCAGCTATGCGATGCGGCGTCGATGTCATGCTGATCGAGAAGAGTGCGTTCGGCCAGGAGGCGGCGTCTGCCTTGAATGCTGGGCAGTTCCTGACCGGATGGGCAAAGCCCGTCGATGTGATGTTGGAGGGCTCACCGCACAGGAGCAGGAAAGAGGGGCGGCCGGCACAAACAGCACGATCCCGGGCGGAGGGGAGGGTGAGAGCCCTTCTGCGCCGCAGCGTGGAGGGATGCCAGCGGCTGGCTGATCTCGACCACGCCACAACATACGATCCTCGGTGCGGCACGGGGCGGTGACGGCGGCTGTGACGGAAGCCGATCTGAAGAGCCTGCAGCGCACTTACGATTTCATGGAGAAGAGCAACTTTCGCGCGCTGATGCCATTGGTGGGAGAGCAGCGGCGGCCCTTCTTCAAGCTGCTTTCGGCCCGGCAACTGGAGGCCCGGTGCGGTACGGCCAAAGACATCTATGCGGGGGGCGTCGTCGATCGCTTCGGCGGAAGCTTTCGCCCGCGCAAGCTGTTGGGTGGGCTTGGCCGCGCTTTGCAAAAGCGGGGGGTGCGCATCTTTCAGCAAGCCGAAGCAGAAGCCGTGGACCTCGGCGAGAGCCATATCAGCGTCTTCTGTAGCAACGGCGCCCATGTGCGAGCCAGCCAAGTGTTCATGGCCAACGCCTACGCCCGCAACATAAATGCGGACGCCTACGAGCGAAGCATCTTCTCCTACGACTACGTGGTGACGATTGATTTGCCAGACGGCGCCAAAACTCTTGCGTCGGCGAGCGTTCTTTCCGACACGCGAGATCCGTGCTTCTACGCGCGGCGGCATGGAACACGACTCTACATGGGGTACGAGGAGACAGCGGAGACATCGGACGAGATCACGCGACAGGTTGCGCACCGCACACTTTGGGAGGCGCTCAGGTTATTCCCGGATTTGCGCGTTCTCGGCGAGCGGGACATCAAGAGGTTGGGAAACGCGTCGGGGCTGAAGTTGTAGACGGTGCCCGGAAAGATCAGGGGGGCGCCGGATGCCTTTGCCGCCGCAATGGAGTTCTCCAGCAGGAAGGCCTGATCCCCCGCATTCCGGCCAGCGCGCCACGATACGGCTCCCCCGACAATAGCAAAGGATGCCCCCATATGGGGCGTTGGTTCAGCGGAGCTCTGACGCAAGTAACAGGGGGAGTGCAGGTCCTGATCGAGGGCCCAACCGCAAGAGATGACCATGACCAATCCGAAGCTCGAAGTCCTAACACCGCAGAACTCGCAGGTCATTTTTATCGACCATCAGCCGCAGATGGCTTTCGGAGTGCAATCGATCGACCGCCAAACGCTGAAGAACAATGTCGTCGGTCTCGCCAAGGCAGCGAAGGTGTTCAAGATCCCGACCACCATCACCTCCGTCGAGTCGGAAGGCTTCTCCGGCTTCACCTATCCCGAGCTGCTCGACGTGTTCCCTGACAAGCCGGTGCTCGAGCGCACGTCGATGAACTCGTGGGACGACAAAAAGGTGCGCGACGCCCTCAACTTCAACGGGCGCACGAAGGTCGTGGTTTCGGGTCTGTGGACCGAGGTGTGCAACAACACCTTCGCGCTGTCGGCCGCGCTCGAAGGTGGCTACGAGATCTACATGGTCGCCGACGCCTCCGGCGGTACGTCCAAGGAGGCGCATGACTATTCGATGCAGCGCATGATCCAGGCTGGCGTTGTGCCGGTGAACTGGCAGCAGGTGCTGCTCGAATGGCAGCGCGACTGGGCGCGCAAGGACACCTACGACGCGGTGATGGCGATCGTGCGCGAGCATTCCGGCGCCTATGGCATGGGCGTCGATTATGCCTACACGATGGTGCACAAGGCGCCGCAGCGCACCGCGCAGGTTCACAAGGTGATGCCGCCGCTGCGGGCGGCGTAGCCCAGCGCACATGGGATGGCCGAGATGCGCGCCTATCTCCTGTCGCTCGGCGCCGGTCTCCTGGTCGGCATCGTCTACAGCCTGCTCAACGTGCGATCGCCGGCGCCGCCCGTGCTGGCGCTGGTGGGGCTGTTCGGCATGCTGATCGGCGAGCAGATCATCCCCGTGGCCCGGCGCCTGCTGGATGGCTCGCATCTCGCCGTCGCATGGCGCCAGTCGCACGGCACGCCGCAAATCTTCGGCCTCCTGCCTGGGCGGTACGCGCCCGCAGCACAACTCAAGACCGACTCTGAGCCCGAGGCACACACATGACCAAACCCTCGCCCGCCGCCGACCTGATCCTGCATCGTGGCCTGTTCACGACGCTCGTGCGTGCACACCCAACCGCGACCGCCGTGGCGATCCGCGACGGTCGCTTCCTGGCCGTTGGCGGCGACAAAGAGGTAATGGCGTTGGCAGGTCCGAAGACCAGGGTGGTCGACCTTCGAGGCCGGCGAGTTCTGCCTGGGCTGATCGACAATCATCTCCACATCATCCGCGGCGGGCTCAACTTCAACATGGAGCTGCGCTGGGACGGCGTGCGCAGCCTGGCCGATGCCATGAGCATGTTGAAGCGCCAGGTCGCCGTCACGCCGCCGCCGCAATGGGTGCGCGTCGTCGGCGGCTTCAGCGAGCACCAGTTCGCTGAAAAGCGATTGCCGACCATCGCTGAGCTGAACGCCGTCGCTCCCGAGACGCCGGTTTTCCTGCTGCACCTTTACGATCGCGCCATCCTCAATGGCGCGGCCCTGCGCACCGTTGGTTACACCAAGGACACCCCTAACCCGCCCGGCGGCGAGATCGTGCGCGACGCCAACGGCAACACCACCGGCCTGCTGCTCGCCAAGCCCAATGCCGGCATCCTCTATGCAACGCTCGCGAAGGGTCCCAAGCTGCCGTTCGACTATCAGCTGAACTCGACGCGTCATTTCATGCGCGAGCTGAACCGGCTCGGCGTGACAGGAGCCATCGATGCCGGCGGCGGCTTCCAGAACTATCCGGAAGACTATGCCGTCATCCAGCAGCTCGCTGACGAAGGCCAGCTCACCATCCGCCTCGCCTACAACCTGTTCACGCAAAAGCCCAACCAGGAGAAGCAGGACTTCCTCAACTGGACGCGGACCTCGAAATACAAGCAGGGGAGCGACTACTTCCGCCACAACGGCGCCGGCGAGATGCTGGTCTTCTCGGCGGCCGACTTCGAGGACTTCCGCGAGCCGCGCCCCGGTATGCCGCCACAGATGGTGGGAGACCTGGAGGGGGTCGTGCGCATTCTCGCCGAGAACCGCTGGCCCTGGCGCCTGCACGCGACCTACGACGAAACAATCTCGCGCGCGCTGGACGTGTTCGAGCGCGTCAATCAGGACATTCCTCTGACGGGCCTCAACTGGTTCTTCGATCATGCCGAGACCATCTCCGAGCAGTCGATCGACCGCATTGCGGCGCTCGGCGGCGGCATCGCCGTGCAGCACCGCATGGCCTATCAGGGCGAATACTTTGTCGAGCGCTACGGGCTTGGCGCGGCGGCGGCTACGCCGCCTATCGTCCGCATGCTGGAGAAGGGCGTCAAGGTCTCCGCTGGCACGGACGCCACGCGCGTTGCCTCCTACAATCCCTGGGTCTCGCTCGCCTGGCTCGTGACCGGCAGGACCGTCGGCGGCTTGCGCCTCTATCCGTGGCGCAACTGCCTCGACCGTGAGACCGCGCTCAGGATGTGGACCGAAAACGTCACGTGGTTCTCGAATGAGGAGGGCAAGAAGGGCCGCATCCAGGTCGGCCAGCTCGCCGACCTGATCGTGCCGGACCGTGACTATTTCTCGTGCGCGGAAGCAGAGATTGCCGACACCACATCGGACCTAACGATCGTCGGCGGCCGTATCGTCTACGCAGCAAGCGCCTTCAAGAGTCTGGATGACGGCACGCCGCCACCGGCCATGCCCAGCTGGTCACCGGTGCGCGCCTTCGGCGGCTATGCCGCCTGGGGCGATGCCACTCGCACCGGACACCAGGCGGTGCGCCGACACGCGGCAGCGACCTGTGGCTGCTCGCAGGCCTGCGCCGTCCACGCCCACGACCACACCACCGCCTGGTCGAGCAAGCTGCCCATCGCCGATCTCAAGAGCTTCTGGGGTGCGCTCGGCTGCTCCTGTTTCGCGTTCTGAGACTACGAAATGCCCACCGGAGACCCTTGGTACGTCCCGAACATGCCCGCTGCCATCGCTACGCGACGTCCTAACCGACAAGGCCTGCCTCATCACCTGATCATCGAAACGGAGGATTCATGAGCAACAAAATATCTGCCCGGCCCATCAACTTTCCCCTGCTGGCGGGCCTCGTCATTGTCGCCGGATTCGTGGCCTTCGAGCCGGGCTTGCGCCCCTCTTCGACCGCCCACGGTGCAACTGTTGAAACGGCGCAGGTTGCGGTGGGCCCGCAGTATGGCTCGACCCATGTATATGTCCCCCCGAAGGATTTCGACCGCTTCGTCGCCAGCATCATCGCGACATTCGGCGGCAGCACTTCTCAAAAGGCCGTGCTCAAAGTGACGCCGGCGCCCAGCCAGACGATGTCGCAGATTGTGTTCACGCCAGTTGGGACGTTCTCGGTGTTCGGGTTCAGGACACCGATCCCATATCCCTTCGGAGCTGAGCGATCCGGCTATCTCGTCGCCGACATCGACGTTGCAGTGGCTGCGGCCAGAACGCACGGAGCCGAGGTTCGCGTCGCTACATTTCCCGATGCGATTGGACGCGACGTCGTAATCCAATGGCCGGGCGGTGTGAACATGCAGCTTTATTGGCACACCAGAGTACCGAACTACGCTGCTCTCCAGACTATCCCGGAGAGCCGGGTCTACGTCTCGCCGGATACTGCCGACACCTTCGTGCGAGCATTTACGGATTTCGCCCATGGAAGAATCCTCGCCGACAACGGCCAGGCTCCCGGAGTGGAAATCGGTCGTCCAAACGATACCTACCGACAAATTCGGATTGAGTCGCTCTTCGGTAACATGACCGTATTTGTGACGGACGGGCACTTACCATACCCTTTCGGAAGGGAGCTAACCGGTTACGAGGTCGCTCATCTGGTCGGCACGCTTTCGAAGGCTAAAGCCGCTGGGGCTGCGATCCTAGTGGAGCCATTCCGATCCGGTGGCCGCGAGAGCGCGATGGTGCAATTTCCGGGCGGCTTCATTGCGGAGATCCATTCGCCTCTCGCCAGGTAGACGATCGGACAGAGCTGGTTGGCGTTCGAACCGTGGTTCGCTCGCCATTTACTCATTGAGCCGCCCTCTACTGGCGCCGAGCTGATCTGGTGCTATCGACTGTTGCGGCAATATTCAGATCGAATGCGTGGCCGAGCCCAATCGCGTGTTGTGCAGGGTCAGCGATGATGGCTCGCTTTTGCATGTCCTTCGTTTTCCTTTGGAGCGGAATGACAAAGAGGCATACGATCGCTCGGCCGGAAAGGCCGAGATTGCGGAACTCGGCTTGCCCTATCCCGGGTTACTCCTGACGCTGACCGTCGTATGCCAGGTCATCTGTGGTTTGATGGTACTTTTGGGATTTTGGACTCGGCTCGGGGCGTTTGTTCTGCGTGGCTTCACTGTGGTCGCTACGTTATTGGCTCACGTATCGCAAAGCGCGAACAACAGAGCGCACGGCACAGATGGCGCAGATGGCTCGAGATCTCTGCAGTCTCACCCATTGGCTTCTGCAGCGCGCAATGCACGCTAACGTGTCCGTAAAGACGATCGGCAGCTTCCGCCAACGCATGCAATCAACGGACATCCCGCTCCGCGCCGGGTCCTCGCTCTTGCTACGCGAAATCACCCACCGGGTATGCAATGAATACGCCGCAGTCATCTCTAGCATCTCTCGAGCGGCCGCGCGCGCGACGAGTGAAGAGGCCAAGTTGGCGCGCATCGGAGTGGCCTCTTTCGAGATCGCGTTCACGCCATCCGCCTCGGGCTAGAGCGCACACTGGCTGATCGGGCTTCGCCATCGTGCATTCGCGTGCGTCCCGGTTTTGCGGAGAATGAAGATCCGTCGTAACTTGAGCTGACGGATTTTGCCGAGTGGCTCCCAGATAGCTCTATCCCCCAATTTGGGGGCAGACGCAGCATTTTTAGGGGATATCACCGCTCGACCAAAGCGTTCGGCCAGGTGCACGATAGAGGTATGGTGCGAGATGCGGCCACGCCTCCGCGCTCAGGAAATTGGTAACGACCCGGACGCCGGCGTCGCGCAGGATCTCGATCCCGCGCCCCTGGTTCCTTGGATGCGGGTCGATCACCGCGACGTAAACCGTCCCGATGCGCCGAGCGATCATCTCCTTGGCGCATGACGGCGTGCGCTGATGGAACGCGCACGGTTCGAGGGTGACGAATGCCATCACGTCTTCCAGAGTCCCTTTAATCTGCCTCAGCGCCATCGCTTCCGCATGAGGCTGGTAAGGCGGTTGGGTGAAGCCACGGGCTATGATCGCACCGTCCCGGACTAGGACGCAGCCGACGGGCGGGTTCGGTAGGCATGAGGGCAACGCCAAGTCTCCTTGCGCAATGGCTTCACACATGAAGCTTGCCAAGGTTTGGGGAACTTCGGTCATTCCTGTCCGCCTATTGCGATTGCGACGCGAAGCTCAATCGTGCTTGCTCGGCGATCTTGGAACGCATGCCCCGCGTTGCGTCATGGCGTTGGGAGTTTTGCCTCTTGCGCGGCTCGCGGACGATCCGCCAATCCTGATCTTTCAGGATCTGCTTCACAGCCCGCTCGAAAAGCTCGCGATACGAGGCAGAGACCTGCAGCCGGAATGCGTCGTAGTGGGCGGGCACCAGTTTGCGACCCACTTCCAGAGGCGACGCACTTGTGAAGTGAGAAAGGACCTCGCCATTTCCATTCTTGACGGTCCAAACGCGGGTCATCACACCGGCTCCGATATTGCAGGACGTGCGTCTAGCTTTGGCGGCTTGCTGCATGTCACGGTGACCGGCGCAAGGGGGGCGGCTCTCGTCCGTTGCAGCAAGACGGCACGGTCGCGCGCCGCGCGATTTCGCCGAGCCGATGACAGCTCTCGCTGCAAGGGTTGCCGAAATGTTGGTTCCTGTTGGCGATCCGAGGGAGCCAGGCGAGCCGCGCCACCTATGCCGCCTCGATCGATCCACTGTTTGGTGGTCTGGTAGCCACGCTCGATGAGCTCCGACGTGCGCGAGAAATCAAACGATGACACGCCGACTGGACAGTCGGCCGGCACGACGTCGCACTCCACCGCGCTGCCCAGACCTGCAATTTCGCCGGCAAGCTGGCGAGCCATCAGCAGCGTGATGGCATGCACGGCAGATGCAAGCGCGCCGGATGATCGGTTGCGCTCCAGGCGCGTGCATGTGGTCGGTAGAACGATCAGCCGGCTTGCACCGCATGCCACAGCAGCGCGGACAGGCGTATTGCTCGCCAGGGCCCCGTCGACCAGCAGTTTCCCATCGAACCCGACCGGCGCGAATGCTGCTGGAATAGCGCTACTGGCGAGCAGCGCCTGCGTTACTGGGCCATGTGACAGTATCAATGGCTCGCCGGTGAGGACGTCTGTGGCGACCACATGCAAGGGGAGAGCCGCGTCTTCAAGATTGCGGTAGGGCAGATGCGTCTCGAGTAAACGGCTGAATCGGTCTGACGAGAAGAGATGATCGCGCTGGCCAAGGATCCCAAAGAGCCCCCGCCAGCCCAAGCACAAGATGTCGGAGCGCTTCAGGCGCAGCCAGATTGCCTCGAGCTCGGAAACTCCCTCCAGCGTAGGATTGCCGGCGAAGTAGGCCGCGTTGACGGCCCCCACACTCGATCCGACAACAAGGTCAGCTCGGATTCCGTGCTCCAAGAGCGCACGCATCATACCAACCTGGACAGCGCCAAGGCTCCCTCCACCGCCCAGCACAAAGGCGGTACTTGATCTGCCGGAGATCGCACGCACGCTCATGACATCCCATTCGAAATCGCGGAATGCGCTGTGTTCAAGACGGCTGTTGAAGCTGTCCCAGCGCGGACAAGCGAAAGTCGTTCATTGAGGCTTGCGTCGCCCGAGGTGCGCTCAAGCGCGTAGCTTGACTTGCCCAAAATAATGCTGACCGGCGCCTGTTTCCTTCCCCCGGTAGGGTGCGGAACGCGCGCGTTTCGGGGGACAACCCTGCTGCCTCCGACGGCTCCCCCGAGCACCACAACGCATCTCCCCCATCCGGGGGAGTGGCGGCATGTCCCCATAAGGGGGATCGCGCGTGTCGTGCTTTCAATGCAGGTTCACCGAAGGAGTGCGCCCAGGGCAACGGCTCGACGGTAGTGTTGGCATGGAGAGCCCGCAGCTCTTGAGTAGCCCGATCCCCTTCGCTTTGTGGAATGGCCAAGCATTTCTTACGTATTCCGCGGTTCTTGGTTGGTCCATGACATCGGCGGAACCGCAAACATACGGGATTAGTGACCTTCCCGGTTCCGCAACACGAGGAGCTCTGCCTATGCTAAGCTCCGAAAAATAAGGTGAGCCAGATGGCGCACTCGGGCAAAGACGAGGACCGACCAATATCCCGGCACCATGGCTATGCGGGAAATGATTTTCTCGTTCGGCCTTTTCCGGCTGCTGTTTCAAGCGCGCACCTACGCCCTTGAGCGAAAGCGGAGAGCTTCCAGAGTCGGCCCTGCACCACGCACAGTGTCAGCACAACCTTGCTGGGGACTAGTGCGGCGATGGAGGTAACCTTGTCTCGCACAGGGGCGAAGAGCCGAACGCGAGGTAGCAAGCGTCATTTCACCGGAGCGAAGGCGCGCGTTGGTCGAGTTCGCCAGACCCGCGCCGATCTCGAACAGCAGCTCAAAGCAAGCAGACAGCAGATCACGGAGGCGCGTGAGCGCCTTGTCGAGGCGACGAAGCTACAAACTGCCACCTCTGAGGTCCTGCGCATCATCTCGAACGCGCCGAGAGAGATTCAGCCGGTGCTGGACACGGTTGCCGAAAATGCCGCGCGCCTGTGCGACGCGAACAATGCGAGGATCTGGAGGCTGGAGGACAACGTTCTTCGGGTAGTAGCTGCATACGGCGAAATTTCGCCGACTAGTCATGGCCGCGTGGGCCTTCCGGTGAACCGCGACACGGTGACCGGACGAGCCACATGCGATCGCCGAACGATTCATGTCCATGATCTCGCCGCAGAGGACAGCGAGTACCCGGTAGGCAGCAGGCACGCAAAAGACGAGCGTTGGCGCACCACGCTCGCGACGCCGTTGTTGCGCGAAGGTACAGCAATTGGAATAATTCTAGTACGGCGAATGGAGGTCCGACCATTCGACAACAAGCAGATCGCGCTTCTCGAGACCTTCGCCGCCCAGGCGGTGATCGCGATGGAAAACGTGCGCCTGTTCGGAGCTGAGAAGCAACGCACGCTGGCGCTTGCGCATGCCAACCGCGATCTTGCAGAACGTGAAGCGAAGATTCGGCGCTTGGTCGAGGCCAACATCATCGGGATCTTCATTTCGGGCTTGGAAGGTCGGGTTCTTGAGGCCAATGATGCCTTTCTTCATGTCGTAGGATATGACCGGGATGATCTGGTTTCAGGCCGCGTACGCTGGACGGACCTGACCCCACCGGAATGGCGCGAGCGCGACAAGCGCGCCCTGGCGGAACTGAGCTCAAATACGATTGCTCGGCCATATGAGAAGGAGTTTTTCCGGAGAGATGGCAGCCGCGTGCCCGTGCTGATCGGAGGCGCGCTGTTCGAAGAGGGGGGCAACGAGGGTGTCGCTTTCGTGCTCGACTTGACCGAGCGCAAGCGGGCGGAGGAGGCTCTTCGCCAGAGCGCACAAGCCCTGAGCCGCAGCGAAGCCTATTTGGCCGAAGCGCAGAGGCTGAGCCACACCGGTACGTGGGCCTTCAATGACACAACGACGCTCTATTGGTCGGAGGAGAGCTACCGAATCTGGGGGTTTGATCCGCTGCAGGGCCTCCCGAGCCGGGAAGCTATGTGGCAGCGGGTCCATCCAGATGATCGAGACTGGGTGCGCCAAGGGGCCCGGGACGCCAGGCGCCAGAAAAGAGACTACGCGGTTGAGCACAGAATCGTACTACCGGATGGAACAATTAGATATCTCGAAGCAACTGCCCATTTTGTGTCTTCCGCCGACGGAGAGCTTTTCGAGGTTGTCGGGACACACGTCGATGTGACAGAACGTAAACGCGCGCAGGAGGAGCGTGAGAGGCTCCGCCAACTGGAGGCAGACCTCGCGCACATGAACCGTCTAGGCATCATGGGAGAACTGGCAGCGTCGCTGGCTCACGAAATCACGCAACCGATCGGCAGTGCGCGCAACAACGCCCGTGCGGCGCTGAATTTTCTGGACCAGAAGCCGTCTGACCTGGGCGAGGTCAGGGGAGCGCTCGGCTGCATTGTGGGCGATGCCGATAGAGCCGGAAACATCATCGACCGGATCCGCGAGCACATCAAGAAAGCGCCGCCGCGAAAGGAGCGTTTTGATCTTAATGGGGCGATCAATGAGGTGATTGTGTTGGCGCAAAGCGCAATCACCGAGAATGGCGTCGCGGTCCAGACCCGCCTTGCGGACGGGTTGTTTCCCATGCAGGGCGATTGTGTTCAAGTGCAGCAAGTCATCCTGAACCTGATCTTGAACGCGGTCGAAGCAATGGGCTCGGTCGAGGCGGGGGCACGAGAGTTGGTGATCAGCACCGAGCAAACCAAAACGGGTGGCGCCCTCGTGGCCGTACGCGATTCCGGGCCGGGCATTGACCCGGAACATCTCGAGCGCGTTTTCCAGGCTTTCTACACCACCAAGCCCAGCGGAACGGGGATGGGGCTGTCGATCTGCCGGTCGATCATCGAGGCCCATGGGGGCCGGCTGCGGGCAGACGGGAATAAACCTCGAGGCGCCGTGTTTCAATTCACGTTGGCTGGCGACGAAGCGGGCAGGAGCTCATGAATTCCCTTCAGGAGTTTCGTCAGACACGAGAGCGGCGTGAAGACACCTTATCAAATGCTGTTCGTCAACTGGCTTACGAAGATAACAGACGACCCCATCGTCCAGGGCGCGCGCCCGGTCAACGTCATTGGGGTAGGCAGTCACGAGGATTGTCGGAATCGCATGTCCCGCATCGATGAGGTGTTTGTAGAGCTCGACTCCGGTCATCGCAGGCATATGGACGTCAGCAATCAAGCAGGCGGTTTCGACGAGACGAGGGGATGCGAGGAAATCGGCTGCCGACGGGAAAGCCTCGACAGGGTAGCCCAGCGACCTCAGGAGCCTTCTCATGGACTCGCGAAAGTGCTGATCATCCTCAACGACCGAGACCAACGACGGTTTCGGCATATGGCCTCCGGCAGTTCGCGCGAACTCGCCCTACGGGTGCACCCAACCAGGCCTCACGCCGCATGCGAAATTTCATAACTTGTGCCTAGAGTACCCCGGGGCAATGCCAGGACCCCGTAAACTTTGGTTTATGCGCGACCGCGAAATCCATGACCTGAGTGCCAAGATGGCTGCCGAAACCACGTCGGCGGCGTAAACCTTGGTCTATGTCGCGCGTGTTCTCTGGCGGAGAGTGAGGCTGTTCAGGTCCGCAGATTGGGAATAGGTTGTGAGCCGTAGCACGGCTACAGCAGGCTTACGGATCGAGACAATTCGGCGGTTCTTTCGTGAGTAGCAGCAATGCCTGACGCAAAGTCCACTGTCTTGGTCATCGACGACGATGCGGCCCTTCGAGACTCGGTTGCGCGTCTGTTGCGGTCGCTCGGTCTGGATACTCAGCTATTCGCGTCCATTTCCGAGTTTCTCGGGTCCGATCCGCCGGACGGCCCCACTTGCCTGGTGCTAGATGTCAGATTGCCAGGGAAGAGCGGTCTTGATTTTCAGCGCGAACTCGCCGCGGCAAACAGAAAACTCCCAATCATCTTCATCACAGGGCATGGCGACATTCCGATGTCGGTGCAAGCGATGAAGGGTGGCGCCATTGAGTTTCTTACGAAGCCGTTCCGTGATCAGGAGCTCCTCGACGCCATTCAGCTAGGTCTCTCTCGCGATCGTACCCGACGGGAGAATGAAGAGGCTTTGGCCGAGCTCAGGGAGCGCTTCGGGTCGCTGAGCCCCAGGGAGCGGGAGATCATGGTTCAGGTGGCGCGCGGCCGCCTTAGCAAACAGATTGCTGGCGATATCGGCATCTCCGAAGCCACAGTGAAGGTCCACCGCAGCCGGGCCATGCGCAAGATGAACGTTCGTTCCCTTCCCGAGCTCGGGCGAATGGTCGACCAGCTCAAGCTGGTACCTAAAAAGCCACAAGACTCCTGAACCGCGGGTACATTCCTTCTACCCTCCGCGCACGAGTTCGTTCGCTGCGCAAATGAGCGGAGAGCGCCGTTATGCTCCCTGCCAATTCCTCCTAGTCTGCTCCCTCGTCGAGCGACGAAAATTGGGCGCACCCATTCTCATGACGGCTTCTAACCTAAATTAAGGTTCAAGCATCGTCACCACATCAGTATCTGGCGCTACCCACGTTCAATAGATCACCCACTCAAGATCATCGAAGCTGTGTCCGCAGCCGCAGGGTCAGCTCTGCACCGAACTCCGTGTTGAGCATATCAAGCATCAGCACTGTGTCGTCCGCTACGGAAGGTTTCGTGATGTTCCGCGTGGTGTCAAATCGCTCCGCACTGTCGGCCGGACTCGTAAGTTCGGTCGATACACGAGCGATCTTTCCACCTGCCGCGAAAGCGTGGCGGCAGCTGCACAAGGCGTTGTTCGATACGTATCGGCCTGAGCTGCATTACATGCGGGGGCCGGGGCCTAAATGGCGCGAAAAGCATGGTGCACTGCAAACGACCCGATCCGTGCGGTCATCAAACCTGCTGCCTCCAACGGCTCCCGAAAAACACCACATCGCGCGCCTCCCCCATCCGGGGGAGCGGCATGTTCCCCATCAGGGGGATCGCGCGTCTGGTGCTTTCGATGCACGTTCATCGAAAGGAGCACCTCGGTGCAACGCGTCGATATGGAGTTGGCATGGAGCACCCTCAACCCCTGAGCGTCCTGAAGCGCTTAGTCGCGGTATTCGCCTGCCTTCGATTTTGGACGAGTAGGTAAAGCAGGGAGTGAAATGGTGGACATTCGCATTCAAGAGCGTAATGGCGAAGGCGCGTTTCCGATTTCGGGTGCGCAGGCGTCTCTCATGGCGTTCGAAGGACGCCAGAACCTCACCGGCGCCTCTCTCACGCAAATCAAACGGGGCTTGGCGCGAGCCTGGCGTTTGGTGCTGGCATCGCGCATCGATGAAGCTCTTCGCGCTACTGAGCGAATTGAGCTGCAACTTGATGACGTCTCGTCGTCGGTCGCACAACCATTTCGCGCCGCGACTGAGCTGCTTCGTGCGGCTAGCCTTGCTTTCCAGGACAACAGCCTCGCCGCCCTCGCGATCGCGCTACCGCATTTGAAGGAGAAAGGCAGGAAGCAAGACTACCATGCTGCGTCGACTCTCTGCCGCCTAGGGTTTTGGCACCTCGGCAACTTTGATCGCTTTCACTCACTACCAAGACCTCAGCCTCGCTCGCGTTGGTCGAAGTCTGGGGCGGTATCCGCGATGCTCGACCTGTCGATAGAGGCAGCGGTAGCGCTGGAGCATCTCCATTTGGCTTCTGCCAAACGGCTGGCGTCGGACGCCTTGAACATTGCCAAAACAGAAATCAAGGACGCCGACGGGCTCGCTGCCCTACCCGCGTGTCTCATCGCCGAGGTGCTTTACGAGGAAGGCTGTCTGGACCAAGCCGAGGTCATCCTCCGCGAAAGGCTTGCAGTGATCAATGCAGAGGCCCCTATCGAGTGTGCCTTGCGCGCTTACCGAGTCCTTTCGCGTATCGCCAGGCACACGATGCAGTACGACTATGCAGCCTTTCTGCTCCGTGAGGCCGAGGCCCTTGGGGAACGCCGCGGTTGGCCCCGGCTCGTTGCAGCATGCATGGCTGAGCGAGTCTCCTTGTTGCTGCAAAGGGGCCGGACGACGGACGCCCGCATCTGCTCGGAAAGCCTAGATCGTTTTGTCGAGACGCTTCGTCCCGCATCAGGGCACAGCGGCTTTGAGATCTCCCGATACCGAGCGCTTACGCGCTCGCGTGTATGCTGGGCTGAGGCCCAGTCGAGCGAAGCTGCGGCCGGATTGAGGCGGCTCTATCATGACGCGCTCGAAAAGCGGAATGTCTATGCGGGGTGTGGGTTAGCGGTGGAGCTTGCGGCGGCCCTAGCGGCTGCCGGCCATTCTGATGAAGCGGACACGCTCTTCTTCCAAACTGTAAAGGTCGGAGCTACAGCAGGCCTCTATCAAACGTTCCTGGATGCAGGCGCGGGGGTGGGCATGCTGCTGAGGCGGGCCTATCAGCAGGCGGAAGTACCTGAGTCGCCGGATCGCGAAGTTTTGCCTTACCTGGGAAGCCTGCTTTCGCGGTGGGATAAGCGCATTGCCGATGGAGACTCCTCCCATTCCGACAACCGTGTGAGCGATGCAATCACCGCCCGGGAGCGGGATATCCTTGTCATGATAAGCCAGGGATCTTCCAACAAACGGATCGCGCGCGATCTCAAGATTTCTCCCGAGACAGTGAAATCGCACATCAAGCGGATCTTCTTGAAGCTCGCCGCCAGTACGCGCACCGAGGCCGTGTGGCGGGCAGGTTCAATGGGGCTGCTGTAGGGCTAGCACCCTGGTGCACTATCGCAGTGTTGGGACGAAAAATGCGCGAAGGAAATTCTGTGGATTGGAGCAGGAGAGTCCCGCCAATCGGAGCGATCCTGTGCTTGTCGGCCCAAGCGGTCGTGGCGTTCCAGAGGTATCGCTTCGGTAACGGCCTCGTCCTCGGCGCGACCTTGGCGGCGGTGTCCTGCTACGACGATACAGCGCGGCGCATGGGGCTGCGTCCCTCGCAGATGCAGCTCACGCTTATCGCCACGACCACCGCTGCCCTGACCATGATCGTGCAGCAGGTGGTGCGTGCCTTCATTCACTTCTGAAGAACAAGTAGCAGCGAACGCCGCGTCGCAGTGCCGGGCAGTCGGGTGAAAAGGAGATCGAAAATGTTGCTGG
>Ga0209382_10003977_pt1 | contig 20101 bp, 7 predicted proteins | sample SoiMetdeltSBSDD5_FD_187599 | JGI IMG/M metagenome (GOLD analysis project Ga0209382, IMG submission 187599) | Bulk soil microbial communities from a Populus tree surrounding site in Tennessee, USA - Soil MetaG P. deltoides SBSDD5 (SPAdes) (version 2) | ecosystem: Environmental > Terrestrial >... | reverse complement strand
AACGCCGGCCTAGGGTCACATCGTCGCTCCGCGACGAAGAAGCGCCTCCTTGGGAACGCAAATGATTTGGGTAATGGCAATCCTCACGGTCGGGCTACCGCCATGTTCCGTACACTGATCTAATAATCGCTCTAGTATTCCAGCTTGCCGTCGTACATCATATCAGCGATTTTGAAGCGCATATTGAGCTTAAGGTTCTTCGCCATCTCCGAATAAAAGCGCAGAAAGCCACTCTGCTCATTCACGAACAGTTCGTTGTTGAGGGTTCTGGGGAAAACGAACTTTGCGCCCATCCCGTCGTTGATCGGGGCGATGTATTGCTGCAGGAAAAGTCGCTTGCCGTCTTTGTTTTCGAGATAGGTGTTGTTCTTCAACGAGGCGGTGTTGACGCTGTTGAATATTTGCATTGAGGGGCCGGAGAGACGGCGGTCGGTGGAGTCGTAATCAACGGCCACGACAACATATTCATCTGTCTGTTGTTCGGCGAAGGCTTTCAGCCGCTCGGCCAGTTGCGGGTTTTGAATCTGCGCGCGTCGCGCGAGCGCCTGGCGAATAGGTTTGGCCGTCAGCAGGCGGATGCGATAGTTGATATAGGTCGCCTGATTGAGCGCGCCTTGCGCGGCGCGGTTGTTGGCGCCCGAACCGCCGGAACTATCCGGAGGGTTCCCGCCAGACTGAGTTGGCGAGTAGAACATCTCGGACGTGTTGGCCTCGGTCTGCGTCTGGCCCCATGCCGAGTCGTTGAGTATCTTGTTGATATCCTTCTCCGACCATTCGGTCCAGGGCTTCATCTTCTTTTGCGCGCCGCCCACGGCGGCGAGCGCAAACACGAGTGATAGTGTGATGGCGATCTTATTCTTCATTTTGAGAGGAGTGGAGAGGAGCGTCACGGTAAGACGCCCCTCTCCACTCGGGTTGAAGGGTTTAGAAGTTGAATCGACCGACGATCTGAATCAGCCGCCCTCCCGGATCCTGAGTATTGTTCACGTCACGATAGGACGTCGTAACCAGGCCGAAGTTCGCATTGTTTTGCGCGTTCGTGTTACTGAGGGCCAGGTTCGTGTTGCCCAGGAAATTGATGTTGTTGAAGGCGTTCAGGAACTCGCCGCGGAGCTCGAAGTTCATGCCCTCTTTGATTCTGATCCTCTTGATCATGCTCAGATCAAAGCGGACGAACTTCGGGCCGGTGATAAACAGGTTTGTAAAACCGCAGTCGCCTTCCACCACCTGGACGCAGTTCCTCCCGTTGGCCGGCGCAATATAGCGTCCGGTGGGAACGTTGTTACCGGCGTATCCAGTAGCGGTGGTTGCGCTCACGTTGAAAGCTTTGATCGTATTGTCGATGATGTCCTGCGGAAAGATGTAGACTTTCGCATTCGCGTCATCGAAGCGCAGTTTGTAGGCATTCTGAAGGTCTTTCCGCGTCATCCCGACCAGGTTGACGTTGCCGAGATCCAGGTTGGCTCCGGTCTGAATACGCGCAGTGCCGTTCCATTCCCAGCCTCCAAAGATTCTGTCAAGAAGGCCGCCGGCGAAACCGCTGGGATTGCCCAGTAGCATCTTACCTTTGCCGACCGGCAGTTCATAAACCCAGTTGGCTTTGAAGGCATGGGCCAGAGTGCCGCCGTTGGTGGTGAAAATGCCATTGACCCGCTGGGTGCGGAACGAGTTCCGCAGTCCGGCGTAGCTCTTGGCAAAGGTGTAATTGGCTTCTATCAGCAGCCCGCGCGACAGCCGGCGACGGAAATCCACTTGCAGCCCGTCATAGCGGCTGTAACCGCCATTGCCGGTGAAGTTGACTCCACCAATCAAGTCGGGATTGACCAGGAAGAAGTTCGGCGCCAAGCCCGCCCTCACAGCGTTGTCGCGGAACGTTTGGCTGCCAAACAAACCGTTGGTCGCGCTCGACGAAGCGGTGGTGTATGGTTGCGGGTTGGTCGGCGCCAGCGGGGTGGTGAAGTTCGAGATTCTGAAGTTGCTGGAAGTATAGCTGCTCGGAAGTTTCGGGTCCGGCTTGACGCCGCTTGCCGGCACACCCTGGAAGTATGCCAGGTAGATCGGCAGCGGCGCCGTGCCGGGTATCCCTGTGTAGGCAAAGGTGTTACCTCTGCCTGCCGCAATGTTGGCCTGTAAATTGGCTTGCGCAATCTTGAACTCATTGAGGAACCCGTTCTCAACAATGTTGACCTCGTTGAGATCGTAGGTCACCCATTGTTGAAGGTTGCGCGTGTGAATATAACGCACCTCGATGGCCATGTCCTTGGAAAGCTCGCGCTGAATGCCCAACGTGAAGGATTGGTTATATGGCGTCTTGATGTTGGGATCAAAGATGTTGGCCGAACTGCCGATGGTAATATCTCTCCTGCCAGTCGCCGGGTCTCTCACGCCGGCTATAAGCGGATTGGTCGGCGTGGTCGAGAAAGGAGCCGGGCCAAGCCGGCCGGTTTGGCTCAGCAGGACCGGCAACTCTGTTGTGGGCGCCAGGTTGCCGTTGGTAGCGCTGCGTGTGGCGGAGACGCTAAGGCCCGGATTGTTGTCGAAGCGGTCGCTGAACGAAGCTCCGCCTTGACGGTTGTAAGCGATTGAATAGCCGCCACGCAACACCGTCTGCCCGCCTTCTCCGATAATGCGTTTGAGCCAGCCCTCCTTCGCATTGAGGGACCAGGCAAAACCGATGCTCGGAGCGATGTTGTTCGAGTCAGTGTTGTAGGCTTTATCGCCCTTGTTGAGCGGGACAAACTGCGTCTGGCGGTTGGGGTTAAAGACACCGTCACGCCCGGTGCCGCCAAACAGACCGTCTCCAGTGGTCGTGTTATAAACGCCGTTGAGTGTTTCGAAAGGAAGCTGCAGCTCATAGCGCAGTCCGCCGGTCAACGTCAGGTTCGGAGTCACCCGCCAGGCATCCTGCGCGAAGAATCCGTATTCGCGCATGCGAAAACGTCGTATCTGCGCGCCGAGATATTGGTATTGACCGGTCTTCTCATCCAGGACGGCGTTGCCGGTAATGGACGTCACGCGGCCTGTCAAGACCGCATAGAGATTTCGGGCGTCGCCGAGGACGGCGCTTCCTCCAGGGAAGTTTGTTTCGTTGAACATATCGAGCGCCGTCTCTCCGGTGATTAAGCCAAAGTTGATGGTCGGCACAAGAGTCTGATCGTAGAGCCAGGTGTTGATCTGCGTGAACTGACCGCCGAAGCTGAGGCTATGCCCGCCTCGCGTCAATGTTAGAGCATCAGAAACGTCCCAGACGGGTGAATTGCGGCGGCTTGGAGCCGTCGTGTTCGAGGGGCCGTTAATGCCTAGTACCGCTATTCCTGTGGCGTTATTGCCAGGATTGCCTCCCAGGTTGAAGCCCGACTGGTTAGCCAGCGTCCCTGAAAATTGCCCAGCGTTGACGTCCGGGAAGAAGAGCACCGTGCCGCCGTCAAAACCCACACGCGCTTCGTTGACCAGCGTCGGGGTCAAGGTCGAGCGCAACGCCAGCGAGTCTGCGAATCGGTTCGAGAACTGGCCGCCGTGATTTGGGAAGCCGGGGAATTGAGGGTCCCGATTGTTGAGGGTGTCTACCGAGGTCACATAGCTCTGGTAATTGTAAGTGTTCTCCAGCCGATGTTTGCTCGTCAAATTAATATCGATGCGGACTGTCGGGAAATAGCGAACCCCCATGCTGGAGTTGTTAAAAGTGAAGTTCTGCTGATTGGGATTGTTGTTGTTGGGTGATATGCCGCCGGTGCTGCCCGTCGAACTGCGGATGTCGCCGAGTAATTTTTGGATTGTCGGGTCAATAGTCGCTAACTGTTTATTGTCAGCAGCCACTTTCAGCAGGTTGACGCCTTCCGCCGGTCCGCCAGCATATTTGAAGATGCCGTTCTGCGCGTCAGGACTCAGGACCGTCCGTGTCCGCGAGACCGAATTGGGCTGGCGGAACTCCTCATAGTTGATGAAGAAGAAAGCCCTGTCGCGGCCATTGAAAAGTTTGGGTATCACGATAGGCCCACCCACCCGGCCGCCGTATTGATTGAACAGATTCCGGGCGCGCGGCGCGCGGCAATCCGGGCTCCAGGGCACCATTGTGTTCTTATTGAATGACGAACTGCTGGGATCGCCGCAGGGCTTGGCGGCTTCCAGGTTATATGACGTGTCGCGGTTGGTGTACCAGTAATTGGAATTCAGAACCGTGTTGCGATGATACTCGTAAAGGCTCCCATGAAAATCATTGCCCCCCTGACGAGTGGCGAACTTGATCTGAATTGCCCCCTGGCCTGCGCTCTCGGCGCCGGGTGTGGCGGTGGAAAGGGTGACCTCCTGAATCGCGTCCAGACTGGGGGAAATGTAACTGAAGAACCCGTCGCCATTCTTGTTGAAGTTGTCCTGGGTGTTGAGGCCGTCAATCGTGACGTTGTAAGCGCTCGAAGGCAGCCCGTTGATCGTCGAGTTGCGCGGACTGGCCGTCGCGGCCGAGCTTACGCCCGGCAACATCGTCAGGAAATATATGGAATTCCTGGATTGAAGAGGGAGTTCGGCGATCTGTTTGGTCTGTATTGTAGTTGTGATGTTGGCCGTCTGGGTTTGCAAGACCTCTCCGGCGCCTTGTACCACAACCGATTCGCTCCTCTCGCCGATTTCGAGCGTTACGTTAGCGGTCGCGGGGACGCCGACGTCCATCTTTACGTCCTGCAAGACGACCTTCTTGAATCCCGCGGCTTCGACACTCACGGTGTATAAGCCGGTACCGAGCGCCGGCACGGTATACGTGCCGTTGGTGGCGGTGGTTACAGTGAACTCTGTGCCCGTTGCGTTGTTTTTGACGACCACAACAGCGCCGGAAACCACGGCCCCACTTTGATCGAGTACCAGTCCTGAGAGAGGCGCGGTCGCCCCGCTCTGTCCAAAGGACGCCGAACCGCTAGCGGCCAAGAAAATTGCTAATGCTAGAAATCTGAGCATACAGGGTTTCATACAGGATCTCCTTCCTGGGTGGTTCTGGGGTCAGGTTGAAAGAAGGGCCGCATCATTGCTTTTCACTTTGCTTGGCGCCTTCTGGCTGACAATAAATCAGCCCATGGCGAGAGCGATGCTGCGACTTAGAGTCTTAGGCGGATAACGACGAGCTGTATAACTGATAAATTGATGGACTATAAAGAAAGTAAATGTGGAGATTAAGCATAAGCAACATTTGTGCCTGATGAGAACGTGAATTTACGGCGTTGATTTTTCTCTACTTATAGACTCGAGGGCTGATCGCCAGATCATACCGCATCCATTTTTCTGAATCTTGTTGGGATTTTTGGACTACTCAGGCTCTTAGTTCCGATTCCGTGGGCTCACTTTAACGGCGAAACCGGGCGAACGAGATCTCTTTCAATAATAGTGGCTAAAAATTATAACCTTGGGCGCCAGGCGCACGTTGCACTCAAAAATTCCACAAGAAAGTCACTCGTCACATTACTGCGCGCATAAGCAAGGGCTGTCTCATCTGACAGCCGCTTGCTTATGCGCGCGGCGCTTTACCAGCCTCCCGTGCTCTGATTTAGAAACGGAAGCGCAGGCCGAATTCGATCTGTCGCGGGTCGTTTGCCTGACTGTTGATCAGACCGAAAGTCGCGGGAGTATCAATGTTCATCGTCGGGTCGCCGGGTTGGAAATGGTTCAGCACGTTAGCGAATTGCGCGCTGAATGTCATACCCATCCGCTCGTTGAACTTGATATCTTTTGCGATGCTGAGGTCGAGGTTCCACCGCGGCAAGCCCCGTATAGGCCCGGCGGCCCCGCCATTGGTATCGAGGCCCAGGACCAAACGCCGGAATTGCGAGTAGACCTCATCTGGATTGGTAAACATGTTTATGCCCGTTCCCTTGTTCGCCGGGTTGGTATTCAAGCCTATCGTCCCGTTCAGCACGAGATCCTTATGGGCGGTGTTGCCGCCCGTGTAGGACTTCGCCAACACTGCGTTCTCCCAACTTGTGCCCGAGCTGCAGTTCATCTCGCCGAACGACTGGCAGTTGGCGCTGAAGTTCACACGCAGCGGCAACCCGCTCTGGACGGTGAGGAGCGGCGAGATTGACCAGCCTCCCAGCACCTTGCCCGCGATGCCTTTCTGATTCTTGAAGAATGGCAAATCGTAAAGCGCCGACAGGTTGTAAAGGAAGCGGATGTCAAAATCCTGCGGTCCGTAGTTAGCTTCGAGATTCCAGGGGTCAACTACGCTCCGGGAGCTGCGGGCATGAACCTCGGCTCCCGTCCCCAGCGCGTGGCTCCAGGTGAAGTTGGAGCGCGCAGTCAGGCCTTTCCAATCACGCACAGTCAGCGAGATAAAGGCCGCGTTGTAGTTACCGTGGCCCAGGCTGGTGTTCATAAAAATGGATCTCAACTGCGAACAGACAGGCACAGGCGTAGTCGGGTTGATCGTGGAGACCACCGAGTTGGCACAGGCCGAACTGAAGGCCAGGGTGCGGCCCAACGTCCAGGAGGCTTGGTTCGAGAGGCTGTTCCAGAGGTTGTAAACCTGAGTGTTCAGGATGTTGGAACGCAAGGTTGTGTTTGCGGCCACAGCCGCCGTGCAACTGGCGAAGTTCCGGCAGAAGGCCGAATTCGGTCCGCCCAGCGCCGACTCGAACCACGGCTGCGTGGCGACCGTCCCGCCCGCGGCGAGCGCGGTGTAGACCTTGGCGAAAGCGTTGGAGAAGCTCTGGCCGTTCAGCGTCGTCATGTATGGCACGGCGTCCAGATCGATCTGCTGCCAGTCGTGCCCGCTGAGCCGTCCGATATAACCGAGTTCCAACACCACCTTCCGGGAAACCAGGTCGCGCTGGATCGTAAAATCGAACTGATCCGAGTAATTGGGCCTATGTTTCGGGTCCAGCGCCGAGCCGTCGCCCGCCGCGGTATTGCCGCCAACGCCGGGGTAGAACGGTTGCGCCAAAGTCGCCGAAGCCGTCGGGAGCGGCGCGACCAACCCATCAGTCCCGGCGCGAAAAGCCGTGAGCGGATTGGCGCCGAGAGCGCCGAGGCACTGATTGCCGTTGACCGCCGCGCCCGCGCGCACCGCGCCTTCGCACGAGACAGCCTGCAGCAAACCGGTGCCGAGCAACGGGACCAACACCAACTCCACGCCGTTCAGCCGCCCATATATGCGGCTGTAGCCGCCACGGATGACCGTCTTGTTCTCGCCGAAGGCCGCGCCAAGGAGTCCGCTCTTAAAGTTCGGGGTCCATGCCGCCGCGACGCGCGGGCTGAAACCGCCGTAGAAAGGATCGAAGGGGTACTTCCGGCCACTGCCTACGTTCTGCACAGTGGCGAAGCCGAGCACCGGATTGTAGACCTGCCCGGCCAGCGCCGCTTTCTTGCGTTGGGCCAGGAAATCTTCGGTCACGATCGGAGTCCCCGCCTGATCCACGAGCATGACCTGTTTCCCGTCAACCTCATAAGGCGGCGTCGAGTACGTATAGCCAAGGCCATAGGTCAACGTGAAGTTGGGTTTCATGCGCCAAGTGTCACTGAAATAGGCGTTGTAGCTCAGCACAATGCTTTTATCGAAGGCCGGCGTGCCCAGCGGTTGCAGGTTCAGTTGGGAGCCGCTTCGGCTGTAAACGACTTGCGGCAACGTGACCAAACCCAGCGCCTGCGCGTAGAGATTGTCCCAATTATTTTGTTGAGAGCTGGGCAAGCCCGCGGGCCGGTAAGTCACGCCGCCTGCGGCCATCGACAGCCCTGACACCGCGCTGCCTCCCTGAATCACATAAGTCGTCGCGGCCATCGTTGATTGCCCGTTGTCATTCCGCTGGTGATACATGAAATTGCGCTGGAACGACCCGCCGAACTGGAACATATGATTACCATCAATCATGGTGAGGTCATCCCGCAGCGTGTGATCCTGGCCGTCCCAGAAGCGCGTGCGGGCGTTTTGCGCATTCACGTTATACGGGATCAGCGCGTTCGGAATCCCCCCAGTCACGCCCTCGCCGCCAATCTCGAGCGCTCCTCCGAGTCCGGGCAACTGTGGCGGGGCCCCAGCCGTTGACCATTCCCAGAAGTTCCGCAGGTAACTCCAACGGAAGTCATTCGTCAGGGTGGGGCTGATGGTGGTCGTCAAGCCCGCAACGTAATAGGAGGGCTTCTGCGCGCGCGGCGCCGAGGAGGCCGCTACCCCGAAGGTGTTGCCCGGCAGCGAGCCGCCAATATCCGTCTGGGTGTTGGCCAGTTGATTGAGCCGATAGTAGCGGTAACTGGCCATGAAACGCCAATTCGGGCCAAAGTCGTGATCGAGGCGGCCCACGAGGAAGTCCGAGTCCTGTGGCAAGCGGATCGGCGAGCGAAAGCCTTGCGTGTTGAATTGATCGCCGCCTGATAGGTTGTTGGGCAGCGGCATGAACTTCGACCAAAGCTGACTCACCATCGGATTCAGACCGATAGCGCGGGGGTCACAAGGCAGATTGCCTCCCGCTCCGCAGATGTTTGCGGGCTGATAGGTGACGCCATTGACAGTCACCGGATTCGGATTGAGGTTGTAGGGTATCCAATCCCCCACCTTATAGGTTACGCCGTTCAACGTCACTGGCCCCGCCCCGGTACCGCTGTTCTGAACCTGAATGACGCCCGCGCGTAACAAAGCCGATGGTACAAATCTCTCAATGGTCGTGCTTTGCGGAAAACGCCGGGACTCATAGTTGGCGAAAAAGTAGGTCTTCCCACCCCAGAATTCCGGCGTGATGGGGCCGCCCGCTGAAGCGCCATAGCGGTTCTGGTGGCTCGAAGGCAGCTTTTGGCCTGTGCGGTTGTTCGTCCATGTGTTAGCGCCGAAGTTGCTGCCGAAGTAGTACTCATAGGCCGAGCCGTGCCATTGATTGCCGCCGCGCTTGGTGACCATCTGGATTTGGCCGCCCGACGCGCCGTTGAAATCGGCTGTCTGATTGTTGGTGGCGACTCTGAATTCCTCGATGCTCTCAGCCGGCGTCGGTATCACACCGGAGGGCGTGCCGCCCGCAGCGGCCGAGCCAATGAAGCCGGCTGCTTGCGTGTAGACATTCTGCGTGCCGTCCATGTCGCTGCTGTTGTTGCCGCCGTCGAGTTGGTAGGTGTTCTGATCCATCACCGCGCCAGCCACGCTGCCGCCCGGCGTCACGGCCGGCTGCAAGACGAACAGCGCATTGGCGTCGCGTCCGAGGTTGGTCAACAACTCAAGCTGCTTGCCGGAGATCGTCGTTCCGACCGAAGCGTTCGACGTTTGCAGATCAGCGCCCACAGCCGTCACTACGACGGTTTCCTCCATCGAGCCGACCTGCAGCGTGACGTTGACGGTCAGCGTCAGACCGACTGTCACTTTCTCTCCGGTCAGCTTCGCCTGGATAAAGCCTGATTTGGTGACCGTCATGTCATAGAGACCGGGCGGCACGTTGACAAAGGTGTAGCGCCCCGCCTCGTTGGTGACTGTCTTTTGCTCCGCATTGGTCGTCACATCGCGCAGAGTGACGCTTGCGCCTGACACGGCGGCGTTTTGCTGGTCGGTCACCTGGCCGGAGACAGTCCCAGTCGAGGTCGATTGCCCACGCATCGCAGGAGCGCCAGGGCCGAGCAAGATCGCCATCCCGACGACCAACATCCCCAAATAAAACCAAGACACGCCTGCTTTGCTATCCTCGCGACGGCATGTCCCAGCAACAAATAGCCTGTAGAGTTTGTTTTTCATCAGTCGCCTCCAGAAAAAGCTTCGAAAAAGGTTCTTGGAATGCGCGCAGGGTAAGGCTTCAGCGCGTGGTTAAGGCTTAACGAAAGACTCCTGCCTGAATAATGCCGCCCGGGAGGGCTAATCAGCTCAGTCCCAATTTTGTAATTTAGATAATGAAGGGAAAAATTATTGGGCGAGTATTAAAACGCAAACATTATGCCTGTGGACGCTATCTGAGCTCGGCGTTGATTCTGCTCTACTTAGAGTCGCCATACCTGGGTAAATCGAGCATATGCCGTCCATAATTCTGAATTATGGTTGGGATTTTTGGATCGAAGCAGATATTTATCCAAATCATAGAGAATAGGAAGATGATTGAGGATCGAAGATCTAGGATCGGGGATCGTTTTACTCGTGATTGTGGGATCCTCTATCCTTTATCCTCGATCCTCAATCATCACCGATTCATCTGCTAGCCGATTGACGCATCGTTTCCGGCGTCACTTTTTCTTTTCGGCGATAGGACAAATTGGCCATGTGCGCGGCGATGGCAGAGCGGTAGCCTATTTCTACCGGCGTATTCGGCTCTTTGCGCGAGCGGACGCATTCGACGAAGTTTATGTAATGATTATCGCCCTTTGCATCGCCCTTGATCGCTTCGCCGTTGGGGCGATTCGCTTTCTCCGAGGCGTAGCTCCAACCCGATTGCGACTTGCCGCTGACCATGTCGGTCGTCCCTGCCAGCCATTCAATTGTGCCGTCAGAACCTAGAATGCGAACTCCGAGTCCAAAGCGGCTGTTGCTGAAAGTGGATTGCCACGAAACGACCAAGTCGTTCGGATAATCGAGCACGACCGAAATCGTATCCGGCACTTCGCGCCCGTCTTTTTCCGAAAAGACGCCGCCCGACATATAAGCCGCGGTCGGGGAGCCGAGGTCGAGCACGCCAATGATCCAGCCGATCTGGTGAACCATGTTTTCGGTGATGTTGCCGCCAGAAAATTCCCACCACAAACGCCAGTTGATGAATTTGTTCGCGTCGAACGGGCGGTCGGGGCGGCCGTTCAAAAACGCCTTCCAATTCACGTTCTGCGCGTTGCAATCCTCCGGTATCGGTCGCACCCATTGCCCCTTACCGTGCGGCGTGTTGCGGCTCATCCACGATTCGACCGAAGTGACCTTCCCGACCAAACCGTCCTTGACCCACTTGCGCGCGTCCACGAAATAGCCCGCGCTGTTGTGCTGCTGCCCGACGCCGATGACGCGCTTGGGATTTTTCTTCGCCGCCGCCAGACAGGCTTCGGCCTCTTCGATGGACCAGGTCATGGTCTTTTCGCAGTACATGTCTTTGCCCGCAGCCAACGTGTCCAGAAAGTGGCGCGCGTGGCAATGCAGCGGCGAGGCGATGTACACCGCGTCCACATCTTTCGACTCGAGCAGCTTGCGATGATCGCCGTAGCCCTGAATGTTCGCGCCGAATTTTTTCACTTCATCGAGACGCCGCGTATAAACATCCGCCGCCGCGACGAATTCGGCGTTGGGCGCTTCCAAAAAGTACTTCATCGTCTCCTGCCCGCGCGCGCCCGGACCGATGATGCCCAGCCGTACGCGGTCGTTCGCGCCGAGCACGCGGCCATATGATGAAGCGGTGAAAGCCATGCCGGCGGCGGTAGTCGCAGCGGCTTGCTTGATGAAATCCCTGCGTTCAATTGATCGCTTATTCATAAACACTCCTTGGAAAATTTGCGCGTCGCGCGAAAGAGCTTACATCTGCTCTTTCGCGCGATACGCGGACATCGTCGTTAGAAAGTAACCTTCGCGGCGAAGCGCACCAACCGTGATGAGCTGTTTACCCCGGTGATCAGCCCGAAGGTCGATGGTGTGCTCACGCTGGTCCCCGGATTGCCGGGATTCGGATGGTTCAGAATGTTAAAGACGTCTGCCCGGATTTCACCGCCGAACCGCTCGGTGAACTTCATTTTCTTAAAGATCGAGCTGTCGAGGTTCCAGTAACCCGGCCCATTGATCAAACTGTTACGCGCCACATTGCCGAAGGGCGCATACAAACGATTCGGGTCGTTCTTGCTGGCGATGCTCGCCGCCGGAATCGAGAATACCGAAGTGTCGAAGTAGGGTTGCCCCGTCCGGATTCCCGCATCAAAAACCTTCGGCGTGCCGGTGACGTTTGGGCGTTGCGTGTTGCCGGGGGCATGCAGGTCATTCGCGCTCGTCGTGAAGTCGAGCGGCGTCCCCGTTCTGGCGTCAAGAATGCCTGTCAACTGCCAGCCGTCGAGCGCCCATTTGACGATGCCGCGCGTTTTGCTGGCGAAGGGAATTTGCCAGACGAAGCTCGAAGTGAAGGAGTGCGTCCGATCGAAGTCGGAGCGGCCATGGCTCAATTCGATGTTGGCGGGCGTGCTGATGGTCCCTTGGTCACCGCCCGCGAAATCGATAGACCGCCCGAGCGTGTAGTTGCTTGTGAAAAGAAGGCCGTGTGAGAAGCGCTTGTCCACTTTGACCTGAAGCGAATTGTAACTCGTGGTTTCTCGAACTCTTGAGGTGATCGAGGCCGTGCGCCCATATGAGTTGAAGTACGGACGCGCCGGATTATCGCTGCTGACCGTCGCCAGCCCTAACTGGTTGGCGGCATTCAGGTCGAGGACGAACACGACGTCGCGCCCGACGTTACCCACGTATGCCGCCTCCGCCGTGATGCCCCACCACAGTTGCCGCTGGAACGCCACGTTGTAAGAATGGAGTTTCCCTTCGTGCAGGTCAGGCGGAGCGGTGTACAGCCCGGTGGTTTTGAAGTTGCCGCCGTCAATAATCCCGCTCGATGGGATGGCAAAAATGATCGGCGCCGGGAAGCCTGCCGCCATTGATCCCGCGGGCGCGAAAGAATTGGGCGCGTTGAATTGATTGTTCTGCTTGACTGGGAAGTTGAAGGCGTAGCTGTTGTCCGGGAAGGGCACGATGCTCGTCCCGAATCCTGCGCGGATAACCGTCTTGTCGTTGAGGCGGTATGCGGCGCCGAGACGCGGCGCGAAGTTTTTCCACGGCGCGCCCTTGACGCCCACGTTCTGCGGGATGCCGCCGTAGCCGGCGACGTGAAGCGTGTTTTCGCTCGGGAAGTAGTTCGACAGCCCGCCTTTGTCCGCGATACCAACCAGAGGCTGATAGTATTCGTGGCGCAACCCCAGAATCAGCGTCAGCTTCTGCATCACCTGCCAGGTGTCTTGCGCGAAGCTGAAGGCGGCGTAGTGCTGCGTGCCAGGCTGGTCAATGACCTTGATGTCGCGCCCGACGCTGTTGGGCAGATCGAGCAGGAACGCGGCGAAGGCGTTAGCGGCGGAGGTCTGGGACCGGGTATCTGCCGTCGTCGCCGTCCGAAACCCGTTGAAATCGAAGTGGCCTCGCACGCCGCCGTTGTCCTGGATCTGGAGTAGCAGGTCGCGATTGTGGCGAATCTCTTCGCCAAACTTGAAAGAATGGTTGCCCCAGAGCTTGGTCAGGATGGCGGAGCCGAGGTAGGTCTTCTCACCGCGGTCCCAGGGCAGGCTTCCGGAAAAACCGAGCACCGGGCCGTCAAAGGCGCCGATGTTGATCGAAGTCAGCCCGTCCGAGAAAGAATCCGTGTTGACGTTCGGGATGCCCACGTCACTGGAGGTCTTCAGCCCAGTCGCCTGCGACGTGGCCACGTTGTGATACCAACTGACGCCGAAGCGCCCTTCCAGAATCAGCGTCGGGCTGAAGGTGCGCGTGTAGTTGGCCGCCGTGCTGATGGTGTTTTGCGTGCCGGTGCCGGCGAAGCCGCCGTTGGTCGGGCCGCCATAAATGCTATAGGTGCCGGGATCGAAGACCTGCGGGCGCTGGTAACTGAAGCGGTACGAGAGCGTGTTCTTGTCGTTGATGTTGTAATTGACCTTGGTATCGAAAGCGTGCGTGGTCTTGACGCGCACCTCGTTGAAGATCAGGTTGGGCACCTGCGCCAAAAAGTAATTTGGCGCGCCGGGCGCGGGACCAGCGTTGGGAGGAGTTAAAAAGCTCAGCAGCTTTTTAGCGATCGGGCTGATCCGGTCCGCCGGGATGATGTTGCCCGGAAAGGGATCGCGGATGACGTTGCCGGCAGCGTCGGTGCGCGTCGTCGCCGGATCGTAGATGACAAACTGCTTGCCGTTCGCGTCCACAGCCTTGCTGAAGTCGCCGTTGTACCACTCAGCGTATGGAACTTTGTGCTGTTGAACGGCGCCTAGCGCGTCGGTGGTGTACTGGTAGTCGCCGAAGAAGAAGAGCTTGTTCTTTTTGATCGGGCCACCGAGAGTGCCGCCGGCTTGCCGGTAATGCGTCGGCGCGGTGGTGTGGGTGAAGAAATCGCTCGCCTGCAGCCATCCGTTGTTGTTATTGCCGAAAAAGAAGGCGCTGCCATGCAGGTCGTTCGTGCCCGATTTGAGTGTGACTGACGAGACCGCGCCGCCCGCGCGTCCAAACTCGGCGTCGAAGTTCGAGGTCGCAACGCTAACGGTCTCGATGGCGTCAGCCGCCGGGATCAGCACTTGAAGCAGTCCGGTCTTCTCGTTGTCGTCCACACCTTCGATCTGGAAGTTATTGGACAGACGGGATTGGCCGTTGACCTTCGATTCCAGACTGTCCTGTGAATTGAAAAATTGTGAGTGCGGACGTGTCGGCCTCGTCGCGCCGGGCACGGTGACAAGCAATCCCTGGAAGTTGCGATTGAAACCGAGCGGTAGTTCAGCCACCTGTTTGCTTTCGAGCAACCGACCAGTGTCGGCGCGGTCGGTTTGCAGGAGAGGCGCGGCGTCGGCTGCGACAGTGACTGATTCGCTCACGTCGCCTACCTGCAGACCGAGGTCTACGCGCACAGTCGTATTAACGTCAACGACGACCCCCTCGCGCACAACCTTCTTGAAGCCCTTTTGCACGACATCAACACGGTAGATCCCGTCCTTGACGTTGGCGAAGACGTAATTCCCGTCGGCGTTGGTAACGGTCGTCGCGCCGATATTCGTGCGCGTCTCCGTGATAGTGACGGTCGCGCCGGCCGCCGCCGCCCCATTTGAATCGGTGATCGTGCCGAGCAACGAGCCCTTGACCGCCTGCCCGACGCCGACCGTAAAGACACTGACGCAAATCAACGCCAGCAATAAGAGTCTCTTTGACATACCCATAACAGTCTCCTGGTTGTAAGTTGCTTTCATAGAACAGAACCTGGCCTGGTTTAGTCACGAATCTTTCCCACTTGGTCAAGGTCTCGTTCGATGCTCGCCGTCAATTGTGTTTGCCTGAGCGCAGCCGCGCTTTTCAGCGCCTCACGCAGATACTGAATTCCTATCTGTTTCTCGCCGGCCCGGATCGGTACAGTACCGAGCGTGTAAGCAAGCGGCCGACCGATGAGTCCGCCGCGCAGCCGCTCGCGCGCGGTACTGTACCAGCGTCCCAATGCTGCTGGCCTGATTTAGAATCCGAGCCTCAGCCCGAAGCGGAAGATCCTCTCACCACTCACCGTGGTGTTCTCTCCGAAGCTACTGCTATCGCGGTTGCCGCTCGGATTGCCCCATTGCGGAGTGTTGGTGAAGTTGAACCCTTCAGCGCGAAATTGAAGGCTGAACTTCTCGGTGAGTCGGAACTGCCTGAAGAGGCCGAAATCCCATTGGAACCGGGTCGGGCCGCGCAGGATGTTCCGGCCTGCGGTGCCGAAACGCGCCCGGTTGTTTACATCAGGATCCGACCCCACGGCGCGGAAAGCAGTCACGTCAAAATACTTCTGTCCGGGCCCATTGTTCCCGAACACCTCCACAGTTGGCTTGATCAAATCAGCGGTCTGGGCGTTGCCCGGCGCGTTCAATGTGCTTCCAGATGACGTCACGGTGAACGGGAGGCCGCTGAACTTGCTAATGACGTTGTTGACCTGCCAGCCCCCCACAATCGACGACAACGCGCCTTTACCATTCAGATACTTCCGGCCGTTACCGAATGGCAACTCGATAATATTTGTGATCTGCAGATTGTGCGGGCGGTCAAAACTGCTGAGCGAACGATTCAGGTTGTAATACTGCGGGATGCTAACCGGCAGCGTGTTATCGCTGTCCGAAAGACCCGAAGTGGTGATGGATTTCGACCACGTGTAGTACACGCCAAGCTGATAGAAATCCTTGAACCGGCGGTCAAGTCGCGCCTGCATGGCGTCATAATGGCTGTTACCGACGGGCGTCACCAGCGGGGTCGAGGCGGTACGCCCGAACTTTTGGGCAAGCTGTCGTCCGTTGTTCCCGCCACCGATGTTGGCGTAGTTCAATTCAATAAAGCCCAGCTGCCGGATCTGCCGCGTGGCAATGTAGGCTACCTCCCCAGTGAAGCCCCACTTCAATTCCTTCTGCAGCGAGAGGTTCCACGATTGGATGTATCCCCGCTTGAAATTGTCTGGCAGCGTGATAGCAGACACATTGCTCGGAATCGAAATAATCCCATTGCCGAGATCGGGCGAGGTCGCGACCGGAATGCCGTCCTCGAGTCTGCTGACAAACTGGACCCCGTTCTGTCCAGTTGACGCCTCATTGTTCAGGTTGAGCAGGATTGGGTGATTGGTGCGTAGCGGGCGGGCCAGCGCATACGGATCGTTCGTGATCCCATAACCGGCGCGTAGCACAAACGTGGGCGTGATCCGGTACGCCAGACCGAAACGCGGCGCGAACAATCGCTTGCTCACCTTCACACCGAGGTCTGTCGGCACCGAACCGACTCCACCGATTTCCACCATGTTCGTGTTAACATTGTACCGCTCGAGGCCGCGATCCCCACGCGTTGGGACAGGGAAGTACTCCCAGCGGGTGCCGTATGAGAGCGTCAGGTTCTTATTGACCTGCCACTGGTCGCGCCCGTAAAAACTATATTGCCAGTTTCGTGTGCTGTAGGGCGCTTCCGTGAGGGTCAGTTTGCCGATGCGGTCTGGCAAGCCAAGCAGGAAGGCCGCAAAGCTGTTGAACTGACTCCCACTCGTCCCGCCTTTGAGCGTGGTTGTTCCGGTCCCAAAATGGAAACCGCCGCGGGCCCCAAAGCTGGTGTCGCTCGATTCCGGCTGGGTGTGGTTTAGCTTCTGCCGATATACATCCATGCCGAAGCGGATGTTGTGCGGTCCGCGCAGCCAGTTGGCGTTGGTTACAATCTGATACTGATCGTCTCGGCGTGTGTATGGCATGAAGGTGTCGACCGTTCCGTAATCCGCGTATGTCTCCAAGTCGAAAAACGGGAACCCGCCTTCAAACGCTCTGCTCCCGTTGGTTCCTTTAATACCCAGAAAATCCAGGCCGCGCTTTTCGGTGATGTCGGATTGCGCCACGTCAGTGTTCTGGCGGAAGAGACCGAAATTGGCGTCTACGATGAAATTGGGAGAGAAGGTGTAGACGCCGGCGAAGGAGAAGCTGTGAGTCTTCCCCTGCCCGGTGCCTGGATTGGAGCTGTTGATCGCGCGCCCCTGTAACGCCTTGCCGAAAACCGTCTCATTCACGGTGAAGAAATTGAGAACGCTGTAGCGTCCCCAGACGTTGAGTTTGTTGTTGACGTTCCAATTGACCTTGCTGTCCACCGTCCATCTGTCAAAGAGAAATCCCGCCGAAGCGAAGTAGTTGTTGGTTTGGCCCGGCAGATTTGGAGTCGGGATTAGTGGCAGAATCTTTTTGATGATTGGGCTGATGCTGTCCGGGCAAATGACGTTCTCAACGCCGTTGCAACTGATTATCTGACGGCCCGATCCATCCGCATTGCCCGTAAGTGGGTTATAGATGTTCACAGGTCTGCCGGAGCCATCAACCAAGTTGCGAAAATCACCGTTGCGAATATCCGCTGTCGGGACGTTCACAATCAGGCTGTCGTTCTGACGGTTCTTGGTGCCTTCATAACTACCGAAGAAGAACAGCTTGTTCTTGATGATCGGACCGCCCAGCGTCCCGCCGTACTGATTTTGAATGAACTTGCCCTTCGCATTTTGTGGAGGGCGAAAATAATCTCTGGCTTTCAGCGCCTGATCGGAGTGGTATTCAAAAGCGGAGCCGTGAAAATCATTCGTTCCGCTCTTGATCTGGACGTTGATCGCGGCGCCGCCGGCCAATCCCTGCTCGGCGTCGAAACTGTTGCTGACGACATTGACTGTTTCGATGGCTTCGAGCGCCGGCACATACGCAGTGACGTGCGGCAGCCAGATGTTGGTCGAACTGATTCCGTCAATGCGGGTGTTGTTGGATGAGCGGCTGGCGCCGTTGACGTTGAAGACCAGCGACCGCGACGGATTCGACGGAACCGAATGGGCGTCTTCCGGAGGCGTGAATCCTGGCAGAGTCTTGAAAAGGTTCTGGTAATTGCGCCCGAGCGGGACCGGCAGGTTCTGCAACGGTTTTGAGGTCAACTCGGCGCTCACGTCGGCGCGATCGACTTTGATCAGCGCGGCTTCCGACGTGATCATAACCGTTTCAGCCACCTGCCCGACTTCGACTGAAATGTCGGCGCGGGTGACGTTATTGAGCGTCACGACGACGCCTTCTTTGGTCATGGTTTTAAAACCGGATTTGCCGACCTTGATCGAATATGTTCCGGCCTGGACGGTCGGAAAATCGTAACTTCCGTTCGCGTCGGTCACGCCGTCGCGCGACTGTCCCGTCCCTTTGTGCGTAATGGTGACGGTCGCGCCGGCCACGACCGCCCCGCTCGAATCGGTCACGTTGCCGGTGAGCGTGCCGTAGAGCACTTGCGCGCGGGCCATCGTCGGAATCGTCAGCGCAACGAGCATCGCCGCCAGCGGCGCCCCGATGCGCATAAAACGTCGCGGTAACTGTCTGATGAACTGTCGTAGTTTCATAAAACCTCCGTCGGTGTGGTGATGAAAAGTGGAGGACTGTAAGTAGCCCCGCCCATACTGCGCCGACCGTCCGGGCGGGGCGGTTAGCTGTTGGTCGAAAGTTTCGAGGTCGTGTTAGTTTCGGTGTTCGTGACATCGACGGTCGCGCCAGCGATTGCCGCGCCGTACTGATCCTTCACAGCGCCGAGGATCGCGCTGCGCCTCTCCTGCGTGGAGGCGGCCATGCTCGCCAATGGCGGCGCCGTGATGATCAAAACGCGCGCCTTTGAACAGAAAACAGCGTAAGCGGATCTGGTGAATCTCATGGCTACTCCTCTCAGGAATTGGGAAAGCCGAGACTGGCGTGGCGCGAAACAACGCGAAGAGATCGACCAGAATCGCGGCTTTCACATAGCTAATCTGTTTTCAGATTTAGTCGAAGCGTATTGGCGAATTTCTAGATAAGTGGATAAATCCCAGCCTGCTTATCCCAGCAAAGGCGCATAGAGCCGATTTTTTTAGTAATGGAGGCCCTCTGATTAATCCTAATATCTTATCGGATGGGCGAATTATCAGGATGGTTTTACCAACTGTCAACTGGTGGCATCAACAAAACAAACTAGACTTCAAAAAATCGGGAGGCCAACATTCTCAGCTTTTCTTGTCCGGACTGAAAGAACGTCGTCTCAGCGCAGGACGTCAAGGTTTCACATCCATCTCGTGGAGCGAAGGCGCGGCGGGGCGCATGCGACGCAAAAGGGGTGATCGATGAAGATGGGAGAATAACATGCCCCGCCCACACGGCGGCGCCCGTCCGGGCGGGGCGGTTATACGAGAGAAAGCGACTTTAGAATGCGAACCGCAACTGGAACTGAATAAAGCGCGGCGTATTCCATTGCGTCGTGACGCGCCCGAAATTCGAGCTGTTGATGTTGGTCTCCGGCACGTCCCAGAGCACGTGGTTGAATGTGTTGATCATATCCAGCCGGAACTCGAGCGTCTTTTTCTCCGTGAGGGGGAAGCGGCGCACCAGGTTGGCGTCGAGCTGGTTCTTGCCGTGGCTGCGCAGCCAATTGAGCGCCGTCGGGAAGACGCGGACGTGGAACGAATTGGGCTGGAAGTTGGTCGGCGTCACATTGGAGTAGGTGCAGGGCTGGTTATTACCCGAACCGCAGATATTACCCATCTGCTGCAGTACCGACTCCGGCACGATAGATCGAATGCGTGTCTCGTACGCCGTCCGGTTTGATACGCTGAAATCGCGTGACGCGCCGGGGAAGAGTTGCCAGTTGAACCATTCGTCCACCGTCTGGTCTTTGGGATCCTTCGCTATGGCGCGCAGATCATTGCCGTAGTAGAACCAGTTCCCCAGGCCGTAAGCGCGGCCGCTCTGTTTGACGTAGATGCCGCTGACCTGCCAGCCGCCCACGAGCGCGCCCAGCCATTTGTTTCCCGACAGGAACTTTTTGCCCTTGCCGAAGGGGAACTCGTATATGAAGTTGGTGTTCAGGTTGTGCGGCGCGGAGTTGTTCGACGGCGCCCAGACCAGGAAGTCATCGAACTCGTTCTCGCGCGTCGTGCGCTGCAGATTC
>Ga0209382_10003976_pt1 | contig 20102 bp, 19 predicted proteins | sample SoiMetdeltSBSDD5_FD_187599 | JGI IMG/M metagenome (GOLD analysis project Ga0209382, IMG submission 187599) | Bulk soil microbial communities from a Populus tree surrounding site in Tennessee, USA - Soil MetaG P. deltoides SBSDD5 (SPAdes) (version 2) | ecosystem: Environmental > Terrestrial >... | reverse complement strand
GCTGGTGCGGCGGATGACCTTGCCGTACATCGGATGCTTCACCCGGTCCTCGAGCGCGACCACGATCGTCTTGTCCATCTTGTCGGACACGACGAGGCCCTCGCGGACCTTGCGGTTGTTCCGAGACCTCTCGCCGGTCGCCGTCCCGTCCGCCGCCTGCTCGCCAGGCATCTGCTGGCCGGGCATCTGCTCGTCGGTCACGTGCTCGTTGGGCACATGCTCGTTGGGCACCCGCTCGTCGGGCACGGCCGGCTGGGTCACTGCTTCCTCGCTCATGCTGCACCCTCCGGAGCAACCGAGAGCCCGAGCTCACGCTCGCGCATCACGGTGTAGATGCGGGCGATGTCGTGCCGCACGGTGCGTAGCCGGCGGTTGTTGTCCAGCTGCCCGGTGGCCATCTGGAAGCGGAGGTTGAACAGCTCCTCCTTGGCTTCCTTCAGTCGAAGCACGAGCTCCTCCTCGGTGAGCTCGCGCAGCTCGGCAGCGCCGCTGGCGGCCATCAGAACTCACCCTCTCGCGTCACGATGCGGCACTTCATGGGCAGCTTGTGTATCGCCCTGCGCAGGGCCTCGCGGGCCACCGTCTCGTTCGGGTAACTCATCTCGAACAGCACGCGGCCGGGCTTGATGTTGGCGATCCAGAACTCCGGGGAGCCCTTGCCGGATCCCATCCGGGTCTCGGCCGGCTTCTTGGTCAGCGGGCGGTCCGGGAAGATGTTGATCCACACCTTGCCGCCACGGCGGATGTGCCGGTTGATGGCGATACGCGCCGACTCGATCTGGCGGTTCGTCACGTAGGCCGGCTCGAGCGCCTGGATGCCGTACTCGCCGAAGCTGACCGCCGTGCCGCCCTTGGCCGCGCCGTGACGATCCGGGCGGTGCTGTTTGCGGTGCCTGACCTTGCGTGGGATGAGCACGGCTCAGCCCTCCCGGTTCGTGTCGTCTGCGGTGGCGGCCGGCGGCGCGGTCTCCACCGCCGCGACCGCCGCGACCGCGGCACCGGTCGGGTCGAAGCTGGCAGCGTCCGCCTCGGCCGCGGCCCGGCCGGCGTCGGTGCCGCCGGCGGTCGTGCCGGAGGCGCCGGAGCGCCGCGGGCGGACCGGGCGGTCGCGGCGCGGCGGCCGCGGGTCGACGGTGGCGGTGTCGCGCTCGCGGCGGCCGCCGATCACCTCGCCCTTGTAGATCCACACCTTGACGCCGATGCGGCCGAACGTGGTGCGCGACTCGAAGAAGCCGTAGTCGATGTCGGCGCGCAGCGTGTGCAGCGGCACCCTGCCCTCGCGGTAGAACTCGGAGCGGGACATCTCCGCGCCGCCGAGCCGCCCGGAGCACTGCACCCGGACGCCCTTGACCTGCGGCGAGCGCATCGCCGACTGGATGGCCTTGCGCATGGCGCGGCGGAAGGCGACCCGGTTGGACAGCTGCTCGGCAACGCCCTGCGCGACGAGCTGGGCGTCCGACTCGGGGTTCTTCACCTCGAGGATGTTCAGCTGCACCTGCTTGTTGGTGAGCTTCTCCAGCTCGCCGCGGATCCGGTCGGCCTCCGCGCCGCGCCGGCCGATGACGATGCCCGGCCGGGCGGTGTGGATGTCCACCCGGACCCGGTCGCGGGTGCGCTCGATCTCGACCTTGGAGATCCCGGCCCGCTCCATGCCCTTGGACAGCATCTTGCGGATCGAGACGTCTTCCTTGACGTACTCCGCGTACTGCTTGTCGGCGTACCAGCGGGACTTCCAGTCGGTGGTGATCCCTAGCCGGAAGCCGTGCGGGTTGATCTTCTGGCCCACTACCGGCCACCCTTCTCAGCGGTCTTGGCCTGCGCGCTGGACTGCTGTTTGGTGCCGCCCCTGCGTTCCTTGCGGGCGGGCTTGACGAGCTGCACCGATTCGACCTCGACCGTGATGTGGCTGGTGCGTTTGTTGATGCGGAAGGCACGGCCTTGGGCGCGCGGCCGGATCCGCTTGATCGTCGGGCCCTCGTCCACGTATGCCCGCGAGACGATGAGCGACTCCGGGTCGAGATCGAGGTTGTTCTCGGCGTTGGCCATCGCGCTGGCCAGCACCTTCGACACCGGCACGCTGGCGGCCTGTGGCGCGAACCGCAACACGTCCAGCGCGTCCGCCGCGGTGCGGCCGCGGATCAGGTCGATCACCCGCCGGGCCTTCGTCGGCGACACCCGGATGAAGCGGGCCCGCGCCACGGCGCGCGGCAGCTCGGCGGCCGCGGTGGCGTCCTGTCGGGCGTTCATGGGTTCCCCTTGCTGGTCTTGAAGTGCGGCTGCCTAGCGGCGGCGCGACTTGCGGTCGTCCTTGACGTGTCCCTTGAAGGTCCGGGTCGGGGCGAACTCGCCCAGCTTGTGCCCCACCATCGACTCGGTCACGTACACCGGGACGTGCTTGCGCCCGTCATGCACGGCGAACGTGTGGCCGATCATGTCCGGGATGATCGTCGAGCGGCGCGACCAGGTCTTGATGACCTGCTTGGTGCCCCTGTCGTTCTGCGCGTCCACCTTGGCAAGGAGGTGGTCGTCGACGAACGGGCCCTTCTTCAACGAGCGTGGCATGTCTTCACTCCCTCCTTGCTCAGCGCTTCTTGCCAGTACGGCGGCGGCGGTCGATCAGCTTGTCGCTGGCCTTCCTGCGGCGGGTGCGGCCCTCCGGCTTGCCGGCGGGGTTCACCGGATGGCGGCCACCCGAGGTCTTGCCCTCACCGCCGCCGTGCGGGTGGTCGACCGGGTTCATGGCCACCCCGCGCACGGTCGGGCGCTTGCCCTTCCAGCGCATCCGGCCCGCCTTGCCCCAGTTGATGTTCGCGTGCTCCGAGTTGCCGACCTCGCCGATGGTGGCCCGGCAGCGCACGTCCACCTTGCGGATCTCGCCGGACGGCATCCGCAGCTGCGCGAACGGCCCGTCCTTGGCGACCAGCTGGACGCCGGTGCCGGCCGAGCGGGCGATTTTCGCGCCGCCGCCGGGACGCAGCTCGATGGCGTGCACCACGGTGCCGGTCGGGATGTTGCGCAGCGGCAGGTTGTTGCCCGGCTTGATGTCGGCCCGGATACCGCTCTCCACCGGGTCGCCCTGGCGCAGCCGGTTCGGCGCGATGATGTAGCGCTTGTCCCCGTCCGCGTAGTGCAGCAGCGCGATCCGCGCGGTGCGGTTGGGGTCGTACTCGATGTGCGCGACCTTGGCCGGCACGCCGTCCTTGTCCGCGCGCCGGAAGTCGACCAGGCGGTAGGCCCGCTTGTGCCCGCCGCCCTGGTGCCTGGTGGTGACCTTGCCGTGCACGTTCCGGCCGCCGCGCCCGTGCAGCGGGCGTACCAGCGTCTTCTCCGGGTGGTCGCGCGTGATCTCGGCGAAGTCGGAGACGCTGGCGCCGCGACGGCCGGGGCTCGTCGGCTTGTACTTTCGGATGCCCATTAGTTCTCCAACGTCAGGCGGCCGGGCCGCCGAAGATCTCGATCGGCTTGCTCTCCGTGGACAGCGTCACGACCGCCCGCTTGGTGTCCTTGCGCCTGCCGTACCCGGACTTGGTGCGCTTGCGCTTGCCCGGCCGGTTGAGCGTGTTGACGCTGACCACCTTCACGCCGAACACCTTCTCGACCGCGATCTTGATCTCGGTCTTGTTGGCCTTGGGCGCCACCAGGAAGGTGTACTTGCCCTCCTCGAGCAGCCCGTAGGACTTCTCGGAGATGACCGGCGCGATCAGCACGTCGCGTGGATCGGGGATCACTGGCCGTCCTCCCTGGGCTCGCCGCCGGCTGTCTCGCCGCCGGCGGTGCCGGCATCCGCGTCGTCGACCAGCGCCTGCACCTCGATCTCGATGTCCACCTCGCCGGAGCGGGCGGACGCGGTCGCGCTGCGACCGCGCACTGGCCCGGCGAGGAACGCCTCCAGCGCGCCGCTGGTGAACACGATGTCGTCGCTGACCAGCACGTCGTAGGTGTTGAGCTGGTCGGGCGCGATCACGTGCACGGCCGGCAGGTTGCGCACGCTGCGCCAGCCGGTGAGGTCGTCCCTGGCCACCACGACCAGCACCCTGGCCCGGTCGGTGATCGCGGCCACCGCCGCGCGGGCCGTCTTCGTGGACGGCGTGTCGCCGTCAACCAGCGTGGAGATCACGTGCACCCGGCCGTCGCGGGCCCGGTCGGACAGGGCCCCGCGCAGCGCGGCGGCCTTCATCTTCTTGGGCGTGCGCTGCGCGTAGTCACGCGGGGTCGGGCCGTGCACGATGCCGCCGCCGGTGAACTGGGGCGCGCGGGTCGAGCCCTGGCGGGCGCGGCCGGTGCCCTTCTGCCGGTACGGCTTGCGGCCACCACCGGCCACCTCGCCGCGGGTCTTGGTGTCGTGGGTGCCCTGCCTGGCCGCGGCCAGCTGTGCCACCACCACTTGGTGCATCAGCGGCAGGTTGGCCTGCACGCCGAAGACCTCGGCCGGCAGCTCCACGGTGCCATCGGTGTCCCCGCCCGGGGTGCGCACCTCGACCGTCGTGCTTCCCGTGCTCGTCACTGTGCCGCACCGCCCTCCGTCGGGGCCGCCTTGGCGGCGCTCTTGACCAGGACCAGACCGCCCTTGGCGCCGGGCACCGCGCCCTTGATCAGCAGCAGGCCATCCTCGGCCCGCACCGAATGCACGGTCAGGTTCTGCGTGGTCACCCGCGCGTTGCCCATCCGGCCGGCCATGCGCAGGCCCTTGAACACCCGCCCAGGGGTGGCGCAGCCGCCGATGGATCCGGGCGAGCGGTGCTTGCGCTGGGTACCGTGGCTCGCGCCGAGCCCGCCGAAGCCGTGCCGCTTCATCACGCCGGCGGTGCCCTTGCCCTTGGTGGTGCCGACCACGTCGACCACCGCGCCGGCCTCGAACACCTCGGCGGTCAGCTCCTGGCCGACCTCGTACTCACCGGCGTCGGTGGTGCGCAGCTCGACCAGGTGCCGGCGGGGCGTCACGCCCGCCCTGGCGTAGTGCCCGGCCACCGGCTTGGTGACCTTGCGCGGGTCGATGGCGCCGAACGCCAGCTGCACGGCCGCGTAGCCGTCGTTCTCAGTGGTCCGGATCTGGGTGACCACGCACGGTCCGGCCTGGACCACGGTCACCGGCACGATCCGGTTGTTCTCGTCGAAGACCTGGGTCATCCCGAGCTTGGTGCCCAGGAGCCCCTTCACCTGCCTGTCAACCATGGGTCGGCCAGCCTCACTGGATGTTGACGTCGACGCTGGCCGGCAGGTCGATGCGCATCAGCGCGTCGACCGTCTTCGGCGTCGGGTCGAGGATGTCGATCAGCCGCTTGTGGGTGCGCATCTCGAAGTGCTCGCGCGAATCCTTGTACTTGTGTGGCGAGCGGATGACGCAGTACACGTTCTTCTCGGTGGGCAGCGGCACCGGCCCGACGACCCGAGCGCCGGTGCGCGTCACGGTCTCGACGATCTTGCGCGCGGACGCGTCGATCGCCTCATGGTCGTAGGCCTTGAGCCGGATGCGGATCTTTTGTCCCGCCATGATGGCTAGCCGTTCCTCTTCTCGTCCCGCTGCTGTCGTGCCCTGCCAGCGCTCGGCCGTCCGGTCCACGCGGTCGGGTGTGTCGCGCCGCCGCACGGTCCGGTCCCACTGACGGCGTCGGTGGGATGGGGTGGGGCATTCTCTCCGGCCCCGTTCCGAGGCCTGGCACTCGTGGCGGGGCGACCAGCTCACAGTCCGAGCCGGCCGCCCCGACGAGCAACCTGTCCAGGATGCCACACCTAGGTGTGGCGCCCAAATCGGGGCTACCCGAAGCCGGGGCCCGATTTCTATTTGTTGATCTTTGTGACCCGGCCGGCGCCGACGGTGCGGCCGCCCTCGCGGATGGCGAAGCGCAGGCCCTCCTCCATGGCGATCGGCTGGATCAGCTCGACCGTCATCTCGGTGTTGTCGCCCGGCATGACCATCTCGGTGCCCTCCGGCAGGGTGACCACGCCGGTCACGTCCGTGGTCCGGAAGTAGAACTGCGGGCGGTAGTTGTTGAAGAACGGGGTGTGCCGGCCGCCCTCGTCCTTGCTCAGGATGTAGACGTTGGCCTCGAAGTTGGTGTGCGGGGTGTTGGTCCCCGGCTTCACCACCACCATGCCGCGCTCGACATCCTCGCGCTTCACGCCGCGCAGCAGCAGCCCGACGTTGTCGCCGGCCTGGCCCTGGTCGAGCAGCTTGCGGAACATCTCGACGCCGGTGACCGTGGTCTTCATCGACTTCTCGCGGATGCCGAGGATCTCGACCTCCTCGCTCACCTTCACGATGCCGCGCTCGACCCGGCCGGTGACGACGGTGCCGCGGCCGGTGATGGTGAACACGTCCTCGACCGGCATCAGGAACGGCTTGTCGACATCGCGCTTCGGCTCCGGGACGGACTCGTCGACGGCATCCATCAGCTCGAGCAGCTTGGCGGCCCACTCGGCGTCACCCTCCAGCGCCTTCAGCGCCGAGACGCGGACGACCGGGAGGTCGTCGCCGGGGAACTCCTGGCTGGACAGCAGCTCGCGGACCTCGAGCTCGACCAGCTCCAGGATCTCCTCGTCGTCAACCATGTCGGCCTTGTTGAGCGCCACCACGATGTAGGGCACGCCGACCTGGCGGGCCAGCAGCACGTGCTCACGCGTCTGGGGCATCGGGCCGTCGGTCGCCGCCACCACCAGGATCGCGCCGTCCATCTGGGCCGCGCCGGTGATCATGTTCTTGATGTAGTCGGCGTGACCGGGGCAGTCGACGTGCGCGTAGTGCCGGTGCTCGGTCTGGTACTCGACGTGCGCGATGGAGATGGTGATGCCCCGCTGCTTCTCCTCCGGCGCCTTGTCGATCTGGTCGAACGGCGTGAAGGGGTTCAGGTCGGGGAACTTGTCGTGCAGGACCTTGGTGATCGCCGCGGTAAGCGTGGTCTTGCCGTGGTCGATGTGGCCGATCGTCCCGATGTTGACGTGCGGCTTGGTCCGCTCGAACTTGGCCTTCGCCACTTTCTCGTCCTCCTGGACTTGTTCTCTACGTGCCGTCCGTGGACGGCAGGCTTATGGCTGGTTGAAGTTGTGCGGAACCATAGAGGGGGCTTCCCGCGACGGCCGCACCGGATGGCTCAGTGGCCAGCGCTTGCGCTGCTCACTCGCCCGTCGCCTTCGCGATGATCTCCCTGGCGACGTTCGTCGGAACCTCGGCGTAGGAGTCGAACTGCATGGTGTAGCTCGCCCGCCCCTGGGTGCGGGATCGCAGGTCGCCGACGTAACCGAACATCTCCGACAGCGGCACGAGCGCACGCACGACGCGGTTGCCGCTGCGCTCCTCCATCGACTGGATATGGCCACGCCGCGAGTTCAGGTCGCCGATGACATCGCCCATGTAGTCGTCCGGGGTGTTCACCTCGACCAGCATCATGGGCTCGAGAAGTGCCGGGTTGGCCCGGCGCGCGGCCTCCTTGAGCGCTATCGAACCGGCGATCTTGAAAGCCATCTCGGACGAGTCGACCTCGTGGTGCTGACCGTCGAGCAGCGTCAGCTTCAGGCCGACCAGCGGGTAGCCGGCCAGCACGCCGTACTGCATGGCGTCCTGGGCGCCGGCGTCCACCGACGGGATGTACTCCTTGGGCACCCGCCCGCCGCTGACCTTGTTCTCGAACTCGTACAGCGCGCCGTCGGGCGACTGCAGCGGTTCGAGCCTGATGACCACGCGGGCGAACTGCCCGGAGCCACCGGTTTGCTTCTTGTGGGTGTACTCGTACTTGTCGACGGTGCCACGGATGGTCTCGCGGTAGGCCACCTGCGGCTTGCCGATGTTTGCCTCAACCTTGAAGTCGCTGCGCATCCGGTTGACCAGCACCTCCAGGTGCAGCTCACCCATGCCGCCGATGATGGTCTGCCCGGTCTCCTCGTCCAGCCTGACCTGGAACGTGGGGTCCTCCTCGGCCAGCTTCTGGATGGCCGTTGAGAGCTTCTCCTGGTCCGCCTTGGTCCGCGGCTCGATGGCCTGGTGGATGACCGGGGCCGGGAACGTCATCGACTCCAGGATGATCGGCGCGTTCGGGTCGCACAGCGTGTCGCCGGTGGTCGTCTCCTTCAGCCCGATCACGGCGTAGATGTGCCCGGCCCTGGCCTCGTCGACCGGGTTCTCCTTGTTGGAGTGCATCTGGAACATCTTCCCGATGCGTTCCTTGCGGTCCTTTGTGGAGTTGATCACCTGGGTGCCGGCGGCGATGCGCCCGGAGTACACCCGGATGTAGGTCAGCTTGCCGAAGTACGGGTGCGTCATGATCTTGAACGCAAGCGCCGAGAACGGATCGGTGACGTCTGCCTTGCGCACCGCCACGGTCTCGCCGTCGGCGAGGGTGCCCTCGACCGGCCGCACGTCCAGCGGCGACGGCAGGTAGTCGATCACCGCGTCCAGCATGGGCTGCACGCCCTTGTTCTTGAACGCGGACCCGCACAGCACCGGGTAGGCGATGCTGTTGGTGGTGATCTTCCGCAACGCGGCCTTGATCTGCGCGACGGTGATCTCCTCGCCACCGAGGTAACGCTCCATCAGCTCGTCGTCGGCGTCGGCGACGGTCTCCAGCAGCTTCTCCCGGTACTCCTCGGCCAGCTCGGCCAGCTCGGCCGGGATCTCCTCGACGTGGTAGTCCTCGCCCTTCTGGACCTCGCCGCGCCAGGTCAGCGCGCGCATCTCCACGAGGTCGATGACCCCCTGGAAGTCGCTCTCGGCACCGATCGGGAGCTGGATGACCACCGGCGTGGCACCAAGGCGCTCGGAGATCGTGCGGACGGTGAAGTAGAAGTCCGCGCCGATCTTGTCCATCTTGTTGACGAAGCAGATCCGCGGCACCCCGTACTTGTCCGCCTGCCGCCAGACCGTCTCCGACTGCGGCTCGACGCCCTCCTTGCCGTCGAACACCGCGACCGCGCCATCGAGCACCCGCAGCGACCGCTCCACCTCGACGGTGAAGTCGACGTGCCCGGGAGTGTCGATGATGTTGATCTGGTGACCGCTCCAGAACGTGGTGGTGGCGGCAGAGGTGATGGTGATGCCGCGCCTCTGCTCCTCCTCCATCCAGTCCATGGTGGCGGCGCCGTCGTGCACCTCACCCATCTTGTAGTTGATCCCGGTGTAGAAGAGGACCCGCTCGGTGGTGGTGGTCTTGCCGGCGTCGATGTGCGCCATGATCCCGATGTTGCGGACCTTGGCGAGGTCGGTGAGCACGTCGCGTGCCACGGGGATTCCCTGCTCTCTCGTTTCGTGTGGTGGGCGGCCGCTGGGCTGGTAACAACCAGCCCTGGTCGTCACCAGCTGGTTCTCACCAGCGGTAGTGCGCGAAAGCCTTGTTCGACTCGGCCATCTTGTGGGTGTCCTCGCGCCGCTTGACGCTCGCACCCAGGCCGTTGCTCGCGTCGAGCAGCTCGTTGGTCAGCCGCTCGACCATGGTCTTCTCTCGCCGCGCCTTTGAGAAGTTCACCAGCCAGCGCAGACCCAATGTGGTGGACCTACCAGCGCGAACCTCGACGGGAACCTGGTACGTGGCGCCACCGACGCGGCGGCTCTTCACCTCGATGGCGGGCTTGACGTTGTCCAGCGCACGCTTGAGGGTGACCACGGGGTCGGTGCCGGTCTTCTCCCGGCAGCCCTCCATGGCCCGGTAGACGATCTTCTCGGCCACCGAGCGCTTGCCCTCGGTAAGTACCTTGTTCACCAGCTGGGTGACCAGCGGCGACCCGTACACCGGGTCGTTGATGAGCGGACGCTTGGGCGCCGGACCCTTGCGTGGCATCAGCCCTTCTCCTTCTTCGCGCCGTAGCGGCTGCGGGCCTGCTTGCGGCCCTTCACGCCCTGGGTGTCCAGCGAGCCGCGGATGACCTTGTAGCGCACGCCGGGCAGGTCCTTCACCCGGCCGCCGCGCACCAGCACCATGGAGTGCTCCTGCAGGTTGTGGCCCTCACCCGGGATGTAAGCCGTCACCTCGATGCCGCTGGTCAGCCGGACCCGGGCGACCTTGCGCAGCGCAGAGTTCGGCTTCTTGGGCGTCGTGGTGTAGACGCGGGTGCACACGCCGCGCCGCTGCGGGCTCCCCTTGAGCGCGGCCGTCTTGGTCTTGGCGACCTTGTCCGTGCGGCCCTTGCGGACCAGCTGCTGGATCGTGGGCATTGACCGTCTTCCTGTGCTGTGGTGCGCGTAGCCTGTGGTGGTTCTCGTATCCCGAGGTCGGGCGTGTCGCGCCTGCTCCATACCCGGGCGGTGCCTGGGACCGAACGGAGGGCCACGTGCACGCCGCACCAAGGGCGGCGCGGCCCCCGGCATGGCTGACACCATCCACGGGCACGCAGCAGCACTCGACTCGCGTCGAGCACCCGGACTACGATACCTGGCCCCCTCCTCGGCGGTCAAAGCGGTTGGCCCGTACGCATCAGGTACCGGGAGCCACAACCGTATGGCCCGCCTCGGCCGCAGCTGCCGCCAACCGCTTGTCATAGGTGACGAATGCCGTCATGGTCTTGCCGGATGCCACCAGGTTGTCGGCGGTAGCCAGGTGGATGGCGTCCAGCGATCGGCGATGTGCATCGACGTACGCTGCGGCGGTGGCCCGGACCACGGCGTCGATATCCACTCGATCCAGGCGGCTCAGCGTCGAGGCCACTGCGCCCAGAACCTCTGGTTGGTTGCGGCGCAGCGCCCGTGGCACCTCGACCTCTACCAGGTTCGAGGCGACAAGTGCCTCCGCCGGGCGGTCGTTCAGCCACGCTATGAGGTCCGGTGTCTCATCCTCCTCCCGGATCATCTTCACGATCGCCGCGGCATCCAGATAGATCACCAGCGCTCCTCGTCACGCAGCTGCCGGAGCAGCTCGCCTGCATCGACTCCCGGCGGCGCCTTGAAGGCCGGCATCGGGATCGGCCCCTTGACCGTCGCGGGAACGACACGGCCGGCGGCGATCAGATCATCGAGCTCACCGCTGGTGGAAGCGGGTACGATACGGCCGATCACTTTGCCCTGCTTGGTGATCTCCACGGTCTCGCCGCGCTCGACACGCGCCATCACGCTCGCTGTCTGCTGGTTCAGCTCGCGAATCGGGATCTGCTGCATATGCCGAGTGTAGTACGCATGCACTACACGCGGCCGCGGGTGCGCAGGTGATCGGGGCGGCGAACCCAGTGGCTTACGCCGCCGCCTGCTGGCGGTCGCCTCTTGACCGCAAACGGCTGCAGTTAAAGGCCTATCTGCGGCCCAATGGTGGTACTTGGAGGTGTGGTGGTACTTGGAGGTGCGAGGAGGGCCCCGGATGCGGGAGGCGTCCGGGGCCCTCCGGCTGGACGGCTAGGAGCAGCGGCTAGCGGTAGTCGCGGCCGAAGTCGTAGTCGTCAAGTGGTACGGCGGCACCGGTGGTGCTGCCGAACACGTCCGGCGAGTAGTAGCCGTCGTCGTAGGACGGGATCGCGTACGCCGCTGCCCGCGCCTCCTCGGTCGGCTGCACCTGGATGTTGCGGTACCGGTTGATGCCGGTGCCGGCCGGGATCAGCTTGCCGATGATCACGTTCTCCTTCAGGCCGACGAGCCTGTCGCTCTTGCCCTGGATGGCCGCGTCGGTGAGCACCCGGGTGGTCTCCTGGAAGGAGGCCGCGGACAGCCACGACTCGGTGGCCAGGGAGGCCTTGGTGATGCCCATCAGCACCGGCCGGCCGGCCGCGGGCTCGCCGCCCTCGGCTACCACGCGCCGGTTCTCCGACTCGAAGTCGCTGCGCTCGGCGAGCGAGCCCGGCAGGAACTCGGTCGAGCCGGAGTCGATGATCGTGACCCGGCGCAGCATCTGCCGGACGATCACCTCGATGTGCTTGTCGTGGATGGACACGCCCTGTGCCCGGTACACCTTCTGCACCTCGCGCACCAGGTGCAGCTGGACCTCGCGCGGGCCCATCACACGCAGCACCTCGTGCGGGTCGGCGGTGCCCTCCAGGAGCTGCTGGCCGACCTGGACGTGGTCGCCGTCCTGCAGCGGGCGCTCGTCGCCGTCAACGGAGATGGTGGCCAGCCGCTGCCGCTTGGACAGCTTGTCGTACACCACCTCTTCGCTGCCGTCGTCCGGCACGATCGTGATCTTGTAGAACCGGTCGCTGTCCTCCAGCCGGGCCCGGCCGTCGACGTCGGCGATCGGCGCCTTGCCCTTGGGCACCCGCGCCTCGAACAGCTCCTGCACCCTGGGCAGACCGGTGGTGATGTCCTCGCCGGCGACGCCGCCGGTGTGGAAGGTACGCATGGTGAGCTGGGTGCCCGGCTCGCCGATGGACTGCGCGGCCACGATGCCGACCGCCTCGCCGACGTCCACCAGCTGCCCGGTGGCCATCGAGCGGCCGTAGCAGACCGCGCACACCCCGGTGCCGGACTCGCAGGTGAGCACGGAGCGCACCTTGACCTTGGCGACACCGGCCTGGATGAGCGCCGCGATCGCGGTGTCACCGAGGTCGGAGCCGCGGGTCAGCACCACGTTGCCGTCGCCGTCCAGCACGTCCTCCGCGGAGGTGCGGGCGTACACGCTGGTCTCGACGTGGTCATCGCGGATCACCCGGCCGTCCGCGGTGAGCTCGCCGATGGTCATGGCGACGCCCCGGTCGGTCGTGCAATCCACCTCGCGCACGATGACGTCCTGGGAGACGTCCACCAGCCGCCGGGTGAGGTAGCCGGAGTCCGCGGTCCGCAGGGCGGTGTCGGCCAGGCCCTTGCGGGCGCCGTGGGTGGAGATGAAGTACTCCAGCACGGAGAAGCCCTCGCGGAAGTTGGACTTGATGGGCCGCGGGATGTACTCACCCTTCGGGTTGGCCACCAGGCCCTTCATGCCGGCGAGCTGGCGGACCTGGGTCATGTTGCCGGCGGCGCCCGACCTGACGATCAGCGGGATCGGGTTGTCCTCCGGGAAGTTCTCCTCCATCGCCCTGGCCACCTCGTCGGTGGCCTGGTTCCAGAGCTTGACCAGGTCGTTGTTGCGCTCGGCGTGGGAGAGCAGGCCGCGCTGATAGCGCTTCTCGATCTGCTCGGCCTTCTTCTCGAACCCGTCGAGGATGGCCTGCTTCGACGGCGGCACCACCACGTCGTCGATGGCCAGCGTGACCCCGGAGCGGGTGGCCCAGTGGAAGCCGGCGTCCTTGAGCTTGTCCAGCGTCTGGGCCACGGTGGTCATCGAGTACCGCTCGGCGAGGTCGTTCACGATCGCCGCTTGCCGCTTCTTCGGCAGCGCCTCGTTGATGAACGGGTAGTCCGACGGCAGCAGGTCGTTGAACAGCACCCGCCCGACCGTCGTCTCGGCCAGCCACGCCCGTCCCGGCTGCCAGCCGTCCGGCTCGCCGCCGCGGGCCGGGGACCGGTCCTTGATCCGGATCTTGACCTTGGCCTGCAGCGTGATGGTGCCGCGGTCCAGCGCCATCAGCGCCTCGGCCGGCGAGGAGAACGAGCGACCCTCGCCATTGGCGCCGTCGATGAGCTTGGTCAGGTGGTACAGGCCGGTCACCATGTCCAGCCGCGGCATGGCCAGCGGGCGACCGGACGCCGGCGAGAGGATGTTGTTGCTGGACAGCATGAGCACGCGGGCCTCGGCCTGCGCCTCGGCGGACAGCGGCAGGTGCACCGCCATCTGGTCACCGTCGAAGTCGGCGTTGAAGGCCTCGCACACCAGCGGGTGCAGCTGGATCGCCTTGCCCTCTACCAGCTGCGGCTCGAATGCCTGGATGCCGAGCCGGTGCAGCGTCGGCGCGCGGTTGAGCAGCACCGGGTGCTCGGTGATGACCTCCTCAAGCACGTCCCACACCTGCGGCCGCTGCCGCTCGACCATGCGCTTGGCGGACTTGATGTTCTGCGCGTGGTTGAGGTCGACCAGCCGCTTCATGACGAACGGCTTGAACAGCTCCAGCGCCATCTGCTTGGGCAGCCCGCACTGGTGCAGCTTGAGCTGCGGGCCGACCACGATGACCGAGCGGCCGGAGTAGTCGACGCGCTTGCCGAGCAGGTTCTGGCGGAACCGGCCCTGCTTGCCCTTGAGCAGGTCGGACAGCGACTTGAGCGGCCGGTTGCCTGGGCCGGTGACCGGGCGGCCGCGGCGGCCGTTGTCGAACAGCGCGTCGACGGCCTCCTGCAGCATCCGCTTCTCGTTGTTCACGATGATCTCGGGCGCGCCGAGGTCGATCAGCCGCTTGAGCCGGTTGTTCCGGTTGATCACGCGGCGGTACAGGTCGTTCAGGTCGGACGTCGCGAACCGGCCGCCGTCGAGCTGCACCATCGGCCGCAGGTCCGGCGGGATCACCGGGATGCAGTCCAGCACCATCCCCAGCGGGTTGTTGCGGGTGGTCTGGAACGCCGCGACGACCTTCAGCCGCTTGAGCGCGCGGAGCTTCTTCTGGCCCTTGCCGGAGCGGATGGTCTCGCGCAGGTTGTCCGACTCGGCGTCGACGTCGAAGGCCTCCAGCAGCTTCTGGATGGCCTCGGCACCCATGCACCCGGTGAAGTACTCGCCGTAACGGTCGTACAGCTCGCGGTAGAGCATCTCGTCCGCGATCAGGTTGCCGCGATCGAGCTTGGTGAACGTCTCCCAGATCTCGTCGAGCCGGTCCAGCTCGCGCTGGGCCCGGTCGCGGATCTGGCGCATCTCGCGCTCGCCGCCCTCCTTGACCTTGCGGCGCACGTCGCTCTTGGCGCCCTCGGCCTCGAGTTCGGCGAGGTCGGCCTCCAGCTTCTGGGCCCGCGCCTCGACGTCGGCGTCGCGCTTGTCCGCGACCCGCTTGCGCTCGACGCCGATCTCGGCCTCCAGCGTCGGCTGGTCGTTGTGCCGCTGCTCGGTGTCCACCGACGTGATCACGTAGGCGGCGAAGTAGATGATCTTTTCGAGGTCCTTGGGCGCGATGTCCAGCAGGTAGCCCAGCCGGCTCGGCACGCCCTTGAAGTACCAGATGTGGGTCACCGGGGCGGCCAGCTCGATGTGCCCCATCCGCTCCCGGCGCACCTTGGCTCGAGTCACCTCGACGCCGCAGCGCTCACAGATGATGCCCTTGAACCTGACCCGCTTGTACTTGCCGCAGTAGCACTCCCAGTCCCTCGTGGGACCGAAGATCTTCTCGCAGAACAGCCCGTCCTTCTCCGGCTTCAGGGTGCGGTAGTTGATCGTCTCGGGCTTCTTGACCTCGCCGAAGGACCACTGCCGGATGTCCTCGGCGGTGGCCAGTCCGATGCGGAGCTCATCGAAGAAGTTGACGTCTAGCACGTGGTGTCAGTCCTTCTCGTCTCGGTGGAGACCGGCCAGGAAGCCGGAGCGGGCGGCTGGGGGTCAGTGCACGACATCGTCAACGGAGACCGAGTCGGCGCCTGGGCGGCTGGAGAGGTTGATGCCGAGGTTCGCGGCGGCCCGCTCCAGGTCCTCGTCGTCGGTGTCCCGCATCTCGATGGCTGCGCCGTCGCTGGAGAGCACCTCGACGTTCAGGCACAGCGACTGGAGCTCCTTGAGCAGGACCTTGAACGACTCGGGGATGCCAGGCTCCGGGATGTTCTCGCCCTTGACGATCGCCTCGTACACCTTCACCCGGCCGAGCACGTCGTCGGACTTGATCGTGAGCAGCTCCTGCAGCGTGTACGCGGCGCCGTAGGCCTGCATCGCCCAGCACTCCATCTCGCCGAAGCGCTGGCCACCGAACTGTGCCTTACCACCGAGCGGCTGCTGGGTGATCATCGAGTACGGGCCGGTGGACCGGGCGTGGATCTTGTCGTCCACCAGGTGCAGCAGCTTGAGGATGTACATGTAGCCGACCGCGACCGGGTACGGGTACGGCTCACCGGTCCGGCCGTCGAGCAGCGTCGCCTTGCCGTTGCCGCCGACCATCTGCTCGCCGTCGCGGTTGGGCAGGGTGGCCGCCAGCAGGCCGGTGATCTCGTCCTCCTTGGCGCCGTCGAACACCGGCGTCGCGGTGATCGTGCCCGGCCCGGCCTGGTACAGCTCGGCCGGCAGCCTGGCCGCCCAGGCCGGCTTGCCCTCGACCTTCCAGCCGGTGTTGGCGATCCAGCCGAGGTGGGTCTCCAGGATCTGCCCGATGTTCATCCGGCGCGGCACGCCGTGCGTGTTCAGCACGATGTCCACCGGGGTGCCGTCGGTCATGAACGGCATGTCCTCGACCGGCAGGATCTTGCCGATCACGCCCTTGTTGCCGTGCCGGCCGGCGAGCTTGTCGCCGTCCTGGATCTTGCGCTTCTGCGCCACGTACACCCGGACCAGCTCGTTGACCCCCGGCGGCAGCTCGTCGTCGTCCTCCCGGGAGAACACCCTGATGCCGATGACCTTGCCGGTCTCGCCGTGCGGCACCTTGAGGCTGGTGTCGCGGACCTCGCGGGCCTTCTCGCCGAAGATCGCGCGCAGCAGCCGCTCCTCCGGGGTCAGCTCGGTCTCGCCCTTGGGGGTGACCTTGCCGACCAGGATGTCGCCGGGCTGGACCTCGGCGCCGATCCGGATGATGCCGCGCTCGTCGAGGTCGGCTAGGACCTCCTCGGAGACGTTCGGGATGTCCCTGGTGATCTCCTCGGCGCCCAGCTTGGTGTCCCTGGCGTCGATCTCGTGCTCCTCGATGTGGATCGAGGTCAGCACGTCGTCCTGCACCAGCCGCTGGCTCAGGATGATCGCATCCTCGTAGTTGTGACCCTCCCACGGCATGATCGCGACCAGCAGGTTCTTGCCAAGGGCCATCTCGCCCTTGTCCGTGCACGGGCCGTCGGCGATGACCTGGCCGACCTCGACCCGGTCGCCCTCCGCGACGACCGGCTTCTGGTTGGTGCAGGTGCCCTGGTTGGACCGGTGGAACTTGTGCATCCGGTAGGTGCGGCGGGAGCCGTCGTCGGCCATCACCGTCACGTAGTCGGCGCACAGCTCCTCGACGACACCCGGCTTCTCGGCCACCACGACGTCGCCGGCGTCGACCGCGGCCCGCAGCTCCATGCCGGTGCCGACCAGCGGCGCCTCGCTGCGCAGCAGCGGGACGGCCTGGCGCTGCATGTTCGCGCCCATCAGCGCCCGGTTGGCGTCGTCGTGCTCGAGGAACGGGATCATCGCGGTGGCCACCGACACCATCTGCCGCGGCGAGACGTCCATGTAGTCGACGTCGTGCGGGTCGATGTAGTCGACCTCGCCGCCCTTGCGGCGGACGAGCACGCGCTCCTCGACGAAGTTGTCGTCGTCGTCGAGCACGGTGTTGGCCTGCGCGATGACGTGCCGGTCTTCCTCGTCGGCGGTGAGGTAGTCGATCTGGTTGGTGACCCGGCCGGCGACGACCTTGCGGTACGGCGTCTCGATGAAGCCGAACGGGTTGACCCGCCCGTAGGAGGACAGCGAGCCGATCAGGCCGATGTTCGGGCCCTCCGGGGTCTCGATCGGGCACATCCGGCCGTAGTGGCTGGGGTGCACGTCGCGGACCTCGAAGCCGGCGCGCTCCCTGGACAGGCCGCCGGGGCCGAGCGCGGACAGCCGCCGCTTGTGGGTCAGGCCGGCCAGCGGGTTGGTCTGGTCCATGAACTGGGACAGCTGGCTGGTGCCGAAGAACTCCTTGATCGCGGCGACCACCGGCCGGATGTTGATCAGGGTCTGCGGCGTGATGGCCTCGACGTCCTGCGTGGTCATCCGCTCCCGGACCACGCGCTCCATCCTGGACAGCCCGACCCGGATCTGGTTCTGGATCAGCTCGCCGACGGTGCGCAGCCGCCGGTTGCCGAAGTGGTCGATGTCGTCGGTCTCGACCGGCACGTCGCCGCCCTCGACCGCCATCGTGTGCTCGCCGGCGTGCAGCCGGACCAGGTACTCGATGGTGGTGACGATGTCGTCCTCGGTGAGCACGCCGGTGGACGTCGGCACGGTCAGGCCGAGCTTCTTGTTGACCTTGTAGCGACCAACCTTGGCCAGGTCGTAGCGCTTGTCCTTGAAGAACAGGTTCTCCAGCAGGGTCTGCGCGGACTCGCGGGTGGGCGGCTCGCCGGGACGCAGCTTGCGGTAGATGTCCAGCAGCGCCTCGTCCTGGCCGGCCGTGTGGTCCTTCTCCAGCGTGGACAGCATGGTCTGGCTGAACGTGAAGCGCTCCGCGATCCGCTCCGTGCCCCAGCCGAGGGCCTTGAGCAACACGGTGACCGGCTGGCGCCGCTTGCGGTCGACGCGCACGCCGACGGTGTCCCGCTTGTCGACGTCGAACTCGAGCCAGGCACCACGGCCTGGGATGATCTTGACGGAGTAGACGTCCTTGTCGGTGGTCTTGTCCACGTTGTGGTCGAAGTACACCCCGGGCGAGCGCACCAGCTGGGACACGACGACCCGCTCGGTGCCGTTGATGATGAACGTGCCCTTGTTCGTCATCATCGGGAAGTCGCCCATGAACACCGTCTGGCTCTTGATCTCGCCGGTGGTGTGGTTGGTGAACTCCGCCGTGACGAACAGCGGCGCCGCGTACGTCATGTCCTTGTCCTTGCACTCCTCGACGGAGGCCTTGACCTCGTCGAAGCGCGGGTCGGAGAAGGACAGCGACATCGAGCCGGAGAAGTCCTCGATGGGCGAGATCTCCCCGAGCACCTCGGACAGGCCGCTCAGCGGTTCGTCGTCGCCGGCCTCGACGCGCCGCTGGAACCACGCGTCGTCGCCGATGAGCCATTCGAAGGACTGGATCTGGAGATCGAGAAGGTCGGGCACCTCAAGGGGTTCGCGGATCTTGGCGAATGAGATCCTCTTGGGTGCCCCCGGGATCCCCGTCGTGGAGTTGGTCGCAGCAGTGGTCTTGGTGGCGGGAGAAACTGCCAAGATGCGTCCTTCCAAGCAGGGCGCGGCCGGTCGCGAGGCCGGTGCTGTGTGCTGTTAGCGGTCCATCCTTCGCGCACGACCCCCGCGCGGGCGGCCACGACCGAACGTGGGCACGCGAAGAGGACAGCGCAAAGGGACAGCTTAGTCGCGTGCGCACGACTCGTCAACGCACTGCGAATCGCCCTGCGATAGGAAACAGCGTGACCTTTCCGTGGCCTTCCGTCAAGACCTGACGCACGGTCAACGGCAGGATTGCCGCGACAAACGGCCAGGAACGGCACGGTAACGGCCGGTCGCACCGGTCAGTGACGTGCCGCCCGACGCGGCGTGCCGCGTGGCCGGCCGCCTGCGCAGCGTCAGGACCGGCGTCAGAGCAAGGTCATCTCGGCGATCTTCCACCGGCCGTCCTCACGGTGGGCGACTACTTTAACCCGGCCGGGCGAGTTGTACGGCGTGGTGTCGCGCACCGCGGCCAGGTCCATGGTGGCGATCAGCTCGGCCCGATCGCCGTCGAGCATCGTCACCCCGGCGAGCAGCACGGTGGTGGTGAGCACGAGCTTCTGCTCCGGCGCGGATCTGCGCACGTCGGCAAAGGTCTTGGCAAACTCGGCACGGTACTTGCCGGTGATCACGGCGCCGCCGGCCCGCTCGCTATCGTCAAGCCTGGTGTAGTCGTAGGACAGCACGGTCTCGATCGCCTTGGACACCTGCGCGACGACCTCGGCCGTGGCAGCACTGTCGACGACGGCCCGGTTGTCCACCGCGCCGGTCGACGCCCGGGCCGCCTGCCCGCGGAACACCACCGCCGCGCCCGCGAACACGACGCCGACCAGCACCAGCAGCACCACGGCCAGCACCGGCGCGTGCCGGTCGGGCGCGCGCCGCCGACCCGGTGCCTGCCGGCCGGGCGCGCGCCGGCCCGGTGCCTGCCGGTCGGGCGCGTGCCGCCGGCCCGGTGCGTGCCGCCGACCCGGTGCGTGCGCCGAGCTCGACAGCAGCGGGGTTTTGGCCCGCTCACGGCCCGGTGCGTGCGCCGAACTCGACAGCAGCGGGGTCTCGGCCCGCCCGCGGCCCGGTGCGGGCTGGTCGGGTGTGGGCTGGCCCGGTGCATGCGCCGAACTCGACAGCAGCGGGGTTTCGGCCCGCTCACGGCCCGGTGCGTGCGCCGAACTCGACAGCAGCGGGGTTTTGGCCCGCCCGCGGCCCGGTGCGGGCTGGTCGGGTGTGGGCTGGCCCGGTGCATGCGCCGAACTCGACAGCAACGGGGTCTCGGCCCGCCCGCGGCCCGGTGGTGTCGAACTCGGCGACACCGGCGGG
>Ga0209382_10003975_pt1 | contig 20103 bp, 9 predicted proteins | sample SoiMetdeltSBSDD5_FD_187599 | JGI IMG/M metagenome (GOLD analysis project Ga0209382, IMG submission 187599) | Bulk soil microbial communities from a Populus tree surrounding site in Tennessee, USA - Soil MetaG P. deltoides SBSDD5 (SPAdes) (version 2) | ecosystem: Environmental > Terrestrial >... | reverse complement strand
GCCATGGTGATCGGCGTTCCGGCGGCGTCCCGCGACCGTGGCGGACGAATCATCCTGCTACTCTTCTGTGGTCGCTGAGCCCCCGTAGCTCAGGGGATAGAGCACCGCCCTCCGGAGGCGGGAGCGCGCGTTCGAATCGCGCCGGGGGCACTCATGTGATGTCTCACGACATCCCGGACGGCCGAACCCAATAGTCGTGGGTTCGGCCGTCCGTTGATTTCAGCGGGTGGGGCCGGGTGGTCGGCCGGTGCCTTGGTAGCGCTTGGCGGGGTCGAGGGTCAGCTCGCGCAGGAGTTCGCCGGTGGCGGCGTTGATGATGATGCGGATGTTGAGGTCCTGGACGAGGACGGTGACGCGGGTTCGGGTGTGGGTTCGGCCGATGCCGATGGAGTAGAGCCGGCCGCCGTGGCGCAGGGTGATCTTGCCGGCTTTGTCGACCCGGTCGTGGCGAACCCGATCGTGGGTGTCGCTGTTGCGCTGGCCTGGGCTGGCCTTGGGGCGGCTGGTGTAGACGGTGGCTGGGGTTGCCCGGTGCGGCAGGGATCGGTGCGGTCGGCGGTGGTTGTCGGCGTCGACGAAGGCGCCCTGGGGTGCCGCGCAGGCTGCCGCCGGATAGCCGGGTGGTGAAGACCATGCCGTTGTCGGTCAGCGTGGAGGCGGGTGACCCGGACGTGGGCGGTCACCGACAGGGCGAACCGGGAGTGGTCGTCAAGCCAGGACAGGATCTCGGTGTCCGCCCCATAACGGCCGTCGGGACGAGTGAGTCGGTGGTGGGTGAAGTCGGCCTGCCAGCGCTCGTTGGGCATCGCGGCGGCGAACCGGATGTAGGAGGATTTCGGCTTCTTCTTCGGTTCCGGGACAACCAGCCCAGCCCGGGCCAGGTGCCGGGCGACGGTGGTCCTGGACACGGTGATGCCGTGCTGGTGGGCCAGGTGCCAGCAGATGGTGTCCGGACCGGCGTGCAGGCCGGTCGTCGTCAGCTCTCCCGCAACTCGACGATGAGGACCACGACCTCGGCGGCGGTCGCGTTGGGGTTGGACCTGGGTCGCCGGGAGCGCGGCTTGAAGGCAGCGTTGCCCTCGCGACGGTAGCGGGTCAGCAGCTCATATCTCCGCTGGGGCGCCGCCCGAGGTCGACCAGGTCGGGTTCAAGGCCCGGCACTACCCAGCACGATAGCTAGCATTGCTATATTTTGTAGTGCTACCTAGACCGGGGAGGTGGCCGCGGTGCCGACAGCGGAGCAGCCAGCGCGACACACCAACGAGCCCCTGCCGACCGTGGTGCGCTTGGCCGCGGCGGGGGATATGGACGTTGAAATCGTGGGAGTCAAGGCGTTCAATCTGGCCCGGCTGGCCGCCGCCGGTCTGCCGGTGCCGGCCGGTTTCGTGCTCACCGCCGAGGCGCTGACCGACTGGGATGCCGCCGTGTGGGAGGTGCGTGCCGCCGCGGGCGAGCTGGGGGCGGACCGGTTCGCGGTGCGGTCCTCCGCTGTGACGGAGGACCTGGCCGGGGCGTCGTTCGCCGGGCAGTACGACACCCTGCTCGACGTGGCGCTTGCCGACCTGCCGGCAGCGGCGCGCCGGGTGTTCGACTCGGCTGGCAGCGACCGGATCGCCGCCTATCAGCGGGCCCGGGCCGGCTCGCACCCGGATGTGGCGGGCATGGCTGTGCTGGTCCAGCCGATGATCGCGGCCGAGGCGGCCGGGGTGGCGTTCACCGCGCACCCGGTCACCGGCGACCGCGGCCAGGTCGTGGTGACCGCGGTGCGAGGGCTGGGTGAGCGGCTGGTGTCGGGCGAGGCTGCCGGCGAGGAATGGGTGATCGACAAGGGCGCGACCGTGCGCACACGTGCCGAGGGCGAGGCGGTACTCGACGCCGGGCGAGCCGAGGCGGTGGCTGCGCTGGCGCGGCGGGTCGAGGCGCACTTCGGCGGCCCGCAGGACATCGAGTGGGCCGTCACCGGCTGGGACGTGGTGCTGTTGCAGGCCCGGCCGATGACCGCGCTGCCCGACCCGGTGTCCTGGACCCCGCCACAGGACGGCTGGTGGATGCGAAACTTCCGGCTCGGCGAATGGCTACCCGAACCGGTCACCCCACTGTTCGCGGACTGGCTGCTGCCCGTGCTGGAAGACGGCACCGCCGTAGCGGTGCGCCGCGACCTGGGCGTACCGCTGCGCACGGTGAGCGTCATCGTCAACGGCTGGTACTACACCAGCCCGCCACCCCGCCCGGCCGAGGGTGGCCTCGCCCGGTGGCTGCTGCGCCACCCGCGGGTCCTGCTCCGCATTCCCGCCATGATTACCTTTATCGTCCGCCCCGACGTGGCCACCGCCGCCCTGGGCAGGCACACCCGGTACTGGCGCGAGGAGTTGCTGCCCCGCTACCAGCAGGCGGTCACGGACGTGGCCGACACCGTCGACACTGCCTCGCCGGCCGAGCTGGCCGCAACGGTGGTGACCGTCGGCGGCATAGCAGGCGAGTACCTGTGGTCGACCTGGATGGTGGCTGGCTCGCAGTGGAAGATCGAGTCCCGGCTGGCCCGGTTCTGCCGCCGCCACCTGCCCCGGCTCGACGTCGACGCGGGCGTACTCACCGTTGCGCTGCCGGGCGCCGAGCCCGACCTGCCACCGCATGCTGTGCACAGCCTGGACTGGTTCTGGCCGACCGCGGGTGAGGCCGACCGGCCACGACCGGCCCTCGACACCACCGCCGCACATGCCAACCTCGCCGCGCGTCGACGCGACGCCGAAGACCGCTGCCGAGCCGCGCTCGCCGACCGGCCGCGGCTGCGGCGCCGCTTCGCCCGACTGCTGGCCCTCGCACAGCGCTACGCCGTGGTCCGCGAGCAGCAGACCCGCAACCTGTCGCTCGGGTGGCCGCTGCTGCGCGCCTGCGCCCTGGGCCTCGGCGACCAGCTCGTCGACCGGGGCGCCATCGACCAGGGTGCCGACGTGTTCTTCTGCACCCGCGCCGAAACCGACACCGCGCTGCGCGAGCAGGTGGACCTTCGCGACGTGACCGCCAAACGAAGAGCGACGTGGCAGCGGCAGCGGCGACTCACCGCACCCCTGCAGATCGGTTATGCCCCGCGGCTGGCCGGCCCGATGTCCGCGCGCATACACGGCACACCCGGTACCGCTGGCGGCGACACGCTCGCCGCCGGGCAGGGCGCCAGCCCCGGCCGGGCCACCGGCATCGTCCGGGTCATCCTCGACCCCGCCGACGCCGACCGGCTGCAGCCCGGCGACATCCTGGTCACCCGTACCACCACACCCGCCTGGACGCCGCTGTTGGCCGCCGCCGCCGCGGTGGTCACGGACATCGGCACCCTGGCCGCCCACGCCTCCCTCGTCGCCCGCGAGTTCGGCATCCCCGCCATCGTCGGTACCGGTGACGGCACTGCACGCTTACACGACGGGCAACGGATCACCGTCGACGGCAGCACCGGCACCGTCACACCGGCGTGATCTGTAGCCCGCGGGCAGCTGGTCGACCCCGCGCCGCACGGGGCCCGAGGTCACCTGGACCCGCACCACCGGCTACGACCGCATCTCCGTCGGCTGGCCGTCTTCGAGCCCGAGCTCGGGTGTGAACCTGGCGACGCGAGCTATGTGGAGCCTGGGGTTTCCACGGGGCCGAGCTGTGCCGCATCGTGTGAGCCTTCATCCATTGCTGGGTGAGATCGCCACCTGAAGGGCAGACGGCTATGGGCCACGGGCAGCAACCGCATTACCACGGCCACCTGCCGGCCGGTGGCACCGAACTCCCGTCAGCGCTGGACCCGGACGTACCCGACAACGAGCTCGCCCCCGGCGACCTGTCGCGCCGGGATCTCCTGCGCCGCGCGGGGCTGTTCGGTGTCGGGCTCGCCGGCGGCGGTGCGGTCGGCGTACTTGCAGGAGCAGGTCCGGCAAGAGCCGGAAGGCTCGGCGCCGGCTTGGACGGGCTGGGGCCGGAAACCGCCGAGACCGGTGACTACCTCTGGTTGGCCGGTGATCACCATATCCACACCCTGTACAGCCCGGACGGCATGTACCGGGTCGAGGACCAGGTGAAGCACGCCGCCGCGTACGGGTTGGACTGGCTGGTGATCACCGACCACGGCGGCCCGCAGCACCTGCGCGTCGGGGTCGAGAAGACCAACCCGGACATTCGTCGGGCTCGGGCGGCGTACCAGGAGACGCTGGTGTTCCAGGGTTTGGAGTGGAATATCCCGTCTGCCGAGCACGGCACGGTCATCGTACATCCGGGCCCCGCCGAGGTGGCCGTCCTCAAGGAGTTCGAGGCGGGTTTCGATGGCGTGGTCAGGAACGCCGCCGCCCCGACACCGGAAAACGAAGCACTCGCGATCGCGGGCATCAACTTCCTGGCCGACGCGGTGGCGCTGAACCGGGTCCCCGACGCGCTCTTTCTGGCCAACCATCCGGCACGGCGCGGCCTGAACACTCCGCACGAGATGCGTAACTGGCGGGACGCGCAGCCGACGATCGCGGTCGGAATGGAGGGAGCGCCCGGTCACCAGCCCGGCGGCATCAAGGCGCCGTTCGGCCCTGGCGCAGCCCGCGGACTGTACGACAGCGCGCCTTCACCCGCCTCGTTCCCTGCCTACCCGCTCGAGAGCTACCGCACGTTCGGCGGGTTCGACTGGATGACCAGCACGGTGGGCGGCCTCTGGGACAGCATGCTCGCCGAGGGCAAACCATGGGGCATCACGGCGAATTCCGACTCGCACTTCGTCCATGCCGACAGCGCGGCCCGCGATCCGGCCAGCGACTTCCTCGGCAACGGGTTCTACAACGACCCGGTGTACGGCGTACCGGCCAACCTGCAGTACTTCGACTTCTGGCCCGGTTACTACAGCCGTACCCATGTCGGGGCTCGACGGGACTCCTATGCCGCGGTGATGGAGGGTCTGCGGGCGGGCCGGGTCTGGGTCGACCATGGTGGACTGATCAGCGAAATCCACGTGCAGGTCAGGCAGGTGGGCGCGGTGGACGGGGTTACGCTGGGCGGCACACTGGTCGTGCCCACCGGCACCAGGGTGGAGCTTGCGGTGACCATCGAGCTGGCGAACCGGTCGAACTGGGCGCAGTTCGTGCCGACGCTGGCTCGGGTTGACGTTATCGCCGGCGACGTGACCGGGCCGGCCGCGGATCGCGATGTGTTCACTACCCCGGCGACCAGGGTCGTCAAGTCGTACGAGGTGAACCGCTCCACCGGCCGGATCTCCTTCGTCTACCCGCTCGGGCCGGCGGATCGACGACGCTACCTTCGGCTACGTGGTACCGACGGCAAGCGCACCGCACCCGGCCTGCTCGGTGCGCAGATCGACCCGGCCGGACCGGCCATGGACGTGGTCGGCGATGCCGATCCATGGCAGGACCTGTGGTTCTACACCAACCCGGTCTGGGTCCTGCCCCGGCCATGAGGGTGCTCGGGCTCGACTCCGCCGCCGCGACCGTGGCCAGCGCCGAGCGCTGGTTGTCCGAGCTACTTCAGCAGGCGGGCAGCCCGGCCGGCCTCATCGCCTGTACCCATCTGGTACGCGGACCGACGCCGCACGTCGCGGTCAGCGTCTCCGTCCCGGATGACGTGGAACCGGGATTCTTACCCGTGGATACCGGCGAAGGCGCGACCACGGCGGCCGCCGAACACGCCGGGCGGATCGCCGGCCGCGCGTTCCTGTTCCCCGGTGTTGAGAGGTTGACCGGCGCGCTCACCGTCGCCGAACTGCTCGCGTGTAGCGCGATCGAGCGGGTCCTCGTGCTCGGTGTTACCGGCGAGCCGCAGCCGGGTACCCTCATCGACACGCGCGACTTCGTCCGTCCACAATGGATGAACGGCCGGCTCACCCTTGTCTGCACTCCGGCGGCGCGTGGCCGGATCGCGCCCTTCGAGGTGCCCAACCCGACGCCCTGCTGCGCAAACCACGCCTGAGGGATTCCTGAGACCGGGAACCAAGCAGGGTGGAGACGCTGGTGCCCGGGCTACCGACTCACCCGGGCACCGCCGGCGTCCATCATGGACAGCGGTCGCCCTCCAGCGCCAGCTGCGACTCATAGCTGGCGCCGGCGGGCGGTTTCCCGAGCGACGCCGTCGACACCTCGAAACTGCGGATGCGCTCGGAACCGGGTGTCCGCACGTTGACGTAGAGCGTCTTGATGCTCTGCCCCATGTCGACCACGCTACGGTCCCCACCGGCGCGCACCGTGACCCAATGGGTCGTCATGTCGGTCACGCTGTCCGCCCGGATTTCGACGTCGGTGCCGCACCGGTTGACCGCCCCCACGGTGACGGCGTTCTGGCACGCGCCGAGGAAGAGCGCGGTCGCCGTCAGGAGCAGGGCCCCGATCAGCCGGTGCCGAGAGAAGATCACCATGGCCAGCCTCGCGGTCGCACTCCCTGGTAATAGTGGTCCTGGACATAGTACGCGCGCTCTTCCCAGTACACACTCCGGTACGCCTGGTCGTGACTCATGCCGCGTACCCGCCCGCCCACGTAGTCGGCCAGGTATGAGCCGTAGAACGGGATACCGCCCACGTTCTCGATGTCGTAGACGTGCTGCATCTCGTGCCCGACAAGGTCGGCGGTGGGGTTGTCGCTCGAGAAGCGGATCGAGTGGCCGATCGTGATGGCGTCTGCCCCACCGGGGACCGAGGCACCCGTCAGGCACTCCGCTTCCCGACGGCAGTACGGTCCGTCGCGTTTCAACTCGGCGTCCCCGGCGACGATAGCCTCGGTGGCCGCGGCCGACTCCGCGATCGGCAGCAGGCCCCCGCTCAGCACCACGTCCTTGGCGGTCTGCACCGGGTTCGTCGCGCGACGCACAAAGGCATCAAAGTGGTACACGGCGAGCGTCGAGCCGCGGTCCCAGACCTCCCCACCGAAGTTGATCGCGTCGGTGAGCCGGTCCTCGCCCCACTCACGGGCATCGCCGAGCCGGTCCTCGCCCCACTCCCGGAGATCCCCCGCCCGGTCTCCGCCCCATTCGAGGGCGTCGCCGGCCAGGTCGAGCCCGCGCTCCAACAGGCCGGGTTCGTCGTCGTCCGACGGGGGTGGCGGGGGAGGGGGCGTCGCGTAGGTCGACCCGCCGCCGCCGCCATCGGCGGTCATCATGTGCCCGTCGGTCTCGATGAAGCTGATCGGGTTGCCGCCGGCCAGGGCGTACCGGTTCTGGGTCAGCGGATCCAGCGCGAGGCCGAGGTTGGCCAGCGCGCCGGCGAACATGTCCTGCTGCAGGAACCGGCCGAAGTCCGGTCCGAACCGGCGGGCGCCCATCTGGTACCCGGCGGTGGCGGTCGGCGAGTTCGCGGTGCCTGAGTCCATCCGCTTGCCGGTGTACCGGAACGGGTTGAACGGCGCCTGGTTGTTGGTGTCGCCGGTGGTCAGCGACTGCGTGTCGGTCGACGGCGCGTCGGAGGCGCCGTAGGCGGTGTAGCCGTAGGAGGCCTTGACCTTGCCCGCCGTGTCGAGCAGCTGGGAGATCGAGCCGTGCACGTCGTTGCCGTACGTGAAGTGCTGCTCGTCGGTGCCGGTGCCACCGGTGGCCCGATCGCTCATCGTGATCCGGTGCCCGTACGCGTCGTAGGAATAGGTCTTCGTCCGGTTCGTGCCGCCGGTCTGCTTCTCCTCCGTGACCAGGCCGGAGACGCCCTGGTAGGTGAAGTCCGTCCGCCGGTCGTTGCCCGTGCCGCCGTGGTCCTCGATCTCCTTGCTGACCCGGTCCAGCGCGTCGTAGGTGTAGGTGGTGTAGTCGGTGCGCGTAGCCCCGCTGTACATGCCGGTGCTCACCAGGCGCCGCAGATAGTCGTAGGCGTAGTCGACGAGCAGGTTGCTCGCGGTACCCCCGGTGGGTGGTGAGCAGTTGGCCGCGGTGCCGGCGCTCGTGGTGATGCAGTCCGTGTTGCCGAACGGGTCGTACCAGTACTTGGCCGTGCTGGTGCCGACGGTGGTCTCGGTGAGCTGCATCCCGGTGTACCTGCGGGTCGTGGTCAGCGTTCCGGTCACCTCGGTGGTGACGTTACCGGCGCGCACCGTGGTGTCGCCGATGAGCCGGATCGGCTCGTCGAGTTTGTAGGTGGTCTGCTTCCCGACGCGCTGCTGGTGCCGGATCAGCCGGTCGCGGGCGTCGTACTCGAACTGCGCCTCGCAGACCGCGGTGCCCTCACAGGTCGTCGCGCCGTTGAGCCCGCTGACGTTCTCCCGCTCGAGGATGTACCGGTCGCGGGTCCGGTTGCCGTTGACATAGTCGTTGTTCACATCGACGTAGCTGACATCGTGCGACTCGGTGACCGCACCGGCGCCGTTCTTCGTGACGAGCGTGCGCAGCTTGCCGTTGTCGAAGTGGGCCCAGGTCGTGGTCTGCTTGACGGGCCAGGTGGTGGAGGTGGCGGTGCAGCCGTCACCGGCGCGGCGGATCTCCCGCGACTTCTCCCAACCGGTACCGAAGTACGTGGTCTTCGTGCGGCTGTCGTTCTTGCACGCGCTGTCCGTCCCGAGATCCAGCTGGACGTCGAGCCAGTCGGCACTGTCGTAGGTCAGCTGGAACTGGCGCGGCTCAACGGTGCGGGTAACCGGTCCGTTGATGTCGTTGCCGGTCTCCTTGCCGTTCTCCAGCCGGCGGCTGACGTTGCCGTTGGCGTCGTAGTCGTAGTCGGTGAAGGTCCACGCCGCGACGTCGGCCTTGCGGTGGCGCACCTTGTCAGGCTCATCGAAACCGGTGTACCGGGCCTGTGTCTGCACCTCCTTCTCGCTCGGGTCGGTGGACGCGTTGTCGAACCCGCGGACCAGGTTGTTGTGCTCGTCGTATTCGTAGCGGCTGAGCTGGCTCTGCCGGTCGGTGCGATTCTTGAGCATCCCGTCGACGTAGTACTCCCAGAACATCCGGTCGTCGGGGTCCAGCGTGCCGGGCGCGGACCGCAGCTCCGCCTGCCGGCTGCTCTGCCGGCCCAGCGCGGTGTAGTCGAAGTGCACCTTGGGGTTGGCGGGGTCGTCGGAGGTCCGGATCCAGCCGGTGTCGAAGTACTCCATCTGGGTCTTCGCGGTCGCCCCGACCACGTTCGGGTCCGAGGAGGTCACCGGCAGGCTGGTCGCCATGACGTTTCCGTTGGCGTCGTACCAGTTGTGGACGAACTGGCGTTCGGTACCGTCGCGACCGTCGAACGGCAGCTCGACCTTCGCGAGCCGGTTCAGCGAGTCGTACCGGTTGACGGTGACGTAGAACGTAGGGGTGGCCCCGTTCGCCGCGTCGTATGCCCGCGGAGAGATCCGCTTGGTCAGGTTGCCGTTCGGGTCGTACTCCATCTTGGTGATCAGTTCCCGGCCGGCCGCGCCGTCGAACCGCTCCCTGGTCTCGACTATCTGGTCGCGAGCGTTGTAGAGCAGCTGCTGGCGGGCCATCCGCCCGAGGTCGATGTCGCGCTCCTGCAACTCCAGGTTGCCGTTGAGGTCATAGTCGGTGCGCGTCGCGTGGCCCAGGTCGTCCCGCTGGACGATCGGCCGGTGCGCCGGGTCGTAGTCCGTCTCGGTGGTGAAGGCCGCGTTGGCGGGTCCGGTGCCAGGGCAGGTGATGACCGTGGGCCAGGCCCGCGGTGAGGTCACCGACCGTACGTCTCCGGCCAGGTCGTAACACACCTGGGTGACGCGGGTCTGGCCGGCGCTGGTGTCCGCGCCGTACTCGGTCTGCCTGGTGACCCGGTCGAGCCCGTCGTAGGTGTAGAGCGTCGCGTAGTCGTTGACCGTGGTGGCGGACCGGACGCCCTTCGGCCGGGTGAAGCGGCTGACCCGCCCGGCGTCGTCGTACTCGGTCTCCGTCCGTTCACCGGCCGGATCGGCGCTGGTGTCCGGCCGGGTGACGAGCCGCGACCGGTCCATCGCGTCGTAGGTCGTGGTGGTCACGGCGCCGGTCTCCGGGTCACCCGTGGTCGGTCCGTAGTGCGCGTCCATGGTCCGCACGATGTTGTCGTTGGCGTCGTAGCCGACGCTGGACCAGAGCAGGTTGCCGCGGTCGGTCCGGGTGGACTTGGGCGCGCTCTGCCGGCCGAGGCGGCCGAAGGCGTCGTAGTCGAAGTACGCGCGGTAGGCCCGCACATCGCTCGCCGTCTCGCCGGAGTGGCCCGGGTCCTGGATCCACTGTGTCCGGCCGTCGGCGGTGTACCCGAACTGGGTGATCCGTCCGGACGGATCCTTGACCCGCGTCGGCTGCCCGGACGGGTCGTACCCCTCGAACACCGTGGGCGCGTTGCCGTTGGCGTCCTTGATCTGGGACACGGTACCGGCGTTCGGCGTGCCGGCCAGGTGGTAGTCGTAGTCCGTGGCGGCTCCGGTCGGGTCGATAATCCGGTCGACGTTGCCCGCGATGTCGTGGGTGAACTGCCACCGGAAGTCGGTCGGATCCCCGGTCGTCACCACCCCTTTCGGCTTGGTGGCGAACTTCAGCAGGCTGAGGTGGTTGCCTGTGTCGTTGCCGTCGACCGGCTGGTCGAGGTACTCCAGCACGGTCGTCTCGCCGGCCTGGTTGGTCTGCCGGGTCAGGTACCCGTTGGCGTTGTAGCCGTACTCGCTGAACCGTCCGGTCGGCTCGGTCACCTTGCTGACCTTGAAGTCCGGCGTCCACTCCACGTCGGTGGGCTCGTTGAGCGGGTTGAGGATCCGGGTCACCTTGCCGGTGGTGTCGTAGGTGTACTTGTTGACCCGCGCCAGCGGTGCGGTCACCGTGGTGACCCGGGTGGTCAGGTCGTACCCCAGTCCGGTGAGCTTGCCCAGTCGGTTGGTGCGCGACTTGAGCTTCCAGCGCAGCTGCGGATCCTCGTTGGCGAGGTAGTAGGCGAACGTGGTCAGGTTCCGCCGGGGATCGGCCACGCTGTGCACGCGCGTGGACTGGTTTGGCGTGCGCGGGTTGGGGTTGAGCAGGTCCGCCGACGCGGCGCCCGCGCCGTTCGAGGTGGTGTACGTGAACACGAACGACCGGTCGGCCAGGAACGAGCCGTTGGCGTTCGTCCCACCGCGCTGGGTCAGCCGCAGCAGGTTGCCGTCGTCGTAGTAGTCGAAGTCCAGCCGGCTGCCGTCGAAGTCCCGGATGGTCTGGATCTTGCCGCGGACGTGCGCCTTCTTCGCCTCGTCCTTGGACCAGTAGTCGATGGTGAACGACCGGCCGGCCGGGTCGGTGACCGCGATAACCCGCTTCTTCGGCCCGCCCGGGTCCTCCCCGGCCGGTGTCTCCTCGAGCACGAACGTGATCCGGTTGCCGTTGCGGTCCTCCACCAGTGTCGGGAACCCGTCGACGTCGAAGTAGAAGGTCACCTTGTCCGGCCGGGCCATCGCCCAGCGGCCCTTCGGGTCACCGACGGCGAGGCTGCGCAGGTACAGGTTCACTCCGGGCGGCTCCTGCCACCGGGTCACCCCGTCGGTGCCGGTGGTACCGGTGAACCGGTGCACGGTGCCGTCGCCGTCGGTGACATCCACCCACTTGTTGGATTGACCGGAGATCTCATCAGCCTTGTTCGGGTGGATGTCGATCGGCTCACCCAGCCGGGCCAGGCCGCTGATCGACAGCGAGAAGTTGTTGCCCACCGGGCTCTTCGAGTGGTCTTCCAGCGAGTTGTAGGTCAGGTCGACCATTGTGGACAGACCCCGTCCGGGCGCGAAGAACGGCGTCCAGCGCAGCAGCATGTTGCCGTTGGCCACGTTCGTCAGCGTGGACATGCCGGCACCGACCGACTCCGCCTCGTACTGGTAGAAACGTTCCAACCCGAGCTTGGTCGCCAGGCTCTTGGCCACGATGATCGGGTTGTCCAGCGACGCGTTGCCGCGTGCGGCGAACCAGGTGTTCGTCGCCGGGTCCCATATGTCGACGCGCAGCCGGAATGTGCCCTGCTCCAGCCCGGGTGGTAGCGCCGGCGGGTAGATCCGCAGCGGGAACGAGGCCGTCTCGTTCTTCGAGTACGTGCTGGGGAACGCCGCGGTCGACCGGCCTTCGAACATGACCGCGCCGTTCGGGGCGTACCAGCGGTACCACACCTGCGCGGTGCTGTCCCGCCAGGTCGTACTGCTGCGGTTGGTCACGTTGACGGTCGGGCAGTACGCGTTCGCCGGGCAGGCACCGCTCGGCGTGCCGCCGTTGTTCTGCGGCGGGTCCTTCAGGGCGCGGTTCAGGCTGCCGCTGCTCGTCCCGTCCGGGTTGACCACCGTCGAGAAGTAGGGGTCCTGGACAGGCACGCCCGCCGCGGTGTTGGCTGCCATCGCCGCGGGGAAGACGTCGTCCACAGTGGATGCCGGATCGTTGAGTGTGATCTCGGCCTCGGACGGCGTGCCGCCCAGGTTGTCGACGTTCACCGTTCGCGGGGCGCTCAGGAATGTCTGCCCGGAGACATCGGTCACCAGCGCCCGCAGCTCATGCGCGCCATTGACGATGCGCGCCAGCGGGTCCTTGGTGTCCCACACCAGCGAGTACGGCGCGGTGGTCACCGGCGCGCCGACGCGCACCCCGTCGACCAGGAACGCCACGCTCGCCACCCCGGTGTCGTCGCTGGCCGTGGCGGACAGGGTCGTCTTGTCCCACACGGTTGCGTTGCTCGCCGGAGCGCTCAGGGTCCCGAACGGCGGAGCCGTGTTGTCGACGGTGACCTGGACCCCCGGACTCAGTGTCTTGACGTTCCCGGCGTCGTCGACGCCGGTGACCGTGATCGTCTTACTGCCGTTACCCACGGTCGTCGAGTCCCAGATCATCTCGAACGGCGCCGAGAAGTCCTCGCCGACCTTCGCGCCGTTGACGAGGAAGTCGACCCGTTCGACCCGGCGGTCGTCCTCCGCGGACGCGGCCAACCGAACGCTCGACCCGCTCACGACCGAGCCGGGACCAGGTGCGGCGAGCGACACGTTCGGTCCCTGGGGCGCGCTGCCGTCGGCGTAGAGCACGGTGAGCTTCGGGCGCAGCGCCGGGGAGGTGGCGAAGTCATCGGTGTTGTAGATCACGTTGTTGCCGGCGGTCAGCGCCTCGCTCGTCGTCTTGAGCAGGACGCCGTTGTTCGGCACGCCGTTGACCCAACTCTGGACGAGCCCGGTGATGGTGAAGTCGTGGAACTGGTACGGCTGGCCGGCCGGCACCGACACCTGCGCGGCCACCGCCGGGTCGAAGTCGCCGCCGGCCGTGGTCCAGCTCTGCCCGCCTTCGGTCTCGTACCAGGTCGCCCCGCTGCCCGTGCAGGCGATGGCGGTGTCCGTGCCCTCCTTCCACGGTCGGGTGATCCGGTGGGCTTCCACCGTCAGCGGCACGGCCGACCCCTGCGACTGCCACAGGGACATCTTCGCCTCGCTGATGCTGGCGCCGGGCGGGATGCCCTTGAGATCGAACGCGATCACGTTGCGGTACCGCGCGTCGGTGGTCGAACCCACCCAGGCACCGGTATGCGCGCCGTAGTTCACGCAGTTGGTCAGGTTCGTCGAGAAGTACAGGTACGTGTGCCTGCCCTCGGCCGGTCCGGGCTGCAGGAACTTGCTCGCCAGCCCGGCGGCCGGCAGCCGTACCGTGCGCGCGTTCGACACCGCGGTGTTGGCCACGATCCGGTACGTGAAGTCCTTGTCGGGGGCGGCGGTGGTGTCCCGGTACGCCGTGATGGTCTTGTCCCGGATGGTGGTGAGCAGGGTCGCGGAGCTCGGCTGGAACGTCGAGGACGTACCGCGGTGCACCTCGTAGCGGTCGAACGGCGCGCCGCTCGGCCCGGTGTACTGCGTCCAGGCCAGTTCGGCGCCGTTGGAGTGCAGCGTCGTCGGGTCGAGCAGGTCCACCGCGTCGCTGAGGTAGGTGATGTCCAGCTTGGGCTGCAACGCCGGCGTGCCGGTGAACCGCTTGCCGGGCGGCACGGGCCCGCTCATGTTCACCGGCTCGGTGCGCCGCTTGACGATCAGCCCGTGGTTGGCCAGCGTGCCGTCCAGCCAGCCGGTCACCGTCGCCGTGATCGGCCAGGACATCCAGCCGCCCGGCAGCGTGGCCGGCAGGGTGAAGGTGCCCGCGACGGCCGGGTCCATCGTCAACCGGTCGAACGTGCTCGATGTGGTCCAGGCCGAGGTGAGGCGGTGGGCGTCCATCTGGTGGCTCGTGCCGCCGCAGAACGGCACGCCGGACACCGCGATGCAGACCCCGTCGAAGTAGAGCCCGAGCTGTGCGTTGGTCACCTGGACCGCGGGCGGGACGGCGGCGAGGTCGAACCGCAGGGCGGCGCGCCAGCCGGCGTCGGTGGTGCCGATGAAGAGGCGGTCGCTGACGAACGGGAGGAAGCCCGCCTTGTTCACGAAGCTGGCGTCCTCGACGTCCGGCTGGATCGTGATCGTCGGGTCCAGTTGCACGGGAAACCGGCGGCCCGGCGCGCGTAGCCACTCGCGGTCGAGCCCCAGCGTCACGAGCAGGTCTCGTCCCTGCTGGCGCACGGAGAGGCGGGGCTTCGCGTCGTGCGCCGCGGGCGCCACCTCACGGTCACCGGCCGCCTCCCGCACCGTAGGCGCCGCAAGAACGAACGCCGGGCCCGCCAGCGGCGCGACGTTCACCGCGTAGGAGCCGTCCGGACGCCGCTGCACGGTCGGCGCCGGCCCCTCGCCCAGCGCGGAGAGCCGGAACGCGTACTCCGACGGCGAGTCGGGTCCGGCCAGGTCGATGACCTTCTGCACGCCGAGCGCGTCCAGCGAGTACCGCAGATCGGCCCCGTCGTATGCGCCGGGGTAGACGATCTGGCCGCCGGTCACCCGCGCCGGCGTGCCCGCTTTGGCCCCCTCGGCGTCGAGGCGGAACCGCCGGCCCGCGACGCGGAATTCGGCAAATCCGGCTCCGGCCGCCTCCTTGAAGAACAGGTCGAACGCGTTCGCGCCGTTGCGCCACGCGAAGCCGCCGGCCTCGGTAGCGCGCAGCGTCGAGTCGATTGGCTGCAGGCTGCCGTCCGGGGCTCGGTAGTTCACCGGCGCGCCGTACACCGTGGTCGTCATCGAGCCGTCCGCATGCCGGCGGGTGGTCGAGGTCGCCGTGCGCCGCTCGGGCAACTCGCCTACGCGCGGCGGCGGGCCGGCGGCCGGACTGCCGCGATCATGATCATCTCCGCCACCGCCGCCTTCCGGTCCGAAGATCGGCACCAGGCTGAGGGTGAAAACGACCGCGGTGGCAACAAAGGCGCGGGCCGACAAGCGGGAGCGTGTGCGGGCGTTGACGGACATGGCGACCCCCGTCTGAGTAGCGGGTCGCACACCGGGGTTTGGGCACCAACCGATACCCCGCATCCCCGTGTGCACGCAGGCGGCAAACAACTCGGTGGGTTGGCCCGCCCATCCGACAGCGCGGGTCAGGCAGGTAGTCTGGTGCGGCGTAGACTACGGCGACAGGGTATGGGCATCAAACATTCAGATGCTGCACGCAATTATAGATAGGAATCTTTCGGTCTATCGCGCTTGCAAATGGGTCGATTTCATGCGGAAGAGCAATGGCCGGCGCGCTCAGCCTCGCATTGGCGTTTCGGGGACCGCATTTCGGCCAGTATTCCGTCTTGTCAAGATGAACGGCTTCTGATATTGCGTCGAGGTTGCACGGATCGACCCGGCCACCAAGCGCCCAGTGCATGTCATTCGCGGCCGGCATCGTAGTCCAATATGGACATCCACGGGTACGCCGGCCCGCCGCAAAGGATGGCGGCGGAGGGACGGCGCGGGACCGAGGTTCTTCTGCTTGGCCAGGAGACTTCGCCGCCTGGTCAGCCGTCCACTCCTTGTACCGCTTGCTGGACTTCTGGTTGGGCGGCACCGCTGATGCACAGGCCAGCCGGAGCCAGCCGAGGTTCGAGCCCAACGGGTTGAGCGCGGTCTTCACGTGTCCCACGCCTGACCCCAGTGGACGATGGGGCGTACGTATTCAGCGTGATCCGGGTGGCGGGCGGCAGCCATGGTCCGGTGGTGAAGAGTTGGCGCAGGACGTCGAGGACGTCTCTGCCGTGCCTGGCGGCTGGCCGCCCAGTGGTCGCTCACCCCGGATCTCCCGGCGCTGGTCGCCTCCAGGCTGCCTCCAACCACGACAAACATTTCGGCGGGTACTAGATCTGCTCGCCTGTGGTGAGCCACTTCCGCTGGCGTGGGTGGAGGCGCTGGTCGATCCGCAGGCGGTCGACGCCGCCGAGGCAGATGGGCACGTGGTCGTGGAACCCGACGGTGTCCGGACGCACACCAGGCTGGCGCACCCGCTCTACGGCGAGGTCCTGCGGGCAGCCATGCCGGTCAGCCGGCCCCGCCCTGGTGAACTTCGTGTCTCGGTCGCGCAGCAGGAACCGTAACTCATCGGCCCGGTTGTTCAGATGCATGAGCAGGTTCCGGGCCTGCTGCGCCACCCAGGCGCCGGTCGGCGGAGACACCGGCTGCGAGCCATGCGCGGGTCAGGCGCCGACCGAACCGGGCAAGTGATCTCACCGGGCACGCCATCGTCCAGGACATCCGCCGCGGCCACTACGAACTCGGATGACCTCGCGTCAGACCACGGGTTCTGGCGCCCGCCGGTGAGATAACGCACGGCGCCCTCCGAAGACATTGCTCTCGCGATACTGAAGACAGGCAGGTCCCCGTGACCATCCACGCTGACAGGTTGGCGAGGGCTCAGGCGCGTCCCGGGAGCGACAGTTCGTGGCCCGCACACCGCGTCGTATGAGACAGTGACCTTTCGGGCGGGTAGGCCGCGTCCGTGCTGGTCGAGAACGCGTATGTGGAAGCCTTGTTCAGTGGCGGAGTGTGGTAGTACCGTGCTGGCGATATCCGGTCCGTCGGCGGGGGCCGCTGCTACTGCCTGGATGCCGTTGGGCGCGGCGGGCATTGGCCGAGGAAACTGGATCGTGGCGAAGCCGCTGGCGTCCGTGGTGGCCGTCGTGGTGCCGCGGCGGGTGGTCTGGCCGGGTGCGTCGTCTGCGGCAGGCCAACCGACGAGGTAGGCCACGGTGACCGTGGTCTTCCCGAGCGGTCTGCCGGTGTGGCTCAATACCCGCATCTTGAAGGTGGTCGCCGTGCGTTCGGTGACGACCACGCTGCCGGGGATCGCGGGGCCGTTGGACGGGCGGACGCCCGAGGCAACGACTGTGGCGGGCACACCTCGGCCGGTGACTGCGTAGTTGACGGTGGCGAAGCCGTGCTCGTCGGTCGTCGTGGTGGCGGCGCCGGTCTCCTGCGATGGCCGGAGGCCGGCGACCGCCGCGTGGTACCACACCTGGATCCGGCCGGTGATCGGGCGACCTTTCTGGTCCAACGCGCGCAGCGTGAACTCCTCGGCCGTCTCGCCGTTGGCTATGAGCGCGGCCGGGATACCGTTGCCGCTGTGCGGCGCCCGGCCGGTGACAAGCACCAGCGGGATCCTCGTGAACCGGCAGGGATCGGCCATAGGGCAGTAGCGAACCCTTGCTACGCCGTTTCGGTCGGTGACTACGGTCGCCCACGAGTCAACCCGCGTTACGGTGGCCGGCAACGGCGTACGTGCGATCTTGTCGACGAGGCCGGCCGCCGCCAAGCCAACGAGGGTGGTGGCCGCGGCCACCACTGCGGCGCGCCGGCGACGATGTGGTCGTGGTGGAACCGGATCGGTGATTTCCGGCTCGGATGTCCCCGCGGAGGCGCTAGGGCCTACCGCGTCGGTAGGCGTACCGGTCGGCGGCTCCGCGTCCCGATCGACGAGCGCCCGAGCAGCCGGCGAGGCGCGATGAATTCGTTGTTCGGCCACCCGCTCGCCGGCCCGCGCCCAATGTGCCGCCTCTTCCGCGTTCGCCCCCAGCGCGCGGACGATCCGGTCGAGGAGGTCCGGTGGGACCGGCGTGGCCCCGGACAGGTAACCCGCCAGCGTGCTGCGGGGGATGCACGTGGCCTTGGCGATGTCGCGCACCGAGAGGCGGATCTTGCCGGACCCGGCGGCCGCGCGGATGCGTAGCCAATCGAGGTGCCGGATCAGATCGGCGAGGTCGTTGATCTGGTCGAACTCATCCGATGTACCCACACTGCCATGATGCCAGCAGTTGACAACGGTGAATGCTATCGACTGCCGCTGTCCGCGGGTGTCCGGGACTGTCCCGACCGGCCGATTCTCTTGTCCGCCGGTTCGACGCCGGCTGTGCTCGACGGATCGGGCGCACCCAACAGCCGAGGAGGCTCACATGAGGAGCAGGACCAAGACCGCCCACACCGGTCAATCGCGGCGGCGGAGCGTGTTTGCCGTCTTGTCAGCCCTTGCCGCAGCCGTACCTGTCGTGGCCGCGCCGGCCAATGCCACACATACCGGATCACCGGCGGTAGTTCAGGCAGGCTATCCCACGCTTCCCAACGAGGCACAACGAGCCGCCGACGCAGCCGTGGCAAGCGGCGCCCTGCGAGTCGGTACACGTGTCTTCCTTTGGCCTGGAGCAAACGGACGCTACGACTCGCTAACCGCGGGAACTCCGTACGACGAGGCCACCAGCCTCACGTCACAGCCGACCGACGACATCGCCATGGTAATCCAAGCCACGAAGGCCGACTGCCCGTACGGTTGGGTCTGCCTTTTTGATTGGCGGGACTGGAACGCGGGCCACCCGAATGCACAGATGTGGAGGTTCCAGGAAGTCACCACTAGGTTCCAGTTCCTTAGCGATTGGAATGCCGCAAACCGCACCGCATCGTGGTGGAACAGGCGAAACCACGATAGCCAACTAAAGCGCGACGGGTCCAGTGTCATACGGTGTATGGATAGCCAATCCCAAGCCTCCTCAATGAGTGCGGGCTGGGTCGACACCGCCGACTATATCAGGAATCTCAGCCACGATGGAGCGTGCAGCTGAGAATGGGTCGTAATCGATAGCATCGACATCACACGTATGTCATATCGCGTCCCGTCATGGACACCTGCCACCCAAACTGAACGCGCTTTGGGGTGGGACCTTATCTGTTGCGTCAGTCCTCCGGTCCAAAATGGACCGGAGGACTTGTCGGTCAGCGGCGGCGACTCCGCCGAAGGTCGCGGATCGCGGTGCGGACGGCACGGCGGGTCGTCGCGCCCTACCGGCGGCGGGCCAACGAGCCGGGGGTCGCGGCGGCGGGCCCGGCTGGGAAGAACGTTCGGCGCCGTGACCGGTGCCGCCGCGCACAGCGCGGGCGGGCCGCCGGCGCGGGTCGGCCCGCCACGGCCCGGGTTCTTCCATCCGACCGGCACCGACGACATTACCCGGTTGCTGACCTTCTTCGGCCCACCCTTGTCCTACGGTCTGCGCCGGGTCGAGCTGCGCCAACGCGTCGGCGACGACCGGTCCGGCCTGCTCATCGCTACCTTGAAGCTGCCCGGCATGATCGGGCTGTTCGAACAGCCCCGGCCACCCCGGATCACCCGACCTGCTGCGCGCCGCCACCGAAGTTGGTGCAACACGAGGCTCGGCGTGGGGCGCACTCGGGTTCGGAGCTGGCATAGTCTAGCTCGGTGCCTCATGCGTCTGATGGCGGTCTCGGGTCGGTTCGAGCGGTTTATCCCGGCACGTTCGATCCCTTCACACCGGGTCACTTTGATGTTGTTGACCGGTCGCGTCGCCTGTTTGATCACGTCACAGTCCTGGTCGCTGTCAACGACGGCAAGCGGCCGTCCCGGACGGCTGCTGCGCGGGCCAGGGAGATCCGGGGCTTGCTTCCGGTGGGATGGGGAAATGTTGCGGTGGCTGCCTGGCATGGGTTGACCGTGGATTACTGCCGGCGACATGGGTCCGGGGTGATCGTCCGCGGGGTCAGGAACTCGACCGATTACCTGCGCGAATACGAACTCGCTGCGATGAATGAAGCGCTGGGCGTGACGACGTTGTTCGTGCCTGCCCGGCCGGAGTTGGCAACGATGTCGTCCACCGCAATGCGGGCTCTGCGAGCCTGAGCGCTCAGGTCGGGCGCGCGACTGACGGAGATCGCCGCCACCACAGGCCGGGGATCCGTATCACCTGCCCACCAGGGCCTTGAGCAGCCCCACCGCGCAGTGGTGTCGAAACTCGCAGACACGAAACCTGCCGACGCGCAAGCGGTGCTGGAAACGACCGTTCAAACGGTGCCCAAACCACAGAGATAGTCAAACCACCACCGCACACTGGCCACCTACCT